>Ga0335074_10004125_pt1 | contig 19985 bp, 13 predicted proteins | sample Lox_Sample_23_FD_206715 | JGI IMG/M metagenome (GOLD analysis project Ga0335074, IMG submission 206715) | Soil microbial communities from Loxahatchee National Wildlife Refuge, Florida, United States - Lox_Sample_2.3 | ecosystem: Environmental > Terrestrial > Soil > Wetlands | place: USA... | reverse complement strand
CCTCGCGATACTCAAGAATCAAGTGCATACACATACCCCGCTAGCGCCATTTCTCATCAGTGATCCATTCACCAGGCTGGCTGACGGGTTGCGGAGCGCGAATGAAGTGGGAATCGACAACGATGGAAATGCACAATATCTGCATCTGGCATTCACCGAGCCGGACGCGAATTGGCAACTGTGGCTCAGCGGGCCGAACCAGGTCCTGCCCCGGCGGATGGCCATCGTCTACAAGACCATCCCCGGAGAGCCGCGCGTAATGGTGGACTTTTCTGATTGGAACCTGAACGCTGAAGTTCCCGCCGATGCGTTCGTCTTTTCAAAACCCGCCGGCGCCGTCAGCGTGGGTTGGCAGGCCGTGCAGCCGCGCGCATTTCCGAATAGCAGCGCAAATCCAAATGGCGGCGCACGGCAGGGAGGGAACTAACCATGAAAACGTCATTGATTTTGGCGGTTGCGCTGGTGGGTGGGATGGCCTGCCCGGCCGTCGCGCGGGTTGAGGGATACGGGCCGCGGCGTTACACGCAGGTTGGCCATCAAGCATTTCACAACAATTACGGGCACGGGGTGGTCATAGACCGGCGGCAGGGTCCAGGCTGGGGAGGCGTGCTTGCGGGCGGGATCCTGGGAGCCGCCGCGGGACTGGCTCTGGGAAGCGCCATTGCCGGACCTCCGGTGGTGGTCGGTCCGCCTGTGGTAGGAGCCGTAGTGCCGGCCCTGCCCGGCGGGTGTGTCACCGTCCCCAGTTACAACGGCTCCGTTCTCTATGACTGCGGCAATATTTACTATCAGCCGTTTTATGAGGGCACTTCGTTGATGTTTGAAGTTGTGCCTACGCCGTAGATTCACCAATGGCGATCCGCGAATGAAAACGACGGCCATGGTCTTCTGGCTGGCCTGCCTGCTGGGGGCCGCGCGCGCCCAACCTGCGCCGGAAGGCCGCATGATGCGCTTCCCTGACGTAGGGCGCGCCGATGTGGTCTTCAGCTATGGCGGCGATTTGTGGCTGGTTCCCCGGACCGGAGGCATGGCCCGGCGCATCACCAGCGATCCCGGGCTGGAACTGTTTCCCAAATTTTCACCCGACGGAAAGTGGATCGCGTTTACCGCGCAGTATGACGGCAACTTCAATGTCTACGTGATGGCCAGCGAAGGCGGTCAGCCGCGGCAGCTTACTTTTCTACCGGACATCGGCTCCGTTCCGGAGCGGTTCGGTCCGAACAACGAAGTAATCACCTGGACACCGGATAGCCAACGCATCGTATTCCTCTCGCGGCGAAACACGTTCAACTCCTGGTTCGGCCGGCTGTTCAGCGTTTCTATCAACGGAGGCCTTCCCGAACAGTTACCGCTGCCTAAGGGCGGGCTTCTCTCGTACTCGGCCGATGGCAGCCGCATCGCCTACAACCGCATCTTTCGCAATTTCAGGCCGCGCAAGCGTTACAAGGGAGGCATGGCCCAGAACATCTGGATCTACGATTTCAACGCCAAAAAGAGCGAGCAGATCACGCATTACCTGGGCACGGACACCTTTCCCATGTGGCGCGGCAACATCCTCTATTGGGACTCCGACCGCGGCGCCGAGCAGCGCATGAACCTCTACAGCCGTGATCTCGACAACGGCAAGACCGAGCAACTCACGCATTTCAAGGATTTCGACGTCAATTGGCCCAGCCTGGGTCCGGACGCCATCGTCTTTGAAAATGGCGGCTATCTCTATTTGCTCGACCTGAAAAACAAAAAAGTTCAAAAGCTGACCATTTCTCTGCCGGGAGACCTGGACCCGGTTCGTAAATACTGGACTCCGGTGAGTAAGCTGATCACGGACTTCGATATCTCGCCGGATGGCGCGCAGGCCCTATTTACGGCGCGCGGCGATGTCTATACCGCCGACGCGAAGAGCGGCACGATCCGCAACCTTACGCGCACCTCCGGTATTGAGGAGCGTTATGCGGCGTGGTCGCCCGATGGAAAATGGATCGCCTATATGTCGGATCGCACCGGTGAGTATGAACTCTACATCACCGCGGCGGACGGCACGGGAGCCGAAGAGCGCATCACCTTTGACGGCCGCGTCTTCAGGCTGCCGCCGGTCTGGTCACCGGATAGCAAGAAGCTGTTGTTCGCCGACAAGGACGTGAAACTCTGGTATGTCGATATCCAGGCCAAAAAGCCGGTATTGATCGACCAGGGGAAATATGGCGATTTTCAGGGTTACTGCTGGTCGCCGGATAGCCAGTGGGCCGCCTACGCCAAAGTCAGCGAGAATTCGAACTCGGTCATTGAGTTGTACTCCCTGGCGAGTCAGAACCACACCGCGGCTACCAGTTCGTTCTATAGCAGTTGGAATCCTGTGTTCGATCCGGGCGGTAAGTACCTGTACTTTATTTCCGCGCGCACTTACAACGAAGTTATCGGACCGTACGGCATGGAGTTTTCAAATCCCGACGCATTTCAAGTGTTCGCGCTGACCTTGCGCAAAGACCTGCCCTCCCCGTTCGTGCCGCCTTTGCAGGAAGAGAAAACATTGGAACCGAAACCGGCCAAGACCGCTCCTTTCGCCATTGACCTGGCGGGGATCACCGGCCGGACCGTCGCCTTGCCCACCCCGCCAGCCAATGTCACGGCTGTGCTCGCATCGAAGGACGTGATCGTGTATGGCACGGCCCCCACCCAGGGACTGTCCGGTCCGCTGCCCGGCGAAACTCCCGCCATTCATATCTACGATCTGCAACAGCGCAAACAAGCCGTGCTGATGCGGGGTACGGATCAGTTCGCTTTGTCGTTCGACGGCAAGAAGGTGTTGTATGCGGCCCGCCAGAAGCCGCTCCAGGGAGACCAGTCGGAAACGTTCGGCCCGGTAGCCCGCACCTACGGCATTCTGGACGCCACGCTGCCCAAACAACCGCACCACGCCGGAGAAGGCGAGTTACACCTGGCCGAAATGCAGGAGGATGTGGACCCGCGGGCCGAATGGCGGCAGATGTTCAACGAAGTGTGGCGCCAGGAACGCGATTACTTTTTCGAGCCCGGCATGGATGGAGTGGACTGGGAGGCCGTACGCACGAAGTACGCACCGCTGGTGGATGCCGCCTCCACCCGTTACGATCTGACTTATATTCTGAGCGAGATGATCGGGGAACTTTCGAGTTCCCACACTTATGTCGGCGGCGGAGACTATCCCGCCGCTAAGAAGGCGGTCAATACCGGCCTGCTGGGGATCGATCTGGAACCCGACCCCGCAAACGGCCTTTATCGGATCGCCAAGATCTATCCGGGGGAGAATTGGAATTCCGGCCTGCGCTCTCCGCTGGCCGAGCCCGGAGTGGAGGTGCAAGCCGGAGATTACCTGCTGGAAGTAAACGGCCGTCCCTTACGGATACCCACCAACCCTTACGAGTTGTTCGTAAACACGGCCAACCAGCAGGTTCGGCTTACAGTGGCGGCGGCGCCGACTGGCGGAAACGTGCGCCACATTCTGGTGAAACCGCTCGGAAGCGAGTTCGGATTGCGCGAGCAAGACTGGATCGAAAGCAACCGCCGCAAGGTGGACAAGTTGAGCGACGGCCGCATCGGCTACATCTACCTGGAGGATATGTCGGCGGCCGGGCTGAACGAGTTCGTGGAGCAATTCTATCCGCAAATTCGAAAACAGGGGCTGATCATCGACATCCGGTATAACGGCGGCGGCTTTGTCGATGAAATCATCTTCGACCGCCTGCGGCGCATTCTTTCAGGTATGCAATCGGCTCGCAATTGGACCAGCACCACCGTCCCCGACGTGGTCTTTCACGGCGATATGGCCTGCATCGCCAACGCCTATACGGCTTCCGATGGGGACTTCTTCGCTTATTTCTTCAAAAAATACAAGCTCGGCCCACTGATTGGAGAACGCACCTGGGGTGGTGTGCGCGGTATCCGCGGATACATTCCGTTGATTGACGGCGGCTATGTGACCCGGCCGGAGTTCGCGTTGTACGGTCTGGACAGCCACTGGCTGATCGAAAATATCGGTGTCGAGCCGGATATTGCCGTTGATAACCTTCCCGAGTTGGTAATGGCAGGACGCGACCCACAACTCGAAAAAGCCGTGGATGTTCTCATGAAAGAGATTCAAGCACATCCGCCCGCGCTGCCTCACCGTCCGCCCGAATTTCCCGCCTACCCGGCAATACCTTCAACTGCCGCGGGACAGGCGCCGAGGTAGTTCGCTGGCCGCGAAAATCTCGTCGAACAGGTCCTTGTAAAGGTCCATGGCGCGGTCAAATTCTTTGGGATCGAGCATCCTGGCTCTGCCGCGAACCACAATTTCGTGGGCCGCGCGGCACTGCTGCGTTTCGGCGTCGTTCATCCGAATAACCATAGTCGCGCTTTCCGGAGAACCGGCACGGTCCCGAAGCAGGTCCGACATCACCATGTCGGCGTACGCAAGTGCTGTTTTCGGTTCAACGGGATAACGTTCACAGATGGACTGCCAAACTTTACACAAACCCTGCCAGTCTTCCCGGCTGAGCCGAAGCGTACTCGAGACGATTGGCTGAAACTTCTCGGACGGCGGCACTACTGGATCGTTTCGCACATCGTTTGCCATCAGATGATGCGCGAGATAGATCACCATGGCTGCAACCAGCACTACAAATGTGACTAACAAGACAACCATGGCAGCATCGGATCCCCAATTTCCCCGATGCAACCGGGTGTCCAAAGTAATTGGGATTGGTGGAGGTGGCACGAGCGACGCGCGGCCCGGGACGTAAATATATCCAACGCCCCAGTTGGATCGCGCTTCAGCCAGGACAGTCAGAGACGACGCTTCAGCCGGCCCTGCGGGAGTTCGAATTTGGTCGAAGCCTCACCAACCGCAAGGTCCAGCCCCAAAATTTAGCTCCGCGCGCCACCCGTCCGTGATGCCCACAATGCCACGTTGTATGATAAAGCGATCCACAAATCCAAATGACGTCCGCAGAGTTTCAAACGCGGCTGGATGGATTGGTTCGCGATTACGAACAACTCATCCGCCGGCCCAATGAACCCATCCCCGAGCCTAGCGGCTGGTTTCAGCGTTACCGCTATCCGATTCTGACGGCGGCGCATGTTCCGCTCGAATGGCGCTACGACTTCGATCGCGAGCGAAATCCCTTTCTGGTCGAGCGGCAAGCCGTGAATGCCGCGTTCAACGTGGGCGCCATGGAATGGAAGGGCAATATCATCCTGATGGCGCGCGTGGAGGGCGTGGACCGCAAATCGTTTTTCGCGGTCGCGGAAAGCCCCAACGGCATCGACAACTTCCGCTTCTGGGATTACCCGGTGGTGATGCCCGAGGGCGCCGAACCCGAAACCAATGTTTACGACATGCGCCTGACCGCGCACCAAGACGGCTGGATCTACGGCCTGTTCTGCGCCGAGCGCAAGGATCCGAACGCACCGCCGGGCGATCTCTCATCGGCGGTGGCGCAATGCGGCATCGCGCGCACGCGCGATTTGAAAAAATGGGAACGCCTGGATGACTTGCACACGCCTTCCGCGCAGCAGCGCAATTGTGTCTTGCATCCTGAGTTAGTAAGTGGCTGCTATGCTATTTACACCCGCCCGCAAGATAGCTTCATCGAAGCGGGGCGCGGCGGCGGAATCGGCTGGGGTTTGGCTGACTCGATGGAGCACGCCGTTATCGCCGAAGAGACCATCATCGAGCGGCGCGAATATCACACCATTAATGAAGTGAAGAATGGCCTGGGGCCGGCGCCCATCAGGACAGCTAAAGGCTGGCTGCATCTCGCGCACGGTGTGCGCAATACGGCGGCGGGCTTGCGCTATGTGCTGTATTGTTTCTTGTGCGATCTGGCGGAGCCGTGGAAAGTAATCGCACATCCCGGCGGATATTTTCTCGCCCCTCACGGCGAAGAGCGCGTGGGCGATGTTTCGAATGTGGCGTTCTCGAACGGATGGGTGGCGCGCGGCAACCATGTGTTCATCTATTACGGCGCATCCGACACGCGCACTTACGTGGCGACTACCACAGTAGATCGCCTGCTCGATTATGTGCGGAACACGCCGGCCGATCCATTGCGCAGCGCGTTGTGCGTCGAAAATCGCATCGCTTTGATTGACAAGAATCGCGCACGGTCTGCCAGATGATCACCAATTCCGAGTGGGCCGCCCAATTTCATCGCGAGTTGACCGGGAACATCCTGCCATTCTGGATGCGCTATACGGTAGATCACGAAAATGGCGGGTTCTACGGGGCAATCGACTGCGACCTCCGTGTAGACCAGCAGGCCGCGCGTGCGGCCGTGATCAATGCGCGCATTCTTTGGACCTTTTCGGCGGCGGCGCGCGTCCTCGGCGATAGCGCCTACTGTGATATCGCGGATCATGCCTACCATTACATTGCAAATAAGTTCTGGGATCAGCAGTATGGCGGCATTTATTGGATGCTGGATTACTTAGGCAATCCGATTTCGGACCGTAAGCAAGTTTATGCGCAGGCATTCGCGGCTTATGGATTGGCGGAGTATTTCCGTCTCACCGGCTGCGCGGCGGCTTTGGGGTATGCGCAGGAGCTTTATCGGTTGATTGAGGAGAAAAGCGGCGATCCTGATTACGGCGGATATCTCGAAGCACGCGCCCGGGATTGGTCGGCTCTCGACGATCTGAGGCTTAGCGAGAAAGATCTGAACTGTCCTAAGTCGATGAACACCCACTTACATGTGTTGGAAGCATATACCAATCTATTGCGGGTGTGGGATGACACATGTCTGCGCGCCAGTCTGAGGCGCCTGTTGGAACTGACCATTGACCGCGTTGTCACAGGCAATCACTTCCAAATGTTCTTCGATGACCACTGGGTCTCACTCACCGATCACATTTCCTTCGGACATGATATTGAGGGCAGTTGGCTGCTGCTAGAGGCGGCTGAAGTGCTGGGCGATCCGGCGTTGCTGGATCGAGCGCGCGCGCTGGCAGTAAAGATGGCCGATGCCGTCTGGAGCGGAGGCCTCGATCGCGACGGCAGCATTTTCTATGAATCGTCCGGCGGGCGCATGGTCGATCCGAATAAGCATTGGTGGGCCCAAGCCGAGGCGGTGGTGGGCTTCTACAACGCTTATCAGGTTTCGGGCGAAACGCGTTTTCGCGCGGCGGCTTACCGTGCCTGGCAATATATCGCGGATCGCGTAGTAGATAACGACCACGGCGAGTGGCACGCCAAATTGAAACCCGACGGAACGCCGTACAAACCTGAAGAAGATTCGGACGCGTGCCTGGTGGGCGCATGGAAGTGCCCGTATCATAACAGCCGCATGTGTCTGGAAATGATGGAGAGATTGCACTAACTGGTATGCAATACGGATATTTTGACGATCAGAATCGTGAATATGTAATTACCCGGCCCGATACGCCCCTGCCATGGATCAACTATCTCGGCTGCGAATCTTACTTTGGTATTATCTCGAATACCGCGGGTGGTTACTCGTTTTATCGCGATGCGCGCCTGCGCCGGCTTACCCGCTATCGCTATAACAACGTGCCCTTCGACTTAGGCGGACGCTACATCTACCTGCGCGACAACGAAACCGGCGATTACTGGTCGCCATCCTGGCAGCCGACCGGGAGCGATCTGGAACATTACACCTGCCGCCACGGCATGGGCTATTCGACCATCAGCGGCGCACGCCGCGGAATCGCCGCCAGTACACGCTACTTTGTGCCGCTCGGGGAGAATCTGGAGATCTGGCAATTCACCGTGACAAATCATCGCCTGGCGCCCGCTCAGTTATCGATCTTCTCGGCAATCGAATTCTGCCTGTGGGACGCCCAGGACGACTCGACGAATTTCCAGCGCAATTTCAGCATCGGCGAAGTAGAAATTGAAGATGGCGTCATCTATCACAAGACCGAATATCGCGAGCGCCGGGATCACTTCGCCTGGTTCGCATGCTCGGCCGAATTAGACGGTTTCGATACGCAGCGCGATACGTTTCTTGGGGGTGCGCGCGGTTGGGATCGGCCTATCGCCGTGGAGCGGGGCCAATCTGGAAACTCCGTGGCGCACGGCTGGGCGCCCATCGGGTCGCATCATGTGCGGCTGACGCTGGCGCCGGGCGAAACAAGGCGGATCCTATTTGTTTTGGGCTATCACGAGAATCCCAAGGACGCGAAATTCGACCCGCCCGATTCGCAGACCGTCAATAAGAAGACGGTGAAGCCCGTTATCACGAAGTATCTGGTTCCCGCCAACGCTGACGACGCATTCTATAAGTTGCGCGATTATTGGGCTGGTTTGTTAGGCATCTGCCAGGTGTCTACGCCCGATGTCCACACGGACCGCATGGTCAACATCTGGAATGCCTATCAGTGCATGGCGACGTTCAACATGTCCCGTTCGGCGTCGTTCTACGAATCGGGCATCGGGCGCGGCCTGGGTTTTCGCGATTCCAATCAGGACTTACTCGGCTTCGTCCACATGATTCCGGAACGCGCCCGCGAGCGTATCCTGGACCTGGCGGCCACGCAATTACCTACCGGCGGCGCCTATCATCAGTACCAGCCACTTACTAAAAAGGGTAACAATGATGTCGGCGGTAATTTCAATGACGATCCGCATTGGCTGATTTTGGGTGTGGCGGCGTATCTGAAAGAGACCGGCGATTGGAGCATTCTGAAAGCGCCGGTGCAGTATGATAATCAGCCGGGCTCCGAACAGGCGCTATACGAGCACTTACAGCGTAGCTTCCGTTATACGCTGGACCGCCTCGGCCCGCATGGCCTGCCCTTGATCGGCCGCGCGGATTGGAACGATTGCCTGAATTTGAACTGTTTCTCGGATACGCCCGGCCAATCGTTTCAGACCACGACCAACAAAGAGGGCAAAGTGGCCGAGTCGGTTTTCATCGGCGGACTCTTCGTGCTGGCCGCCAAGGAGATGGCTGCTATTGCGAAGCATAGTGGGGATGTGGATGAAGCCGCCGGATATCTCGCGGAAGGCGCGCGCATGGAGCAGACCGTCCGCGAACACGGGTGGGATGGCGAATGGTTTATCCGGGCTTACGATGATTCCGGCGACAAGGTCGGGTCGAAGGACTGCGCCGAAGGCAAGATTTTCATCGAGCCGCAAGGTTTTTGCGTGATTGCGGGGATTGGCCTCGAAGACGGATTGGCGCGCCGCGCGCTCGATTCGGTGCGTAAGTACCTGGCCACGCCGCATGGCATCGTACTGCAGCAGCCGGCTTACTCGCGTTATTATCTGAACTTAGGCGAGATTTCCTCTTATCCACCGGGCTACAAAGAAAATGCCGGTATCTTCTGCCATAACAATCCCTGGGTGATTATTGCCGAAGCTATGGCCGGGAACGGCGATGCCGCGCACGATTATTACTCGCGCATTAATCCGTCGGCGCGCGAGCCGATTGGCGATATACACCGCTGCGAGCCCTATGTGTACGCCCAGATGATCGCCGGGCGCGATGCGCCCACGCACGGCGAAGCCAAAAATTCCTGGCTGACCGGCACGGCGGCGTGGAATTACTATGCCATCACGCAATGGATATTAGGCATCCGGCCCAGTTACGACGGCTTGGAAATAGCACCGGTAATTCCGGTACGTTGGAGCGGTTTCGCAGCCACGCGTAAGTTTCGCGGCGTCACTTATCATATCGCTGTCCAACGCAAAGGTCCGGGAAACAAAGTGAAGCTAACCGTGGATGGCCGGCCGTTGCGCGGCAACATCGTGCCCGGTCCCACGGATGGCCGCTCCGAATCGCATATAAACATAACTATAGAATAGGTGACCCGCGCCATGTATCTACCAAATGCCCAACGCTATGACACTATGATCTACCGCCGCTGCGGCCGTAGCGGCTTGAAACTGCCCGCCATCTCGCTAGGCCTCTGGCACAACTTCGGCGGCGTGGACGCTTTCGAAAATATGCGCGCCATGTTATGCCGCGCCTTCGACTTGGGCATCACGCATTTCGATCTGGCCAATAACTACGGTCCGCCGCCCGGATCGGCGGAAGAGAACTTCGGACGGGCGCTCGACGCGGACCTTGGCGCGTGGCGCGACGAATTGATCATATCCACCAAAGCCGGCTATCTGATGTGGCCGGGACCCTACGGCGAATGGGGATCGCGAAAATATCTGCTGGCGAGCCTGGATCAAAGCCTGCAGCGCATGGGCCTGGATTACGTCGATATCTTCTACTCGCATCGCCCCGACCCGGATACGCCGCTCGAAGAAACCATGTCAGCGCTCGATTCCGCCGTGCGCGCGGGCAAAGCCCTCTACGCCGGTATCTCGAATTACAATCCGGAACAAACCGCGCGCGCCGCGGCCATCCTACGGCAACTTGGCACGCCCTGCCTGATTCATCAAGTGAAGTATTCGATGTTTGTGCGGACGGCCGAGGAAGGCCTGTTCGACCGCCTGGCGGCCGAAGGCATCGGTAGTATCGCCTTCTCGCCGTTAGCGCAAGGCTTGCTCACAGACCGTTATTTGACGGGCATCCCGGCGGGTTCGCGGGCTTCCAAGCCGGACACATTTCTGAAGCCGGCGGATGTCACCGCGGAACGCATTTCAGAAGTGCGCGCGCTTGCCGAAATCGCCCGCGCACGCGGCCAGACGCTGGCGCAACTGGCGCTCGCGTGGGTCCTGCGCCACGAGGTGATGGCCAGTGCGCTCATCGGCGCCAGCCGGGTGGAGCAGATCGAGCAGTGTGCGGGGGTGATCGGTAACCTGGCTTTTGCCGGCGAGGAGTTACATAAGATAGATGCGATTATCGCACCCAAGTAAGCGCGTTTCACTTACTGGATCAGCTTTACCGATGAGCTGCCGCCGCCGTAAGCCGTGGTGGCTCCCTGGCTGATATATGAAGTTCCGGAGAATGTAATGGCGTTTACCACCAGTGTGGTCGTCACGCCGCTGGTTCCACTGTAACCGGAATAAGTAAGGTTGCCGTTCGGCATATACACGAGACCGCTGACTTCGGTTCCCGTGGTTCCCGAAAGCGTAATGCCGCTGCTGTTGGAGCGATCCTCATATATAACCACACCCTGATAAGTGCCCGAGGTAGGTGCCGTCAAGGTGAAGGTGCCACTGCCGCTCCCGGTAATGCCGCCGGTCTTGAAATAGAGTGTCACACCACTCCCAGTGAACGTCGGACTGCCGCTTTCGGTGATCCCCCCCTCGATGATATACAACCCGTTGTCGCTCCCACTGCTTAGCGTGATCGTCGGCGAGCCGCTGGTAATAATGCCGCCGCAATAAGTACCTGGATTTAGCGTGGTGTTGGTGGTGACTACAACGGCAGAAGAGTAAGTGCAGGATCCGACCGTGGGTGGCTGCATGCTGGCGAAAGGATCCGTAACCGCGGTAGTTCCCAGGTTCGGCGATGGAGTGATGGCGGCGGTGCCGCTGGTCACCACCGCCGACGATCCGCTCGCCACGATGTTGGTCTTAGCGCTACCCGTAGTTTCAATGGTCGCGCTACCACTCATGGTCACCGCCGTAGGCCCCGATGAGTTGATATAGATCCCACAACCGCTCTCGATGAGCGCGTTTCCGCTGTTAGTCACGGCAGAGCCGGACGACTGCATCACATAGATGCAACCGCCACCCGATCCGGCTATAACCGCCGCTACGGCATGCGCGCCTGTGTTGAGAAGGGTGTTTCCCAACACGGCCGAAAACAACTGCGTTTCTTTTTCCGTCACAGAAGCTGCCACCCAGTACTGTACGTCTACATTATCGAAAGGGCTGGTAGTATTCGCCGCGATGGTCACGTTTTGATTGCCGCTGGCCGTGAAGCCGTTCGCTTTTGCGTAGAGGCAGCCTGACTGCACGCTGGTGGTCGCCGGACTGGTAAGGCTGGTGGCACAAGCCGTGGCGGATTGGCAAACCACGCCGCTGCTGCCACAGGTGGGAGTACTGCCCGTAGACGCCGCGAATTGCGCGGCTGCAATGGCGGCCGACTCGGCTGCTGCTTGCGCTGCCTGCTGGCGGAACCGGGCCCAGCCCACATCCACTGCCAGCCCCACGATGGCAAAAAGCAAAATGGAGCTGAGCGTAATCATCACTAAGGCTTGTCCGCGTTCGCCGGAGGAGTTTATTTTGCGCATGTCTCCGCCTCAGAATAAGATTCGCTGTTGCGAATACGCGGGCAGTTTGTAAGTTCCAGCAAAGAGCGTCGGTTTGGAGCCGGGAAAAAACATGGAAAGCGCCGAATTGAATGGATAGGTCCCGGCGATCGCGACTCCCAGCCCCTCCTGGTTATCCGGCGAGGGAGGCCAAACCGTGCTGCTGCTCAGGCAACTGCTCAATGGATAGCACGTTTGGTTGTTAGATCCACTGGCCGAGTACAAGGTAACATTCCAATCTGCAGGTGCCAGTCCCACGCCGGCATTGGCGATGGCACTGGCGATATTGCCGATAGTTGTTGAGCAACTGCTGCCGTTGGAGGAACATCCCTGGCCATGCACCGCTACATAGCGCGCTCCGGCATTGATCGCGTATATCTGGGTTTCGAATAGCCACATCCCGCGCGCCATTTCCACCGTGGAGATGAGTGCAAAGATCAACGGGATCCCGACCAAGGTAAATTCAAGCGTGACCGAACCTTTCTTCTTGCCGGCCATCATTACCGTATCCTCATTTGCACCACGCGGGTAATGCTGATTTGCCCGGTTAACGCGCCTGGTATGGGAATCAGCGTAGGCGTCTGATAAGTCACGGAAACCTGAGACGCGGCCGATCCATCCGCCCCGGAGGCAACCGATGTAGCCGTTACTGTAAGTGGCGAGCCATTGCAGGTGTAAGTAGATCCATTGCTGCCGTTGTAGACTGCCGGACTGGCGGCAATATTTGGGGCATCCGCCAGTTCCGAGGTTGCGATATAACAAGCCGATGTGGAGTCAGCCGCTGTACTCGACCCGCTCGACGTGTATAGAGCCGCGGCCCTGGCTGCGTTCTCCGTAGCTAACAGCGCCCAGGTATAAAATCCCCAATCAAAGCCTCCCACGAAGAGAAAGAGCAGGTAGGGCAAGAAAAAAGCAAATTCCAGTACGCTATGCCCGCTTCGTTTGCCGCGTGTTATCACATTCACCGCTTACTTACTTCTACATCTGGGCGGGACAAAAGTGCCAGTCCGTATTTGGATAGCGTTTTATTTTTTTGTTTTCTTTTTGTTGTCTAAAGTTAGGGTGGAACAGGCAATCGTTTCTAGTGGCCTGCCCTCTTAGCGCCTGCGGCGCGCGCAATTTCATGAAAACTCCGTCGTCGTGAGGCTGAGTGCCGCCCACATTTTCGACCCTGTCGGGGAGCTCGGGTTTAATTAACGGCCGGCCAGTTTCCGTCCAGCACTTAGATTGTCAAAATTCATGATCGCGTTAAATACCAGGAAGTAGCTTCCCTTAGTCTCGGCGCGCCAAAACGGATTATTCGAGAACAGGACCACGTGCCCTTCCCCGAAAGGTACGTCGATTACCGCGGCGTGTTGAGCTAGTTCGCCGCCGTTGTCGAGCAGCCCGGACACCAGCAGTTCGCTCGTGTTGGCATAGCGCAATACCACGCGTGGGCGCGCCGCGGGCGGAATCACGTTTATGGGATTACGCAGTTGCTCATCAGTTAGCGGCAGCGCCTCCCAAGGCTCGGCATGCGGCTGCTCGGGAGCCTCCGCGATGGGCCGTCCTTGCGGGACGTCGGGGTCATCGGCGGTGCCCCTTCCGGTGGGCCGCTGGTGTTCCTCGGCCGGATTGCGGCGGCCGCCGCCACCCGCCATGTTCGACAGGTGGAATACCGGCGGATTAGAAGCGAAGATCGCCAGATTGTCGCCATAGCCGTAAAGGATGGGGCTCGCGCCATCCACAATCTTCGAACGCAGCGCCGAGCCGGTGACCTTCAGCCGCGGCGCGGAACCGATACTGACGCCTGGAGCAAATCCATACGCCACAGCGAAACCGGCCGTGTCACTCGCGGCGATCAGCAAACCGCCCTTACGCACAAATTCCTGCAAGCGTTCCAGGCCGCCAAAACCGAGGCCGGGGCGCATATCCTCGGTCTGGTCGATCTTCCCCAGATTCGGCGTCAGCGGTGTGGCTTTCCAGGGCAGCGGATTCCCGAACATGGGCATGCCGTTAACCACCGCCTGGGAATTCCGCACGCCCGGCGGAAAGATGATCACATCGTACTTCGCGCGCAGATCCCCTGATCCGACGGATGACGCGGCGACGGTCTGCGTGCTGATGTAGTCGAAAGGAATCCGGAGGCGGTCGAACTCCAGGCGCCACCAGCCGTCGCTCTGGGTGCTCAACCAGGTATGCATCACCGCGATGCGCGCCGCACGCGCGGGATGCGTTTTCACGCTGGGCGCAGCGCCAGTGGCGTACGCTGGAATGCCCAATTGCGCAGCGGCTTTCGCCAGTTCGCCGCCCGGCGCATCACGCACGATGAACGATCCACGATTGAATTTGTGCCCGCCTGCTTGGAAGGATTCCTCGGCGGCTTCAAACGACGCGCCCCCAAAACGGTAGCGCAGCGTGACCAGCGAATTATCGGCGTTGTTATTGATCAAAACGATATCGCCCGTGCCTTCCACCCCCCCAGGCGCGATTACCGGGCCATCAACCAGGTTGGCGGCCCCATCCAGCACTTTCACATCGGTTACGCGCGCCACCTGCACGTTGCCCAATTCGCCGAATGTCCACCCGGTATCGTCATAAATGTCCTTTTGCGGATCGTTGGGCGCCCAGTATTGGTAATCGAGCAACGCATCGGCAATACGGCTGTAGGGCTGATCCATGCGCACAAGGTAGCTGCCCGCCGGAAACGTGCGCGGCTCGGGCTTGGGTTTCTCCTTCTGTTTGTGATCGCCCTCTTCGGCGGCCGCGTCCTTTTTTTCGTCGCGCTTGGCAGGCGATTTTTTCGGCGCCATCATCACCGTAAACGCAGCGCTGGCACGGGTCACCTCGCAACCCTGCTGCTGCAGCATGCGCAGCAGATCCGCCTGCGCTCCAGGACGCGGATCCGCGGCGGAAAACACGTACGCCGCCGGTCCTTCGGTTCGCGCCTTCAGGATCGAGCGCTTCGCCTTTAAATAGAAGTTACGCAGAAACAGCTTGTTATTGGCGCTGAAGTAAGCCAGCGCCGAGAGCACGCCGGTCTCCTCGTAATTGTTGTTGTCCCTTTGCGACCATTTGGCCTTCGGCAGCGGCGGATTCTGCTTATACCAGGTACGCGCATATTCATCCGGCTGTAGCGTGCGCTCTTCGGTGTCGGCGCCTCCGTTGCCAAAGGTTTCGTACAGCCGGCTGATGCCGTTGTGCATGGCGGCGATGAACATCAGATAGCTTGGCGACCAGGTGTCGAACGTGCCGTGCGTGAAAACGCCGGGCATGCCGAACTCGGTCATTTGCGCCACATTGTTCGACCCCAGCATGGCCCATTCATCGGCCAGCAGCGGGTCGATCCACGCATTGTAGGGGCCGTCGCCCACGGTATTGTCGTAAAGATAAGGCACCGATTCGTGCAGATCGTGCAGCACCTGCGCCTTCCAATCCACAAACGTCTTCAGCACATTGCGCGTGAGCGCCAACGTCAACCCCATGGCGTCGCGATTGTTGTCGTGGCCCACGTAACGCCCCGCGTAGATCAGCGGCGGCCATTGCTTGCCGGGATTCGCCAGATGCCAGCGGTAGATATCCACCATGCGGTCGCGGCCGTCCACCTCCACGACGGGCGTGATCAATGTGATGGTGTTCTCGCGAATGAAGCGGATGTAGGCGCTGTCATCCACCGCGAGGCGATAGGCCAGCTCCATCAAAGCGGTGGGAGCGCCGGTTTCAGGGGCGTGGATGGCGCCAGTGATATAGTAAACGGGCGTTGCGGCGGCCACCAGTTTCTCGGCCTCTTGATCGTCGAGATGAATGGTGCGCGGATCGGCGAGTTTGGCCAAGCGTGCGCGGTTCGCATCCAATTGTGCGATCAGGCGCTCATCCGCCACGGCCACGGCGATCATCTCGCGGCCTTCTTCGGTGGTCCCGATGTGGTAGACCTTCACGCGCGGGCTGGCTTTCTCCAGCATCCGCATGTAACGGTAAACGTCCGCCGCGTAGGGAAGGATACCCGGCGCGCCCGCCACATCGCCCAACACGGCTTTGGGCGTCGGCACTGTTTTGGATGCGGGCAAATAATCGGTCAGCGGCGAATTGAAGAAAGGTTCGGTGGTGTACTCGCGGATTTTCTGCGTGTAAGCTTCATCAACCGGCTGCGCGGCATCCCGCGCCGGCCGTGGTTGGGCTAAGAGGGGAACCGCCAGAAAGCTTGCGAATACCAGCCAGATCTTCATGCAAAAGACTATAACGCAACGCGGCGGCGCGCTTTTGGCGATTCTGCTCCTTTGCACACGCCAAAGAAGTGTGCTATGCTTCTATGCAATGGCCAAAGGAAAAGCGCTGGACCCGAAACGGTCGGAAGTTCTGCAGGGAACGCTCGACCTCATGATCCTCAAAACTGTCGACGTCATGGGCCCGCTCCACGGGTATGGCATCGCCCGTCGAATCGAACAATTAAGCCAGGACGTGCTGCGGCTGAATGAAGGCACGGTCTACACCTCGCTGCTCAGGCTGCTACAGCAGCGCTGGATCTCCGCGAGTTGGGGCGTTTCCGAGCACCATCGCAAGGCCAAGTTCTACGCGATTACGAAATCCGGCCGCAAACAGCTTGCCGCGGAGAGGGACAAATGGGAGCGCATCGCGGGCGTTATGGGGAAGGTGCTGGAAGCCGAGAGGGGACAATGACCCGATGGTGGGGCTGGCTCAAAGAACAGGTCGCGCGGCTCGGCGGATCGCTACGCCGCCGGCGCGATTTTGAAACGGAGCTTGATGCGGAACTGGAAGCTCATCTCGCGCTGCTTACGGAACGGTTTGTGCGAAATGGAATGGCGCCGCAGGAAGCTTATCATGCGGCGCGCCGGCAATTTGGTGGAGTAACCCAAATGAAAGATGACTTGCGCGAGAGGAACAGATTCCAGCCGCTGGAGGAAGCTCTGCAAGATGCGGCGTACTTCTTCCGGCAGCTCCGCAAGACGCCGCTGTTCGCCCTGACGGCGATCCTGACGCTGGCTCTCGGCATCGGCGCCAACACGGCGATCTTTACGCTGGTCGATCAGCTCATTCTGCGGCTCTTGCCCATCGGAGATCCGCAGCGCGTGGTGCTGCTCCAAGAGCAAGGCGGGCAATACTATGGCGACAACATGGGCGCCAATGCCATGTCGTACACCATGTTCCAGACCATTCGCGAACGGAACGAAGTTTTTGAACAGGTGATGTGCGCCAGGCCGGCATGGTTCACTGTGTCCACTCATACTGAGGCCGATCCTGTGAGTGGAGAACTGGTTTCGGGAAATTACTTTTCCCTGCTGGGCATCAGAGCCGCCGCGGGACGGGTCTTCGACGCGAATGACGATCTCTATCAGAACTCCAGCCCGGTGGTGGTCTTGAGTTATGCCTATTGGCAAAACCGGTTCGGAGGAAGCCGCCAGGTGGCCGGCAGCAAGGTCTTGATCAATAATTACGCGATGACCGTTGTCGGCATCTCGCAACCCGGATTCGACGGTATGGAACCCGGCTTGCCGAGCGAAATCTTCGTGCCGGTGACGATGGCGCCTGCCGTCTTTCCGCATTATGACTTTCGAAACATTCTTAATCCGCGGCTGCGCTGGCTGAACGTTTACGGGCGAGTCAAAGACGGCATATCGATGGAACGGGCCAAGGCCGGCTTACAACCACTGTTTCACGGCATCTTAGAAGCGGAAGTACTTGAACCGGGATTTGCGCATGCCACGCCTTACGACAAGCAGCAGTATCTAAGAATGTCGCTCGGCTTGATTCCGGGCGGGCAAGGCAACACGGTATTGAGACAGCGTTATGCGCGGCCGCTCTGGATGCTGATCGGCGTGACTGGATTTGTGTTATTGATCGCCTGCGCCAATCTGGCAAGTCTGCTGGCTGCCAGAGCGGCAGTCCGGCAGAAGGAGATCGCCGTGCGCCTGGCTATTGGTTCCAGCCGCGCGCGCATTGTCCGGCAACTCATGACCGAGAGCATCATGCTGGCCATCGCCGGAGGATCGGCCGGCATTGGACTGGCCATCGTGATGGTGAAGGGCTTGCTCAGTTTCTTGCCCCAGAACCTGGGAGGCTATACCATCTCCAGTACGCCCGATTGGCGCATACTCGACTTCTCAATGGCCCTCTCGCTGCTCACTGGTATCGCTTTCGGTTTGGTCCCGGCCCTGCAAGCGGCCCACGCCGATATCGCGGAAACACTGAAGGCCAAAGCCGCGAACATCACCGGCGGCATGGGTCAAATCAACTTCCGCAGGGTCTCGGTAGCGGCGCAGATTACGCTTTCCTTGCTCTTGCTGGTCGGCGCTAGTCTCTTCATTCGTAGCCTGGCCAATCTGCATTCGATAAACCCGGGATTTACGACCAGGAATCTGCTGCAGTTTGACCTGGACGTAGGCTCGATCGGCTACGATGTGAATCGCGCACACGATTTTTTCACGCGTCTGGAATCCCGCCTGGAGCACTTACCGGAAGTGCGGGCGGCCGGGATGGCGACGAACCCGGTGCTGGCGGATAGCGATTGGGAAAGCAGCATATTGGTGGAAGGACGCGAGAACAAACCGGAGGATCAGGCCATACATACCTACATTAATCGAGTGAGTCCAGGCTATTTCAAAACGCTGGGACTCCACCTTATCTCCGGCCGCACATTTCGGGAAAGCGACACGGTAGATAAGCCGAAGGTGGTGGTAGTCAGCAAGAGCTTTGAAGAACACTACTTCGGCCGTGAGTCAGCTATCGGACACCACATCGGGAGAGGCTTTGACGTGAGTGCGCCCAAGGATCTGGAAATCGTGGGTGTGGTGAACGACATTGACTACCAAGACCTCCGCCAGGCCCACTCGCGTCAGGTATACCTTTGCGCGCCGCAGGGATTGGCGCTAGGCGGCACCATGTACCTAAGCGTTCAAGGCGACGCACGCAGTGCATTTGCCAACGCCCGGCAGGCCGTGCACGAACTGGAGCCGAAGGCGCCCGTCACGAATATGAAGACGGTGGAACATCAATTGGAAGAATCGTTGATCACGGACCGCATGATCGCATCACTTTCCACGGCTTTTACCATGCTGGCAGTGGCGTTGGCGGTCCTGGGGCTGTATGGCGTGATGGCCTATATGGTGGCGCAACGCGCGCGCGAGATCGGCATTCGGGCGGCGCTGGGGGCTGCGTCGGGACAAGTGATATGGCTGGTCATGCGCGAGACGCTAGTTTTGATATTGGTAGGCATTGTTCTCGCACTTCCTCTGACGTTCGCGCTCAGCCGCTTGGTCAGAAGTGAGCTATACGGGATCAAGCCAACCGATCCGATTTCGATTGCGGCGGCGGTGCTGCTGCTTTCCGGCATCTCGCTGGTGGCTGGTTTTGTGCCGGCCCGGCGGGCAGCTTCCGCAGATCCGCTGGAAGTGTTGCGCGACGAGTAGTGGAATCTACGGCAGATCGAGATCCACGGCGAATAGATCGGCGGTAGCTGCAAGCACGAACGCGTAGAGCGTGCCGTCCGGACCAACCCCGGAGAAACGGCACGCCACGGCGTCTTTTTGCAGTGCGTCGTGGAAGCTGAACGACTCTTGCTTAATTCCGGTTACCGGATTGTAACGGTAGATGGGCTGATCGGGCTCCCCCAAATCCTGGTAAAACAGCTCTTCCGCGTGATAGGACCAATAGAGATACCCCAAACGCGTCCCTGTGGGACCTGGCGACCATTCCTTGTGTCGCGGGTCGTAGAAGAATATCCGGTTGCTCTCCGAATTGATCGCGGCGATTCGATGGCCGTCATGCGACCAGGCGGGGTCGTGATAGCCTCCCGATCCACTTACCAGACCGGTAGCGCCGGTGGCCACATCGATCAGATATAAATAATCCGTGGCTGTGGG
>Ga0335074_10004124_pt1 | contig 19985 bp, 19 predicted proteins | sample Lox_Sample_23_FD_206715 | JGI IMG/M metagenome (GOLD analysis project Ga0335074, IMG submission 206715) | Soil microbial communities from Loxahatchee National Wildlife Refuge, Florida, United States - Lox_Sample_2.3 | ecosystem: Environmental > Terrestrial > Soil > Wetlands | place: USA... | reverse complement strand
GCCGCCGGGGACGTTTCGGCGCTGGATCAAGTCATTGCGCCCAATTATGTCGGGCACCCGTCAGCGGGTGACCGCGATCTGGAGGGGCTCCGTCAGAGCATCCTGTACTTCCACAACCTCTTTATCTTTACCAAGGACTCCTTTCACATTGAGGATCAGTTGGTCGACGGCGAGAAGGTCGTTACGCGTATGACCGCCCATGTCCAGATACGAGAGACCGGGGAACCGGTTACGCTACTGGGTATCAACATCGCTCGCATTGTGGACGGCAAACTGGTGGAAGAATGGAACACGTGGGAACAAACGAAAGCAACCGAAAGACTGAAACCAGCCGTACTGAGTGCCTAACGCGACGCCGCAGCACCTTGAGCCCTCATCCGGTCATTAAAGAATGAGTAGTCAGGTTGTCGCCGGCTAATTCAAGCAGCCTCGTCCGGATCGCGCTACTCGGAAGTTGAGAGGGCGGCCAACTTGACGCGAAACGGCCGATCCGCTGATCTGGCCGCTACATGGCGGGCCGCGCATTTCAAATTGAGCACACTACCGGCTGGCCGCGCGTTCCGATAGCCATGGTATTCTGAGATCGCAGCACTGCCGCCCATGCATTTTCGCGTCACCTTCGCCTTCTGTTTTGTGGCGATCCTATCGGCCTGGAGCGTGCTTCGGGCGCAGAAGCCGTTCAAAGAATATCCGGCCATCGAATATAACAATTTTCCGCTGCCGCCGGACTACAAAGATAAACACGAGTGGGTGCGGGCGCGGCTGCGGTATCCGGACATCTATGGATATCCGGACCACGTGCGCGTGAGCATGCGCGACGGCAGCGCGTTTCCCGGCTACTGGACCATGGACTATCCGCGCTCGGACCGGCATCTGCTGGCCGGAATCCGCCGGCTGACGCGCATCGACACGCGATCGGCGGAACAGGTGGTGACGCTCGACGGCACTGACGACGTGTACAACTGGCCGACTCTTTATGGCGTGGAAGTGGGGCATTGGGACTTGACGGATGCCGATGCGAAGCAGTTGCGCGAGTATCTGTTACGCGGCGGATTCTTCATGTGCGACGATTTTCACGGCACGGCGCCCTATAACGGCGTGCCCGAGTGGGCGACCTTCATCCACAGCATGAGCAAGGTTTTTCCCGACCGGCCGATTGAAGACATTCCCGACGACGATCCGATTTTTCACACGATATTCGACCTGGAACACCGCTTTCAGGTGCCGGGGGCGCAGTTCCTGGAGTCCGGCCTAACCTATGAAGACGGCGAAACGGGGAAGGTGCCGCATTGGCGCTGCATTCGGGACGATAAGGGACGCATTATGGTCGCGATCTGCCACAACATGGATTTGGGCGACGCGTGGGAGCATGCCGACAATCCGCAGTATCCGGAAAAGTACTCGTCGCTGGCGTACCGGATCGCGGCGAATTATTTCGTCTACGATTTGACGCACTAAAAGCCGGACGCGCGAATCCAGAAACTTTCGGTCCACGTGTCGCCGGGCGCAATGCTCTGCAAGTTAGGGAAGCGCCCTTGGTGCGCCAAGTTGAAGCCGTTGGTGAGGCCGGTCATCGGCTCGAAGCAGACTACGGCTCGGGTTTGCGGCGCATAAACGATGGCAATCGGAAACTTGGGACCGTAGCTGACCGCGATCTTGCGGCCAGCGGCTTCAAGCGAGAATTCACGATCGTGATCCACGCCGCCGAATACGTCATCGAGCTGGCGGCCGGCGAGCGGCGTAGGATCGGCGAGGTTGGCAGGCTCCGTTTCTCCGGTCGGAGTCAGTTGCGGGGAGAGCAGATAGTGTTCGCGGACCGGGACGCGCACCTGCCATTGATCGCGCGGCGCGCCGGGCATTTGATACCAGGGATGAAAACCGATGACGAGGGGCATGGGCTCTGAGGAAAGATTTTCTATCGCGGTACGAACTTCGAGCACGCCGCCGGACAGCCGGTGCGTCATCTGGATGGTGTGAGCGAAAGGGAACTGCGCCATCCAGTCCGGGTGCCTCCAGAACTCGAGGCGGCTCACGGCTTCGGCGGCCTGATCGTCCGCGGTGAGATGCATCACTTGCCAGGCGGAAGCGAACAACAGGAGGCCGTGGATCGGCAGGCCGTTGGCATCGCGGCGGAGCGCAATCACGTCCGGGTTGAGATGGTAGCGCTTGCCGTTGGCCCAATAACCGTCGGAATCCAAGCGATTGGCCCAGGGTGCGAGGAACGGAATTCCGGCCTGCGACGGCTTGGCTTTCCATTCAGCCAGCGAACCCGGCGGCGATGAGAGAATCGGCTGGCCGTGCACGCGCATGTCATACGCGATGTTCCCGACGGATGGGCAGATTGAGACCTGGAGGGTGTGCGTGGAATCGGCGAGGCGAATCGTTTCGATCGCATCGACAATTTGTTTCTCGGCGGAGTAAGTGCCAGGCAAGGTAGACCGCAGAGTTATTATAGCCGGTCGCGTGCGATGGGTCCGGAGACGCCGTGAACGGCCGCGAGGTAGTCGGCGGGCGCCAATAGAACCTGGGTGCCGCGCACGCCCGCGGATACGGCGATTACGTCGAACAGCTCAGCGGTTTCATCCACAAAGACCGGATAGTCTCGTTTGCCTGCGAGCGCGGTGACGCCGCCGCGAATGTAGCCGGTTAAAGGCTGCACTTCCTTGAGCGAAACCATTTCTACTTTGCGGTCGCCGGTGAGGCGCGCCAGGGCCTTTTCATCGAGCTCCGCATTGGCGGGGACCACTGCCAGGCAGACGCCATTGCGATCGCCGCGCGCGACCAGTGTTTTGAACACCTGTTCCGGCGGCAGCCCGATCTTAGCGGCCACCGTGACCGCGTCGAGCGCGTCCGGATCGACTTCGTAGTTGCGAAGCTCGTATCGCACGCCCAGCGTGTCCAGCAAGCGAACGGCGTTCGTCTTTGAAACCGGCTTCATGGATATTTAATGTTATCGCCCATACGCCTTAGTAACTGGCGGTAACTCGCATCCGTCCCTGGCAAAGGGAGCCCATGAAAAGAGGAAAGAAGATGAGGATTCAGGTAAGGGTTTGTAAGTCACTCGCAATTTTTATGACGATGATCGCCGTGCTCGGTGTAGTTGCGCAGGCCCAGGCGCCTCCGCCACCACCGTCCTATCCACCGGCTCCGTCCTATCCGGCGCAACCGCCTCCGTCCTATCCGCCGCAGGAACTGGATCGCCTGGTGCAGCGCATCGCACTCTATCCCGATCCGCTGTTAGCTCAAATTCTTGCCGCGGCGACATTTCCGGATCAGATTCCGGATGCGGCGCGATGGAGCGATGAGCATCATTACCTTACGGGGCCGGCGCTCGCGCAAGCGATTACGGCCGATCAACTGCCGTGGGATCCGAGCGTGCAAGCGCTGCTTCCATTTCCATCTGTATTGGGGATGATGGCATCCGACATGGCGTGGACGCAGGAACTGGGCAACGCATTTCTCGCGCAGCAGCCCGACGTGATGGACGCGGTGCAGCAGGAGCGTCATATCGCTTGGAACTACGGATATCTTCGGACCAATCCGCAAGTGATTGTGAACGACGGCCCCTATATTGAGATTCTGCCCGCGAATCCGGCCTTCGTCGTGGTGCCGTATTACAATCCGCTGGTTGTGTTCGCCGCGCCGCGGCCGGGCTTTTTTGTAGGCGGCGCCATCAGTTTCGGATATGGCGTGACCATCGGGGTGGCGTTCCGGCCTTGGGGCTGGGGTTTGAACCGCTTCGCTTGGAACAACCACGCGGTTTTTATCAATAATGCACGGTGGGATCGTACGTGGGTGAATCGGAGAACGTACGTGCATCCCTACGCGGTGCAACGGTACTCGGGTCCGCGGGCTCCGGAGCATCATGAATTGGAGCAGCGTAGTGCGCGCGAGCGCCAAGCGGCACGCACCGGACACGCGCGGGTAGAAGATCACCGGCGATAAGGGGGCGGACCTTGCGCTGCAACGGGCTCGCGATTTGCCGATAAGGGAAACGAGCCCACGATGCAGAAAGAACCTGGATTACTGGAGAAGTACATTGCGGATATCGCGCGCGCGCTGGAAGGATTTTCCGAACATGAAGCGGATTCCAAGCGAGTGCTGGATCAGCTCTGCGCGTCGGACCCGGTAAAATTCTTCGCGGCTGGAATCCATGTGGTGGCGGCCCTCGAATTTTCGCCCGCTTCGCACTATCTGGTGCTTCTGCTCGCAAAAGATAAGCGTCTTAGCAACTGGCTGCTGGATACCAAGCTTTGCACTCTGAAAGTGGCCGTAGCGGTGGCGCGCGCGGCGGCCGACGCGCGGATCCAGCTGCAGTCCACCTTCGAAATGGCGCTGAATAAAGGTTTGCAGCGCCAGGCCAGCTCCGCCAACACCGACCGCATTCTGCGAATTCTGAATTTGCTGGAGGCGATCGGGAGCCAAAGCTGCTGGGACTCATTTCAAGTGGAGTTGATGGCCTATCCCGACAAGGTGGTGCGTTCGAAGGCGGCGTTGCTGATCGGGCGCAGCCAGAAGAATACGGATTGGATCGTGCGCCGGCTGCTTGATCGCGATCCGCGGGTGCAAGCCAATGCCGTGGAGACTTTGTGGGGATTGGATGCGGCGGAAGCGAAGCCTCATTTACTGGAGGCGTTGAAATCGAAACATAACCGCGTATTTGCGAACGCCGCTTTGGGGCTGTATCGTCTGGGCGATCCGTCGGTAATTCACGTTTTGCTCGAAGCGACCCGGCATGAGGATCCGCTCTTCCAGATCTCGGCGCTGTGGGCCATCGGCCAGACGCAAGATCCCCGTTTTTTGCCGGCGCTATCGCTGCAGTTTAAGAGTGCGCAGGGAAGGCTGCGCCTGGCTCTGGCCGGAGCCATGTCCCGGATTCGCCAGCGCGAGAAATCCCGCGTTCAGGCCAATCAGTTACAGCTTGCGATTTCGCAGGGGGTGGTGGAGCCGGACGGCAGGCGCCGCTTGACGCTCGCGGTTTCTTCCCGGCCGGCCAAAAACCTCGTCAGCCTGAAGCCGACCGAATTCCTGCTGTGGGAAAACGAGACGCCCGTGGAAAACTACGAGGTCCGGCCGGCAGCTCCCGCCGAGGTGATCCTGGCGGGTTTTATCGCGCCCTGGTTCGAGGCAGCGGGCGATCCAACCGAGAAGACGTGGCGCGAGGGGCTGGACCGGTGCCTTTTGATGAAACGCAAGGACGATCTGTGGCGGATCGATCGCTACGCGGCAGCGGCGCCGGAGGTCCCAACCGGGGAGACGGATTCGAGCGATTCCATGCCCTACGAAGATTCCGCGCTGGCCCCGCAATTCAAGGCGGCCCAGTGCTGGATCGCCGAGCCGGATCAACTCCGCAAGCTTGTTTCGCTGGCCGTGCCGCGCGCCCGCGCCGCGAATACCGCACTCGCGGCCATCCAGCGCCAATGCAAAACGATGACCCATCCGCATGGCCGGCGGCATGTGTTCATCCTGTTGCACGGGACGGCCGGTTTGGACCAGAAATCTGCTGTTGACCTGCTGCCGGGCTTGGCGCAGGATCAAGCGGTAACCTTCCACGGAATCGCAGCCCGCGCCGCCGGCCAGTGGACCCTGTTTCGCGAGTTTTGTGTTTCGATGCCGGAAGGTACCTTCACAGAAGTGGACCCGGCGGAAATCGCGGACGGAATCGCAGGAGCGTACGCGAGCCTCTGCAACCGGTTCGAGATCAACTACGCGGCCCCGGCTGCCACGAATTCGGGCGGTAGAGAACCGAGGGTGAAGCTCAGGGTGGAAAGCAGCCGAGGCAACGGGCAAGCGGAAATCACGCTGGAGCGTCCGCCCGAAACATCCGCCGAGATACCTGCCGAAGCTCCCCCTGTGGCCGCCGAAGTGCCAGCAGCGTGATCGGGCGCAATCCTGAGAAGCACGCCGCGAGACGGATTCGGACTATCGGTTGGATCGGAGGCGCTGGGCCGTAACCGGAAATTCAAATTCGCGCTCGGGCAAAAATTTACTTGCCCTGAACGCTGATTCGCAGGAAACTGAATTTTAGCGTCCGAACTTCGGATGCGGGTTTTCCCGGAGGTAACCGCGAATTGAAACTCAGTGAAGCCACCGTTTTCGAGCCGACCGAGCGGTGGACCGTCACCGACGCCAGCGAACTCTACGACGTCGCCAGTTGGGGCAAAGGCTATTTTTCCGTCGGCGCGAACGGGCATCTGTGGGTGCATCCCAGCAAGGAGCCGGCGCGCGGCATCGACCTGCGCGAGCTGATCGAGAAGCTTGAACTGCGCGGCATCTCGCTGCCGATCCTGATCCGCTTCGCCGAAATTCTCAAGCATCGCCTGGGTGAAATGTATCAGGCGTTTCAAAGCGCCATTTCGGAGCACAATTACAAGGGCGATTACCGCTGCGTCTATCCGATTAAGGTGAACCAGCAGCGGCAGGTGGTGGAAGAGGTCTTCCAGTTTGGCCGGCCGTATCATTTTGGCCTGGAAGCCGGCTCCAAGCCCGAGTTGCTCGCGGTTCTGGCGGTTGCCGATAACGATACGCCAATCATTTGTAACGGCTTCAAAGACGACGAATACATCGAGATGGTGATGCTGGCGAAGAAAATCGGCCGCCAGATTATCCCGGTGGTGGAGAAATACACGGAGCTCGATCTGATTGTGAAGCACTCGCAGCGCGTCGGCGTGCGGCCCACCATCGGATTGCGGCTGAAGCTGGCGAGCAAAGGTTCGGGGCGCTGGAAATCGTCGGGCGGGTATCGCTCGAAATTCGGACTCACGGTGAGCGAAGCTCTGCAGGCGCTCGATCAGATGAAGGCCGTGGGCATGGAGGATTGCATCGAGCTGCTGCATTTCCACCTGGGCAGCCAGATCACGAATATCCGGCAAATCAAAGCCGCGGTGATGGAAGGCGCGCGCATTTACGTGGAGCTGAAGCGCGCCGGCGCCGGGCTGAAATACCTGGACGTCGGCGGCGGATTGGGCATCGATTATGACGGCTCGCAGACCGATTTCGAATCGAGCGTCAATTACACGCTGCAGGAATACGCCAACGACGTGGTTTATCATATCCAGAACGTGTGCGACGAGGCCGAAGTGGCGCATCCCACCATCGTGTCCGAAAGCGGGCGCGCGATCGCCGCGTATCACAGCGTGCTGGTATTCAACGTATTGGGCGTGAGCGGGTTCGGTGACGATTCGTTCTCGCCGGTGCCCGAAGACGCCGAGCAGCCGCTCATGGATCTGCAAGAAACTTATCGCTCGCTCAGCTCGAAGAACCTGCTCGAAAGTTTTCACGATGCGCAACAGGCGCTGGACTCTGCGCTGAATCTGTTCAGCCTGGGCTATCTGCCGCTCGCACAGCGCAGCCAGGCCGAGACACTCTACTGGGCCATTTGCCGCCGCGTTCATCGCATGGCCAAGGAGCTCGATTATTTCCCCGAAGAGCTCGAAGGCCTGGACGGCATGCTGTCCGACACGTATTTCTGTAATTTCTCGCTGTTCCAAAGCATGCCGGATAGCTGGGCCGTCAAGCAGCTCTTCCCCATCATGCCGATTCACCGGCTCGACGAAGTGCCTACGCGCAGCGGCGTCCTGGGCGATATCTCGTGCGATTCGGACGGGAAAATCGATCAGTTCATCGATCGCCGCGACGTAAAACGAACGTTACCGCTGCATCCGTTCAACGGCGAGCCGTATTATATGGGCGCTTTTCTGGTTGGCGCATACCAGGAGATCCTGGGGGATCTGCACAACCTGTTCGGCGATACTAACGCTGTGCACGTGAGCTTAGGGCCCAGCGGCGACGTAATTCTGGATGCCGTGATTCGCGGCGACACCGTGCGCGAGGTGCTGGATTACGTGCAGTTCAACTCCAAGGTGCTGCTCGAAGAGTTCCGCCGTGATGTCGAAACCGCGCTGCGCGACGGGCGCATCGGCTATGAGGAATCCGGCCGCCTGCTCAAATTCTACGAAGAGGGCCTCAACGGCTACACGTACCTCGAGCAGTAACGGCGCCGCGAGTTTTCACGACCATCTACGCGTCGTCCTGGTCGCCCCGCGTAATCCGCTCAACATCGGTGCAGCAGCGCGAGCCATGAGCAACTTTGGATTCAGCCGGCTGCGGCTGGTGAATCCGTATGCCGTTGCCTTTCAGGAAGCGCGCTCGGCGGTGCATGCGCATCAGATCCTGCGCGACGCCCAGGAATTTGCGACACTCGCCGAGGCGATTGCCGATTGTGCGCTCGTCGTAGGGACCACGTCGCTCGGCCATCGCGAATTACAGCACACCCTGCGGGCGGTGGAATACGGAGGCCGGCTCCTCCGCAAACGTCTGGCTTCGTCGCCGGTGGCGCTGTTGTTCGGATCGGAGAAATTCGGCCTTTCGAACGACGACATGACGTATTGCCATTGGCTGCTGCGCATCGGTACGGCGGGATCCATGAATCTCGGCCAGGCCGTCGCGGTGTGTCTCTATGAACTGGTGCGCAATCCCGTGCCGCCCACACCCGACCAGCGCAAACCGGCCGCGGCCGCGGATCTCGATCGCCTGACGGAACTTTTGGGGGATGTGCTGAGCCGCTCCGGCTACGTGCACTCCGACGGCGCCGACGCCAAGATCCGCAGGCTGGTCCGGCGCCTGAATCTGGCCGGGCACGATGCCGAAATCTGGCTCGGCATGCTGCGGCAGATTCATTGGAAGTTAACATCGAAGCGCGACCCGCAATGATATGCTGAGGAACGGACCGAAATTGCAATGACTAAGGTTCAGCTTCAATACGAACTCGTGCGTCCGCTGACCGACCACGACGCCCCCGCCGTTGCCGACGTCCACAGTTGGTACGGCATCCAACGCGTGCAACTCGCGCCATCGCTCGACCGGTTGAACGTGGAGTACGACGCCTCGCGCCTCAGCGAAAAGGATGTCGAAGCCGTGCTGCAGCGCTTCGGGTTACCGATTCAGCGCAAGTGGGCAACCCCGTAATGGGTCAGGCGCAACCCAGTCTGCTGCGGGCGCGCGATTATCTGGCCGCGCACTTCAACGAGCGAATCTCCCTCACCGACGCCGCAGCCTTCGCCGGTCTCTCGCCGTTCTATTTTCAGCGCCTTTTCACTGGGGCATTCAACGAAACTCCACACGAGTTTGTCTCGCGTCTGCGCATCCATCACGCCAAGAAACTGCTGCTCGCAGGCAACCACAGCGTCACCGACATCTGTTTCGATACCGGCTACGAAAGCCTTGGCTCGTTCAGCACGCGTTTCCGTTCCCTCACCGGACTCTCACCCGCGGCTTTCCGCCGCGAATCCCGGCGCGTGTTCGGGACGTCGGGACGCTCCTGGCCGCTCTACTACATGCCCGCCTGTTTCCAGCACTTCTTCGCTGGAATTTCGTAGCCATCGCAAGATTCGAGAAGCATTTTCCGCGAGCCTCTTCTATCCTGGGCTCCAAAGGAGATTTATTTTGATTCAACGGCTTTCCCACACCAGCATTTATGTCTTCGATCAGGACGCCGCGCGCGATTTCTACGTGAACAAACTCGGCTTCGAGGTACGGATGGACCAGAGCATGGAGAACGGATTCCGCTGGCTGACCGTCGGCTCCAAGAGCCAGCCGGATTTCCACCTCATCTTGATGAAGGTTGACGGCCCGAACGTCCAGCCCGACGTCGCCGCCACGTTGAAAGATCTGATGGAAAAAGGCAAGCTCGGCGGAGGTGTTTTGCAAGTGGACGACTGCCGCGCGACGTATGAAGACCTGAAGGCCAAGGGGGTCGAATTTCTCGCGCCGCCAGCCGATCGCTTCTACGGCGTGGAATGCATCCTGAAGGACAATTCCAACAACTGGTTCAGTATGACGCAGCCAAAATGATCTAATAGTCTGGTGGTTAGACTTTTCGGCGTTTTCCTTCTGGCGCTGTTGCTCTACGCTTCGGGGCCGGGATTTCGCAGCCGCGCGCAATTGGACGAACACTACGCCAAACACGGCGCGGAATTCGGCGCGATTAGTAAGGCGGAATACCTCCGCTTGGCCCAGGCCCTGCGCGACGCACCGGTTGGCGGGCCAATCCTCGAATCCCGCCGCCCCAACGGCGAGTTCAGCAAGTTCGATCGCCGCCACGGCTATTTCGGGGCCTACAATCGGAATGGCACGATCCGAACGTTCTTTATTCCCAACAACGGCGAGCGATACTTTAGAAATCAGGCACGCAGGCGCTATGAATGACGCGGAAATGGCCGCCTACCTGCGTGAAAACGGCTATCCTGAGCATATTGTCCGGGCCGGCCGCGCCGGGTTGATCGAACGCTGGCGCAAGTTTGTAGAGGAGGCAGAGCGCGGGTATCGATTCGGTTTGGAGGATTATCGCAACGACCTGGATCTGCGCGGAATCATCGCCATGCTCAACCTGGATACAGAGGTTGCCGGTCTCGACTCTCGCTTCGAAGCGCTACTCACGGCGCGCGACAAGCGCGTTTGGGAAAGCTTGCCGTCCGACCCCTTCTGGGATTTCGGATATCCTGCGAACGCCGGCCCGGAACTGCTCGAAGACCTTAAGAACGAAGGGCTTGCAGTCTAACATCACTATGTCAATAGACATTCTACGGATTGCTCTGGTACACTGCTCATGATGTCCCAGATCGGCCATCTTCGGCTGCTTGAAGCCGAGAGCATCCACATCATGCGCGAGGTCGCGTCTGAATTTCAGCGCCCGGTGATGTTATACTCCATCGGCAAGGATTCGTCAGTGCTGCTGCGTCTCGCGCAGAAGGCGTTCCATCCGGCGCCCATTCCCTTTCCGCTGCTGCACATCGATACAACGTATAAGTTTCGCGAAATGATCGAGTTCCGGGACCGCTACACGGCTGAAATCGGGGCCAAGCTCATCGTTTACACCAATCGCGAGGCCATCGACGACGGCGCCAACCCGTTCCGCCTCGGTACCCAGCGCTGTTGTGGTTTATTGAAGACGAAAGCCCTGCTCGACGGCCTGCGCCAGGGCGGTTTTGACGCGGCCATCGGAGGCGCACGGCGGGACGAAGAAAAATCGCGAGCCAAGGAGCGCATCTATTCCTTCCGCGACGAAAAGGGCCAGTGGGATCCGAAGAACCAGCGCCCCGAGCTGTGGAACCTATTTAATGCGCGCATCCATCCCGGCGAAAGCTTGCGCGTGTTCCCGCTCTCCAACTGGACCGAGATGGACGTCTGGCAGTACATCCACGCCGAAAACATTCCGATCGTGCCGATGTATTTCGCGCAGGACCGCGAAGTGCTGGTGCGCGGCGAATCGCTCATCATGCTGGAGCAGCCGTTCATTCCGTTGCTGCCTGGGGAAAAGCCGCAGATGGTCCGCTGCCGCATGCGTTCGCTCGGTTGTAGCCCGTGCACGGGTGCGATCCGCTCCGACGCCGATACGATTCCGAAGATCATTGAAGAGCTGGTGTCGTTCCGTAGATCGGAACGCGAGAACCGCGTGATCGATCACGATCAAGAAGGCTCGATGGAAATCAAGAAGCGCGAGGGATATTTCTGATGGCAGCCGTGGCCAACGAGCCGCCTTCGTTCGAAATCGAAGATTTTCTTGCACGCGAGCAGGCCAAGGATCTGCTGCGCTTCACTACGGCCGGCAGTGTGGACGATGGGAAATCTACGCTGATCGGGCGGCTGCTCTATGATTCGCAGAGCGTTTACGAGGATCAGCTCAAGGCGGTAACCAATGCGTCGGTGAATCGATCGGCCGGCCCCATCGATTTTTCCCTGCTCACCGATGGTTTGCGCGCCGAGCGCGAGCAGGGCATCACCATTGACGTCGCGTATCGTTACTTCGCCACGGCACGGCGCAAATTCATCATCGCCGACACGCCCGGTCACGAACAGTACACGCGCAACATGGCGACAGGCGCATCTACCGCTGATCTTGCTGTGATCCTGATCGACGCGCGCAACGGCGTGTTGCAGCAATCGCGCCGCCACGCCTACATCGCGTCGCTGCTCGGGATTCCGAATTTTGTAATCGCGGTGAACAAAATGGACGCCGTCGCTTACGACGAAGCTGTGTTCCGCTCGATCGAGACGGAATTTCGCGAGTTCGTGTCGCGTCTGGTCTGGCAGCAATCGGCGCCGCATGTTTACTTCCTGCCGATCAGTGCGCTCGAAGGCGACAACGTCGTTCGCCGCAGCCGGAACATGCCCTGGTTCCAGGGGCAGAGCTTGCTGGAGTTTCTCGAAACGGTTCCCGTGCATCACCGCACGCGCGTCACGGCGTTTCGGTTTCCCGTGCAGCGCGTGATCCGTCCGAATCAGGATTTCCGCGGCTATGCCGGGCAAGTGGTTTCCGGATCGATTCGTCCCGGGGATTCTATCCTGGCGCTGCCGTCCGGCCGCCGCTCGCACGTGAAGAGCATCGAAACCTTCGATGGACGGCTGGATGAAGCCGTGGCGCCGATGTCGGTAACGCTGACACTCGAAGACGAAGTGGACATCAGCCGCGGCGACATGATCGCTTCGGCGCAAAAGACGCCGGAAGTAGCACGCCATTTTGACGCGAGCGTGGTCTGGCTGAATGAGCGCCCGCTCGATCCGGCCCGCCGTTACGTGCTGAAACATACTACGCAGTCGCTGCCCGCGGAGATCAAAGAGATCAAACACCGCGTCAATATCAAGACGCTGGAGCATGAGCCCACTGAAACCCTGGAGATGAACGGTATTGGTGTGCTGCGAATCGAGACCAGCCGGCCAATCTACTTTGATGCCTACGCGCAGAATCGCGCTACCGGCAGCTTCGTGCTCATCGATGCGGAGACCAATGCCACCGTGGGCGCGGGCATGATTCTTGCGCCGGTCGTGGAACGCAGCCGCTCGCGAACCGGGGCGCTCGATCTTCGTCAGGAACGCGTGACACCGGTGGAGCGGATCGCGCGCTATCGCCACGGCGGCGAAACCATTTCGCTCGGCGACCGGCGATCGCTCGCGTGGCTGCTGGAACGCAGGCTTTTCGATCGAGGCTGCGCGGTTACCGTGATCGAACATGCTTCGCCCGAGACCGTGGCTGCGCTCGAACAGGCTGGGTTATTGGTCCTGCTGGTTTCGGGGCAACTCGCGGATTGGGATCTGCCGTCCAATGATTCTGAAGCCGCGGAGTTCGTGATCGCGTCTCTCGAAGCGGCGGAAATTCTGCTGCGCAATGAGTCGCTCACGGGCGGCGAAGGAATTTAAATCGTGAGTCTGGATCAAAAAATCGAAGCCGCGGCCGCTTTGATCCGCGGGGTGTTTGCTGAAAATAGCACGCCGGCTTGCGTCACGTGCAGTTTCCAAACGGAGTGCATGGCGCTGGTCGATCTGGTGATCGCGGAACAGCCCAACATCCCCGTTCTCTTCCTCGAGACCGGCTATCATTTCCCGGAGACGTACGCGTATCGCGATCAGATGACGGCCGAGATGCGGCTGAACCTGATCAATCTCGCGTCCAGAATTTCGGTGGCCGAGCAGGAATCGCAATTCGGCATTCTCAATCAGACCGCGCCGGACCGCTGCTGCGGCATGCGCAAGGTGGAGCCGCTGTTCCGCGGCTTAAGCGATTTTGGCGTTTGGTTCACCGCGCTGCGCCGCGAACAATCGCCGACCCGCGCGAATTTGCAGGCCCTCGATCATTTCAAACTGCCGACCGGCCATCAATTGCTCAAAGTCAGCCCGCTCGCCGATTGGACCAACGCCGACGTTTGGGCTTATCTGAAGCGCCGCGGCATTCCCGTTCTGCCGCTGTACGATCGCGGTTACACCAGCATCGGTTGCGCACCCTGCACTACGCCGCCGCTCGATCCCGATAATCCGCGCTCCGGACGCTGGGCCGGGCATAAACTCGAGTGCGGGATCCACATTCAGAGCGAGTGAACGCGTGGAAATCGTTTTTGGCTTCATCATCGCGGTGATCACCGGCGTCACCGGCGTCGGGGCCGGCGTGGTTACGGCGCCGGTATTGATTCTGTTCATGCATATTCCGGCGGCGCATGCCGTCGGTACCGCGCTCGCCTTCAGTGTTGCCGTAAAGATCCTCGTTGTGCCAATGCAGATTTATCGCAAGCAGGTGGACTATCGCGTCCTGGGCTATCTCCTCGCCGGCGGCATCCCGGGGGTGCTGACTGGCTCCTATATTCTCGCCAAGCTCAATGCAAGAGGTTCCCAAGGCATCTTATATGCTGCTTTAGGGACCACGATCGTCTTCATGGCGGGCTTGAACCTCTACCGGTTGTGGCGCCATCCTACTCGCGGGACATTGCGCGATTGGTCGCGCTGGCTTCCGGCGATTTCGCTGCCCATCGGCGCGGAAGTTGGATTTTCGTCGGCCGGCGCGGGAGCCATTGGATCGCTCGCGCTGCTTTGGATGACTCCGCTTTCTGCGGCGCGCGTGGTGGGAACGGATCTTTTCTTTGGCCTCTGCCTCTCGATGATCGGCTCGGGCTTTCAGTTACACGCGGGCAATTACAATCTGGCCGTCCTCACGCAGCTCATCATCGGCGGCGTTTTCGGCGCTTTTGCCGGGACTTACCTCGCCGCCATCACTCCCCAACGGGTTTTTCGGATCGTCCTCTCGATTTGGCTGATCACGCTCGGCGCGCAGTTGTGCTGGAGCGGCGTCCACCAACTCTAAACCCGAAAAACGGTACGTGCGATCAGGCATCCGGATCTTTCTCCTGATACATTCGATTCGAGCAGAACTCCCATGGAAGCCGAGGGCAAACGCGAAGCCGAACGATTATCGCGCGTCGTTCTGAACTCTCTCGATGAGGCAGGAACTACCGGCGATCTCGCGCGGCAAACCTACCGCAGCCGGACCCAGTTCCACCGCCTGTTCCGGGCTCTCATTGAGGAAACGCCTGCCACGATGCGGCGGCGCTTGTTGTTGGAACGGGCCGCGTGGCAACTCAGCCGTACGAAACTCACGGTTACCGAAATCGCGCTGGAGGCTGACTACGGATCGCTCGAAGCGTTCACGCGGGCCTTCCGCCGGGCGTTCCGTGTTTCGCCCAGCCTCTATCGCCGCATGGCCGCCTCCAACACTTGCCTTCCGGCTCCCAACGGAGTTCACTTCTTCGCGCCTGGCGCAATATCGAAAGGAGCAACGAACATGGATCTTTACGACCTTTTCAGTGGAACCGACGCATGGTACTCGCGCCGCTTATTGGAACACGCAGCTTCGCTGAGCGACGAACAACTGGATCGCCCGCTGGATGCCAGTACAAAGGTATGGGGATGGGACAAACCGGACCGCAATCTGCGCGAGATCCTGGAGCGCATGGTTCAGACCAAAGAGGTTTGGGCGGCAGCGCTCTCTGGAGGTCCGGTGCCGCAACTCGACGGAGCTCCGCCAAGCGACCGCACCCCGGTTGCCCAACTTGCACGCTTTGAGAAAGCCGAAGTCGAGTTCCAGCGAATCCTGTGCGATGTCCGAGCGAGGAACGCCTGGAGCGACACGTTCGTGGACGCGCTCTGCGAGCCGCCGGAGACCTTCACGTTCGGCGGCATGTTCGCGCATGTCATGACGTTCAACGCATTCCGCCGGCTAGCGGCGATGGACGCGCTGCAACGGCTGGGCTTGCCAATCTCAGGATCCGGCTGCCCGATGGACTATGAAATGAGTCTCGCTGGCGGCGAGCGGAGCTGATCAGGCCGTTTGCCTGGCCGCAGTTCCCAAATGCAGATTGAAAAATTCCAGCGTTAGAGACCACGCCTGTTTCGCTGCAACCGCGTTGTAACTCGCGCGCGCGTCGCAAAAGAAACCGTGATCGGCTTTGGAAAACACGACGTTAACGTAGTCCTTCTTGGCTTCCGCCAGCTGCGTCTCTACTGCGGCCACAGCCTCGCGGCCGATGTGAGCATCCAATCCGCCCCAGAAGAGGAGCACGGGTGCGTTAAGATCCTTCAGCCGCTCGCTCAAGCTCGGAAACATTCCGCCCGGCGCGATGCCGCCGCCATAGTAAGAGGCCGCGCAGGCTAACGGAACCGTGAGCGCGGCCAGAATCGACGTTCGTCCTCCCATGCAATATCCGGTAGAACCCACTGGCAGATTCTTCGCGCCGCCGTTCTTCAGCCACTCGTAGGAGGCTTGAATGTCGGCGGCGAGACCGGCGTCCGTCAGCGCCTGCATATGCGGCAATACTTCGGCGAAGTTCGTGTAACCGGCTTCCAGGCCGGGCCCGGTGCGATGAAACAGCTCGGGCGAAATCGCGAGATAGCCCTCGCGAGCGAATCGTTCGGTGACATTTTTGATGTGCGAGTTGACCCCGAATGCTTCTTGAAACACAAGTAGCCCAGCGCGCGCTGTCCCAGCCGGGTGAGCAACATAGGCGCGCATGGATGTCCCATCGCTGACAGAAAGTGTGACGTACTCGGTTGGAGCGTTCATGCTCCCCGATGATACCTCAACATGAGGTTCCAATCGCGACAAAAACGAACCTACAAGAAGAGTCAAAACTAATCCGCCGCGGTGTGCATCTAAGGGGCAGGTGATAAAGTCGTGAACATTCGCGGAGGAGATTGGGCGGCGGATTTTCCCCTCGGTTCTAAGTGGAGTTGGTTGTCATGGTTACGAAACAAAACCGCGCAACGCGTTGTCGCGATTGTAGTGGCGAGCGTTACAGCGGTTACAGGGGTATTGCTCGAACTAAAGAACTCGTGGTTCGAGTCCAGCGTTTTTCACGAAGCCGATCGTCATCTTTCTTATCGGCTGGCTGAAGGCAAGAGCAGCTCGATTCACTTTCCGGCAGCGGGTCCGTACGACCAAACACTCGGGTACGCAAGGTTGCCCGAGTTTCTTCCGCGCCTCAAAGCCGCTGGTTACCAGATCGACGCGCAGGCGCATAGCTCCAGCCTGCTGGAGGTGCTGTCCGATGCGGGATTGTACCCGGTCTATCGTGAAAAGGATCAAGCCGGGCTGCGCATTCTGGATCGGAGCGGGCGCCAGCTTTATTCGTTCGAGCGGCCTGAGCGAATCTATCCGCACTATTCCGACATTCCGCCATTGGTAGTGGAAACCCTGCTGTTTATCGAAAACCGGCACATGCTGGATGCCAAGCACCCCACGCGCAATCCCGCAGTGGAGTGGGATCGGTTGGGCCGTGCCGTGATCGATTACAGCTTGCACACGGTGGATTCGAAACATCCGGTGGTGGGCGGCAGCACGCTCGCCACGCAACTTGAAAAACTGCGGCATTCGCCGGGTGGGCGGACGAGCTCGCCGGTCGAGAAACTGCGCCAGATGGCATCGGCCAGTCTCATCGCGTATCAGCAGGGGCCGCGTACGCTCAACGCGCAACGGGAGATCATTCGCGCTTACATCAATTCGATTCCGTTGGCGGCTTCTCCTGGCTACGGCGATGTCCAGGGAATCGGCGATGGGTTGTGGGCCTGGTATGGCGCCGATGTTGCGCGCATCGATCCGCTGCTTGCAGCGCCTGAAGCATCGCTTACTCCGCGTGAAATGCGAATGCGGGCGCGCGCCTATCGCGAAACTCTTTCGCTGCTGCTGGCGCTGCGGTCGCCGCATGTTTATCTGGTGGAGAATCCGAGGGCGCTCGAAACGCAGACCAATCGTTATCTGCGGGCCCTGGCTGACCGTGGCATTATTTCCCAGCGGTTGCGCGATCTGGCCTTGCGCCAACGAATTGCGCCTTTGCGTCGCGCGCCGGCTCAGCCCGCCGAGAATTACGTCGAAAACAAGGCGCCCAATAGCATTCGCATGTCGCTGCTCCCGATGATCGGAGTGAACAACACTTATGATCTCGATCGTCTTGACTTGACGGTTCAAACCACCATTGATGAGCGGGCGCAGCGGGGCATCACAAAGTTCTTCGAACAGATCGCCGACCGCAAGCAAGCTGCCGCCGAAAATCTTACGCAGTACCAACTGCTCGAAGATAACGATCCGGCGAAGGTGACTTACAGTTTCACGTTGTACGAACGCAAGCCGGGTGTCAATCTCTTGCGCGTCCAGACCGACAATCTCAATCAGCCGCTCAACATCAATCAGGACACCCGGCTCGAGCTAGGTTCTACCGCCAAGCTGCGCACGCTGATTAACTACCTGGAGATCGTGTCAGCATTGCACAAGCAATATGCGGGAATGACGGCGGATCAGTTAAAGAACGTCCCGATTCTGCCGGACGACAATTTAACCCAATGGGCCACGCAATATCTCGCCACCGCGCAGGACCGCAGCGAGAAGGCCATGCTTCAAGCCGCGCTCCAGCGCAAGTATTCAGGCAATCCGGGCGAGGCGTTCTATACCGGCGGCGGCGTGCACGTGTTCGCGAATTTTGAAAAGTCGGAAGATTATCAGAACTTCACCGTTGCGGCCGGCTTCCAGAATTCGGTCAACCTGGTGTTCATCCGGCTGATGCGCGACATCGTGAATTACTATCGTTATCGCGTGCCTGGCGCTTCGCCCGCGATCCTCGCCGATTGGGATAATCCCGGGCGGCACAAATACCTGGCCCGCTTTGCCGATCAGGAAGGCACGGTCTACCTCTCGCGCTTCTACGCCAAATATCGCGGCGAGAGCCCGAATCAGGCGCTCGAAACGCTGGTGAACGGAATGCATCTCACCCCGCTGCGCGCGGCCGTGATCTACCGCTCCATCCGGCCGGCGGATTCGCTCGATCAGTTCACCGCTTTTATGCAGAAACATTTCGCGAAGGGCGTGCTGATTGATAGAGACGACCCGGCCGCGCTGTACGACAAATACGGCATCGACAAGTTCGATCTCGCGGACCGCGGTTATCTTGCCAACGTTCATCCCCTCGAGCTGTGGATGTTGAATTATCGCGAGAGACATCCCCAAGCAAGCTTCAAGGAGCTCGACGAAAAAAGCGCGCAGCTTCGCCAGGATGTGTATGGGTGGCTCTTCAAAAGCCATTACAAACATCAGCAGGACATTCGCATCCGGACCCTCATGGAGCAGGACGCATTCAAACTGATCTACAAAGCTTGGAAGCGCCAGGGCTATCCCTTCGATTCGCTGGTGCCGTCGTACGCGACCACGATCGGCGTCTCCGGCGATACGCCAGCTGCTCTTGCGAATCTGATGGGCATCCTGGTTAATAACGGAGTGCGCAACCCCAGTGTCCGGATCGAGGATTTACACTTTGGGGCCAGCACGCCGACCGAGACCGTGCTCACTCACCGGCTGCCGGCAGGGCAGCGCGTGATCGAGCCGGTGATCGCGCAATTGATCCGCGAACAACTGATCGGAGTAGTTCAAAACGGCACGGGCCGGCGCGCACAGGGCGGTTTCCCGATGCCCGGCGGCCGCATCATCCCCGTCGGCGGCAAAACCGGAACGGGCGACAATCGGCTGGAGAGCTTTTCGGCCAACGGCCACGTGATCGGCGACAAAGCGGTCAGCCGGACCGCGACCTTCGTCTTTATGATCGGCGACCGGTTCTACGGCACCGTGGTTGCTTTTGTCCCCGGCAAAAAAGCCGCGTCCTACAAATTCACCAGCGCGCTGGCGGTGCAGATTTTCAAGGACCTGCAACCTCAGTTGCGTTCGCTTGTGGCCGGTGACAGCCACCCTCATCAACCCGTCCCGGCGCTCCTGACTAAAAACGAGCGACCAAAATCGCCCGCCAGCATCCAACGCTAGTGGGCTCCCGCCGCCGAGAGGGGTGTGGATGCTAAAATCAATAGGTTCAGCTAGATGTCCACTTCCGTCGCCACTTCTGCCACGTCAGACACCCGGTTGGTCGCCCGGGACCTGCTGCAACTCATTGGACACACGCCACTAATCCGGCTGGAGCGGATCGCCCGCGATTACCCCGGCATCGAGATTTTCGGGAAAGCCGAGTTTTGTAATCCTGGCGGCTCGGTGAAGGACCGCGCTGGAATGAACATGATCCTCGAAGGCGAGCGGTCTGGCAAACTGACGCACGACAAAATCATCTTGGATGCCACCAGCGGAAACACCGGGATCGCTTACGCTATGATCGGCGCGTATCTGGGGTACAAGGTGA
>Ga0335074_10004121_pt1 | contig 19995 bp, 15 predicted proteins | sample Lox_Sample_23_FD_206715 | JGI IMG/M metagenome (GOLD analysis project Ga0335074, IMG submission 206715) | Soil microbial communities from Loxahatchee National Wildlife Refuge, Florida, United States - Lox_Sample_2.3 | ecosystem: Environmental > Terrestrial > Soil > Wetlands | place: USA... | reverse complement strand
GTGGCCGGCCAACGGCGCGGCGGCGCTGATCTTCGCGGTGTTCGGGCCGGTGCGCTGGGAAGCGGCAGCGCCGCTGGCGGCCGGGTTCCTGATCGGCGGCTGGCTCGGCCCGGCGCTGGTCCGCCGGCTTCCGGCTCAGGGCCTGCGCGTCGGCATCGGTATCTGCGGCATCGCCGTCGCGGTCAAGCTGGGTATCTCCGCCTACCGCTAGCGCGAATCAGGTTCGGCCGTCCGCCACAAGCCGATGCCATCGGAGTCGGTGCACTGGGCGCCCCCAGCGGTCTCCAGGTGACGCAGGTGCGCCATGACTTCGCCCAGCGCTGCCTGGCGGGGGAAGCCTGAGAGCTGATCCCAGCCCCGTGACCAGGTGACCCGCTCGGCCACCTGCCAGGTCGACAGGCCGTCCGCTGCCCCGGCGAGCACCTGCTCGACCTCCTTGAGCCGCTGCTCATGATGGTCGGCAAGGCCGCGGAGCCTGGCATCGAGGTCGGTGAACCGGTACTCGTGAGCAGGCAGTACCTCGGCGGGCTGCATGCCACGCAGTGCGTCAAGCGACCGCAGATAGTCGTCAAGCGGGCGGGTCTGCGGGTCGTAAGCGGAGACGTTCGGGGTGATCCGCGGCAGCACATGATCGCCGGTGAGCAGCAGGTCACGGTCCTCGTCATGCAGGCAGAGGTGGCCAGGGGAGTGGCCGGGGGTGTATACCGCCCGCAGCCGCAGGCCCGGGACGTCGATCAGCTCCCCGTGCGCGATCGTCCGGTCGGCGCGCACCATCGCCCGCGGCCGCTTCTGGCGGGCAGCAGCGACGTCCCTTATGTGCTCGTCCGGTGCGCCGCACCAGCGCTGATACTGCTCCCACTGAGTTTCGCGCGCGCTGCCCGACAGGTCCTCGTTGATCCTTGTCACCAGCTGGTCCTCATGCTCATGCATGCCGACCCACGCCCCGGAGGCCTCCCGCACCGCGCCTGACAGGCCATGGTGGTCCGGGTGCACATGCGTGATCACGACAGCAGTCACCGCTGACATCGGGATCTCGCACGCGGCCAGGCCCGACAAAAGGGCCTGCCAGCTGTCCGGGTGGTTCCACCCGGGATCGACCATGACCACGCCGGACTCGTGCTCGATGAGGTAGCACAGCACGTAGCGGAGCGGGCTGTCAGGTATCGGCACGGGCACCGACCACACGCCACCGGCGACCTTCTCAACCGGCGGGAGGACCCTCCGTCGCCAAGCCTCCCGCTGCGCTGCTCCTGCTGCTTGCTCACTCACCCGCAAACCTAGCTCCACACTCCGAAGGGCCCGATCGTCACGAACGCCAGCAGCGGCCCTTGCTCCGCGGTCGTCACCTTCGCGTCCGCCGGAGCCTCCTTCGTGATCTCCTGGGCCAGCGCGCGGGCGTCGTCCTCATCGTTGGCCCCGAGGACGAGCAGGGTCCAGCGGCGGATCACGGATCGGCCCTCCGACTGCAGGCGGCGGCCCAGTTCGACGGCCTCGTGATGCGACGGCAGCTCGACCCGCACTTCCCACAGGGCGTGCCCGGTCTTCAGGGACTGCTGCGTCTCCTCCTGCTCCAGGCGCTCGTGCTCGGTTTCGCGTTCCGCGTCGGTCTGCGGCATCGCCACGGCCGGGCTCTGCCATTCCTCCTCTTCGGGGTGCCACCGCTCGATGACCGTGCCGCCGGCCTTCAGGCCATGGCGGGCCAGCACCTCGGTGAGCACCTTCTCGGCCTCGCGCGCGGCGTTCTCGGTGCCGGCGTACAGGAACAGCCGGTGCTCCTCGGCGCTGACCGCGACGCGGCCGCCCAAACGGCGGTGCGCGTCCTCCTCGACTTCGTGGTCGTTCAGTGCCGTCGCCAAGCGCCCGGCATGGGACGGGTCGCTCAGCGTTATGGTTACTCGCCAGTCGTTAGCCACGGTCCGAACCTTACCTGGCCGTTACCCGGTGTTTTGCAGGCCGGCGGCAACACCGTTGACTGTGAGCAGCAGCAATCGCTCCAGGCGGTCGCGCCGCGGGTCGCCGCTGCGGATCGCAGCGAGCGCCCGGAGCTGCAGATGCGACAGGGCGTCCACGTACGGATCGCGCAGCGTGACCGCGCGGGACAGCACCGGCCGGCTGGCCAGCAGCCGGTCGTGCTCGGTCACCTCCAGCACAAGCCTGCGGGTCAGGTCGTACTCGGCCAGGACCGCAGCGGTGAGGTCGTCCCGGCCGCCGAGCGTGAGATAGCGCTCAGCGATCCGGCGGTCGGTCTTGGCCAGGCTCATCTCGGCGTTGTCGAGCAGCACGGCGAGCAGCGGCCAGTCCCTGTAGGCATCCTTGAGCCCGGTGAGCCCATCCTCAGCAGCGACGGCGGCGAGCCCGCTGCCCAGGCCGAACCAGCCCGGCAGGTTCACCCGCGTCTGCGCCCAGGCGAACACCCACGGGATCGCCCGCAGGTCGTCAAGGCCGGCTGCGGCGCCGCGGCGGGCGGGCCGCGAGCCGATGCGCAGGGCGCTGATCTCCTCGAGCGGGCTGACCCGGGCGAACCACTGGGCGAAGCCGTCGGCCTCGACCAGCGACCGATAGGCCTTGAGCGCCCCGGCGCCCAGCAGCTCGGCAACCCGCCGAAGGGCCGGGCTCGTCTCGCCTCCGGCCGGGCCGGCATCGGCCGACGCCATCAGCACAGCCGAGGTGACCTGCTCCAGGTGCCGCTGCGCGATCACTGGGTGCCCGTACCGGGCGAAAATGACCTCGCCCTGCTCGGTGACCTTGAACCGGGAGTGGACCGAGCCAGGCGGCTGCGCCAGCACCGCCCGCCCTGCGGGGCCGCCGCCGCGGCCCAGCGCGCCGCCCCGGCCGTGGAACAGCGTCAGCCGGACGTCGTTCTCAGCCGCCCACCGGGCCAGCCGCTGCTGCGCCGCTGACAGCCGCAGCGTCGCGCTGACCGGGCCGAGTTCCTTGGCCGAGTCCGAGTAGCCGAGCATGACCTCGAGGCTCCGGCCTGTTGCCGCGAGCCTGGCCGCGACCGGTTCGAGCCGCAGCATGTCGTCGAGGACGCCGGTCGCATTGTCGAGGTCGGCCCCGCTCTCGAACAGTGGCACGACGTCGAGTTCCGGCACCGGCCCGCCGTCGGCGCACCTGCGGGCCAGCTCGTAGACCGTGAGCACGTCAGAAGCCGACCTGGTGAAGCTGATCACATAGCGGCGGCACGCATCGGGCCCGAACCGGTCCTGCAGCCAGGCGATCGCCCGGAACGTCTCTGCGACCTCCCGCGTCTGCTCCGAGAGCTGGCCGCCGCTGTCGAGCTCCGCCAGTGCCCGTGCGTGTACGGCGCTGTGCTGGCGGACCTCGAGCTCGGCCAGGTGGAAACCGAACGTCTGCGCCTGCCATAGCAGATGCTGGAGTTCACCGAACGCCTGCCGGGGCGCTCCGGCGGCGGCGAGTTCCCCCTGAACCAGGCGCAGGTCAGCGATGAACTCCTGCGGCCCGGCATACGCCAGCCCGGCCGGCTGTGATCCGTCCGGCTGTGATCCGTTCCGCGGGCGCGATTCGTCAGGCTCTGGCGGCTCGGGCGCGTCCGGTTCAGCGGCAGCTCCCCGGCCGCCCAGCCGCATCCGCGTCGCGTGCAGCCTGCGCGCGGCGTACAGGAGATACGCCCGGAACGGCTCCTCCGGTGACCGCTGCATGATCTCGCGGACACCGGCCGGGTGCGCTGCCTGCGCGGCAGCCAGCGCCCGCTGCAGCGCGGGCACCTCGGACAGCGCGGCCACGTGCACGGTGAGCGCCCGCGCGATCCGCTCGGTCGCCGCCTCCAGGGCGCGCAGCACGTGGTCGGCCTGGATCGCGGCAGCCTGCCTGGTCACGTCGGCGGTGACGAACGGGTTCCCGTCCCGGTCGGCGCCAACCCAGCTGCCATAGCGCAGGAACGCCGGTGCCCGCGCAGGTGACCGGCCCGACGACTCCCCGTTCATTGCCTCATCAAGGGAGCGGTACAACGCGGGGATAACCCGGAACAGCGTCTCGTCGAACGCGGTCATGGCCGCGCGGACCTCGTCGAGCGGCTGCATCGGCGCGGCGCGCAGCGCCGAGGTCCGCCAGAGCAGGTCGATCTGCTCCTTGAGGCGGCGGCGCGTCTCGGCCTGCTCGCTTGCGCCTAGCGGCTCGTCGTCCAGCGTGCTCAGCAGCGCACTGACTCGGCGCAACGACTCGGTGATCGCGCGGCGGCGGGCTTCGGTGGGATGAGCGGTGAGGACCGGGTGCACCCGCAGGTCAGCCAGCAGGTCAGCCAGGCGCTGGGGCCCGTGCTCGGCGCGGATGTCAGTGACCGCAGCGGCCAGTGACTCACGGACCGGCTGGTCCCCGGTATCGCGCTCGCGCAGCGTGCGGATCCGCTGGTGCTCCTCGGCCAGGTTGGCCAGGTGGAAATACACGGTGAACGCGTGCGCGACCGACTCGGCCCGCTCAAGCGGCCAGGCGGCGACGATGTCCTCGGCGGCTTCGCCGGGCGCAGCGCCGTTGGCTGAGGGCGAGTGCCGCTCGGCGATGACCGCGTGCCGCAGCCGCTCGACGTCGTCCAGCAGGTCCTGGCCATCTGACTCGCTGAGAACCTCACCAAGCAGCTCACCGAGCAGCCGGACGTCGCGGCGCATCGGCGCTGGTACCTGCTGTCGCTCGGCGTCCCTGCTGACCTGGGTGGGCGCTGCACTGCTCGTGCTCACGTGGGCCAGCGTAACGTTGTCCGCCAGGGACTCTGGCAGCGCCGGACCCGTGAGCGGAGGAGATCGGACGTGCGTTTCGCGATCAAGACGCGACCCGAGCACACGACGTGGGCGCAGATCCGCGACGTCTGGCAGGCAGCCGACGACGTCGAGCTGTTCGAGTCGGCCTGGAACTGGGACCACTTCTACCCGCTGACCGGAGATCTCACCGGCCCCAACCTTGAGGGCTGGACGGTGCTGGCGGCGATGGCCCAGGGCACCCGCCGGATCCGGCTCGGCTGCCAGGTGACCGGCATGGTCTACCGGCACCCGGCGGTGCTCGCCAACATGGCCGCGACCGTGGACATCATCTCCGAAGGCCGTCTTGAGATCGGGCTCGGAGCTGGCTGGAACCAGTACGAATGCGACGCCTACGGCATCAACCTGCCGCCGCTGCGCGAGCGCTTCGACCGGTTCGACGAGGGCGTCGAGGTTATCGTCCGGCTGCTGAGCGACACCACGACCACGTTCGATGGCACGTACGTTCGCCTCACCGAGGCGCGCTGCGAGCCCAAGCCAGTGCAGCGCCCGCATCCGCCGATCACCATTGGCGGCCGTGGCCGGAAGCGGACGCTGCGCACCGCTGCGCGCTGGGCCCAGCAGTGGAACGCGATCTGCCAGAGCCCAGACGAGTGGCGCAGCCTGAAGGAGACGCTGGTCGAGCACTGCGAGCAGCTCGGCCGGGATCCCGCCGACATCACCTGTTCGGTGAACGTCCGGATGGAACCCGGATCGCCGGTGGCGGCCGCGGCGGAGCAGGCTGCCGCCTACCGCGACGCCGGGGCCGACCTGGCGATCATGAACCTTCCGATCGGATCGCCCCCGGACATCCTCGGCCCGCTAGCGGATGAGCTATTGCCGCTCGCCTGACTAGCGTGCCGCTGGCGCAGTGACCCGTTATTTCCTGCAAGCGTCCAGTCTCGCCATTTTTCTGACAGGCTAGCGAGCAGGTTTCGACATCATTTGTCCGTGCCGGCCGGGCCAGCGGCCCGCCGGGAACCGGGAGACTGATCGCCATGGGATTTGACCTGCAATCTCTACTGGACAAACGGCGCGGCGAGGGATACGAGCTGCACTCTCGCTACCTCAACCCGGTGCAGCAGCGAACGCTGCACACGATCGGCTTCGACAAGACCTATGAGCGCGCCGAGGGCGCTTACCTGTACGACGGCGACGGAAACCGCTATGCCGACTTCCTGGCTGGCTTCGGTGTCTTCGGCGTCGGCCGCAACCACCCGGTGGTCCGCAAGGCTGTGCAGGACGTGCTCGACACCGAGCTGGCCGACATGGTCCAGTTCGACTGCCCGCTCCTCGCCGGCTTGCTGGCCGAGAAGCTCCTGGCCAAGGCGCCCGGGCTGGACCGGCTGCACTTCACCAACAGCGGCTCCGAGGCCGTCGAGGCCGCGCTGAAGTTCGCCAGGTACGCGACGGGCAGGCCCCGGATCCTGTACAGCGACCACGCCTTCCACGGGCTGACCGCTGGCGCACTGTCGGTCAACGGTGCCGCGGACTTCCGGCAGGGCTTTGACCCGCTGCTGCCCGACACCAAGATCCCGCTGGGCGACCTCGATGTGCTCGAAGCCGAACTGCGCAAGGGCGGCGTCGCCGCGATGATCATCGAGCCCATCCAGGGCAAGGGCGTCTGGCTGCCGCCGGAGGGCTTCCTCGCCGCGGCGCGCAAGATGCTGCACGATCATGGGGCGCTGCTGATCTGCGACGAGGTGCAGTCGGGCCTCGGCCGCACCGGCCGGTTCTTCGCCTACCAGCACGAAGACGTCGAGCCCGACATCGTGACCGTGGCCAAGACGCTGTCTGGCGGGGTAGTCCCGGTCGGCGCGATGCTGGCCAAGGGCTGGATCTTCGACAAGGTCTACTCGTCAATGGACCGGATGATGGTCAACATCTCCACGTTCGCCGAGAACGCCGCGGCGATGACCGCCGGCCTGGCCGCACTGTCGGTGATCGAGGACGAGCACCTGATCAGCAACGCCGAGCGGACCGGCAATATGCTTCGCGAAGCCCTCGGCAACATGATCGCGAAGTACGACATGCTGGCCGAGGTCCGCGGCCGCGGCCTGATGATCGGCATCGAGTTCGGCAAGCCTCACTCACTGAAGCTGCGTCCCGGCTGGGCCATGCTGCAGAAGGCCAGGGTCGGGCTCTTCGCCCAGATGGTCGTCGTCGCGCTGTTCCAGCGGCACGGCATCCTCACCCAGGTGGCCGGCGACAACATGGAAGTGATCAAGCTCATCCCGCCGCTGACCATCGGGGAAGACGAGGTCAAGCTGTTCGTGGACGGCTTCACCGGCGTCATGGACGACGCCCACCGCGGCAGCGGCCTGATGTGGGACTTCGGCCGGACCCTGGTCAAGCAGGCAGTGAGCCGCTAACCGCCGCATCCCATAACGCCCTCGGAGCACCTTCTCACCGGCCGAACAGGCCGCGCGAATTGCGGTCAGCAGCATGGGTGGACCACCGATGCTGCCAGGGCGACACCAACCTTCCACCCATGGCGCCCAACGTTCCTTCGTCACGCGCGAGGGGTTGTGCTGACAGCGCCGCGGATCATTCCCTTGCTGTCCGGTGGTTCCCAGGCAACGGTGGCGGTTGAGTCGTAGAAGCGCTGGCAGATCTGCTGGAGCTGGGCTTCGGCGGCAGCGCGGGCGACCTCCGTTGTGGCCGCGGGAGCGGTCTCCAGCCAGCCGTCGGCGATTTCGCGAGTGTGGTGGATGGCGAAGCGCCAGGCCTGGTCGGCGTCCGTGTAGATGATGATCACGGTCGGCGGGCCGGCCCGCCGCATGAGTTCATCAATTCTGCTGTTCATGGTCACCTGCGGGTGCGGGGCCGGGCGTTCCGAGCAGGTCCAGGATCTGCTGGCCGTAGCGGGCCAGCTTCACGTCGCCGACGCCGCTGATAGCGGCGAGGTCATCGAGCTTGGCCGGGGGCCGGGCCGCTATCTGGCGCAGCGTCGCGTCGTGGAAGATGACGTATGCGGGGATGCTCTGCTCCCGGGCGACGCCTGCCCGCCAGGCGCGGAGCTTCTCGAACGCCGCTTCGGCCTCGGGTGACAGCTCAGCGGGTCCGGCGGCGGCTTCCGAGCCTGGTGCCACGGGCCGGGCGGCGCGGGCCTTCGCCCTGGCCGTCCGCGACTCGCGCGGCGGGTCCTGGCGCAGCGGCACCTGCCGGCCGCGGAACAGCACCTCGTGGCTGGCGTCGGTGAGGATTAGCGTTCCGTAGTCGCCCTCAACGGCCAGCAGCCCCTGAGCGAGCAGCTGGCGGGCCACGGCGCGCCACTGGGAATCGTTCAAATCCTCTTTTCCTACGCCGAACGACTTCAGCGACTCATGCCCGAACTGGGTGACCTTCGGCGTCTGGATGCCCAGCAGGATGTCGACCACGTGACCGGCGCCGAACTTCTGGTGCCGCTCCCGGTCCAGCCGGTACACCGTGGACAGCAGCTTCTGCGCGGCCACCGTGCCGTCCCAGGTCTGCGCCGGAGTGATGCAGGTGTCGCAGTTGCCGCACGAGGACGCAGCGGGCTGCTCGCCGAAGTAACGCAGCATCTGGGTGCGGCGGCACTCGGTGGTCTCGCACAGCGCCAGCATGGCGTCGAGGTGGCCGGCCAGGCGGCGGCGGTGCGTAGCGTCGCCCTCGGAGGCGTCGATGAGCTTGCGCAGCGACACGACGTCGGCCAGACCGTAAGCCATCCACGCGGTCGCGGGCATGCCGTCGCGGCCGGCCCGGCCGGTCTCCTGGTAATAGCCCTCAACCGACCTGGGCAGGTCCAGGTGCGCGACGAACCGCACGTCCGGCTTGTCGATGCCCATCCCGAACGCGATCGTCGCCACCATGATCATGCCGTCCTCGCGCAGGAACCGCGACTGATTCGCCGCGCGGGTGCGCGCGTCGAGCCCGGCGTGGTAGGGCAGGGCAGTGAAGCCGCTGCGGCTCAGGAAGTCCGCGTTCGCGTCGACCGATGCGCGCGACAGGCAGTAGACGATGCCGGCGTCGCCCGCGTGCTCGGCGCGCAGCAGATCGAGCAGCTGCCGCCTGGGCTCGTTCTTCGCCACGATGCGGTAGCTGATGTTCGGGCGGTCGAAGCTCGATACGAAGTGCCTGGCCGCTGTGAGGTTCAGCCGCTGCGCGATCTCGGCCCGGGTCGCCGGCGTCGCTGTCGCGGTCAGCGCGATCCGCGGCACGTCCGGCCATCGCTGGTGCAGCGCGGAAAGAGCGAGGTAGTCGGGCCGGAAGTCGTGCCCCCACTGGGCCACGCAGTGCGCCTCGTCGATCGCGAACAGCGAGATCGCACCGCCGTCGAGAAGCTGCAGCGTCGCCTCGGAGCGCAGCCGCTCCGGGGCCAGATAGAGCAGGTCAAGCTGGCCGGCGCGGAAGCTGCTCTCGACCTGCCTGCGCTCCCAGGGATCCTGGGCCGAGTTGAGGAACGCGGCCCGCACGCCGAGCGCCTTCAGCGCGTCAACCTGGTCCTGCATCAGCGCGATCAGCGGCGACACGACGACGCCGACGCCTGGGCGCAGCAGCGCGGGAATCTGGTAGCACAGCGACTTGCCGCCACCGGTCGGCATCAGCACGAGAGCGTCGCCCCCTCCGGTGACGTGCTCGATGATCTCCTGCTGGCGGCCTCGGAACGAGCTGTAGCCGAAGACGCGCCGCAGCGCTGTGCCCGGGTCGCTCGCCACGCTGGTCACGGCGTCGTTCCCAGCGCCTGGCGGAGGACGTCGGCGCCGATGTCGGGCCGCGGCGGGTTGCACGTCGGGCAGCGCGGCCCGCGGCCGGGGATGTTCAGCCAGTAACCGTCGACCAGCTGCTTGCTGGCTTGGATCGCAGCGGTGAGCTGCTGGCTGGCGACCGCGGCCCCTGGTGGGTTGGTGGACAGCCCGGCGAGCAGGCCGACGCCTGGGCCGGCGGCCCGGGCCTGGGCCGCCGCCGCGGCGACGAAGCTCGCGTAGCCGCGGGTGTCCCGTTCGAGGCTCTGCGCCTGCAGTTCCACGGCGTCGGCAACCTTGGCCATGGACCCCGCAATTCCCAGATCGATGAACGTTTGCCAGCGGGGCCCCTTTCCGCCAGGCCTCAGCACAGTGGTGAGGTTGAGCGCGGGGGCCACGATCAGCCGCAGGCCGTGGGCGCGGGTCAGTTCGGCCGCCTGCTCAGCGCCGCGGACGGGGTCGCGCTGCTCGGCGAGCGGCGTGAACGGCCACGCCTCCGGGTCGTAAAGCACAGCCCGGGCTCCTGGCGGAAGCTGGCGGCCGTCAAGTGCCGTGCGCAACTCGGCGACCGCCGAGAAGGTCATGACCGGCATAGTGGGCATTTCACCCAATGGCTGCTGGCCCGGGCGCAGCACCTCGTAGACTCGTTGCTGCCGCAGGCGGGGGCCGAGAGCGGGGTCGCAGAGCATGGTTGCCAGCGCCGCCCGCGTCATCATCCAGGCCAGGGGATCTGCCAGCGCGCCTGCCACGAGCGCCAACGCTATCAGCGAAGCACTATGCGCCGCCTCAGCCGAATGGTGGGTATCAAAGGCAGTGTCAGGTCGTTTGCGCGCATCGATCGGGATGTTAACTGTGAGTAAAAATTTGATTAGATTGACCGATCTCTACTATTCCGATCGCTAATACTTTTATACCCATTATGAAGTCTATTTGAATCAGCCGCGTACGTGCCTCGTCGGTCTGCTAGGTTCGTTCTTCACGCCTGCTGAGGTACCCTGCGCCCGGGGGAGGTAGTGGGTCAGCCGCCGCGGTTGCCGCTCTGAGCTCGCACCGCGGCCGAGCAGCCCGAGCGCGTGGCAGTCGCGTCGAAGGAAAAGGAGGAATGTACATTGCGCATTCTAGTGCTAGGCGGCGACGGCTTCTGCGGATGGCCTACCGCACTGTACTTGTCGGACAAGGGGAATGACGTCGCAATCGTCGATAACCTGTCCCGGCGCAATATCGACAATGAGCTTGAGGTCAGTTCGCTGACCCCGATTTCCCCTATGAGCGTTCGGCTCCGCGCATGGAAGGAAGTCAGCGGGAAGGACATTACCTGGCATCGCTTTGACGTTGCCGAGCACTACCACCGCCTGCTCTCCGTTATCCAGGATTACCAGCCCGACGCGCTGGTGCACTTCGCTGAGCAGCGCGCGGCGCCGTACTCGATGAAGAGCTCCTGGCACAAGCGCTACACGGTGAGCAACAACCTCAACGCCACCAACAACGTCCTGGCCGCGGTCGTCGAAGCGGGCGTGGACGCACATGTCGTCCATCTGGGGACAATGGGTGTTTATGGGTATGGCACAGCCGGCATGCGCATTCCTGAGGGATACCTGAAGGTGGAGGTTCACACCGACGAGGGCCGGAGCATCCAGCAGGAGATCCTGTATCCGGCCAATCCGGGCAGCATCTACCACATGACGAAGACGCAGGATCAGCTGCTATTCGCTTTTTACAACAAGAACGACAAAGTCCGCGTAACCGACTTGCACCAGGGCATCGTCTGGGGTACACAAACTGACCAGACGGCGCGTGACGACCGGCTGATCAACCGATTCGACTACGACGGCGACTACGGGACGGTGCTGAACCGCTTCCTCATGCAGGCGGCGGTCGGCTACCCGCTGACCGTGCACGGCACCGGCGGCCAGACGCGGGCGTTCATCCACATACGCGACACGGTGCGCTGTATCGAGCTCGCGATCCAGAACCCTCCCGCCAGCGACGAGCGAGTGAAGATCCTCAACCAGATGACCGAGACCCACCGTGTCCGTGACCTGGCCAAGATCGTTTCCGGGATGACAGGCTCGGAGATCGATTTCGTGTCCAACCCCCGCAACGAGGCGGCCGAGAACGATCTGTTCGTTGAGAACAAGCAGTTCCTTGAGCTGGGTCTGGAGCCGGTGACGCTCGAGGACAGCCTGCTCAAGGAGATCACCGAGATCGCCGAGAAGTACTCGCACCGCTGCGACCGCGACAAGATCCCCTGCCGGTCGCTCTGGCGCTAGCGGCCACGCCTTAGGCGCGCAGACGCCCCGTCCCCACGCCGGGGGCGGGGCGTCGTCGTGTCCGGTCCCGGCTGTGTGATGACCGCCCAGGACGTCGGCAAACGCCGGTCACACCAGCCTCTTGACCCCCCTCCGCCTCGCCTGATACTGGCCGTTCTGCCCCTCCGCGCGCTACCGTTGTTGGGATCGATCCGAACGTCTGTTCTATCGAAACCTTCCCAACCAGTGGGAACATGTGTTCTAATAAGTTTCACGTCCTTGACTAGGAGGTGAACATGAGAGCACGTTCCGACTATCGCAGCAAGGTTCAGCGCATCGCTGACCTGAGGGTCGAGACCGAGGAACTCGAACGCAAGCTCGACAGCGTTCGGATGACCCTGGAGTCCGAGCTCGCCGCGCCCGCACGCGAGGCAGCGGCCGGGCAGGTCAAGGACGCGCGCTGCCGCGGCCGCCAGGCTGCTGGCCGGCACCATCACGGTGACGCGTCATCTCTGTTCGGCGCCCCGCTGCCCAGGAATGGCGCGGCCGAGCACGAAACCGATGACGACGAGGACTTCCTGGCCCCAGACGACCGGCGCACTGAGGAACTGCTCAGCCATGGCCGGCGCAGCACGTATCACAGTGGCCAGCGCCATCACCGGCGGATGATGGCCATCATCGCCGCTGCCGCCGCCGTGATTCTCGCGCTCACGATCCTGATCATCGTGCTGACCGCGGGCGGGGCGTCGTGGCCGGCCAGCGTAGCCGCGGTCCAGGCAGACGTCACCCGCGCCTGCCAGAACCCCGACGTGACGTCCGAGCCCGACCAGGTGAATTTCGCCTGCGGCCCGGCAACGCGGCAGGTCCTCTGGGTCTTCGCATTAATTTCCAGCAATGACAATGCCGGCTTCGCCGATCCGGTGACCGGCAGGGAAGGGCTGGAGCCAATCACGCCAGCCGAAGGCGGCCAGGTCGCCTTGTCGCTCAACCTGCACTCCCCGTACAACCCGCTGAGCCCCGTCGACAGCCTTGAGGTGGCTGCCCGCGCGATCAACAGCATCGTCGGTGGCGCGACCGTCACCGCCGCCAACGGCAGCGCCGTCGTGCAGCCGGGCCTTGAGGCAGACGCCGCCAACTGCGTCCGGTACACCGGCTCGGCCGCGGTCACTTCCCGGCAGGGCTTCCCGGGCTTGTGCGCCCGGCCGGTGATCAGCACCGCCGGGCAGGCGGCTCTCGTGGCCGACGTGTACCAGAGGTGGATCGTCGGCGCCACGCCGCAGACGGCTCAGGATGCCGCGCTGCTGTTCGAGAACTCAGGCAATCCGGGGAACCCGCAGGTCCAGGTGATCCTGCAGCACCTGAGGCAGCTGCAAGCCTGACCGCACAGCTCGCATCGGCCGCCTGGGCGCTAAGGCCTGGGGGCCGCTTTCTCACCAGGAAAGAAGGTGATCTCGTGACGACCGTCCGCAAACCCAAGTGGCAGCAGCTGACCGCGCTGGTCAGCCTCAGCGCTGGCGGGACGATCACGGGCATGTCCTTCGTTCCGGGTCCGCATGCGGATGTCACGTCGCCGAGCAGCGTTCCGCTCCGGCTCGTTGCTCTGGAACGGCTGGCCCAGCCGCCGCAAGCATCGGCGTCCGCCAATGACGCCATGCTCCGTTCAGCCATTGTCAACGTCGCCAGGTACTACCTCCAGATGGCCAAGGACAAGACCCCGGCCGAGATGGAGGCCATCATCTGGCAGCACGTCAGCATCGACGGAGCCGATCACGGGGAGTCGTGCGCGGCCTTCGCCAGCCTGACCCTGGAGCTCGGGTCTCAGGTCGTGGGCCAGCAGAGCTGGGTGACCGGGGGCTCGAGTTACCCGTGGCCGATCCACACGTGGGCCGATGTCCGGGTCGACCCGAACCCGGACTCGCTCGGCATCATCTCGGTCCAGCAGGACGCCCAGGCGCACGGGCGGTGGCACCCGCTGGGTGACGGCTACCAGCCGCAGCCCGGTGACTGGGTGCTGTTCGACGAGCACGTCGAGGTGGTGACGGGGTACTCAAACGGTGTCCTGTCCACAATCGGCGGCGACTCACTGCCGGACTACTCGGTCAACGCGCACGAGTACTCAGGCTCGCTCGCCGCCGATGGTGTCGCCGGATTCGTCGACAATGGCTCCCTCAACAGCGGCACCGGCACGCCGAGCACCGGGGGGAGCGGCGCGGGCAGCACTGGGGGCAGCAGCGCGGCGAACGCCGGGGGGAGCGGCGCGGCCAGCACTGGCGGGAGCGGCGCGGCGAAATCCGGGCAGGCAGCACCGGGCGGCGGTGGGAGCCAGGCTGCTCAGCCGTCGGCCTCCATTCCCGGCGTAGCTTCCGGCAGCCAGGCACCCGCCGGAAATCAGGCTGCTCAGCCGTCGGCAGCCATCCCTGGTGCCTCTTCAGCCGGCTCGGGCGGGTCGGCATCCGGGCAGTCCTCGGGCTCGGCCGCGGTCCCCGGGATCTCAGGCTCCGCTCCGGCGTCAGCTTCGCCGCCCGCCTCAGTGCCCGCTTCAGGGGGCGGCGCCGCTGAGCCTCAGCAGAAGCACCCGTCGGCGGGTACACCTGCCGCTACCGCCGGGACCAGCGGGCCGGCCGGCTCAGCGGCAATTCCCGGCGTCACCGGCTCGCCGTCGGACCCGTCCGCAAGTGCGGCCGCACCGGCCTCCTCAGGCTCACCGTCCTCGTCACAGCCGCAACCGGCCGGCGCTGCGTCGCCGACGCACTCGTCGGCCGCCATTCCCGGCGTGTCGAGCACGCCCCAGCCCTCGCCGGCGTCCACCGCCCCGGCATCGTCGGGCAGCACGGCACCGGGGAGCGGGCAGCAACCGCCTGCGTCGCAGCCGGTCAGCGAGACGACAGCGGAGCAGGCGTTCATCGCCGAGGTCGCGCCGGGAGCCATCGCCACGCAGCGTGAGTACGGCGTCCCGGCGGCCGTGACGATCGCGCAGGCGATCCTCGAGTCCGGATGGGGCCAGAGCTACCTGGCCAGCACGGATCACAACCTGTTCGGGATGAAGGGACGCGGCCCAGCGGGCAGCGATGCGCTGCCAACCCAGGAATACGAGAACGGCCAGTGGGTGAACACCGTCGCGCTGTTCCGTGTTTACGACAACTATTCGCAGAGCATCGCCGATCACGGCCAACTCCTTGCGACCAGCGGCTACTACAAGCGGGCCATGGCCGACGGAACCAACGCGAACGCCTTTGCCAACGCGCTGACCGGCGTCTACGCGACTGACCCGACGTACGGCAGCAAGCTCATCAGCCTGATGACCGATTACGACCTCTACCAGTACGACGCGACGCCGGCCACGGCCCCGGCCAAGACAACGCCGGCCCCGGCCAAGCCTTCGCGCGTGCGGGCCACGCCCACCCCGACCTCACGCGCCCAGCCAACGCCAGCCCCGACGTCTACCGCCCGGCCCACGCCAACCCCGACGCCAACGGCCCAGCCAACGCCGACCCCGCGGCCTACGCCAACGACTTCCCGGGCGGCCACATCCAGGACCGGTGCAGCCACGCCGGCCCGCTCGCGGTCGGCGACCGCGCACCCCAAGGCGAGCACGGGCAAAAGCAGCAGGGCCCAGTCGAGCAGGACCCAGGCGAGCAAGGCCAAGCCGACCGGGGCGCCTCAGCTTGTGCCGCTGTCCGCCCGACGGGGGTCGGCTGCCCAGGCGCCCATTGCGGCCACCTTGACCGCTGCGTTCAGGCCTGCCGTCGCTGGCGGTGCGTTCCGGCCCGCTGTTTCCGGTACCGCGCTGCGGCCGGCGACGCGCCCGGCTGCGCCCCGCCGCTCAACCCCGTACACCGGTCAGCTCCCGCTGCAGGTCAAGAACTCCTTCGTAGCGGTGGCCAAGGTGCCGCTGGCCAACACCGAACAGCTTTACCGGGACGTCGCGAGCTTCGTTGGAATCGCGTGGGAGCTACTGGCGGCGTGCGACTGGATGGAGTGCGAGGCCAGGCCGGACTACTCGCCCGTGTACGGCGAGAAGCTCGGGACCCGCAACCCTGACGGCACTGTCTACCGGACCAAGTCGGAGGCGCTGGAGCAGTGTGCCGACGACCTGGTCGAGCTGGCCCGGGCCGTGTACGGCATCGACCTGACCCAGCCGGGCGACCTTTCAATCCGTGAGCTGGCCAATTCCTTCGCGGCGTTCCGCTGGGGCGGCCTGCTCAAGCAGCACCGCACGTCCGCGCTGGAGTTCCCGTACTCGGTAGCTGGCCTGACCGACCGGCATCTGGCGATGCACTGGCCTGACATCAACGAGCCGAACGCGCCGGACAGGCCGGGGACTCGATTCCGCCTGCGCTTCGGTGCGGTTCCGGCCGTCCTGAGCCTGAGGTACCCGGCGACCGCTGCGTAGAAATGAGGAACACGGTGACCCAGCTCGCACGCGAAAGCCGCCCGTCCGGACAGCCAGAATCGGACGGTCCACGTCCTGGCCGGACCGGCACCGTCCACCGCTGGCGGCCGCGCCGCATTGTGCGCCGGGCCACGGTGGCAGCCGTCGTGGTGGTCGCGGCCCTGGTATTCAGGAAGGCTGTCGTCTTCCTGGCCGTTACGGCGCTGTCGGCAGCGTTGCACCTGGTCGGGATCAACGTGCACTTTCCCAGCGTCAAGTTCGCCTGGCCGTGGCAGACGATCAGCACGGGCACGACCACGAACATCGACCTGGGCCCGTGGGTGCTGCAGAAGATCGAGGGAATCTCCCGGCCGGCGCTTGGCCAGGCCAGCTTTGACTTTTATTTCACTCACACCGTCTCCAAGAGCATCGGCCCGTGGCCGTGCTGGTACTCCAGCACCTTCTACGCGGTCGCCTACGCGTCGGCCACCGTCGACCTCAACCCCGGCCCGTCCTGGTGGGCGCCGGCGGCCGGCCACTACCGGCTGCAGGTTCTGAGTGCTCCGGCGACCGGAAAGCCGGGCCAGGTCGCGGTCACGATGGTGCTCCCGTCACCGCAACTGCCGCAGTCGGTACACGACGTCACGATCGACGACATCCCATCGAAGCCGATCTCCACCCAGCACAGCTGGACCTATCCGGGACTGGGTTGCGGCGTCGTGCTCAAGCCCCAGTTCCCCGAGTCGGTTCTGTACGCGCAGGCCCAGCAGATCGCGTTCAGCAAGGCAGTGCACTCGCCGCAGATCACCAAGCCGCTCATCGCGACCACCGAGTCTCAGGCGGCGCTGACGATCCGGGACAACTTCATCCAGCCCACCGTCAACGCCTTTGGCTACACCCTCACCCGGTTCACTCTTAGCTGGGCCGGGTCGACCTGACCTGAGTAAGGCTGGCCAGGTTGGCCGCCGCCTTGTCGTTGCCCCCGGCGACCGCCGCGGTGTACATGGCCTCGGCGCGGTCAAGGTCGCCGCTGTCCTCGAGCAGCGTCCCGAGCGCGTTCATCGCCCGGGCGTCGCCGGCTTCGGCAGCGGCCGACCACCAGTGCTCAGCGGCCTGACGATCGCCTGACGAGTACAGCGCATAGCCGAGGCGGTACATGGCGTCTAGGTGCCCAGCCTCGGCCGCCCGGCGGTGCCATTCCTGAGCACCGGCGGCATTACCTTGCTGGCCGGCAGCGATGCCCATAGCGTTCATGGCGTTGGCGTCCCCGTAATCGGCAGCCCATTGCCAGCACGCCTCGGCGTTGGCCTCCTCGCCCCTTGTGTACAGCAGGTTGCCGAGCGCGTTCATGGCCTTGGCGTTGCCTTGCTCTGCGGCCAGCCGGTACGACGCCTCGGCGCCAGCCGGGTTGCCGCGCTGCTCCAGCAACCACCCGAGGTTGAACTGCGCGCCGTCGGCTCCGGTGTCGGCCGCCCGGCGCAGCCACGCCTCTCCGGCGTCGGGATCGCCTCGTGTTGCCAGCAGGGCGCCGAGCAGGTTCATGGCTTCCGGGTCCCCGCCCTCGGCAGCCGCCCGCCAGGCGGCCTCGGCCTCGTCCAGTTGCTCAGCGCTTGGCTGGTTCTGCTGCGAAGTCATCCATCAAGTATGTGCGGGCGGCGTGCTTGCACGTCGCAGGTATAGCCGCCGGTCTAATGCCTGCAAAAGGGTCAATTCCGGGCCAAGTGATCTCCGCGAAGCAGAGTTTAGCAAACTCGTAGACGGTTTATACCGTCATGACTGATTTACAGGAATGGCATAGCCCGTTCCCGTTACGCTCCCAATGAATGCCAGGTGCTCTCAGCGGCGGGCTTCCATGGTCGCCGCCTGCGAGCGCGTGCCTGCTCGGAGAGGGGTCTCGTGGGCCGTCACCGCAAGCCGTCTCGTATCCGGCTCCCGAACTCAGCCCCTGGCGTCACCGCAGTCGCCGCAGTTCCCGCCCTTGCCGGAGTCGTCGCGGCTGTCGCTTTAGCACAGCAGGCACCTGGGCACGCGCTGGGCGGCGACGCACTGACGTCGCGGCCGCACGACGCCACGGCATCCGGCCTGTTCTCCGAGATCTCGACGGAGAAGCTGCTGGCGGCCGCGCACGTGGCGGCGGCCCAGCGCGCGGCGGCTGCGCACGCGACGGCGGCGCAGAAGCCGCCCAGCGCAGCGCCGGTCTCGTACACGGTCCAGCCCGGCGATTCCCTGTCAGCGATTGCCGAGCACTTCTATCACAACGCCGATGCCTGGCCCGCGCTGTACTGGGCCAACCAGGGCAAGATCCACTGGGCCGACGACCTCCAGGCCGGGCAGATGCTGACCATCCCGGCCGAGCCCGCGGCGATACCGAACCCGCCCGCCCAGCTCGCGCCAGCGGCTCAGCCCGCCGCCTACGTTCCGGCGCATGCCAGCACGCAGCCGGTGATCGCCCAGTCCGCACCGCCCCCGGACACAGCCGCGGCGCCTGCCGTTGATGACGGCACGTACACAGGCGGCATACCGGGCGGGGCATTCGGTGCGTGTGTTGTCTCCCGGGAGTCCGGCGGACAACCGCAGATCATGAACTCCAGCGGCCATTACGGCCTGTACCAGTTCAGCGCATCGACGTGGGCCGAATATGGCGGCAACCCCGCCGACTTTGGTCACGCCAGCGTCGCTGAGCAGAACCAGGTGTTCGCGAACGCCCTTGCCGCGGGCGGCGAAGACAACTGGGCACCCTATGACGGATGCTGACCTCTCGTCCCATTTTCTGCTGATTAATGGGTAATGAGATGGTCATAAGATTACAGTTCGGCATACGAGCGGTCACACAGGCCGCTACGAACGAGAGGCTCCCCGCTGATGCAAGGTCTCCCCAAGGCGCTCGGCCGCTGTGCGGTGGTCGGGGTACCTGTGCTTGGCCTGCTCGTGGCCCTCGGCCCGGCCGCAGGCGCCAGTACAGCCAACGTCAGAAGCCATTACCGGCACTACACCGGTCAAGCACTTGTTACCGCCAAGTCCAACCTGGAGCACATGCTCAAGAACTGGCACGGCCTCGACAGCTGGAAAGGTGACTACGGCCTGGCGGGCGCGAAGGCCAGCGCGAACTCCAACACCGTGCACGCCCTGACCAAGGTCGACAGCACCAACTGGGCCGGCTACGCCGACACCGGCACCGGTTTCACCAAGGTGGTCGGCAAGTGGGTCGAGCCGACCGCCTCCTGCCCGTCGACGGGGACGCCGCTGGCCGCCTTCTGGGTCGGTATCGACGGCTTCGCCAGCGACTCGGTCGAGCAGGACGGAACTCTCATCCAGTGCGACAATGGCCAGGCGTCCTACTTCGACTGGTGGGAGCTGTTCCCAACCAACTCTGTCCAGGTGGTCAACCAGGTGAACCCGGGCGACACGATCATCGCCTCGGTGACCCGCAGCGGTGACAGCTACACGCTCTCGGTCACCGACTCCACTACCTCCTCCGACAGCTTCAGCACCACGCAGACCTCCGCTGGGGACCAGGACAGCAGCGCGGAGTGGATCGCCGAAGCACCCAGCGGCAGCAATGGCGTCTTGCCACTGGCCCCCTTCGGCGTGTGGAAGGAGTACAACGCCAGCGTGAGCACGGCGACAAAGACGGGGGACATCCCTTCGTTCACCGACGACGAGATCACGATGACCGACTCCTCCGGGAACGTCGAGGCTCAGCCCAGCGGCCTGAACATCTGGGGCGGCCGGTTCAACGTCACCTTCAAGAGCAGTAGCTGACCCACTGGCGCGCACCCGGGGCCGGGATCTCCGGCCCCGGGGCCACCGCCGCTCCGGGCCACTGGCTCCGGATATCCGGCCCGGGCCCACTGGCGTTCCCGATCTTCGGCCCCCGGCCCACTAGCGCCGCAGGTTTCTGATGCTCCGGTTGTTCC
>Ga0335074_10004119_pt1 | contig 19998 bp, 14 predicted proteins | sample Lox_Sample_23_FD_206715 | JGI IMG/M metagenome (GOLD analysis project Ga0335074, IMG submission 206715) | Soil microbial communities from Loxahatchee National Wildlife Refuge, Florida, United States - Lox_Sample_2.3 | ecosystem: Environmental > Terrestrial > Soil > Wetlands | place: USA... | reverse complement strand
CGAAAATCGAAGGAACAAGCAGGGGCAACTAAATGCGGGCGAGAGGAGTCGAACCTCCACGACTTTTGGTCACTAGAACCTGAATCTAGCGCGTCTGCCAATTCCGCCACGCCCGCGGAGAAGTAAAGTATGTTAACTTGGAGGGAAGGGGAATTCCACCAGATTCATTTTTTTGTCTTGGCCGTTGCGAAAAATTCAAGTTTATCCTGTCGGTCCATTGCTAGATTGGCCAGTTGGTCGGCGCGCGTATTGCTTTCTCGGTATACGTGATTGATGGACCAGTGGGGAATTTTATTTAACAACTGCAACGCCTGTTGAAAAAGCGGCTTAAGATCCGGACTTTTAACGCGATATTGACCAAGGATCTGACGGACAACTAATTCACTATCAGCGCGGATCGTCAGTTCTTGTGCACCCATTTGAACGGCTTTTTCTACACCGCGAATCAGCGCTGTGTATTCGGCGTAATTATTGGTTTTCTCACCCAGAAAATCGCCGAGTTCGTAAATAATTTGGCCTTGCTGATCCTCAATAGTCACGCCAATGCCCGCTGGTCCCGGATTGCCTCGAGATCCACCATCAAACCGCAGAATCAATTTAGTGTTCTTTGGCTCCAGGGTAGGATTCTCCTGACTATATTTGGATTGGAGATGATTTAAGATGCGTGGGAAGCGTCTTGCGGCAGCATTTCCGGCAGATACAGAATACGTCCGCACGATTGACAACGGCGTAACTCATCTCGGCCCCGCAGCAGATTTACGTCTTCGGTGCTCAGGCTCATAAAACATCCGCCGCAACTTATATCTTCCAGATTATTTTCATCAAATTCCACAGGCGCCATGGCGTGGCCTGGATAGCGTTTTCCGACGCGTTCGTACTGTGTAAGCGCATCTTTGGGAACGCGGGCGGCAGCCTGGCCGCGCGCTAACTCGAGCGATTTAATTCGCGACTGCAATTCTGAAACTTGCTGGGCACTGCGTTTTTGTGATTCAACAAGATTGGCCTGAATGGCGGTAAGCTGATCACGCACGCCAGAAGCAGATTTACCGTTGGTTTCCAACTGTCCCATCAAATCCAGAACGACACCCTCAAGTTTGCTGATTTCTTCTTTTTCTGCGGAAATCTGCACCAGAATGGCGGAATATTCTTTATTGGTTTTGGTAGTGTTCAGCGAAGTCCGCATCTTATCGATATGTTCCTGCCTGGCTTTCAGGTCCAGTTCATATGAGGAGATCGTAGCCTGAATTTTACGGCCTGCGGATTCGAGCTCGGCCAGGTCAGCACCGAGTTTTTTGATGGATGCTTCCAGCTCTCGCTGATCCTTCAATACGCCGGTCAAACGCGACTGAAAATCGTGCAGTTCATTATCAATGCGGTATAGGGCCAGCAGCGACGGAAGCGTGGTAAATACCGGCATCAAATTATCACCTCTCAATTTCCAGCAACAGCAGTTTACCAAGAGTCAGTGGTTCATGCCAGTAAATGAACAATGCACCGTTGCATCAGAAAATTCTTGAATAGGACTTTTCCGTCGGCCGATTATAATGGTATAGTCTCTAGCCCCGGTGCATCGGAACCTTTCCTATGCCGCCGTGAACTCTCTGGAGAGCGAGGATTCGTTAGACAGCTCCTGGTAAAATAAAATGCACGAAGGAAAGTCCGGTTTGAAATATTTCGTACTCGATACCAGCGTTCTTTTGCACAATCCCAACGCGCTATTTTCATTTGCGGACAATGAAGTCGTTATTCCATTCGACGCGCTCGAAGAACTGGATAAATTCAAAAAAGACACCAATGACGTCGGCCGGCACGCGCGCATGGTGATCCGGCACCTGGATCATCTGAGGGAAAACGGCCATCTGGCTGAGGGCGTCAAATGGAACGGCCATGGAGGCTGCATCCGCGTCGCGATGGAACACTCTCACGTGCCGGGCTTAAGCGAGGCCGTTCCGGATAACCGCATTATTTCTGTGGCATACAAACTCAAGGAATCCGGCAAGCAGGTCATCTTCATCAGTAAGGACATTAACGCCCGCATCAAATCTGATGCGCTCGGCATCAACACGGAGGATTTTGAATCCCAAAAAGTTGATTATGAAACGCTCTATTCCGGCTACCGCGAAATAAAGGTCGAAGGGCAGGTCATTGACCGGCTCTATAGCGAAAAACGCATTGGGATTCAGGATCCGGTTTTGGCGAAACTGAATCCGCCGCTGTTTCCCAATGAATTTGTTTTATTTAAAAGCATGAGCGATCAAAATCAAACCGGACTTTGTCGCTATGTAGCCAATCTTCAGGCGGTGCTTCCGTTAGTTCGTGCTAAAAAGGCCTGTTTTGGAGTGTTGCCGCGGAATGTCCAGCAAATCATGGCCCTGGACCTGTTGCTGGATGATGACGTTCAGATGGTCACGTTGATGGGTACGGCCGGCACGGGTAAAACCCTGCTGGCACTGGCGGCGGGAATGACCAAGTGTTTCAATGAGCAGCGTTATGAACGCCTGCTGGTGGCGCGGCCCATCATGCCGCTGGGCAAGGACCTTGGCTATCTGCCCGGCAGCAAGGACGAAAAACTCTCCGCATGGATGCAGCCGATTTTCGACAATCTTGAATTTCTTCTGACCGATCGTCGCGTGCATTCCGCGGAAAGCGCCAATGTCGAGGCCAAACTTAAATCGCTGATTGATTCGGGTAAGGTGGTGCTGGAAGCATTGACCTATATCCGCGGGCGCAGCATTCCGCATCAGTTTATGATCGTCGATGAGGCACAGAACCTCACGCCGCATGAAATTAAGACCATCGCCAGCCGCGTCGGCGAAGGGACCAAAATCGTCCTTACCGGCGACGCCGAACAGATCGACAATCCATATTTGGACGCCAATTCCAATGGTCTTTCATTCACGATTGAAAAGCTCAAAACCTCTGACCTGGTCGGCCACGTCACCCTGGCGCGCCCGGAACGCAGTTCGTTGGCCAGCCTGGTGGTCAAGGAGCTTTAACTCGTTTTTTCAGGCGTTGGTTCCTGACTTTGTTTTTTTGATAGTGGGTTCAGAACCCTTAAGGTGAAATTTCAGTGATGTGTCCATGAGAATCGAAAAAATTAATCCAACAATTGCAATCAGCGGAATGCTGATGTATCCCGTTGCGTGAATGAGTCCGCCGGCAAGATAGGTTCCCGCAACGGTGGCAACGCCGTTGGCGGCGTTGTTTAGCCCCTGAGCAGCGCCCTGGCTTAGCGGGCTTAATTCCGAAGTCAATTCCGTCCCGGTTACGCTGATCACCGGCCAGGATAGAACGACCACAGCAAAACCAAGCAACGCCAGCGATCCAGAGACCGCCATATGCGGCGCCAACATAATCACCAGCATTAGAATAAATCCTGACAATCGGGCCAAGCGTGATAAAAAATAAATCCGTCCGGCCCCAAAGCGCTCGGCCCAGCGCCCGCAAAGCGTATAAAGCGTTACACCAAGGCCCGCGGCGACGGCGTAACTAACCGAAGTCAGCGTGGGAGCAACGCCGAAACTGCTCCGAAGAAACAGCGGAAAATAGGCGAAAAATCCGGCCACGCCGAAGAAAATAAAAAACCAGGAGAGTAAAAAACGTCCAAACCGCGTCGGCAGCAATTTAATCATGGACAGGATTCCTGCGACGTTGAGCACATAAAAATGCCGGAGCAAGCCGACGCCAAACCACTCGACCCGGACAAATCGCGACAAAGCCTGAAAGTTCAGATCCAATCCATGATGTTCGGTGATGTGAGTTTTTGATTTTTTCGTTGTTTGTTCTTCATTGATTCGCGGCAGGTTGAATATACCGATCAGCAATCCAAGTGCCAGAATACCGGCGCCGGTCCATAAACCGACTTTGAACAACCCCGCCGCAAAAACACCCGCAAGCAACAACCCAAGTACCTGGCCGGCGCCGTTAAACGTCTGTAGCCAGCCGATGCGCGGCGTCCATTCATTCTTCGGATGAAATTCCACGATCAGCAACGTGGAACACGTAGTTACCGCCGCCGAACCAGCACCGATTACCAGCGCCAGCATGAACCACTCCAGCAGGCCTTTGGCAAAGGGAAACAGAGCCATGGCTGTCAGTTCAAGCAATAATCCACCAAGGCAAATAGTACGATATAGTTTTTTGGAGTCGGCCCACTGGCCCCAGAATGGTGAAGTCATGGAGCCTAAGTTAAATGCGCCAATGACATAGCCGACCGTGGCTAATCCGTGCGCTTCGCCTGATATGCTCACTATCATCAATGGCAGAAGCACCGGAATAAGTCCGGAGGAAACCGCGCCCAAAAGCGCATAAACGATATACCAGGATTCAATCCAACGACGCGGTTGAGTAAGCGTTTGCCGCACGATGTTATCCAGGCGAGTCACGAAATTTTATCCCCGCTGTATTGGTCAATCATCCAGGCAAGTATCATAATGAACATTTATGAGTATCCCAAAAGCGCAGCCTGAAGCGGTGACCCAAGTCAGCGGAAGTTTGCAGTCCCGCTTTGCGCTTGTTGCCGTTGATCAGGCCATTGATGCACTTCTGACTTATGCGGTGCCGCAGGAATTTACAGAACTTGTTCATCCCGGTTCGCGAGTGCTTGTGCCGCTGGGAAAGAGCAATCGAATGGTTAGTGGAACAGTATTGCGATTGACCAGCGATTCGACTACGAATGAATTTGCGGCAATTTCTGAAGAGGATTCCCCCGGTCGAACCAATGACCCAATAAAGGAATCCTCCACACTTTGGGATTTCTCACTTAGTCCGGAAAAAAGCGGGGCTGGAAAACCGACGGTCAAGGTAATCAAAATGGTTCTGACGGATACGAACCCTATTCCTCAGGACTTGCTTCGTTTGGCGGAGTGGATCGGCCGCTATTACTGCTGCCCGCTCGGCTTGGTTTTAAGCGCGATCGTGCCCGCCGCGGTGAAAAAAAACATCCGCATTCCCCGGCAAACATTTATTCACGCTACAATGCCGCTCACCGAAGCGCTGGAATTGGCCGGCCGCAGTCGTTTTACGGCAAAAACCCGCACAATCCTCGAGCAAGCCCTGGCGGATGTTGCCCAACATGTCTTAGATGAAACAGAATTCCTGCAGCGCTGGAAAATAAGCAAACCCATGCTCAAACGCCTGGTCCAACTGGGGTTGGTGCAAAAAGAAAAACGATTTAAATTGCCGGAAAGCAAATTGCTGGGTCTGATTGAACCAGTTGAATTGCCAATTCCCGCTTTAGGCGTTAAATCCGCGAACAATTCAGCGCCGGCACTTACACCGGATCAGCAAAACGCACTGGATGAAATTTCTCTTTTGTTGGATCCTTCAAAATTTGCTGTGCGATTGATTCTTGGTGTAACTGGTTCAGGCAAAACTGAATTATATATACGGTGTATCCAGCGCGTGCTTGCCGCCGGTCGAAACGCGATCGTGTTGGTCCCGGAAATTTCGCTCACGGCCCAGGCCATCGCTCGATTTACCCGCCGTTTCGATCATGTAGCGGTTCTGCACAGCGGCTTAAGCGATTCACAACGCCATCAGCACTGGCATGCAATCGCCACCGGTTGGGCACGGGTGGTGGTGGGGGCGCGATCGGCGATTTTCGCCCCGATGCCGAATCTGGGCCTGATCGTCGTGGATGAAGAACATGAAGCTTCTTATAAACAGGATAATGCACCGCGTTACCATGCCCGCGATACGGCCATCCGCCGCGCCCAGTTGGCGGGAGTTCCCGTACTGCTTGGATCCGCCACGCCGTCACTGGAGAGCTATTACAACACAGAGCACAATCCGCATTACAAATTACTGGAACTTAAATCACGGCCGCTTGGGCTTCAGATGCCCGACGTTGTTATCGTCGACATGAATCGGGAGCGCCGCGAACGCCGCGGGCTCCATGCGTTGTCCAGCAGGCTGGAACACCATCTAAAACGCACGCTCGATGAACACAAACAGGCTATATTTCTCCTCAATCGCCGCGGATACGCCCATTACGTGGCTTGCGCCCGCTGCGAATGGGTGCTTTTATGCGATCGCTGTGACGCAACCATGGTGGTGCATAAATCTGTATCAACCTCCGGCCCCGGTGACACGGTTCAATGCCATTACTGCCTGACCAGCAAACTTTTTCCGAAGTGCTGCCCGATGTGCGGCTCCGGACTCATCAAACTCGGCCAGGGGACGCAGCGCGTGGAAGAAGAACTACGGCGAAAATTTCCTGCTGTGCGCCTGGCCCGCATGGACAGCGACTCGATGCGCCGCGGAGAAAATTACCGCGCGACGCTTCAGAAATTTGCGGTAGGGGAGCTTGATGTCTTGCTGGGCACCCAGATGATCGCCAAGGGTTTGGATTTTCCCAATGTCCGTTTGTCCGCGGTGCTAAATGCCGATTTAGCCATGACGGTGCCGGACTTCCGTGCCGCCGAAAGGACCTTTCAATTGATTTGTCAGGTGGCCGGGCGCAGCGGCCGCGCAGGAATTCGTGGATTGGTGATCGTGCAGACCATGCAGCCGCAGGAACCTGCGGTAATACATGCCGCGAACCATAATTACATGGGTTTTGTAAATGGTGAATTGCCCGAGCGGGAAAAATTTGGCTATCCGCCTTGCACGCGTCTGGTCCGAATGGTCCTTTCAGATAAAAATGACAAGCTCGTGCATCGATCTGCGCAAAGCCTTTCTGAGACAATACGCCAAAGATCTTCAGGGCTACACGAAGTTATTCGGATGGAAGGTCCACAACCACCGGCCATGGCACGATTGAATGGACAATTCCGGGAGGAAATATTGCTTTTTGCATCTTCAGCACAACAATTGCAACAGCTACTCGCTCGACTGCGCATGGAAGGAACCTTCAGAAAGTTTCAAGGTATTTTGGATATTGATGTTGATCCGCTGTCTATGCAGTAGCATGACGGAAGAATTATTCGTATAAACGTTATTTTATTTCTCATCTCCCGTCTCGACGCAACTTCGCTATCTCGTTATACTTCGTCGCCGATTGGCTTGGTAGTCTATTAAAACAAAACTTTAACGAATTGGCAGTATATAGACGGCAGGAAACGACATCCCGCTAGAACCAAATCGTGGGTGAAAATAGGGTTTTGGGCGTCAAGCATGGCTTAGACAGGTTTATAAAATATGAGCAAAATACTTCTGGCCGTGTCAGAACAGTGGACGGTCGATAAACGCATCGATGCATTAGGACAATGGGCTAATCGCCTGGATGCTCCGATTCTGGTTGTGCATGTTGTCGCGGGAATGGCGGAAAACGAGGGACAGGAGTCATCTGGCGAACAGACCTTGAAGCAGGTTACAGCCCGTCTCAGACAGAGCACGCCGCGCGTGGAATCACTGTTACTGTTCGCCAACGATTTGGTCGACGCTTTGCTTAAAACCGCTCAGGAACATCAGATAACAATGATTGTATTAGGGCTTTCCCGCCAGGGAGTTATTGAGCGGCTTATTGAAGGCAACGTGCAACGCGCCGTGCTGAATTCCAGTCGTCTGCCGGTATTAGCGCTCCCCCCAGACTGGGACGGAACGATTTAATTAAAAGTGTTGTTTGTCAACAGCAACAGTAACTATAGCTTGTTGTCGGCATCAGATCGCAAAATGTATGTCATGTTTGCCTGAGTTGGAAATACGACAACATTCGGTTCCGGTCGCTCAACAGCAATAAATTGGTCGGTAGCATTTGAACTGACTTGCACATTTACCGGCGTGCGAACCCGAGCCCGCGAGCCAATGGTGGAAGTCAGACTAGCCTCAAGCAGTGTTCCATCCATCCATGACATATTTACGGTAAATCCACCGCGAGCGCGCAGGCCTTTTACGCTGCCGCTCGGCCATGCCTTGGGCAGTGCGGGAACCAGACTAATTTCGCCGCGCTGGCTTTGCAGCAATATTTCACCAATGGCCGCCGCAGCGCCCAAATTCCCGTCAATCTGAAATGGCGGATATTTATTAAAAAGATTCGGATACAAGCTGGTGGCCATTAGGCGAGCTAACTGTCCCCAGGCTCTTTGAGCATCAAGGAAACGTGACCAAAGGCAGGATCGCCAGGCCATACTCCATTCCTTGGCCCCCATATCGCCGCGAACAATAAGCGATTTGCGCGCCGCCGCTGCCAGTTCAGGCGTGTCCTTCAGTGTAATCTGATCGCCGGGATAAACGGCAAACAAGTGAGAAGTATGTCGGTGATGAATATCGGTTTCAGTAAACTCTTCGATCCATTCCAGCAGGCGTCCGTCTTTTTTACTGATCTGCAGCGGCGGCAATCGGTCCAATGTGGTCTGGCATTCAGCGCGAAATGCTTCGTCGATACCAAGTATTTGGCTCGCCTCGATACAGTGTGTGAGCAGATCGTGAATGATTTCCAGGTCCATTGTTGGAGCATAGGTTATTTCGGCGACCTGGCCGTTGGGCAGTTTGTATTTATTTTCCGGCGACACCGAGGGCAAACTGACCAGCTTGCCGGGGCATGCGCTGATATCCGGAGCAACCACAAGGTAATCAATAATGAACCGTGCCGATCCGGACATAAGCGGATATGCTCTTTGAGTGAGAAATTCCTTGTCTCCACTGAATGCATAATGTTCCCAAAGATGCTGGCACATCCATGCTCCACCCATGGGCCAGACTCCCACAGCACTATCGGCTGGTGCGGTAAAGCCATACGGATCCGTCAGATGATGTACAACCCAGCCGCGGCAACCATACATTTCCTTTGCCGTCTGCGAGCCCGGTTCGACAAGCATTTCTATCAGGTCGAAAAGCGGTTGATGGCATTCTGATAAATTGCACACTTCCGCCGGCCAGTAATTCATCTGAATGTTAATGTTGGTGTGATAATCGCTGTTCCATGAAGCCATGAGCTTGTCGTTCCACATCCCTTGAAGATTGGCCGGCATGGATCCGGGTCGCGAACAACTGATAAGCAGATAGCGGGCGTATTGAAAATAAGTGACAACCAGACCTGGATCGGCTTGACCTGAAGCCAGCCGCGTGATGCGCTCATCGGTGGGCAGCGATTCAACTTCCGGACCGGCGGGGCCAATGTCCAAATCCACGCGCTGGAATAGTTTTTGGTAGTCGGCCAAATGCGCTGCCAGCAGATCGTCGTATGTTTTTGTTGCGGCTTTAGCCAGAGTCTGGCGGCAGAGTTGATCAGGATCATCGCCGTGATAATCGGTGGCGCCGGCAATTAACAGTAAAAAAGAATCCGCGGTGGCAATGAAAAGTTTGCCTCCATTGGCCGTGATCGATTGTTTACCACTTGGAATTACAAGAAGTTGTGCTTCAAAGCGTTCAGCCGGCGTGGGGGGACTGTTGGCGTACTGTGCGATGATTTGCCCCTTAAGGATCAGGCAATGCGGATCGGATGGATCGTTTGTACAAATGGCGTCCTTTTCGCGCGTCATGGAGATGTTTGCGATGTTTGAATTGGTCTGACGGAGCTGATCACATGAAAAACGCACGACAATCACATTGTCAGGAGCGGAAGCGAACATTTCGCGTGTATATGTTCCTCCGTTGAGTTGATATTGCACTGTAGCCACACCGGTCTGAAGGTTCAGGCTGCGGCGATAATTTTGCACGCCAGTCGATATACCATTGCGCTGGATCAACGGAAGATCAACCAGAAGATCGCATAACGGCTGGTAAGACCGGATGCGCGGCGGCACAGCCAGCATGGTTTGGGTAATCAGGTTGGTGGCTTCAATGCACTTATTTTCAAAAATGAGCTGGCGTATTTGAGGCAAATTATTGAGAGACGCCGGATTGTTTACATTGCGTTTATAACCTTCCCAAACGGTATCTTCATTGAGTTGCAGATGTTCGGATTCAACGCCGCCGAAAATCATGGCTCCCAGACGTCCATTGCCGATGGGCAGAGCTTCGGTCCATTGCACCGCGGGCTGTTTGTACCAGAGCGCCAGCTTGTTTAAAATTTGCGCCTCTGTCGCTGGCGTTGATGACGATGATGTTGCTGTTTGATCGCCAAATATTTTGCCGTTGGTCAGGGATGTCGCCGCAATTCCCGCGCCCGCGGTCAGGGTTCCAGCAAGCAGTTGACGGCGAGATAAATGCTGATTTTTTTGCCCTTTGTCGTTCTGCCTCATAAAAGCGTTATCCTTCGCAACAAGTATGATTTTAGCAGGGAGATACTTTTGCTTATCAATCATGCGATATGCCGCGATACTCCGCGTACGCCGTATACGGAACAATCGATGCGGATAAAACGCCCGCCGGTTTATCCACGCCGCGCAGGCACAGGACGATAACATTTTTATTGCCCGGGCCGGTGTTGAGCCAGCAATCGGGAAGGAAAAAGTCTTTTTGCCCGCCATTCTGCCAATAGCGCCCGATGTTGTGACCATTAATAAAAATAAAGCCGTTGCCTGATGCCTCAAGATGAATGCACCAGGGGACCCACACACTGGCATCCACGACAGGGAGCGTGAAGGTCATGCGATGCCATGTCAGCAGCCCCGAAGCGCCGCCCCCCACAGCCTGCTGTAATAGATTTATTTTTGCCCACGATGAATCATCAAATTCCGGGTTCTGCCAACCAAGCCCGATACCCGTCGGTCCGCCACCATATTGGAGCATCTGCGCCGCTTTATCATCGGTAACAATCGGTGGTGGCGGCTCAACGTTAACACCAGCGATTCCCGAAAGCTTCTCCATTGACATTCCGGTATTGGTGTGCCCATAGTCTTCATAGACCAGATAAAGCTGATTGGTAGTATTACTTGTAGTAATAACATCAGCCGGAAGATCGAGCGCGGCCGGCGTCACGCCGTCTTTTCTGGAAAATAACACTATTCCATTGAATTGTGCCGTCACACCTCCCGGGTTTAATTGTTCAATGCGCAACGATGTAGGCGCTGGCCCTTGAATGGCATTAATGCTGTTGTAATAACTGAATCCGCCAATGTAATCGCCCAGGCTCGCCAGTGAATCCGGTTTTGGTCCCCAGACACTCGGCACGGCATCCGCCTCCGAACGAACTTCAGTAATCGCGACTGGACCGGGTAGATTCGTCGGTCGTGGCGGAAGCGTCTGCGTCTCCGGCAGCCAATGGGCCGCTTCATTGCGATTTACCGCCGGCAGGTAAAATATTTTTGCCCCAAATGGTTCCAACTCGTAATCAAAACTGATCGATGGTCCGTCGTCGATGCTTACAGCAGCTGTGCCTTTGCGCTCCTCTTTATTCTGGCTAGTGCGGATAAAAATGTAATAACTACCATCTAGCGCCTTACGTGCCGCAACCTCAACATCATCCTGTGTCGTCTGAGCTTTAACCTTCACAGCCACAGATTGCGCCAGTGTTGTTCCATGCTTTTGGAGCATTTTCGCAATGGCTTTAACGCGTAGAAATTTTTCCCCCACGCCGCCGCACTCGCGAATGGGCGCGGAATAATCATAAGAAGTGGAAATGTTCCTTGCAGCCCAGGCATCCATGTTGGTGCCGCCGAAGACCATGTAATAGTTCATCAGAGTCACGCCGCATTGCAGGCACATCATCGTCAGGTTGTTAATCTGGGCCGGGCCAAGGCTGGGCGTGTAATAATCCGAATCGGTGCGGAACGATTGCGGGCCGGTCACTTTATCAAACCAGCCGCCCTGCAGTTCCGCAGTCATCAGCGGAGCGTCGGGCTGCTCTCTGGCCATGGTGGTGAGGGCTTTCTCCGTCTTGGGGATATTGAATCGGGGATATTCATCCGTCGCGTAGAACATCTGCCGGATTACAGGGTCGGCGCTGCCGATGACGCAGGTGCTGTAATTGACGAAGAGTGGAACGTCAATACCGCAACTCCAGGCTTGCCGGGCCAAAGCGCCCAGAACCTTTCTCTGGGCTTGGTCCGATACCCACTTTACAAACTTATATTCATTTTCCACCTGGAATAAGATAACGCCGGGCTCGCCCGGTTTTTTGCGCGTGATCTGGTGCGGCGCGATGACCGGACAAACGGCCTTGTACCAGTGCCGGCTCCAGGCGATAAAATCAGGATCGTCGGTTCGCAGCCACGCGCCTTTATTTTGCTCGCCTGTGTATCCGGGTGGCTTTTTTGTCAGCAGCCATTGCGGGAAACCGCCGGTGTTCCACTCGGCGCAAACGTACGGACCTGGACGCATGGAAACATATAAGCCGAATTCTTCGGCCATTGTGAGCCAGTCTTCCAAGTCGGTCAGATCGACTTTGGAAAAATCATCCACGGAATCCGGCATTTGGCGCTCATGATAGTTCCACATCACGTATACCTGGACCGTGTTGAAACCGGCGTCTTTGATTTTTTCAAACCGCGCTCGCCACAGCGGTTTGGGGCAACGACAATAATGGAACTCCCCGGAGTACATCAGAAATGGTTTGTTTTCCACGTATAGGCACTGGCTGTCATAGCGTACGCGATCGGGATGGCTGAATTGGCGCGGCGGAAGATTCTGGATGCTGTTCTGCGTTGTTGATGGAGCCGTTGTTGGCGCCGTCATCGCCGCTGTCGATTCGGTGCAACCTTCAAATAATCCGGCGGCCGAAGCCAGCCCGACAATCCGTAAAAAATTTCGCCGATCAATTCCGGCAAAAAGATATTCATCACCCATTACGCCGCCTCCTGATGAACGCTCAAAACCGTCGATTACAGTAAGTACATTATCATGACGCTTTGTGCCTGCAACATCTGTTATTGGTGGAGTTTTGAAACTTCAAGTTTACTCAGTGTTCGGTTGCGGCGGACTGGGTGGTCGTGGCCATGGGTTGCGTTGTTGGAGTTCTGGCTGGCGGGGCGGGCCGTGTCGTAATAATGGTCATATTACCCTGTTCCTGAATCTGCATAATGGTTGGCGGCGGGGCCGTAATTGTAACCGGTTGGGCTGGTTGCGCCGGCTGTACTGCCGGTCCAATGGCTCCCAGGATCGTTGAAGTTTTGGCCGGCTGTCCAGGTTGATTCGGAAATTCGGTAACCAGTATGGCATGAGGCGGTTGAGTCCTCAAAGCATAAGTGGATTGGCCCTGGAAAGTGGGTGATTGAACTCCCTCAGGTGGATTGCTGTCGTGTGTGTGTGTTTGCTGACAGGCTGATAGTACTGTGAAAACAATAACCGAAAAAATCAAAGCCACGCCGGTAGAAAACTTGCTATGAAAGATATTGATATCTGAAAAACGCACAATCCGGCTCCTTCCTTACTTCTCTTCCGTTAGTCGCGCTACTTCCATGCAATCCTTATCGCCGCGTCCGCTGAGATTAATTACCAACGTCTGATCCTTGCTCATTGTACGAGCTTTTTTGATTGCATGAGCGATCGCATGTGCCGATTCAAGTGCGGGAATAATTCCCTCCAGCCGTGCCGTTATGCCGAAAGCCTCGAGCGCCTCGGCGTCGGTAATGGAAACGTACTCAACGCGGCCGGTGTCTTTCCAATAGGCGTGTTCCGGACCTACACCGGGATAATCCAGGCCAGCGCTCACGCTATGTACATCTGCAGTCTGACCATCCTCATTCTGTAAGACGTAAGAGAGTGAACCGTGCAATACGCCGGGTTGACCCATGCTCAGTGCGGCGGCGTGCTGACCCAATGCGGAGCCGCGACCACCAGCCTCCACGCCAATGAGTTTCACAGCGGTGTCTTCAATGAAAGGATAAAAAATCCCCGCGGAGTTCGAACCTCCTCCAACGCAGGCGACGATCGTATCAGGCAGGCGGCCAAGCGAATCCGTCGCTTGCTGACGCGTTTCGGTTCCAATCACGCTTTGAAAATCGCGGACAATTTGCGGAAATGGGTGCGGGCCAACCACGCTGCCGATAATGTAATGCGTATGGGTAACCGAGCCCATCCAGTCACGCATGGCTTCATTCGTCGCGTCCTTCAGGGTACGCGATCCGGTTTCCACCGCTATCACGCGGGCTCCCAAAAGACGCATCCGGAAAACATTCAGCGATTGACGGCGGATATCTTCCGAGCCCATGTATACATCACAGCTTAAACCAAACGCCGCGGCCGCGGTAGCGGTTCCCACGCCATGCTGGCCGGCGCCGGTTTCAGCGATAACGCGTTTTTTCCCCATGCGCAGAGTAAGCAGTCCTTGACCTATGGTGTTATTGATTTTGTGAGCGCCGGTATGGGCAAGGTCTTCACGTTTAAAGAAAATTTTTGCCCCACCAGCATGCTGAGTCAGCCGCTGGGCGAAATAGAGCGGCGTAGGCCGGCCGGCGAACTGCCGGAGGTAATATTCAAGCTCTTTTTGGAATTCCGGATCGCGGCGGGCACGCTGGTATTCATCAGCGAGCTGCTGTACGGCAACCATAAGCGTTTCCGGCACATAAACTCCGCCATAAGGACCAAAATGCCCGTGGGCATCGGGAACATGACTAGAGGCCCTGACACCCTTGACGCCGTCGGCTACCTGGCGTGAAGACAAGCGGGACGGCGGGGTTATGGTCTGAGTTTGATTCATCAGGATTCCTCAATAGGCTTGCAGCATCATAGGAGCCAAAGGCATCCGATGACAATGGCTTATTGCGACATTAATGCATTGGATTGTTGGCCATGTTTTCATATAGACTTTGGAAAAATCCTTGTGCCGGAAGTGTTAAATGACCACTCTTGAACAAATCACACCGAGTAATGCCTTGGTCTTTAAGGCAGTTCGTCTTGCGGCCTTACAGGATTCGCCGAGCGCTTTCGGCGGTACATTCGCGAAGGAATCCCAACTCAATGACGTCGATTGGCTCAAGCGTGCAGCCGTCTGGAGCAACGACCGGTCGGTAGGTTATATCGTGATGGATGCGGGGAATGCTTGTGGCATTGCCGCAGCATTTTTAGATGAGCGAGATTCGCTGAAAGCTCACCTGATTTCCATGTGGGTGGCCCCGGCGTACCGGCGTCGCGGCATCGGCCGATTATTGATCGAGGCCATTAATACCTGGGCTTGCACTCGAGGAGCACACATGTTGCAACTGATGGTAACCAACAATGACAACACGGCGATTGAATTTTATAAACGATGTGGATTTTCCATGACCGGCAACACTGAGCCTTATCCCAATGATCCGACGCTCATTGAATATGAGATGTCTCGGCTTATTAAAGCATCTTCGTAGAGGGTAGAAAGTAGAGTACTAGTTCACGCCGCAACAAATTGTTGATATTATTGTCCGAACTTAGGGCTTTAAAAGAGGTTCTTGAACTATGGCTCAAACGGATAACAAAAGCGCGCCACTGGTAAGCATAATTATGGGCAGTAAATCCGACCTGCCCACGATGCAGCATGCTGCGGATGTTCTTGGCAAGCTGGAAATTCCGTATGAAATCAAGGTGATTTCCGCGCATCGCACGCCGCTCAAAACCATGCAATTCGCCCAGGAAGCTCAGGGCCGCGGGATAAAAGTCATTATCGCCGGCGCCGGCGGTGCGGCGCATCTGGCGGGCGTAGTCTCAGCGCTGACCACCTTACCGGTACTGGGCGTGCCGATGCAAGGAGAAGCACTACGCGGGATTGATTCGCTGCTCTCTATCGTTCAGATGCCCGGAGGAGTGCCGGTGGGGACGCTGGCGATCGGCAACGCGGGCGCTACCAATGCCGGTCTATTAGCTGCGGCCATTCTGGGCATCGGCGATCCAAAGATTCAGGAGCGTTACAAGGCATATCGCGAATCGATCACCAAAAAGCTGGAACAAGAAACGGACCCGACTTAGGGTACAGGCCAGAGGGCATAGGCCTCAGTTTAAAGTTGTTGAACATTGTAGAACAGGCTCTCCAGCCTGTTCCTTTATTGAGCAGCCTGAAGATGCTCTACATTACGACGGAATTTGGGGTTCTCAAGGGTTTGGCGGCTGCGGTATCCATTCAATAGCGCGATTCTTACCGGAGCTGTCCCAGGCATTACCAACAATGTCACCTTTGGCATTAATAGATTGTGCCCAGGAGTTGTCGAATGAAGCGAGATTTGAAGGCAGAAACTGCTGTAAATCCACAAAATTTTTCGCTGAAGAATTCCAAGCCAGGGCGTGGCTATTTTTGCTGCCGATAGGTAAACCTCCTCCAACTTGCTGGATCCCATTTGTGGCTGAGGCCACGGAGTCGGCAAATCCAAGGGGATTCAAGTCGATATGGCTTGCCGCGGTTCCGGTCCAAAGCATGGCATGCATGGTCTCGATTCCAAAGGTGGAAAATACACCGTAGCCAACCTCCTGATTACCGCATATACCATAAGCTTGTGAAGTGGTACCTCCATCAGGGTTCAGGTCAATGCAGCTTGCCGCAGTTCCGGTCCAAAGCAAGGCATGGAGATGGCCGCCTTGTACGGTTGTGCCATAACCGACCTGATGTGTGCCCCATATTGCTTCGGCATAGGATTTGACAAAACCATCAGGATTTAAATCAACAGCACTTTCCGGCGTACCGGTCCAGAGTAGAGCGTGGAAGGTGTTGTCGATTTTTCCAACGCCGACCTGCTGATTGGCAGACATATCGATAATGTCTGAATCCCGGAACCCTGCAGGATTCAGATCAACGTAATTGTTCGGACTGCCGCTCCACAGAATGGCATGAACTGAATTTGAATTCATGCGGCAGCCAAAGCCACCCTGTTGGATGCCATTGGTGGTACTGACGTAGGAATAAACAAAGCCGGCAGGATTCAAGTCTACAACTCCGCCGGCAATGCCGGTCCAAAGCATGGCATGCAATTGAGCTTTGATGCCGCTTTTGATGTTGCCGCCAATATAGATGTTGTCGTTATCGCAGGCCCAACCGACTGCCTGATGGTCGGAAATACCATCAGCAAAAGATTGTTTGCTTCCATACGGTGCAAGATCAGTCAGATCGATCACGGTATAGCTGGTAGCCGCTGGAGCGGAGGTGGCTGGTAAATTATTTGATGTGCTGTTTGCTGCTGGCACAGAAATTGGCGATGAATTCATCAGCGTGGCGGCAAACATATGGTAAATCAGTGGCACGGTCGGTGCTGCGACAGCAACGACAGCCCCGGCGGTGATCGCGGCGGTAAGAGCGAAGGTTTTTACGGTTTTCATTCGTAAATTTTTTAAGGCCTTGTGGGCAATGGCGGTACTGGCAGCATTGGCGGACGATGCTCCGGCAGGATGAACAACACCATTAATGAGGGCGGTCAGAATTGCAGGTGGTGCAATGATGGTGCCACACCGATGCAAGCTCGCTTCAATGGCTTCGGCGGGGGAATTTATTCCCAAATGACTTAAAATTTTGCGCAGACGGGCCAAAGCCCGACTGACGCGCATTTGCGCCGCTGATTCGGAAATAGCCAAAGCGTTGCCGACATCCCGCAAGCTGCGGTTTTCCAGATAATACAGAGCGATGGCGGTGCGATCGTCCGGGGAAAGTTGGTTCAGAGCATTATCAAGCACGGAACTTAATATTTCGGGATCGACATTTGATGCAGATGCGGTTTGCATAAGTGCGGCCTCCTTTTCGTGCCGCGCTCGAACATTGCGACTCTTAAGTGCATTTGCAGCGGCATAACGAGTAACAACCAGAAGCCAGGCCGGGAGATTCACGGCCCGACCAGGCAGGGACGAAGCTTTGGCGGCGAGCACGAGAAATACGCCCTGGGTAACATCCTGGGCCATGCCCGGGTCACGGACCTGCCGGAGCGCTGAAGCGTATATCAATCCCGCATGACGCTCGAGCAAGTCGCGCAAGGCGTCCTGATCGCGATTCCTGGCGTACCGGGCAAGAAGTTCTGAATCGGTCATTGTGTACTTCCTATGAGTACATTTACGGCCGGGGGAAAATCCAACAGAGAAATTAAGTAATCTTAACTCATTTGCTCGCTTCTCTACTTTCCACCGCATTTATCGGTGCAGTCGCCCGTATGTCGATTCCCGACTCGGCGCAACCGGGTAAATGTGGTATGAATTTTCATTCCCTTTTGTGCGCGGCCGGACATTTATAGATGAAATGATGAACGTAAGCGATTCCATGCTTCTTAACCAGTACGTACGTGACGAGAGTCAATCGGCGTTTAACGAATTGGTTGTTCGACATGCGGACTGGGTCTATTCCGCTGCTGTACGATTGGTGCGAGACGCGCACCTGGCCGAAGACGTAACCCAAGCCGTCTTCCTGCTGCTGGCACAAAACGCCGGGAAGCTGGGAAATCGGCCGGTCAACGCCTGGCTCTTTAAAGTGACGCGGTACTGCGCCGCAAATGCTCTGCGCGCCGCCGAGCGCCGCCGTCGCCACGAAAGGACGGCCGCCATGCTTAAGAGCGATTTCCTGGATGCCAACGTTCCATCGATTTGGGGACAAATGGCTCCGCTGTTGGAGGAATCGATCAACCATCTCCGAGCTGCGGATCGTGAGGTCCTGCTTTTGCGTTTTTATCAGCGCAAAAGCATGGCGGACATTGGCGCCGCCCTGGGTGTTTCCGAGGACGCGGCAAAAAAACGCGTTTCCAAGACGGTGGAGCGACTTAGATCGATCATGTCCGGTAAGGGCGTGTTGATTCCAGCAGCGGTTGTCACACTGCTGTCCGAACAAACCACCTATGCAGCGCCGGCGGGATTGGCCACATGCTGCGTTCCCGGTGCAGCCACCGCCGGGGCGGCAGAAATCGCGAAAGGAGTTCATAAGATGTTATTCCTGTCAAAACTGAAATTGTTTATTTCAGCAGTTCTGATTCTGACAGCGATTCCGTTGGGACTCTGGATAGCCTTTCATGCGGCCGGCTCCGATCAAAGCATCAGTCCCAACCAAACTGCCGGCCCTATGCCGGCAGTCGCTTCCGCCGGTCCCGTCGTGGTGCAACCGCCATCATTCACCGCCGACGATGCGGCCATCGCTCCCTTCTGCAATTCTCAAACACAAGTGATTTTTTCACTCAATTTTTCTGATATTGATCCGGATGCGCTGGCTGATGCACAACAGCGGGTTCTTCTTGACTTCGCCGATCCGAACGACACTGCCGGCCGGGAATTAATCATGACGAACGCCGATACAACGCGCATCGAGTTGAAGCGATTGATCGATTCGCTTGCACAGGCGGGTTGTCAGAGCGAATATCTTCTGGCCATGCAACGGGGGGAAAATCCGGACAACATCGACGGGATGTCTGCTTTCCCGATCGGTCCACAAACAAATATTATGCTCCTGGACGAATTATTTGGTCACAACGGCATGCACGCCTTGGATTCTCCTGACGGTCATGCGCGGCTCTACGCCGCCAAGCCCGATTCGCAGCAGGTGATGGACCTGGCTAATGAGCCTTCGGTGTTGCTCGATGCCCTGTCCGCCTCCGGTTACGGAGCGGTGCGAATTGCATTCCATCCCGCGGTTCTCAAATTCTCCGGCCCGGTCCATACCATGATGGGGTTGGGCGATCTATCCGAGTCGCAGTGGAATAGCGTGAACTGGGGTTCTATAACCCTTTTTCCGCCGCCGAATTCTTCGGCCACCATCATCCTTCAATGTCGGAATGCCGATTCCGCCGCCGCACTTGTGAAGCTGATCGGCGATAAATTCGCAGCGCTTCAGAGCGCAACGCCGACCCTGGCAATTGGGGAAAATCCGTCTTGGCGGCAAGCTGTCGAGCAAATTGCCGCGCGCTTAGCGCCACTGCTTGCCCAGGTAAAGCCGGCCGTTATCGGTAGCCGCGTTATCGTAACCCTCGACAAGTCCACCACTGAAATGCTCCTGGCCATTTGGTATCTGAACACTATCGAATCACGGGAACAGGATGTCCGTGACTGAATAGTAAAAGTTAAATATCCGAACCTTTTTCGCTTTCCGCGGATGTGCCGGATGGCTGATCGATTTTGGGCATAAGGTTAAAAAGTTCGCGGACTGCACCAGCCAGGTGCATGCGGTGAGTAGGAAGGTCTTGCCCTGTTATTTGCGTTACAGGTGCGTGCAATATTTTGCCAACCAGGCGATGTGCAAGCTTTCTTAGAGCCAGTCGCTGTTCTTCGGTTAGTTCCGGATGCGCCGCGATCATAGCTTCCACTTCATTATCG
>Ga0335074_10004118_pt1 | contig 20000 bp, 21 predicted proteins | sample Lox_Sample_23_FD_206715 | JGI IMG/M metagenome (GOLD analysis project Ga0335074, IMG submission 206715) | Soil microbial communities from Loxahatchee National Wildlife Refuge, Florida, United States - Lox_Sample_2.3 | ecosystem: Environmental > Terrestrial > Soil > Wetlands | place: USA... | reverse complement strand
CTCAAATTGTCTGGGACGTCGAACGGCTTCGACAAATAATCATCCAAAATTTATAATCACTGCATTGTCTGAGATATAGGGGACGTAACTGCCATCGGCCGACTCGTAAACGGCCACGGTACTACCTACGATACCAAGAGCCTAAATGATAGTTCTGATACTAAGAGTCTACGGGCCATATTAATAGCCTAAGCAAAGAGCTTGTTTGCCATGACTTAGATAGCGGAGTCTATTATACCAAGCGATTGATGCTGCTTCGTGTGGTTCCAGCTTAAACAATGGCTGCTACATGCTTCGGCTGATAGGTTAATCAATAGGTGACGTTGCCTACCGTGCGTCAGATAATTTAGTAAACTTTAATGGATGAGTGCTGTATAACTCGTAACCTCGCCTTTGGCGAGAACCCCCCGAAGCGAAACCAAAGCAATTTGAGAATGAGAACCTAGTTCACGATGGTGTTGCAGTTTATATATTAATGCTATCGAAGTTCAAATCCTCCTTTCTCGAAATTCTTTCCTCAAAAACGCCTGTACTGCAAGCTTGCAACAAACCGAGCTCCTTTCCCAGCACCTTGCGCATCCCAATGCACTTCCCAGCGCAATGCGCATTCGCGCAGTCAAGCCATATACGTCGCGGTGGACCTTCCAGTTAGCCTTGCAACTCGTGGTGCTTACTTGATGGTGAACTCGTGGACCAGTTCAATTCGAATTGTCCCAGGAAGCCATCCTGGTCCCTGGATTGTGAACTCGCGGTTGTAAAGGATGCGGGAGCAGACGCAGATGCGCAGGATGATGAGGAAATTGACCATTGTTTGTTTGGGAATGTGTTTAGGCGTCTGTTGGTGAAGTTGGATGGTTTTGACTTGGAAAGTGTTGATGATGAAGTAGGAGGCGAAAATTTTCGTAGTGAGTAATGGAGGTGATCATGAGCGATACAGCGGCGCGAATAGGCTTTTGGGAGGGTTTTGAGGATGGTTTAAGTGTTCAGGACTGGATTGAGGAGGGACAAGCTGATAGGGACTTGAATGGGGCCAGGTAGGATGTGTAGATCCATTTTGTGAGCATAGACAGCATGTGGTGATGGAGTCAGCTGTGTGGATTGTGTAGTTTGCTGTCGGAGGTGCAGATATGTGTTTGAGGTTGCAGGTATCCATTATATGGTGTTTTGCTTTGTCGTGAGGATGTTGTTTGGGAGTGGTGATGCTGATACAGACACAAGAGGCAATAGGATTGGGTAATGACCAAATGGGTAGTCCTGTTGACCAATCGGAAGCAGGTGGTACCCATGAGTATCTCCTGCGATTTCGAGTGGTCAAAGTGATTTTGAATTTAGAACTATCTGCATAACGGCATTAAAGCATAACGAAATCTTCTATGATGATGTCTACGACTTCGTCGAGAGACCAGCGAGTCCTTGATTTGTAGTTTCTCCACCCCCCTCGAATAAATGTATCCAATTCACGACAATGCAAGGTGGCAGGTAGAGAGATCCCATAGTCTCGCAGCCTGCGCCTAACAGAATCTCTACGGTGTGCAACTCTACGCGCCCACGCTTCTTTTCGTGTCTTACTCAGTCTTCGTTGCTTGAGCAATCTTTCCTCTCGGGTCATCCCAAATTGAAGGAGTTTTTCAGTCGAGCGACGACGAACATCTGCAAGAGAAAAAAGGCGCTGGTAATGTGAACGGCGGCGGGCTGGATTTCTTGTGCTTTCGGCACGGAGGGTTGCGAGGTCGTGAAAGGAGAGGAAGTAGAATCGTTTGGCACGCGACGCAGATATCATTTCGTATTGCTCGTTACGTCTGCATTCGTGACAAATGGTTTTGCGAAAAAATTGCGATATCCATGGTGGTGTTGTGTGCTCCATTTGGAAGCAGTCGCAGCAACGGCGTGAATAGAGGTACAGTTTTACTGTTTCCCAGGGATTGTCTAGCATGGCTTTTGTGAAATGTGTTTTGACAATGGAGGGAAGTCTGGAACGCCAAAACGCATTTGAGCTAAGCAGATGGTACCGGAGGTGTCTGTTTGTACCGACGAGTGGGACAACTTCGCCGACATCTAAGTATTTGACGATATTGAAGAGCACTTCGGGCGGCATGGATCCGAGGTTTGGCTCTATCGTACGTGGTTCGGAGGGTTGGGGCCCCGAAAGCTGCATCCGGAAAAGCCACCTTTTTGTTAGTTAATGCATGGAGCATGTTGTACCTCAACATTGTTTGGAGGAAAGCAAACTGGAAAGCAGATAACATTTTCAAACTTTTGGAGCTGTAGAGTGTATGTGGCGGAAGTCGAAGGAGTGCGGTAGATACAATTTCTTATATGTTTGTCACTGAATGTTTAGGGAGAAGAAGAGAAGTTGGGTGGACAATGCTGTTGATTTCCAATCAGTTATGCACGTTGGACTACAACAAGCCTTCATCGATGCGCACAGGTCGTACGATGTTGTACTTCAGGATGAAACAAGCAGGACGATGTTGACCAGTGGCTCGTGAACGTGAATTACTTATTGGAAGAGGGAATCGAATATGCCTCATTTTAAGAGTGAATGGATGTTGTGATGTACGTCCGATTGTGACGTTCTGGTAGGGAGAAGCGATCTTTGCTGTTATGTTTTGTCAGCTGCGGATAAACGTGGATGAGGGATTGGATGTGGGAGTCAAGTGGATTGAGCTGGCTAACGATATTAAGAGCGGGTGTCTCTCGGAAGTGGTGAAGATTCTAGGTAGTCAGGACTACTGTCGTCTGGATGGCTGAAGTTGTGGGGAAAAACGTGGTTTAACGATTGGTTCTTGGGTCGCAGAGCATCATGATAAGCCGACACGATAAAGGCAACTTACTTGTAGGCAGAGGCAATTCCCCGGGCCATTACTTTTCGATAGTTGATGATAGTTATATTAATATGAGTACCCAGATGTGGTTCTATGTACAGTTCAGTTACCAGAGGCAGGATGGTCGTGCGTCGTGCCAACGCAGGTAAATCAACTGAGACTGATGAATCTGTCCAGTCCAAAGCGTTTGAGTTTGAAGGCCGTCAGTTGTTGTGGGAGTCGAGGAACAACAAGAATTATGTGTTTGACTTGAACGACAAAATTGAAGACAAGTATCAGATTGCAGAGTTTGATGTGACAGGTTCGCTTCTCTGGCGGATATACTAATTTGGTTGGTCGCGTAGCTAAAGTTTTCCTGAAAGCCAGCCAGTCCAAATACTCTCACGGCATCCACGTCGAAGTTCGGCAAGACGATATATCTCGTCTCAAGTCTCTTGTCGCCACGTCTCCAATTTATCAATCGGCAGGTGAGGTTGGTTTCCGTTGGCCCATTGAGGGTCCATCGTCGTCAACTACGTTGAGGTTCAACAGTAAGCAAGATGTCCGTGATGACTTTGAGGAGATCTGGGACGCGCGTGATGGTGCTGTTGAAAGATCGTTGTCTGCTTCGAAGGTAAGCGAAGGAAGCACCGTGGTGGTTGGTTATACTGTTGTTCCCTATGGTTCAACGTCGGCTTCGAAGGAAAGGGAAGGGTACGGTGCTGGAAGTACTTTGACTTTGCTGTCCGTTGGCTTGTTAGTTAGTTCTGACGATAAGTACGAGTTCGAATCTCCAAGGAAGAGGAGAAAGATTAGTAAGTGACGTGGAAGTAGTTTTTAGTTCGTGTATCCGTTTTTGGTTTGTTGTTTCGTATTTTTGGTTTGTAGTTTTGTAGTATGTAGATAGATAAAAACTCGTTTGTCGAAGGGGTATCACTGTAAATGGTTGGTGTGAAGGTTGATGCTGCGTCCTGGACCTCGTACTCAAGGGTACCACCTCTTTGGCTGCTATGATTGGGTGACAATGGTTGTACTCTTGGGTATCTCCCGTCGGCTTTTATGTGGGTCGGTGGAGCTGGGCTTCCGTTATATAAGTTGTGTCGCTGGCTGCAATGTGTAGGTCGTGGTACTCTCATAATGTACATATCCACTGGAGAAGCAGAGAGTCGAGTGGAGGTGACTGTGCAAAAATTTGGATTGAACGATGAGCAGGCTAGAGCGCTCCGGTTGGCAGCTTATCACATCATCAACCTCGAGTCAGGGACTACGAACACCGGTATGGGAAAAGCACGAGTGCTCGAAGCATTGCGGGATTGGTATAAGCGGACATATGGAGAGGGACAGGAGAGGGACGGGAGCTGCAAATTTTTAATCATTGACGAAGTAACCATGTTAAATATGCGGTGAAAGAACTATGAAAAGTAATGCCAGCATTACAAACGACTATTTCAAAGAGAAAGTGTTGAAGAATAATGTGAAGTAATGAAGAATCATGCATTCCACACATCGCGAAACCACTGCGGTACTGCTTTAAGCGCATTGAGGAGACCCGGGGGCGAAGTCGTCGGAACGTATTTTGTGAAGTAGCCTTGTGGCAATTCGAGGACTGTTTCGATCATTTCGTAAGTAACAGCGGGCTGAATGTTAGCCAAGGCGGACTTGAGAACTGTACCCATTCATCGTTAATGCTCTGGGCAATGAGATGCAGAAACGAGATGACATTTGGTTCTGATGAGGTGACAAATGGTTGAATGTTTTCAGGAGTAACGTCTTGATGCCATTGTTGTAGGATGTTGCTCAATTGGTTCCAGTGAGTTTGGATGCAGTCGAACATTTGTCTCTCCAGGCCGTCGCGAACAGACTTACTGATTGTGCCGTAAGTTTGGAACGATCCGAAACCATCTTGGCTGCAGATGTTCTGGTACATGACAGACGTCATCAAAGTCGAATAGAAGAATCGTTGATCCATCGGTACTTCTTCTAGCTGAGATAAGAAGTTGATTGCAGAGCAATACAATCGGAGGAAGATGGAGGCGCTTCTCTAACCGTCAGTTATGTAGATACTCAGAGTGGGACTTTTAGCCCTTTCAATGTTGTTTTGGATATCTCTTTGTTTAAAGCGACGGTGCATAACCGGAGAAGGTCTTTGTTGACGGCAGCCTCGATGTTTTGCGTTTTGCAGTTTTCGAATCCGCACGAGGCTGGATAGCGGATAGCAAGTTGTTGGAAAGTCAGTTGATGCAGAAACATAAACCACCAACACATGTTCCGTGGCGGTCCGATGACATTGTTATCGAGGACATTGAGGGTGGAAAATCTGGCAGCGAGGTGAAGAGAGACGCTGCTGGCATTGTCGACGCTGTCCGCAATTAAGCGGTACTGTGCCATGTATTGTTGGAGACTGATGCCGAGGTGTTTAGAGATATCGTCAACATCACTAAAGTTAGTTGATAATCCATCATTTAAGTGTACTTCGAAAACATCAGTTTGATTTTAACCTTCTGTAATTTGGAGAAGTTGTCGACATTATGCGGTGGCGATACAGTAACAAGGTTCGCAAGTACCATGAATCGATTCACATTTTCGTGAACGACTCTCTCTTGTAGCAGTCTGTCGTTTGCTTCTTTTCCACAGGCACGCATTTCGATTTTGTATCTATTTGCAATGGATTCCCTGTCTAGCCATGTTTCGAGGCCGTAAAGTGGAGGTTGAGGTTGTAGAGTTGCAGCACGACTTTTAAGGAAGTCACCAATGACACTTGGTGTGCCATTTAAAGTGTGAGCGGAAATGTCAGAACGTTCTGGCGTGGCCGAAGGCGTTTTAAGGTTGGTGGCGGTAACGTCAGGAGTAGAGTGTCGAGAGGGGATGGTGGGAGCTGGGGAACTGCGAGGATTTGGTGAATTTACAGAGGGAGATTCTGGAATCCTGGTTTGGTATGGGCGTGCAGGAAGAGAAGAAGAGCGGAATACATTTCTCAAAAGCGGTGCAGGTTCGGACATTTCCCGCAAGAGGCGGCAATCTACGATCAGTATGGTCATATTTGGTCAGAACCATGGAAATCAAGAGATTGATCATCTCTTGTCAAATGATCAGCTGGTAGAGGGTATTCAGGATAATCCATTTCCATGTCTACGATCAGGATTGGAGTTGAAGGGGTAAACTGTCTGCGTAGCTGTCCTCTGTTCCGACAAGGCTTTCAGAGGCGTGGCTGTAATTGTCAGGTAGGAAGGTTCCGTCATCTTCATCGACTTGACTGTCATCATAATCCATCTCCATGTCTACAGTCAGAATTAAAGTTGAAGGATTAGACCGTCTGAGTAGTTGTCCCCTAGTGCTCCGATACTCTCAGCCTCGTGTTCATCGGTTTGGCCTCTATTGTGAACCAAAGGTTCACGTTCTGGTCCATAATCCATTCCCATGTCTACCATCAGCAATGAATGTAAGTGAGTAAACCATCTCCGTAATTATCGATTGGACCGCCGATGCTGTCATTGTCAGCATCAAATTGATCCCCATCAAAATGACCGTCGTCTGATTGCATGTCTTCAGTGTGGGCAGTCGCAGTCGCGGTAACAGGAGCAGGGGTTGGTTGGGCTGGGTAGTCGCGATGAAGCGTATCTGCTATACTCAATTCTTCTTCCTCTGTGTCCATTGGACTGTCGGGAATTGTGATCTTTTTGTGGACGGATTGCCTGTGCCTCTGGAGGCGGAGTCTGGCTTTGAGGAGAATCCGAGCAGATTGTTGGTAGTGTTCATAACTCTATATCCAGTCAACCAAGCACAACTTTGGATATACGTATGGTTCAAGGCGTTTAAGAGAAAGAGGGTGCTGATTCCCGTAGTAGATGCGATAGATATGATCGGGCCTGAGGCCTCTGTGTGCAGCAAGAGTTTTCCAAATTGTTTTTTTGTTGTCCATAAAGCTGCAGATTAGCGGATAGGACGAGGATAAGGCTACCTATTGTCGGTTTCCATCTTGATTTGTATTCAGCGAAAGACGAGTACGATAAGGAAGATGAGTTGGAGCTTGTAAGAGGTAGGGAAGAAGGTGGCGACGAAGGCATATATATGGTGCTGATGCGCATTGTCCTGTTATGATGTAGCTTTAACCCCTAGATCCTTATCAAGAAAGTCTCAAAGATCGAGGAGATCCTTAACTATGTGCGTCCCATATAAAAAGATCTCCTCGATCTTTGAGCAGTAAATGTGGCCTGAAACAATTAGGGGGTCTCGTGGCCAAAATTGACCAATCGCAGGCCTCGTAGCCACGCACCTATGCGCAATGACGGAAATGAGTCATGAGGGACATCACGGCAAGGACATTTCAACCTGGTACCCATGGGAAACCCGTGAAAGAAGTAAGCAGCAGGTGGTACCCATGAGTACTAGTACAGGATTGGAATCATGTCATCTCGATGAACATGGGTATTGCAATTTCGTCTCTTCTGCTTTTGTCTTTTGCCATTCGAGCTCCCGTTTCAACGATTCGGAAAAGGGTATTTGTAATTCCTTTAGAGTAAATTCTCGGAGTATGGACAGTTGGTCACGCCTTGTCGCTCGAGAAAGTTGTACATACGCGGAGGCTGCAGGAGAAAAGCCAGGGGGTGAAGCAATGTCTACTACAACCCACGGTAGTGTTTTCGACTGGCATTTGTAGTCTGTGATTGCATAGGCAAGAGAAACTGGAAATTGTAGAAATGAAACAGCACCTTCGGCGGTGTTGCACGTCGTCAGGCAAGGCTCAAGTTTCAGGACACCGGGAGGAAGTCCGGGAAGATGGATCGGAACCCCAATGTCGTGGTGGACTTTTATTAACATGTACGCCGGTAGCATTTTAATAAATTGTTCCTCCATTGGAATACCATCCTTGTCTACAAATGCGTAAAATTCCACCATTGCTCCGTTGACAAGGCCTAGGTGACATCAGCTTATGCGGAGAGTGCGAAGCAATACCCAAAGATACGTTTATATTTTTGTTGACAATGAGTGGAGCACCGGGCATAACTGATAGAATACCGTCGCCGGTAACTTTGGAGGAACCCCCTTTGACAGAGAGAGCTGCGGAGATTGACATTTTGCTTGGTTTGGACTTGAGATCTGCAACACATCGCACAATTGGTTTGTTGAACTTGTTTGACAGTCTGACCAAATTGGATTGGTTGATAGCGTACCGAAGCAAGTGTCGTCGTACCACAAAAGGTACTTCTGCAGTAGTGTCTAGGTGAGCACCGACGCGTGAATGGAGAAGTATATAGTCTTGTTCTGTTGGTTCACGAATTCGAATCCGCCGCAGAGCTGCTGCAAGTTCAGGGTCATCAGATTGCCGCATTTGTTCTGTCAGTACAACAACAGCGTTTAAAGATCTCCAAAGGTTGTGAGCTTCGCGACACTTGAGTCCATCTGAACCTTTTCTGTTTGGACATTCTTCATACAAGTCTAGATTGGAGACTGCAGGTATTTGTAGAAAATCTCCGATGAAGATAACGTTGACACCGCCGAATGGTCTGTCGAGGTTGCACTTAGCTCTCCGAAGTTTTTCGTCCACCTTGGATAAGGTGGGTAAGTCCAGCATGCTGACTTCGTCGATTATCAAATACTCGCGCGGAGACCATTCTTTCTGCTTGTCTATAGACATCGAAGCAGTGTCTCTGCCTCTCCGCATACCGCATGCTGTGTGGACGGTGACACCTTTGATGTTGAAAGCGGCAGTGCCCGTAGTTGCAGTAACTGCAAGCTGGTACTGTTGCTCTTTTAGTGCAAACCAGGCTCGAATAGCGTTAATCCCTGTGCTTTTGCCAGTCCCACCTTCGCCAAAGATTCCCAAGAGCAACTGATCGCCAACTCTACTCCGGCCCAGTGTGTGATAAGCGACGATGCGCAAGGCTCTTTCTTGTTCCTCGTTCAGATTGAAGAGTCTGATAAGTCCCATAATCCAGGGCTCGTCTGTGTTTCCATCTGTAATGTAGACATCTGGTTGCCTAGTAATGGCATCGCGAATAAAAGTGGATATCGAGTTGGATTGGGCAGCGTCGGCTGCATTGCTTAACCTCTCGACGTGAACTTGGAGTTCTTCCAGAGTTGGGTAGATTGGAGAATCGTTCCAGTCGAATGACAATGGACCTGCAGTTGGGAGACAAGTGTCTGCAGATTCGTAGATTTTAGTCCAAGCATCGTAACCTTTACGAGAATACAGATCGAGATAATCTGTGGAGGAAGCAAGTGTTTCGATATCCAGATTCGACAAAAGTAGAGGGTCGGTGACATTCGATAATTCGATAGATAGATCAACGACGTCACCGTCAGGGTCTATATCTTCGTCGTTTTCGTGGCCTGCGTAGTCTTCTCTGTCTAGTTGGGCTTTCATTTGCTGATGATGAACAATGCTGTCCTCCTTAGATTTGTATAGTAGCGCAAGGTTGTCTATTAGTCGACGGACCCGATCACATAGGCCAGACTCGCTCTTGTTCACAAATTGCTCCCATGTCTCATCGGAACTTTTGGGCGAGAACTTCCCTGCCCAAGGGAAGAAGAGGCCAGACACAATACAGAAATAATCTTCTCTCTTTTTCGGATCATCTGAGTGTGCTTGAACGAAAAATGCTCTTCCAAGCAATGCTGGTACCGTCTTGCGATCGCGTCGGACAAACTGGCAGTGTGAATCGTATTGTGGATGGTCGGGAGAAAAAGGAATGCCGCTGGATCTCAGGGTCGATTGTCTTTTGTAGACATTGGCACAGTAATCGTATAGACACAAGCTATCGAGAGCATCTGTTCGATGAGCGTAATCGTCAAAAAAAGAAACGGTTCGCATTCCTTTAGCAGTCGTCACGATTTCGCTGTCGAAAGCGCCGTCGTCTGTGGATTGAGCGGAGGCTTCTTGACTTCGACAGAGCCGATTCATGTATGTGACAAGGTGAGTAGTGTTCAGGTTCTCAAAGTTGCAAGAGGTATAGTGGTCAGGCAGATTGGTGCCAATCGAAGCGGCTTCCGGCATTCCAACTTCACGTACTGTGCTTAGCTTGTTTGCGAATTTGCGAATGGCGCTTCTCGCAATATCCGAAACAGAACGCGGCGGAAAAGCAGGTAGTCGAGTTTCTTGTAATGCCGCGGCCACAGTAAGCTGCGAATGCAGAGATGCTTCGAGTTTGGAAATATACTTCATAATATAATGAACTATCGCCAAAGCATGTTTTTTAGTGAAAAGAAACTGAACGTCGTGATTAGCTCTGGTGATAATCGTGAACCACGGATTGTAATTGTTCACGTAAGGATCGTTTCTTCGAATATAGACTACTCCGCTGGTTTCATCGAACCTCGTTTCGTAGACAATTTTGCGAGGAAAGCGGAACCGGCATCGTCTAAGGCCATATTTAAAACAAGACGGTGTATGCTTCGAGCTGTGTAATTGCCTTACGGGAACAATGTAATTGACGTGACGTTGCATCACTTTGTTGAAGTCGACTGCGGTAGGGTCCGGTATAGGTTGGAAGCCTTGATCTGAAGGTTTCCCATCACTGTCTTGGTCATCATCGTCGACCCAGTCTTCATCTATCTCAGGTAGACATTCACTGGCGATGTTCTCGATGTATTCCACGAGACGGTCACGAAAATCGGTCAGATGTTTCGCTTTCTCGCGAATCGTCTCTGGAGACCCTGCTCCTTTGATCCATACCTAACCAAATCAGTCTTGTAAAGGACAGAGTTTACAGCCAAATGCATGTGCGGAGTTCCTCTGCCCTGATACTCTATCGTACCGTAATAGTGCGCAATCTCGCCGAACATTCCTCCTTTTACCATCGTCTCTATGATGCCGGTGACCATGCTATGGAAATATTCGTTAACAGCAACGGGATTTTGCAAAGTAAGCTGAAGCCGCCGTCCTGCGGAATACAATTTTGGATCGAATTCGTTGACATTTATATCCTCACCACAGTAGAGGAGAGCGATAGCAGAGTCTCGTTCATTGGGATTGATGGTTAAGAAAATGAGCGGACAACCAAAGAAGACGATCGAAGACTTTAATTGTGTCAGCATATATTTTTTTTGCTGATCTGACCCCTTCACGGAGGAGTTGACAATCGCAACATTCTTCAAGAGTTCCCTGACAGCAGGATTATGTATCGGTTCGAACTTTTTTGACATGGCGGCAGCTTCGTAAAGTTGTGCAGAAGACAATGTCGAGATTGCTTCGGCAGTAGAAGGCCACAGTGAGCTCCGTGTGAGAACGCTAGACTGAATGAGGACATTTCTAAGACGAGCAACGTCGAACCCCGAAATGACGAAAGCAGGATGAGATTGGAAACGTCTTGAATTAGTTAACGGAAGACAGAGCGGGTATACCTTGAAGAGTGACGAAGCATCAAATAGGTCCATTTCACAAGTGAGAGCTCGTGGTCTCCTCTTCTAGGATCTATATGTTTCGCAGTCCCGAAGCAGAATCTCGTGGGGAAAGCGCCAGTGAAATATTCAGGACACTTGTGTTGATCTAACACGGTAGACCCAGTGACGACATTGATTGTAGTATCATTCTTCAGATCGGCGAAGTGGTTTAGAACAGTACTGTCCGTGGCAGTAGCGTTGTCGTTGGTATGCAGTAAAGCAGACGTAGTAAATGGAATCTCGTCGAGTGGAGGACCTTGATCCACATCAGCCTGCGTAAACCCGTCGCGAGAGGCATCTTCAGTGGAACCATCCGTAACTCGACAAATATGGTCCAACAACTCAACAGCAACGAAACACGAATCCCAACATTGTACCATGTCTTCATCTACTGCCACATTTTTATAGTCTTCGTTGTTGGCGACGAGCCATGCTAGAGCAGCGACAACATTCGTCTTGCGGACCGTGAAATGCGGTCGAAGTCTAACCTTATTCGGAGGTGCTCTTCCAACCCAGACAACTTTCACAATTTCCGGGAGGAATGATGGAGAGACCGGAAGTATATCCAATAAATGCGTGGTGTCTTGAGGGAGAAAAACGACGTGGCCCTTCAAACCATGATAAGAGAAACTGCTAGAGGTATCTCCTAGCCGGACAATGTTTGCACACACATGGACTCTCGCAATCAGCAACTCTTCTATCCAAGTCAAGCCATGTAGAGCGGAAGGAACATCTCCAATCCATCGATAGTTGCATAAGGCTTCAGGAGGAAAGAGATTTTGTGATACAGCAGCATGACAGAATTGCCGACATAACAAAATATGGCCGTCAGGCGTAACGCCGAGTTTGTCAATGAGAACTCGATTATTATCGAGAAGTTCAATGCCACAGCGGAAATTGAACGGTACGACGATGTGGTCCGGGATTCGCAACAACATCAGGCCTTCACATGTCTCCGCAACTCTGACCATTTCGTCATGGCTATGAAAGATGCAACCGCAACAGGCGCATACAAGGTTATATGCGAATTTGTGGTAATGCTTGAAGTAATTCTCGTACAACAATTTGACAGACGGTAGAAGCGGAGGCCATTTGGATTCAGCGTCGCGCAAGGACGCAAAATCGTTGTCCAATTCTGAGACTCTTGTAAATTAGAAACACCATAAAAGGATGTACCGTTCAGAGGCACGGCAAAGCTCTTCGTCCATTGGATCCTTCCCACTAATTCTTTCTCTGTACTTCGAAGAATTCTGTCGCCATTGTTTTTGGATAGATTGCACCGAAGATTTAGTCTGATTGTGTTTCCGTTTTTTCTGATATTTGCTGGAAGCTAAACACCATTCCTTTTGGATTTCATGTACGTCTTTACCTCGCGGTTTTTCGGGTACACTAGCGAATTAGATATAAAGCCATAAGAACGATACGATCCAGTGGTGTCGTAGATCTCCGACGATCCTTTGTATATTTAGATTAGATCTAGCTACGTAGCATATTCATCTTTCCATCTCCCGATTCAGCGCTTATCTGCTTCATTGGTCCGAACAGCGGTCATCCCAGAGGTTTATAACCACCAGGGAACCAGTCTTTTCATACGTTGTTGTCCTAATCGGCCCATATCATTAGACAACCAGTCTTTGTCTCATTTGAGACTTACTACCACCACGGATCCTAACCATCCATCCCTTACTCCTCCACCCAAGCTTACGAGACCCAATCCACCTCCAGCACCTCGCCTCACCACTCGATCCAAGTCTTCTACTAATCCACCTCCGGATCTGTGGCCGACGAGCCTCGCTTCTCTTCGTCTACGTGGCTTAGTGGACGACGACAACTAAACTTATCATCTCCCAGATCCCGATCCGTTACCTTCATCCACAGTGATTCCTACTCCCTCACTCATCTCTACCGGCTCTTCATCCCATCCATCTATTCCACCATCATCTTCTCATTCACTACCTCCCTTGACATCTGCTCTTATCCCTATCACCACATCTTCCAGACCACCTCTCATCCCTATCGCCACATCCTCCAGACCATTACCATCTCGTGCACCACCACCATCTCTTGCTTCGCCACCATCTCGTGCACCAAGTCCTAACGATATGGCCAATCAAGAATTACGCGACATGCTTCGTGGGATGATGGATCAATTGCGTGGTGAATTACGTGAAGAAATTCGTCAAGCTCAAGCTCAACCTGGGCCCCCTGGCCCCCCTGGTCCTCCTGGTCCTCCTGGACCCGCTGGAATGGTAGTGGATGGTGGGCAAGCCCTTGACAATCGTTGGAAAATTGAAGAGTTCGGCCTTTTTCAGCCCGATTTGCCTGTGGACGACAGGAACCCTGCCGGGGACCTCATTACTGTGGGAAGGGATACTATATATCGCAATGTGGATGCATTCTCTGATCGAATTCGGGATATGGTTGCTTTGAAAGGCCACGACATTGTGCGAGATAATCTCCACCTCTGCCTCCGCGGAGAAGCAACACGTTGGTGGACATTCGAGCTTGAGGAAATCGATAAACAAGCGATTCGCCAAGACCAATCTCCAACGTTGAACCAGTGGGTTACTCGTTTAACTGCTCGTTTCCGTCTACCCCTTTCTCAGGCCATGCGAGAGAATCAATCCCTTACTTATCGCGTCTCTGACGTTCGTTCTGGACAACGGATCTTGAATTACTTTCAGGTCAAGATCCTTCGAGCCAAAGCCTGTGGCTTCAACACCATCCATGCCCAGCTTATGCAAGTATACTTGGGAATTGACGTCTCGCTCCGTATTATGATTCACGAACCCAATGAGCACACTACTATTGACCAATACCGTTCCTTTCTCCAAGAGAAAGAGAACCTGTGGATCGAAGCATACGCCAATTCCAACAGGAGAACCCAACAATTTTCTTTCACTCGTCAGGCTCCTTCTACTCCCTCCTATAATCGCTTCAATCAATCCAATTTCAATCAGTCCTATCAGTCTCCTTATCAACCTACGTATCAGCGTCAATCGCCTCAGCAGCAGTTCAATACCAGGCGTTCCAATTCTAATCAATTCACTCGTTCTGGTTCTGTTACTACGAACCCATCCGATGACCTTGATTTTTGTCCACTCCATCTCGCCAAAGGACAACGGTATAAGCATCGTCTCGAAGATTGTCGTTTCGTCAAGGAAGCCATCAACAAGCAGATGCAGCTTAGTTCTCAGCAGCAACCATCACGCAATACCTTTCCACGAAATCAAACTGTCACGTCTACCAGATCTATCGCTACTTCCACCCCTGTCATCGAGCACCTTAATCTTGCCGAACCTAATGATGCTATCGACTCTCCAGACGAGTCGTTTATCCAACTCTTCGATGACGGCTTTGATTTCCAGGACTTCCATCAAGCTGCTGACGACTCCAGCATTCTAAACCCCAATCCGTTTATGGATGGTTACGACGAAACCTCTTCTTTTCTTTTGCAACAGGATCAAAAAAAGAGGACTGTTTGTGGCACCTGTTGCGCCGTCTTCTTATCCCGTAATGACCTCTTCCGTCATCTCAAGGATACGCAGCATACCATTCCCAAAGGCGGCAAACCTCTCTATGCTCCCCCCGTCGTTGGCGATCCAGAAATTGTCCAAGCCAAGTCAACCCCAGTCGACGGCAATGGTCTAGGATTTAAGGGATACAATTATGCCGAGTTTGATGTCAAATTTTCCCCCACCGGCGACATTCATGCTGCTTGCGCAGATACCGGATGCGGTATGACATCTATTGATGAAGGGTTTTTCAAGAAGTTTCTTTCACATGTGGATACTCAACCCAGTCAGGAAAAGGTCACTATTAAGGGCGTTGGTGGAGATGGGAATAGTGATCGTTACACCGTGTTGGATTTTTATATTCCAGGGATGCGTGGCAATAAGCATCTCCTTGGCCATTTTAAAAGGGAATTTCACATCGTCAAGAATCTTGGTTGCAATATGCTCATTGGTAACGACATTCTCGAGCCGGAACAGATGGTCCTCAATCTTCATAAGCGTGTCATGACAGTTGGATCCTGCGACATGGCCGTTTCCATCCGATGCAAGAAACCCAATTTATTTCATTTCAAAAAGCGTGATGTCAGAGTTTCACACTCTACTACCGTTCCCGCTCGTACGGCCATGCGAATTCCCGTTCACTTTTCCAAGCCTCTCGACGAAGGGCGAGAATATAACTTCCGTCCCTGTTATGACAAGTCATCACTTTGGTTATCCACTCATGGGCTATTCCCAGAGGGTGTTGTCGACCGATCCTCTCGCAAGGTAGTCTATTATAACAATGGCAACACCCCTGTTCGAGTCCCTGCCACTGCTCTCATCGGCGAAGTTCACGAATTCGATTACAACTCTCGCGCTACTGCATCCGATGCCACTGCCGCTCATGCATTTTTTAGTTTCACTCGCGCACTGTCTGCTCTGCAAGTCGTTCAAGCACTTTCATCACCTGACGTCCCTACTTCCTCTGTTACTGTGCCGCAACCCCATTCAGCTTTGCCACCTCAGTTCGTCCCGAGTTTTGTATCCACGTCCAGCTCCACTACTCCCCCCGAACCTTTGTCAATTCCTATAGAGTCTTCGGCTCCACCTCAATCTACGTCGATCCCACCCCAATCAGCATCAACCTTGATCCAATCGGTCTCCTGGCATCCACGTACAGTGCTCGATTCCACGATGTATTGCGACTCGAACCAAGATTCTGGATACTCGGTCGATAACACTTCTCCGTTGATCGACGTTATCACATCAATATATTCATTATTGCCACCATTGGAGCCAGGTCAAGGTGATCCCAAGAAATTTGGTTCTGGTGCTGTTAATATAAATAGTGTAGATAGAAGGACGCAGGACGAGGTTACGCAGCTTAGATCAGTCTTACAGAAGTATGAAAGTCTTTGGGAAGATCGTGTAGGTAGAGTTATTCAGCCGGAAGAAGAATGGTTGGAGATTCCTTTAAAGGAAGGTGCAGTAATTGAATCGAAGGGCAAATACCGGGTATCAAAAAGGGATGAAGCGCTTATAGATGAGACTTTCGATCGTGCCAGAGCGGATGGGAGGATGTCAGCTGTTCAGGGTGTTGTTTCTGCTGGATGGCCTTGTTTTGTGGTTTGGCAAAAGGGTAAAGGACGAGTTGTCATTGATCTTCGCTCTCTCAATGACAAGGTCGTCAAGGATGCCTATCCGCTTCCTATGCAACAGGACATCATTAGAGAGACCCGCGACAAGGACGAAATCTCCGCCTTCGATCTTGTCAAAGCCTTTTACCAATTTATTCTCAAAGTTGCCGACAGATGGAAGACAACAATCATCTCTCACCGAGGACAGGAAATGCTAAATGTCGCACCTATGGGCTACATCAACTCGCCTTCACACACGCAGAAGTTCATGGATAAGAAGTTGGAACCCCACAAGGCCTACGCCAAATGCTATATCGACAACATCGTCGTGTTTTCTGACAATTTTCAAGATCATCTCAAACATATCGATGCTGTCCTAGCTACCATCGCCGAATGCGGAATGACTTTGGGTCCAGATAAATGCTATGTTGGGTTTCATTCTATCGAATTACTTGGCCATAAAGTGGACCGCTTCGGATTGTCGACACTCAAAGAGAAGATCGATGCAATTGCATCCCTCGAGTTTCCAGTTACTCTCGCACAATTAGACCATTTTATCGGTCTTACCGGCTTTTACCGCAGTTATGTCGCCCGATACGCCAGCATCTCCGAGCCTCTTCATCTTTTAAAGACTCGACTTCTCAAAGGTTCACCCCGCAAGAGCCCTCAACGCCAAGTATATACTCGCACTACTAAAATTACGAACCCTTCTAAAGTCGAACTCGCCTCTTTTCAGACCTTGAAGAATATTATGTGCTCTGAGTTGTTCCTCGTACACGATGATCCGGCGCTTCCTTTATTGTATTATGTTGATTCCTCTCAAGAAGGCATGGCATGCGCTATTCATCAGGTCCCTAAGCATGTCATGGAGGAACATGGATTGACTATCGAGGATATACTGAATGGTAATTATTCACGGGATTTTGAGCGCCCGGTGATGTATTTGTCTCGTTTGTTGTCGAAGTATGAAGTCAATTATTGGCCAACTGAGTTGGAAATCGCTGGTATCGTTTGGACAATGCAGAAGACGCGTCATATGATCGAAGGTTGCATTGCGGTAAAGATTTATACCGATCACAAATCTGCCGAAGATGTTCTTAACTCCCGATCTCTCAATAAAACGACCTCTACAGTACGCATGAACCTTCGGTTGATACGGGCATCCCAATTTGTCAGCCAGTTCCCTATGGTCAAGATTATCTACAAGCCCGGCAAGGACAATGTTAACGCAGACGCATTATCTCGTCTCATCACTCTTCGTGACTCTCAACTGGCAGCCCCCCCTACTGATGATGAAGGCGTATATGGCTTTATCGCCGTTACCACTGTTGGCCTCAGTCCCCAGACATTACGACAGTTAACCGAAGGATATCAAAAGGACAGGCACTTTACCCTCATTTACGACAACGTCAAGAATCTTATGGACAACCGTACCAAGACGCTTTCCACCACCATCCCTCCCTCACAAATTCGGGTCCCTGATATCCTCCGCAACCTTGACAGGAACGCTCCCGATGAAATCAAGTATGGCGGTTTTACTGGTCGACTGGTCGAAGGCCATCTCCTACTATACCTACAATCACCCAAGGACAAGAACCTCCGCCTCTGTATCCCCCGCTCATGTCACGTTGATTTCCTTCACGGTTGCCACGATAAAGCGGAACACGCTGGGTTTGAACGCGCCTACGCTCGTCTCCGTCAGAATTATTATATCCACAACATGGCCCAAGTACTTCGCCGTTACATATCCAGTTGTCCTTCTTGCCAGCGCAACAAACCCACGAATCATCAACCTTACGGCAAACTCCAGCCCATCGACATGCCCGTCATCCCATTTGAATTCGTCACTATGGACTTCATCGTCAAGTTACCTGTTGCAAAGTTCCAAGGATCTCAATATGATTCTATTCTAACGATTACGTGCAAACTCTCTAAGGTGGTTACATTGATCTTGGGCAGAGAGGACTGGCGTGCAGAGGATTGGGCGGATGCATTTGTTCATGGATATTACAAGATATGGGGCGTGCCAAGCAGGATTATCTCTGATCGCGGCAAGGTATTTATGTCTGCTTTTTGGACCTCTCTCTTTCGAATTCTTCGCACCAAGTTGTTGTTGACTACTTCTTATCACCCACAGACTGATGGCCAATCGGAACGCACCAACCAGACCGTTGAGATCGCCCTCCGTCATTTGGTAGCTCCCCACCATCGGGACTGGCCACTTTACATCGCGGAAATACAGTTTATGCTTAATACTAGTCACGGGAGATTCAGCGCTTATCTGCTTCAAGTGGCTTCCGATGCTTTCAATTCTTTCTGCCTCCTCCTGTAGTTTGCAGAGTCGTACCGCCATCTCGCACGCTTTTGTTCCAGTTCAGCAGCAGCGTCAACATCTAGGTCGGCTTCAATTTCTTTCAATTTTCGCTTTTTAGCTTGAGGAACAAGAGGCAAGGCAATTGCATTTCCTGTTGGATTACTGAGTACTTCGTTTTCAAGGGTGCTATCAGCTTCTTTAGATTGTGACAAACTACTATATCAGATCAATTCTTCACGGGTGATTACGGCAATGCAGCTTTTATAGCTCTTTTCCTTCTTCTGTACTCAGCAGAATACCTGCGTGATTCCTGCCGTTTCTGCACCAGCTCATTGGGAAGGAGAGCTTTCCCTTCATTGTCAAGACCTGAAAATGGCTAAGGACATACTCTTTCGAGTCATAGCGTTGCAATACAGCAAATTGCGCAAGGGCGTACGAGACACACCGTGGAAGAGGCTCGAAATACAAGCAGGCACATATTCGAAGCGGATACAGCTTTAGTCAGAAAGGTCCCTAGACAGGAAGTAGTACCCAGGAGTACAACCTCTTTCGGTTTCCCTACATCCTTAGACCGATCACAGTTACATCGTACCTCCCTTTATCTCAAGAGCTGGCAAATAGGGGACCTGGTCCTAGGGATATGGTGCAAAGCAATGGCTAGCGAAGCTCCTCCATATCCCTGTCGAAAAGTGGTAAGGCTAGAGTATCAGCCAATGAACGCTGAGCAAAACAGCATGTGGTCGCACTGATTTGGTCATCAACAACGTGGTACCCATGAGTACCGGGGTAATTACAGGTTTTTGGTCGTCTGGTAAAGCAAAATGATGCAGTATTGGACTGGTTTAAAGCGAGAAAGGATCAGTAAAGTCTAAAATCTGACGATCTGATGCATGATATGACGATTTTTACAGCAAACCGTCGAAGGACAAAACCCTTTCGCTAACGCTTCGGGGATAAGGGCACGAAAAAGTTCGCGTAATTTTTGTTTTGGTTTTGGTCACACCAGATTTTTGCGGACTCTGGATGCGGTTCATTCTGAAATCACTTTTTCGATCCATTTTGGCCGCAGTGGGCTGCTGCAGGCACCGGGTTGCCGACGCCGATCAATCGTCGCGTGGGAAACTCAGCTCAAGACCGTACACGACTCATGATAAATGTGATACCATCTCCAGATGACGACCTTCCACTTGTTCCCGGAAGTCAGAAAAGACTCGCAGTTTGCGAAGCCGGTCAAGGAGATCAATTCAGATGCCGACGTGGCAATATTCAACGCATCTGTTGCCTGTGATAGAATCCTGGCATTCATTCTTCTGCTAAACGAGTCCGTTAAAGGAAAGACATGTCTAGACCAAGATATACACAGAAGCCAGAA
>Ga0335074_10004117_pt1 | contig 20010 bp, 18 predicted proteins | sample Lox_Sample_23_FD_206715 | JGI IMG/M metagenome (GOLD analysis project Ga0335074, IMG submission 206715) | Soil microbial communities from Loxahatchee National Wildlife Refuge, Florida, United States - Lox_Sample_2.3 | ecosystem: Environmental > Terrestrial > Soil > Wetlands | place: USA... | reverse complement strand
GTCGAAGATATTCTGGCCACGCTTGAGGCGGGTCCGACGCCCGGAATTGTCGCTATCGATTCCATCCAGACGATCTGGACTTCGGCGCTCGATGCCGCGCCGGGGACGATTGCGCAGCTGCGCACGGCGTCCTTCGACCTGGTGCGCTACGCGAAGACGAGCGGTGCGGCGCTTCTTCTGGTGGGCCATGTCACCAAGGACGGACAGATCGCAGGGCCCAAAGCAGTCGAACACCTCGTCGATGCCGTGCTTTATTTCGAAGGCGAGCGGGGTCATCATTTTCGCGTATTGCGGGCAGTGAAGAACCGCTTCGGTGCGACCGACGAGATCGGCGTATTCGAAATGACAGGTGCTGGCCTTGCCGAAGTGGCCAATCCCTCGGCGCTGTTTCTCGGCGACCGCAACAGCAATGCACCCGGCACTGCCGTCTTCGCCGGGCTCGAGGGTACCCGTCCGCTCCTTGTCGAAGTCCAGGCTCTCGTGGCCCGCACCAGCTATGGGACACCACGCCGCGCTGTGGTCGGCTGGGACACAGGCAGGCTCGCGATGATTCTCGCGGTGCTCGATTCCCGCGCCGGACTGGGCGCGAGTGGCCATGATGTTTACCTGAATGTGGCCGGCGGGCTCGAAATTGGCGAGCCGGCAGCCGATTTGGCCGCAGCAGCTGCTCTGATTTCCTCTTTGACCGGACAGGCATTGCCAAAAGGCAGCGTATTTTTTGGCGAAATCAGCCTCACGGGCGAAATCCGTCCGGCGCCACAGCCCGAGCTGCGGCTGAAGGAAGCTGCCAAGCTGGGGTTTACCACCGCCATTGTCCCGGCAGGGATAAAGGCCGCACCAGCCGGGCTTGCCTTTCGGGAGGCGCGCGACGTAGTTGACTTGGCACGGATCGCAGGGGCGAGCGAAAACCGGGCGCCGGAACGCGCGGCATGGTAACATCCGAGTCGATGCACGGGTTGAACATTTTCTGGGTTGACGTTCTGGTTGCCGGGGTGGTGATCGTATCCACGATCATAGCCGTCCTGCGCGGCTTTGTGCGCGAAGTGCTGTCGATCCTTGCCTGGGCGGCCGCGGCGGCGGCAGCTATCTGGTTCGGACCCTCAGCCAGCACATTCCTGCGCGGGCATATTTCCACGCCCTTCGTTGCGCCGGTGCTCGCATACGCCGGAATATTTGTTCTCGTGGTCATCCCACTTGGATTTGCCAGCCATCGCATCGCGCAAAGTGTGCGTCGTTCCCCGGTCGGCACTGCGGACCGGTGTCTGGGTGTCCCATTCGGCATCGCGCGCGGGCTGGCTTTGGTTGGCCTTGTCTATCTTGCCTTTTCCCTCGTCGTGCCAGTTGACGCTCAGCCTGCCTGGCTAACGGGAGCGCGACTTCTGCCGGTCGTTCGCGCGTCAAGCGATGTGATTTCGTCTCTCCTCCCAAGCCTGGAGCGCACGAGATTCGTGGGGGACGAATCCCTCGCGTCGGATGCCGTCGCGCCTGTCCGCAGGCATCATCGGAAGGTCTACCAGGCGGCCGATCGCCATGCGCTCGATCAGTTGATCGCCAACACAAGCGCATCCGGGACAGGCCGGCAATGAGCGCGCCATTCCCCGACAAATTTCACGAGGAATGCGCCGTATTCGGCGTCTTCGGCCGGACTGATGCAGGCATGCTGACGGTGCTGGGACTCCATGCCCTCCAGCATCGCGGCCAGGAAGCGGCAGGCATCGTCACCTATGACGGCACACAGTTCATCGCCGAACGACATCCGGGTCTCGTTGGCGATATCTTCGGCAAGAACAGTGTGCATGCCCAGAAGCTCAGGGGAATGCAGGCGGTCGGCCACACCCGCTATTCGACGACGGGCGGATCCATCGCGCGCAACATCCAGCCCATGTTCGCCGAGCTCGCAGGCGGCGGGATTGCCATCGCGCATAATGGAAACCTGACCAACGCCGGCGTGCTGCGGTCCGAACTGGTTCGCGAGGGCGCGATCTTCCAGTCCACCTCCGATACCGAAACGATCATCCATCTCATGGCGCGCAGCCAGTACAACCCGGTGGTGGACCGCCTCATCGATGCGCTGGGAAAGCTTCATGGCGCCTATTCGCTCGTGGCGCTGACGTCGCGCAAACTGATCGGTGCGCGCGATCCCTTCGGCGTGCGGCCCCTGGTGCTCGGCAGGCTCGACGGCGCTCCCATTCTTGCCTCCGAGACCTGCGCGCTCGACATTATCGGCGCCGATTTCGTACGCGATGTAGAGCCCGGCGAAATCATCGTCGCCACGAAAGACGGTATCGAATCCTATCATCCGTTCCGCCCCGAGCCATGCCGTTTCTGCGTGTTCGAATATGTCTATTTCGCCCGCCCCGATTCGACGGTGGAAGGCCGCAATGTCTACGAAGTGCGCAAGCGCATCGGCGAAGAGCTTGCGCGGGAAGCACCCGTATCGGCCGATATGGTGATACCGGTGCCGGACTCCGGTGTCCCTGCCGCGCTCGGCTTCGCCGCGCAATCGGGCATAGCCTTCGAATTTGGCATTATCCGCAATCATTATGTCGGACGGACTTTCATCGAACCATCGGACCGCATCCGCCATCTGGGCGTGAAGCTCAAACACAATCCCAATGGCGCGGTCCTGAAAAACAAACGGGTCGTTCTGGTGGACGATTCGATCGTGCGCGGCACGACGTCCAAAAGGATCGTCGAGATGGTCCGCGACGCCGGCGCCGCTGAAGTACACGTGCGCATCGCAAGTCCGCCAACGACGAATTCCTGCTTTTATGGCGTCGACACGCCGAACCGCGAAGAACTGCTCGCACATGCCATGACCGTCGAGGAAATGCGCCGACACATCGAAGCGGATAGCCTCGCCTTTGTTTCGATAGACGGCCTGTACCGCGCCACCGGCGCAGCAAAGCGCAATGGGAAGCATCCGCAGTTCTGCGATGCCTGTTTTTCGGGTGATTACCCGATCGAACTCACCGACGTCCAGGGCGGTCGCAAGGATGGCCAGCTTTCGCTACTCGCCGAGGTTGCGTGAACTCGGAGAAAGCACCGCCGGCGCCTCGTTTCTCCGAACGGATCGCCCTCGTCACGGGTGCTTCGCGCGGGATCGGACGAGCGGCGGCCAAAGCGCTGGCCGCGGAAGGCGCGCATGTCGTTCTGGTCGCACGAACGGTAGGCGCGCTCGAAGAAGTTGATGACGAGATCCGCGGCTCGGGTGGAACCGCCACGCTTGTGCCGCTCGATGTGAAGGATTTTTCGGCCATCGACCGGCTGGGTGCCACGATCTTCGAGCGTTGGGGACGGCTCGACGCTTTGCTCGGCAACGCAGGCGTTCTTGGCACATTGACGCCGCTTGCACAGCTCAATCCGAAAATCTTTGCCGAATGCCTGGACGTGAATGTGACGGCCAACTGGCGGCTGATCCGTTCGATGGATCCGCTGCTTCGGCGATCCGGGGCGGGCCGCGCTCTCTTTATCACCTCGGGCGCCGCGCGCCGGTTCCGCGCCTATTGGGGCGGCTATGCCATGAGCAAAGCAGCACTGGAAGCCATCGTGCTGACCTATGCCGCGGAATGTGCGGAAACGTCCGTCGCCGCCAACCTTCTCAATCCTGGTCCGCTGCGCACCCGCATGCGCCAGAAGGCGATGCCCGGCGAAGACCCGGACTCGCTCGATCCGCCGGAAGCCGTGGCGCCGCTAATTCTTGATCTTCTTGCTCCTGCCTGCACGAAAAACGGCGAGCTGGTTTCCTTCCGGTAATCGCCCGCGGCCCGAAGATTGCAGCAGCGGCTGCATGAAAGGCTCCGAAATGCTACGCCGGGCGGCGCGCTGGATTCCCGGCGCAATGCTGAGGCCTTTTGGCCGGCCCGCGGCTCTGTTCTTTCATGGTGTTGTGCCGCGGATCGTGGATCCACGGATCGAAATCAATCACCATACGGTGGAAGCCTTCCGTGGAATCGCTACCCGGCTCAGGCGATGTTTCGATGTTCTGCCGCTCGATGCACTCGACGATGTCCTGAAGCGGCCGGAACGTCACAAGCGGGCCATCTTTCTGATGGCCGACGACGGCTACGCCAACACGCTGGAGATCGCAGCTCCGATACTCGAAGAGTTGCATCTGCCATGGACGCTCTTCGTCAGCACCCAGCACATCGATACCGATGAATGGAATCCGCTCATTCTCGCGCGCCTGTTTCTTTACTTCGCTCCAGAAGGCTCATACGTGCTGCCGCATTTTCCGCAAGCAATCGCACTGGAAGCCACCAGGCAACGCGAGACGATCGCGCCATATTTGTTGGAGGCGCTCAAGAGGCTGTCCGCGGATAGCGCACGCGAAAGCGTGACTGCGATGAGAAATGCATTTCCTGCAGGACAGCTCGACTCGTTGCGCATAAGGTTCAGCTCCGAGCGTTACCTGACCTGGAGCGAGGTCGAAGCCCTGCACAGCCGCGGTGTCGAAATCGGAGCGCATGCGCATTGGCACTGGCCAATGAATGCATTCCAGCCGGAGAATTACCTGCACGCGCAGGCGCGAGGAGCGCGGGAGGCGATTGCTTCCCGCCTCGGCAAATGCCGCCATTTTGCTTATCCCTTTGGCAATCTCGGCGACGTCTCGGCTGCGGCCGTCCAGGCCGTCCGCGATGCGGGTTATACTCACGCCTTCACCACACTGTCCGGCACGCTTGGTCAAAATCTGAACCCCTGGTGTCTGCCACGCTACGCGCTGCGGCCGGAAGAACCAAATCTCGAATCTGTGCTTCCGATGCTTCGGCTGGCCGATAGGCGTGTCGCCCGTCTCAACCTCCGCGCGACCGCTACCACCGCCCGTCCCGCAATGACACTCGCAAGCGGTACTACGGGCCCGAGCCGTTAACCGTCGTCGTTCCGCGTATCGAACCGAAACACCATGCGCGTCACCGGGTGGCGCGTGGGATGCAGCAGGGCTTTCCGGAAAAGTAACACTGGAAAGGTCGGCCGTGGCGATCCACGAACAGGTGGCGGAGAAATCCGGATGGGCCGCCACCGCGGGCACCGCGGCGCCGCGACAGCCCGCAACCCTTCGTCTTGCATCGCCGCCGGCGCGGCGGCCCACGCGAAGACCCGTTACTGACAGACAGGGTTATCAGTTGGCCAAACGCGGCTTCGACCTTGCGGCCGCATTCCTTTTGCTTGTTTTTTCCGCGCCCATCCTGCTCGCCGCCGCAGCCGCGATCCGTCTCGAAAGCCGCGGCCCCGCCCTATTCCGGCAATGGCGTCTGGGACGAGATGGGCGGCCCTTTCGCATCCTGAAGCTGCGCACCCTCACCGTCGTCGAAAACAGCGCCGTCAGACAGGTAACGAGAAACGACCCGCGGCTGACGCGGGTGGGACGAATTCTGCGCAAGCTCAGTGTCGATGAAATCCCCCAACTCGTAAATGTCATTCGGGGCGAGATGTCGCTCGTCGGCCCCCGCCCGCACGCGATCGCGCATGATGATTATTACGGCGCGCGGATCGACGGTTACACACAACGGCAAAGCGTCAAACCGGGGATTACGGGCTGGGCGCAGATTCACGGTTTTCGCGGCGAGACGGCGGCACTCGACGACATGCGCCAACGTGTGGATTTTGATCTTTGGTATGTCCACCATGCGGGCTTCCTTCTCGACCTGCAAATTCTCTTCGCCACGCCGCGCGCGGTTCTTCGCGGACGGAACGCGTGGTGATGACAGCGCAGGCGGCGGATAGGCCCTATCCGGAAGTGATTGCGGGCGGTCTGCGCGTCGCCTGCATAGGGTGCGCAGACCTCACGCGCCTCATGGTCGAGGAGTGCCTCAACGCGCGCAAGTCGAATAGCATTCCGCCCAAGCTCGTCTTCGGCGTGAACGGCCAGGCAATTTCGCTTGCGGCGCGCGATGCGGAACTCCGCCGCCATCACGAACTGGCCGATCATGTGCATGCGGACGGCCAGCCCCTTGTGTTGGCAGCGCGATTCCTCGCAAAGCCACGGATTCCGGAGCGATCTGCGGTCACCGATTTCTTTCATGATGCCGCCATTGCCGCACGCGAACACGGGCTGCGCTTTTTTCTGCTCGGCGCCACGGACGAAAACAACGCGGCCTGCGCAAGGGTCATGCAGACCCTTTATCCGGGGCTCGTCATTGCGGGCCGCCGTCACGGCTATTTCAGGTTGGAGGATGAGCCAGACATCTGCGCGGAAATCAACCAAGCACGGGCAGATATCGTCTGGGTAGGACTTGGTACCCCGCTCGAGCAGGCTTTTTGCGTTCGCAACCGCCACCGTATCCGCGCCGGCTGGCTGGTTGGCGCCGGCGGTTGTTTCAATTATGTCAGCGGGCATTATAGCCGCGCGCCACGGTGGATGCAGCTCACGGGGCTCGAGTGGTTGCATCGCCTGTGGCGCGAACCGCGGCGGCTTTTCTGGCGCTACGCCGTGACCAATCCGCACGCGCTCTGCCTGCTCCTTACCCGCACTTCGTCGCTCCGGCCGCCGCAGGCCGGTCCTGCCGTGGGCGAAGTACGCACCGCGGGTTCGGCGGGATGAACGCCGTCACCTGTTCGGTCTCCACGGGCGCGGAGTTGACTGCCCCCAAAAACCTGGTCGGGCTCGTGACGCGCTACGGCCTGTCTGCATCGGGGCCGGTCTGCATATCCTTTGCGCATTTCGTTGCCGCAATTGTCTGTCTGCGTACTTTTCCGCATGCGGCGTTCGGCATCTTCTCTTTCGCGCTCGTGATCGTGCCGTTCTGCCTCAGCCTTTCGGGAGCGCTGATCGGAGCGCCGGCCGCGATCGCCCTGCGCCACCACGTGCTTTCCGGCCATGAACTCTGCACATATCTGAAAACAAATTTGCTTTTCACGCTGCTGGCTGCCATGGGCGTCCTGCTCCTGATGCGGCTCAGCCGCGCCGATTGGAGTCTCGCCTGCCTGTTCGCGGCCTATGCGGGCGCGATGACTCTTCGCTGGTTCGCCCGCACGCTATTCTACGCGCGCGGGCCGGCATGGCGCGTTCTTGTCTCGGATCTTTGCTACAGCCTTGCGCTCCTGATCGGACTGTTTGTGCTTCGCGGTCTGCATCTGCTTGCCGCCATCGGCGCAGCGGAACTGCTTTTTGGCGCGGCGTGCATCGGATTGCTGAGCTTTGGCTGGGATTATCTGGTCGAACAGTTCGATTTGAGCAACATGTCCGCGATCACCGGATATATTCCGATCTGGCGCGATCTCGCCCGCTGGTCGGCGCTTGGCGTTGTGCTGACCGAATTGACCGTCAACGCTCACGCCTATCTCGTCACATTTCTTTGCGGGCCGGCGGCATTCGCGCCCCTTGCGGCAGGGGCGTTGTTTATCCGCCCCATCCAGCTTGTGCTGGCCGCCATTCCCGATCGCGAGCGGCCGATCATGGCACGCCAGATTGGCCGCGGCGATCACGGCGGAGCAAGGCATTCCGTTAACCAATTTCGAATAGCGGCCGGTGCAGTGTGGCTCACGACAGTGATCGTCTCGGCAGCGCTGCTCCTATGGTTTCCGCATCTGGTCTTGAAGCAAGGATACGACCCCTCCCAGGCGCTGATCGTCCTGGGGTTTTTTGCGGCGATCACTGCCGCCCGGACGTTTCGAACGCCGGAATCCGTGCTGCTGCAGGCCGCGGGACAGTTTCGCGGGCTCGCGTCCGCAGGTCTTGTCGCGTCGCTCGTATCACTCGGGGCAACGTTCGTGCTGTTGCTTCTCGCCGGTCCTGTTTTCTCCCTCGCGGGAATTCTGGCCGGAGAGCTTGTCGTCACAGCACGTGTGTTGATCCTCTCGCGCGACTGGATGCGCGGTTCATGTCGCGCGTAGTCGTCACGATCCCGACCTTTTGCCGGCCCCAGGGACTCGAACGCCTGCTCGGCGCATTGGCCAGGCTCAAAACGGATGCGGGGCTTCGCGTTCTCGTTGCGGACAATGACTCGGAACGCAGGGACGGCATTGCGACCACCATGCGCATGAAATCAGCGTTCTATCCATGGCCGCTTGAAGCGATTTCCATCCCCGAGCGTGGCATCGCGCAGGCCCGCAACGCGCTTGTCGTTCACGCATTGGACAACTACGACTTTGATTACATCGCAATGCTTGACGACGACGAGTGGCCGGGAACGGATTGGCTCGAGGCCTTTCTGGCGGTCGCCAAAGATACGGATGCAGACGCCTTGCACGGCGCAGTGATGCCGGAATTTGACGCAAGGCCCGGTCGATGGGCGGAAGCATGTCAGGGACTGTCTCCGCTGCGCGGGAAAACGGGCCTCATCTCCATGATTCACGGCACGTCGAATGTGCTTATACGCCGAACTGCATTGGAAGCACTGAGCCGCCCCTTCTTCGATCCCCGCTTCGCCCTTTCAGGCGGCGAGGACAAGGATTTCTTCACCCGGCTCGCAAAAGCGGGCGCGAAATTCGCCTGGGCAGATAAGGCCATCGTCCACGCACATGTTCCGGCATCCCGCAGCAATCCACGCTGGGCACTTCAGCGCGCATTTCGCATCGGCAATTCGGACATGCGGGTGTTCATCAAGTATGAAAACAGTTTCTTCTCGCGCGCCCGGGAATGCGCGAAGATCGTTGCGGCACTGACCCTTTCACCTCCGGCTGCCCTTCTGCTTGCGCCATCGGCTTCGCATCGCATGGCGCCGCTATGCAAATTTGCCCGCGCCGCAGGCAAGCTCGCCGCCTTGCTGGGGGCGCGCTACGACGAATATGCGGTGATCCATGGTCAGTGAAACCGCCATTCGAACGCCATCCATAGGCGTGAGCTGGAATCTCGCCGAGTGTGCGTTTGTCTGTTTCCTGCTGGTGATTTTCGTGACGCTTCAGCCCTTCGCGACGCGCGACGCCGTCACGCTCGCGGGAGGAGAGAGCGGATTCACCGGCGCGGGTGATGCGCTTCGTCAGATGGCTTATCTTGCCTCTTTTCTCTTTGTCGCTGCGGCAGCAACGCGTGTGCAGGGGTTTCGCGCGCTTCTCTGCGTTCCGCCGCTGCTGGGGGCGCTGCTCGGTTGGTGCGCATTGAGCGCCCTGTGGTCGGCGGCGCCCGACGTTGTGTTCCGCCGCGCCGTGCTCGAAATCGTCATCGTGATGTCGGCCATGATGGGCGTAGCGACGCTCGGAATGGAACGGAGCCTCGGCCTTCTGCGCCTGGTGCTGGGCGCGGTGCTGATCGTCAACTGGCTTTCCATTCCACTTGTGCAAAACGCCATTCACCTGCCCGGCGAGACCGATCCTGGGCTCGTCGGCGATTGGCGTGGACTGTACTTTCACAAGAACATAGCGGGCTCGGTGAGCGCGATCACCGCCATACTTTTTTTCTTTCAGGCTCTAAGGAGCCGGCCGCTGCTGAACGGCGCATTCTGCCTCGGCGCGATCGGCTTCACGATAAAGACGGTTTCAAAATCATCGATCGGGCTTCTGCCGCTCGCGCTTGCGGTGGGCTGCCTCTATACTTTCGTATGGCGTCGCGGCATCGATCGCGCAATTGCCGGCGTCGTCATGCTGCTCGCCACGCTCGTCGCTGCCATCGCAATCGCAACGCATTTTCACGTCATCCTGCATGCGCTCAGCGATCCTACCGAACTGACTGGCCGAACCGCCATCTGGATGGGCGAGATCGGCTTCATCCGCGACCATCCGCTGTTCGGGGCGGGCTTCGGCTCCTTCGCCGATACGGGCGCAGCTTCGCTCCTGCACGCCTATGTTGCCGACAAATGGGTGCAGAACATTAGCCACGGCCACAACGCCTATCTGCAACTGCTTGTCACAATCGGTGTGCCCGGCTTTGCACTCGCCATCCTGGTCCTGGTTCTGGCGCCGGCGCGCGCCCTCTGGCGGTTCGATCCCGTACAGGTCGGCGCGAAGGCTGTACTCGCCGCGATCTTTGTTTTCATGGTACTGCACAATTTTCTCGAATCCGACTTCCTCGAAGGCGACGACCCGGCCTGGGTCACGTTCCTGCTCATGATCGCGATGCTGCGCTGCCTTGACCGGCCGCCGTGCAATCCACGCCATCTCGCGAGTTCGAGTCGATGACGCCATTCTTTTCGGTTGTCATTCCTGTCTACAATCGTGCGCCAAGGCTCGAAACGGCATTGCGCTCGGTGCTCGCGCAGACAGAGCGCGATATCGAGGTCATCGTCGTCGATGATGGTTCGACCGATGCGCCGGAGCAGATCGTCGACATGCTCGGCGATCCGCGCATTGCCTATGTTCGGCAGGAGAATCGCGGTGGCGGCGCGGCGCGCAACGCGGGCATCGACTGCGCGCGCGGCCGCTTCATCGCGTTTCTCGATTCGGACGATCGCTTCCTGCCCCATCATCTTTCTACAATGCGGCGGCTGCTTGCAGGAACGCGAGATATCGCAGCATATGCGCCCATCATTGTGGATCGCGGTCAGGCACGCAGTTTCGTCAAACCGCCGCGCGGGTTGGGAACGCGCGAACACATGGCGGACTACCTGCTCTGCGATCGCGGCTTCGTGCCCACGATAACGCTCGTTGTCCCGCGCGCCTGGGCAAGGCGGGTGCGCTATGCAGAGAACCTGCCGTTCGGACAGGATACCGACTTCGCCATTCGCCTGTTTCTCGCGGGATGCCGCTTCGTCATGGCTTCAGAGCCGGCCGCTGTCTGGAACGATGTGAGCGATCCCGCGCGCATTTCTGCCGGCCGGAAGAATGGACGCCTCGTCCGCTGGCTTGAGAGCATGCGCAACAGAATTCCCGCTCGCTCCTATTACGGCGCGCGGGGCTGGATTGTTGCCAAAGGCGTCGTGCGGACACGGCCACTTGCCGCGCTCGGCTACTATTTCGGCGCCGTTCTTCGCGGCTGTTATCGTCCGCCGCTTGCAGTTATCATTTTGCTCCAGATTCTTGCTCCGGACCATCTCTATCGCAGACTGGCCGATTGGCTGATCGGCGTTCGGCGCGGTCGCATCTGGTCGGCCGGTGCCTGCGCCGCCGGATCCACCCTTCGGTGACGGACTTGCTCTCCAAACGAATATTCGTTGGGGGCAGCTGCGCAATCGCTGCGGCAGCGGGACTTCCCATCCTGAGATCGCAAGCGCAGGCGCTTCGTCCGAGCATTATTGACAACGATACAACGGCATTGCGCGCTGCAGCTTCGGCGCAGGGAATCCTCTACGGGTCTGCTGTGAGCTCGCCTGAACTGCGCGATGAGGATTTCCGCGCCGTGCTCGCACGCGAAGCGGCCATCCTTGTTCCCGAATATGAGATGAAGCGCGCGATCGTCGAACCAACTCGAGATGCGTATGATCTTTCCGGCTGCGATCGCCTTCTTGCCTTTGGCCGGGGCTACGGCATGCAGTTCCGGGGTCATCCCCTCGTCTGGCACAAGCGCAATCCTGATTGGCTCGAAGAAGCGGTGTTGAGCACGCATGATGAAACATTGATCACCACCTATATCGAAAAAGTTGCGGGGCACTTCCGCGGGCAGATGCATTCCTGGGACGTCGTCAACGAAGCCATTGCTCCCGAGGACGGGCGCCCGGACGATTTGCGCAAATCGTTCTGGCTCGAGGCCTTCGGACCGCATTACATCGACATCGCCTATCATGCGGCACGCGCCACGGATCCAGGAGCCGTGCTGGTCTATAATGATTGGGGTTGCGAACTGGGAGCACCGGCGAACGACCGCTTCCGTGCGGCGACCCTGGCTTTTCTCGAACAGGTTCTTGCGCGCGGCGTGCCGATCGATGCCCTGGGATTGCAGGGCCATATGCGGGCGTTCGGAACGCCGGTCGATCAGCAGAAGCTGCGCATCTTTCTCGACCGCGTCAAAGCCCTGGGATTGCAAATTCTAGTGACAGAGCATGACGTGGACGATAGCGGCGGGCCGTCTGACATCGCCGAGCGGGATCGCGCCGTCGCCGATGCGAGCAGAAGATTTCTCGACGTGATGGTGGCCGCGGGCGCCATCGCCATCCTCACCTGGGGCCTGACTGACCGCTTTCTCGCATCGCCAGGGTGGCGCGCTCGGCTCGATGGTTACGAGCCCCGCATGCTACCGCTGGATTCTGATCTCCGGCCAACGCCGATGCGGCAAGCGATGCTCTCCGCCTTTGCCGCGCGATAAACAGTCTGGACGCCAATCACCGTTCCGTGCGGAAGAGGCATAACCGATGCAGTACTATATGCAACCGTCTTGTGCGTCGAATACTCTACTGATATTGTAGAGTTTTTAGCTGAACGGCGGAGCAACCCATGACGGACGCACTCAAAAAGGATACCCGATCGCCGGTCCGCGCTCAGGCGGGCGGCGGGAAGAGATCGCGCCCGCTGGAGAAGAGTGCGGTCAGCCGCTGGGACATCGATGAGGTCGTGGATGCCCTGCGTCATTCCCGCGATGTGGCTCACAATATTCGTCAGGGAGGTGTTGCGCGGCGCCTGCCGTCCCGCATGGCGGTGGCCGAAATCATCAATGGTGTTTCGGCGGCCCTCTTTCCTACGCATTATGGGCAACCCGATCTCAACCCGGCCAGCATCGACGACTTCGTCCGGGGCAAGTTGGAAAATTCGCTTGGCGTACTGATCGAGCAAGTCCGTCTTTCGCTTCCCTTGGCAGCCAGTGAAACCCGTATCGAAATCGAGTCGGCGGGGCGCGTCGCGCAGGATATCGCGCAGGAGTTCGCCGCGCAGTTGCCGGCAATTCGCGAGCAGCTGGCCGGGGATTTGCACGCCGCCTACGAAGGTGATCCTGGCGCGGCTTCAATTCCGGAAATTCTGTTGGGCTATCCGGGAATGGTGGCGATCATCTGCTACAGGCTTGCCCGGGCGCTGCATTTGCTCGGGGCGCCGTTGGTGGCCCGCCTCATGACACTTGTTGCGCATTCGCGGACGGGAATCGACATTCATCCCGGGGCAGAAATCGGACCGGCCTTCTTCATCGATCACGGGACGGGGGTAGTAATCGGCGAGACGGCAATCCTTGGAAAGGGAGTGCGTCTTTCCCAGGCCGTCACGCTGGGCGCGATGCGTTCTGCGGCAAGTGCCAGAGGCCTCGCTGTGAAAGGTGTCGCGCGCCATCCCATTCTTGAGGACGATGTGTTTGTGCACGCCGGAGCGACACTTCTCGGCCGCATTACGATCGGCCGCGGTTCCGTTATCGGCGGCAATGTCTGGCTCACGCGCAGCGTGCCTCCCGGCAGTAACATCGTGCAGCCGCAGCTGCGCGGCCTGCGGCCTGAGAGTGAGCCAAGCCAATAACGCGACCGGCAGGCCGTGCAGATCAGCGGACCGAACTCACGGTGCTCAGGCCGGCCTGCCGCCAATGGCAGAAGGCCGCGTCGCCACGAAGCAGTTGGACCAGACGCTCGGTGCGGACCGCCATGCCGGCCCGATTGGGATGATAAAACCGGTCACCCATCAGCCTTGCGGGAAGCATGGCGTCGCGCGGGGCGCCGACCATTGCGACACCAAGCCTCGCATAGAATTCCCGGATTCTGGCAAAACCGCGATCGCTTGCCGCCTGCGGCAGATCAATCGTGTTTGGCCACGTGGCAAGGACGGCAATCCGCCTCGCATGCGCCCAGGCGACAAAGCTGGCGATCGCCTTGGCCCCGGCACCTCCACCGCGCAGATGGATCAGCAGCGGCTCTGCAGCCAGACCCGTATCGATCGCAACTTGATGCAGCGGAAAATTTCCGCCCGGTCTCTGCCCGTACGGACCAACGTCGCGCGCCGCGAGCGCGGCCGTCATCCGCATGGCTCCCCGCTGCGAACGGAACAACAGCGAATCCAGAATCCTCTGCGGCCTGACCGCGAGCACAAAGAACAATTTTTCCCGCCAGCTGAGGGATCTCAGATAATCCGTGCCGCAGGTGTAGACGGCGTCAACCAGGCTGTTCTCCGGAGTCTCATAGTCATAGGCCGTATATTCAAGCGGCAGCAGCGCCGCATCGCCAGGCCGGAGTATCTTTTCGCTCTCGAATGTCTGCAGGCCGGGCCCAAGGGAGGCAGACAGGCCGAAGTTGAATACATGTACGGAAAGCCTTTCTCCCAGAATCTGCGCGTCAATCCCCGCGAGCGCATTCGAACCCGCTACGATCACCAGTTTCGGCGTCGGCATCGCCGACCCTCGAACGATTTTCTCATGGATATAAGAACAGATGTAATAGCCATTTCGTGTTGGCATCCCCGTCTGAAGCCAGGCGTTGACGCCTGTTAGCAGCACCAGTCCGCATAGTGTAACGACGAAAATTAGAAGATAGCGCCCGGCCGTCATCTTAAAACCGATAATAGATGAATTCGCTCACCGCTCCGGAATTGACCACACTGATACACGCAAACAGCAGCACCGCATTGGCCACGGCATAGGCCGGCCGCGTGTGAAACGCGAATTTTGACCATGCAGGCGCGGGCGCGAAACCGCAGATCTCCATGCTGTTCGGCAGACCCCAAACGATAATCAGCCCAAGGAGGCACAGGGCACCGACCTGCCAGGGCAGCGTGTCCTGAAAATATCCCGGCACGAGCTGCAGTCCGAGAACGGTAAATGGCTGGTGGTGGCCGAGTACCGCGAGCAACTCGGGGGAAAGCGTGATGCCGTTCAGTCCGAACAATCCGGCATAGATCGCGCGCGCCGCTTCGAGGCTGTCGCTCCGAAACAGGACCCAGGCAAATGCCACGCAAAGAAACGTGAGAAGTCGAGCCGCCCAAACAGGCATTGCGGCGCTCGCGCCGGCCAGGCGGATCCAAGCGTGATTGATAACCAGATAGGTTCCGTGCAGCAGACCCCACAGGACGAAGGTCCAACCCGCACCGTGCCATAATCCGCCGATTGCCATCACGATCAACAGGTTCACATGGCGGCGCAGGCGTCCCTTTCTGTTGCCGCCAAGCGGAATGTAGAGATAGTCGCGCAGGAAGCGGGACAGCGTCATGTGCCAGCTTCGCCAGAACTCGATGATGCTTGTGGATTTGTAAGGCGAGAGGAAGTTTACGGGCAGCCGAATGCCGAACATCAGCGCGAGCCCCAGCGCCATGTCGGAATAACCGGAAAAGTCGAAATAGATCTGAAACGTGTAGGAGAGGGTGGCACCCCAGGCGCCCAGCAGATCCGGCGGCGCAGTCGCAGCCGAATCGAAGATGGGACTGGCCATGGCGGCGAAACTGTCGGCGAGCAGGACCTTCTTGGCGAGCCCGATCGCAAAGAGCATGATACCGGCCGGCAAAAGGTCGAAGCTGCCCTGTTCCAGCCGGCGCGGCGCGAATTGCGGCATCATTTCCCGGTGATGCACAATCGGGCCGGCAATCAGATGGGGAAAAAATGTCACGAAAAGCACGTAACGTACGAAGTCGTATTCTTCTGCGCCTCCACGTGCGGCGTCCACGAGGAAAGCAATTTGCGTGAACGTGTAGAACGAAATCCCTATCGGCAGTGCAATGTGCAGCGCTGTTGTTGGAAATCCGGCCGCTTGCAGATTGCCGAGCAGGAAATTCGTGTACTTATACCAGGCGAGCAAGCCGATGTTGAGCGCGATGCCGGTCGCGAGCAGCGGCGCGGTTTTCCGCCCCGATGCGTGCAGCCGCGTGAGCGTCCGGCCGACGAAGTAATTCGCAAATATGGAGGCCGAAAGGGGCAGCAGAAACCGGACACCGCCTGCTGCGTAGAATGCCAGCGAGGCCAGTGTAAGCCAGATCTGGGCGGCTCTGGCGCCCGCTATCCGCTTGGCCAGAAAGAACCCAGCCAGCACTGCAGGCAGGAATTCGAACAGAAAGATGTCCGAATTGAACAGCACGCAACCATGCTCTTCCGGAGCGGCCCAGCCGCAGCCGACTATAGGTTGCTTGCCGCTCGGCGGAAAGCTGAAAGTGTGTCACTTGCCGACTGTAGAACCTGTGGGAGATTCTCCGTACTCGTTCCGTATGCAATCAGCCGGCGAGGAACCCCCGTGAAACGCCTGACGCGCAAATGACAAGCGAAGATCAGAGCGCCTTCTGAGGCTTTTCCGACATGTGGATTACATGCAGCGCAAGAAGCACGCAGAGCTCGACCGGCTGGTCCGAAAATGCCCGGCACGAACCGGCCGTCGAAAGATCGTAGCGCAGCACCGCATGAATGGGGCGCGTGCCGGTCGCGGCAATTGCCGGAACTGCGGCCCGCGCCTCCGGCCCGCCAAAGGAACGTCCGGTGGCCAGTTGGCCCGCAGCGACCGGAGAAATCAGAGTCAGCGTGAGCGTCAGCGCAAGGGTTGAAATCATTCTTTTCATTTGCATCGCCCCGAACCTAAATGCGCCGTAATGTTGGCAGAGCCGAATTAAGCTGGACTTTCAGCCATCCCGGAGATTCGAGTGTAGCTTTAGGAAAAAATCATCCATTCCGCGCCCTGCGCGTTTACGGGCCGGAACACAATGCGCGGAGAATGGCATGCAACTCAGGCTCGGCTACAAGGCATCCGCGGAGCAGTTCGGACCCAGGGAATTGCTGGATTTCGGCGTGCTCGCCGAACAGCTGGGCTTCGATTCCGTCTTCGTCAGCGATCACTTCCAACCCTGGCGACACAAGGGCGGTCATGCGCCGTTCTCGCTCGCCTGGATGGGCGCGCTGGGCGCCAAAACGTCGCGAGTGCTCATAGGCACGAGCGTGCTTGCGCCGACCTTCCGCTATCACCCGGCCGTCATCGCGCAGGCCTTTGCCACGCTTGGCGTACTTTTCCCCCGACGGATCATTCTTGGAATGGGGACCGGCGAATCGATGAATGAAACGCCGGCGACGGGTCTCCCCTGGCCCGAACAGAAAGAGCGTACGCAGCGCTTTCGCGAAGCGCTCGACCTCATCGAGACGCTGTGGCATGGCGAACGCGTCTCCTATGCGGGACAATTCTATCGCACCGCGAATGCCACGATCTACGACAGGCCGCAGACGTCCGTACCAGTCTATGTAGCCGGCGCCGGACCGCTGATGGCGAAGCTCGCAGGCGAAAAAGCGCAAGGCTTCATCTGCACGAGCGGCAAGGATCGCGACCTCTATGTCAGGACGCTGCTGCCAAATCTCGATGCGGGGCTTGAAAAAGCGGGACGGGCGAAGGACTCCATCGATCGGATGATCGAGATGAAAGTCTCCTTTGACACCGATCGCCGGCGTGCGCTCGAGGACACCCGCAATTGGGGCGCGCTTGCTTTATCGCAGCAGGAAAAGCACGACGTGGAAGACCCGATCGAAATGGAACGGCTCGCCGACGCCCTTCCCGTCGAGCGCACCGCCAGCCGCTGGATCGTATCCGACGATGCCCGGGAACATGTCGGCAGGCTCGAGGAATATATCGACATGGGATTCAACCATCTCGTCTTCCATGCGCCCGGACAGGATCAGGCACGGTTTCTCGGGCTCTATGCCGAACAGGTACTTCCGCTACTGCGCAAGCGCTTCGGGTGAGGATGGATAATTACAAACTATTTTCCATTACTTGACCGGCTTGATTATGTCCGATGGCAAATCTACGTCATGCGCGAGGCCGGAGCGGACAACGATCCGCGCTTCATAGCCGGCCAGCTTTGCAGTCACGCAATGGCGTTCGAAGCTGTTATCGCCGAAATGAAACTCAAGCGATGGTGGCCAGAGCAGCGCATTGGTGCCGCGGCCGCGGCGGTCGGGCGCGATGGCGCAGTCATGCGCGGCGAGCGCGGCAAGATCGTCCTTGCAAAGAAGCGGCAGATCGCCCGCGACAACGAGAAGTTTCGACGCGCCATGGTCGAGCGCAAATTTCGCCGCCTGCCGCAGCGCGATATTGAGATCGCAGGGCGGCTTTTCGGCAAGCGCCGTTGCACCGCATGTCTGCGCAAGGCAGAGGATGTCCGGCGCGCGGCTGACGACGATAATGGCCGCCGGTTCCGCAAAAGCGCTGGCGATGGCGAGGACGTGACGAAACATTTGCTCCGCGAGATGCGCGCGCGCTTCGGCCGTCATTGCCGATGCCAGCCGCTGCTTGGCTTCAGCGAAAGGTTTGGCAGGGAGGATAATCCGCAAAGCCATAGGCGTCAGCGGAAGAAATCCAGCACTTTCGGTCGCAACAATTCGCGGGCATTCCCTTCACGGCGCCCATAGGGAACGCCACGGACGAGAATGACGGGGCGGCCCTCGCCCGCCTGCCCCATCAACAGCGACGCCGCCGCCGCGACTTCGTCGGCAAAACCCAGGTCGGTGGTGCGCAGCTTGCGTCCGTACAGATCCGGCGTGCCGCGCAGATCGAGCAGACCCGGCAACCCGCTCACCCCGATAGCCGTGCCCACCGTGCCGTTGCGCCAGGCGCGCCCGATGCTGTCGTTGATGATGACACCGACATCCCGCCCCGTTCGTGCATGAAGTGCGGCGCGCAGCGCTGCCGCGCTTGCGTCCGGGTCGGCCGGCAGCAAAAGAACGCTCCCGTCTGTGCCATCCGCATCGACATTGGATGCATCGACGCCGGCGTTGGCGAGAACAAGCCCGCGCAAATCCTCCACAACCATGACGCCCGCACGCATGCGCAGGACTTCGCGCGACTCGCGCAGGATAATCTCGACGAGGCGTGGATCTTTCTCAACAATCTGCGCCAATTCCAGCGCCCGCCGGGTAGGCTCGACCGTATCGAGTCGGACAAGACGGCCTTCCGATTTGGAAACAATCTTCTGCGCGACGACAAGAACATCGCGAGACTGAAGCGCAAGTCCGGTGCGCGCCAGCGCGTCGAGGATGATGGATACGAGATCGTCGCCGGCATGGAGAAGCGGCACGCCCTCCAGTGCAATGAGTTCGATCCTGCCGTCGTTCCGATCCTGCATGCGTGTTGTGCGTCCTTCGACGGGCTCAGGATGTGTTTCTTAATGGCACACTCGCGGTGAGGCAAATACCTCCCCATGCTGAGCTTGTCGAAGCATCCAGAGCATCACTCCGGGTGTACTTTGGCTTCGAATTCACTCCGAGCAAACGGAATGCGCCGCGGGTCTCTTTCGCAGCGGTGTCTGCACGGAGGGCAAGATGGCCGGGGCGTGATAGGATTTTCGCTGTTGCGCGGCGGGCGCATCCGCGTAAAGCGTGTTGCGCTGGCGCGGGTGCCGGCCGAGTTTCCGGATCAGTGCGTCCATTCCTGCGGGTGGAAATTCCTGGCCGTGAAGGGTGCCGGCGGCTCGGGAAATGCTCTCGTTCATCAGGGTGCCGCCGAGATCGTTGGCGCCCGCCTCGAGACAGAGTTTCACGCCCTCGGGCCCCATCTTCACCCAGGACACCTGGATGTTCCCGACAAGAGGATGAAGCGCCAGCCGCGCCACCGCATGCATGAGAACAGCTTCGCGGAATGTGGGGCCCCTGCGCGCCTGTCCGCGCAGATACATCGGCGCTTCCATATGCACGAAAGGCAGCGGAACAAATTCCGTGAGTCCGCCCGTGCGCCGCTGCAATTCGCGCAGACGCTGGAGATGCCGCGCCCAGGCCACCGGCGTCTCCACATGGCCGTACATGATCGTCGACGTTGTGCGAAGCCCCAGAGAGTGGGCGGTTTCCACCACGTCCAGCCATTCCTGCGTCGTGAGCTTGTCGGAACAGATGACTGAACGCACCTCGTCATCAAGGATTTCCGCCGCCGTTCCGGGCAGCGTGCCGAGCCCCGCTTGTTTTAATTCCTGCAGAAACGCTGCGACGGAGATGCCGAGCGTCACGGCACCGTGCATGACTTCGAGCGGCGAGAATGCGTGGACATGGATATCGGGGACTGCGGCTTTGACCGTACGAAGCAGCTCCAGATAGGTCGCACCCGTGTAGTCGGGGTGAATTCCCCCCTGCATGCAAATTTCGACCGCGCCGCGGGCCCACGCCTCCTCGGTGCGGCGTGCCACTTCCTCATGGGCAAGGTCATAAGGCGTGCCGCGAAGGTCGATTGAGGTCTTCCCCTTGGAGAAGGCGCAGAAACCGCATCTGTAGGTGCAGACATTCGTATAATTTATATTGCGATTGACGATGTAGCTGATCGAATCACCCACCGTCGCGCGGCGCAGCGCATC
>Ga0335074_10004115_pt1 | contig 20014 bp, 16 predicted proteins | sample Lox_Sample_23_FD_206715 | JGI IMG/M metagenome (GOLD analysis project Ga0335074, IMG submission 206715) | Soil microbial communities from Loxahatchee National Wildlife Refuge, Florida, United States - Lox_Sample_2.3 | ecosystem: Environmental > Terrestrial > Soil > Wetlands | place: USA... | reverse complement strand
GTGAGGTCGATCCACCCCTCCACGCCCGTGCCCGGCATGAACTTGTCGATCACCGCCCCGTGGAGGATCACCACGCGCCCCTGGGGGTCGGTTAGCCAGCGCCCGTGGTGCCCGAGCGTCGGCAGCGCGCTGGCGGTGCCGCAGACCAGGGAGCTCGCGGCGAACGCGATCACCGTGCATGCTGCCGCCAAGCCGTAGCGCACTTGCTTCCTCCCGCAGTACCCACCCTCCCGGCGTGTGGCCGGGCGGGAATCCCTGGATGATCGACAGAATACTGGTCCGTATCTGAAGCGCAAGAGGGCACGCGTTCAGGGTCGATACGGTGAGCCTGGGATGACTTTCGTCTTCGACGGCCACAACGACGCCCTCACGCGCGAGGACCACGCGGGCCTGGGTGCCGGTCGCTCCGGCGGCCATCTGGACCTGCCGCGCATGCGTGCCGGCGGGATGCGCGGTGGCATCTTCGCGGTGTTCACTCCCTCCTCCGAGGAGGACGAGTGGGTGCCGGTGCCGCGCACGGATGGCGTGGTCGAGATCGAGTACGCCCAGCCGGTCTCGCAGCCGGCCGCGGCCGCTGATGGGATGGGAGCGGCGGGGCGCCTCTTGGCGCTCGAACGGGCTGGGCTGGTCCGGGTGGCCCGGCGGATCGACGACGTGGACGCCGCCTTTGCGGCTTCCGGCGGCCCGCCGGTCGCGGTGCTGCATCTCGAGGGCGCCGAGGCGATCGACGTCGAGCTCGAGGCGCTCGAGACCTGGTACGCGGCCGGCCTGCGTTCGCTGGGCCTGGTCTGGAGCCGGACCAACGCGTTCGGCTCGGGCGTCCCCTTCGTGTTCCCCTCCTCGCCTGATACCGGGCCGGGGTTGACCGACGCCGGGCGGGCGCTGGTGGCGCGCTGCGCCGAGCTGGGGGTGATGGTCGACCTGGCGCACCTGAATGCGGCCGGGTTCTGGGATGTGGCGGGATTGGGGGTAGGACCGCTGGTGGTCTCGCATGCCGGGGTGCACAAGCTGTCTCCGTGCTCGCGGAACCTGACCGACGCCCAGCTCGATGCCGTCGGCGACTCCGGCGGGCTGGTGGGGATCGTGTTCGCCTGCGCCTTCCTCCGGGAGGACTTCGCCGATGACGCCGACACCCCGCTGGGTGTAATCGCCGCCCACGCCCGCTACGCGGCCGACCGGATCGGGGTCGAGCATGTGGGGCTGGGCTCCGACTTCGACGGCACGCTGATCCCGGCGGAGCTCGGCGACGTCAGCGGCCTGCCCCGAGTGCTCGAGGCGTTGCGGGAGGCCGGCTTCGGCGACGACGAGCTGGAGTTGATCGCCTGGCGTAACTGGCGCCGGGTGCTCGCCGCCTGGTGGCACTGATCGCGGTGTCGGTGTGGGTGTCGGTGTCGGTGTCGGTGTCGGTGTGGGTGTCGGTGTCGGTGTCGGTGTCGGTGTCGATGGGCACTCTGGGAGGGTTTCTGCTCGTGGGGAACAGAAAGGCGCCCAGAGTTGGGTGCGGCTCCCGCCTTTGCGTTGCGGGTTGGGCCAGGGCGCGCGAGACCGCGAGCGATCCCAACGTGCCGACCGCGAGCACGAACCCCACTGCAACCACCTGGACACATCTTCGACGCCACCGCCTCATGGCACCTCCGTGTTCGGAAGTGTGGCACTCCGCCGAGTCACAATGGGAAGAAGAGGTAAATGCCAGAGCTTCCTGAGGCGGAACGGGCTCGCCAGACGCTCGAGAGGGCGCTGGGGCGCCGCGTGGCCGCCGTTGACGATCACGACACCTACGTCTCCCGCCCGCATGCGCCCGGCGAGATTGCCGACGCGCTGATCGGGCACCGACTCCTCAGCGCCCATCGGCGGGGGAAGTTCCTGTGGGTGGAGACCGATGACGGGCCGACGCTCGGGCTGCACCTGGGGATGGCGGGCAAGCTCGTGCTCGACGAGGATGGGGGCGGGGACGGGGCGGTGCCGCGCTGGGACCGGTTCGTGGTTGAGTTCGACGACGGCAGCCGCCTGATCCTGCGCGACAAGCGCCGGCTGGGGCGGGCCGTCCTCAACCCCGACTTCGGCCACGTCGGCCCAGATGCCGCCGAGGTGGGCCGGGAGGATTTCCGGCGTCTGATCGGGACCGGGAACACGGCGATCAAGGCTCGGCTGCTCGACCAGAGTCGCGTGGCCGGTATCGGCAACCTGCTGGCCGACCAGGCCCTATGGCAGGCGCGGATCGCTCCGGCTCGCCCGGCTGGGAGTCTTAGCGAAGCGGAGCTCGACCGGCTGCGCCGCGAGCTCCGCGCCGCCGTGCGGTCGGCCATCCGCCTCGGAGGGGCGCACACGGGCAAGTTCATCCCGGCGCGAGAGCGGGAAGGCGTATGTCCTCGGTGTGGTCATCCGCTCGAGCGGGCTCGCATCGGCGGCCGTACGACGTACTGGTGTCCCGTCTGTCAAACCTAATTCTGAGGTGACCATGGAGTTCGGAATCGGCTACTTCCCCACCCACACCGCGATCGGGCCTGACGCGATTGCGCGCGTCGGCGAGGAGCACGGCTTCGAGTCGCTGTTCTTCGCCGAGCACACCCACATCCCGGCCAGCCGGGAGAGTCCGTATCCCGGCGGGGGCGAGCTGCCCCACAAGTACTCACACTGCCTCGACCTGTTCGTGGCCCTGACCGCCGCCGCCGCGGCCACCTCCCGCCTGCGCATCGGGACCGGCATCTGCCTGGTCACCGAGCGCGACCCGATCCTGACCGCCAAGGAAGTCGCCTCGCTCGACCAGCTGTCCGGCGGGCGCTTCGAGTTCGGGGTCGGGGCGGGCTGGAACCGCGAGGAGATGCGCAACCACGGCACGAACCCGCGCACCCGCATGCGCCTCATGGCGGAGCGGGTCGAGGCGATGAAGGCGATCTGGACGTCGAACGAGGCGACCTACCACGGGGAATTCGTCAACTTCGACGGCATCTGGTCCTGGCCCAAGCCGCTGCAGCGTCCCCACCCCCCGGTGCTCGTCGGGGGTAGCGGCCCGACGGTCCTGGACCGCGTGCTCGCCTTCGGCGACGCCTGGTTTCCCAACTTCTCCCGGGGTGGGGTTGACGAGCGGGTGGAGGAGTTGCGCGCCCGCGCCGACCGGCACATCGATGTCGATCTGATCGGGGTGCCGGCCGATCCCGCGGTGCTCGAGAAGTTCGATCGGCTCGGCTGCCGGCGGGTGGTGCACTGGATCCCCTCGGGCGGGATGGGCGTGGTCGAGGCCGAGCTCGAGAAATGGGAGCGCGCGATCGCCGAGTACGTCGGCGAGGTGTGAACGCCGAGGGGGCGACCAAGCACTCTGGCTACGCTCTTGAAGTGGCTCTCTCGACGTGTTCCGGACGCTCCGGATGCCCCTCGACCCGATGAAAGGATCGACATGACCCCCACACTCGTCTCAGCCTCTGGCACTTTCGACATCGGCGGGGACACGACCGTCGCCCGCCTCGGCTACGGAGCCATGCAGCTGACCGGCAAGGGGGTATGGGGCGATCCAAAGGACCCCGAGGAGGCAGTGCGGGTCCTGCGGCGCGCGGTCGAGCTCGGCGTCACGTTCATCGACACCGCTGACGCCTACGGACCGTTCGTCTCGGAGATGCTGATCAAGAAGGCGCTCCACCCTTATCCGGACCAGCTGGTGATCGCCACCAAGGCGGGCCTCACCCGCCACGGACCGGGCATCTGGGCCCCGGTCGGTCGTCCCGAGTACCTGCGCCAGCAGTGCCTGCTCAGCCTGCGCCATCTCGGTCTGGAGCGGATCGAGCTCTACCAGCTACACCGCATCGACGCCAAGGTCCCGCTCGAGGAACAGCTCGGCGAGCTCGTAAAGCTCCAGGACGAGGGCCTGATCCATCACATCGGCCTGTCCGAGGTGAGCGTGAAGCAGCTGCACGACGCCCAGGAGATCGCGACAATCGCGACCGTCCAGAACCTCTACAACCTGACCGACCGCTCTGCCGAAGACCTGCTCGAGGTCTGCGAGGAACAGGACATCGGCTTCATCCCGTGGTTCCCGCTGGCCACCGGCAAGCTGGCCAGCCCAGGCGGCCCACTCCACGAGATCGCCAAAGAGCAGGGCGCCTCTCCGTCACAGCTGGCGTTGGCGTGGCTCCTCAAGCGCTCGCCGGTGATGCTGCCGATCCCGGGCACCTCATCGGTGAAGCACCTGGAGGACAACCTGGAAGCGGCCGAAATCGAGCTGAGCGACGAGCAGTTCCAGGCGCTCTCCAAGGTGGCCGGTTAGGCGCCCATGCCCGGGTCCGCACGCGTCACCCGCGGCGAAGTCGATGGTTACGACGCGGTCACGCTGGCCGGACCAGGCGGAGGCCTGGAAGCGACCTTCCTCCCCCATCTGGGCATGGTGGGCTGCTCGCTGCGCCACCGCGCGGAGGAGTTGCTGGCCCCGCGCGGCGGGGCCGCGGCCTACGCCGAGCGCGGCTCAACGTTCGGGATCCCGCTCCTGCACCCATGGGCCAACCGCCTGAGCGCCTGGGAGTACGAGTGTCAGGGCCATGCGGTGAGTCTCGATCCCGACTCACCCGTCACCCACCGCGATGGCGACACCGGCCTGCCGATCCACGGCCTCCTTGCCGCCAGCCCGTTCTGGACCGTCGCCGACACGGCCGCCGACCCGGCGGCCGCTCGGCTGACGGCGAACCTCGACTTCGGTGCCCACCCCGAGCTGCTCGCCGCTTTCCCGTTTCCCCACCGCCTGGAGATGACCGCCACGGTCAACGACAGCGAGCTCGCCATCTCTGTGGTGGTCACGGCCACGTCCACCGAGCCGGTGCCGATCGCCTTCGGCTTCCATCCCTATATCGGTCTCCCCGGCTCGGACCGCCGCACATGGGAGATCGAGCTGCCCGTCCGCCGTCGAGCGCAGCTGAGCGAGCAGGGGATCCCCACCGGAGAGCACGAGGCAATCGAGCCGGGCTCCCTGGACGGACCGCTGGGTGAGCGCACGTTCGACGACAGCTTCGACGAGCTCGACGAGCGCCCGGTGTTCAGGGTCTCGGACGCCCGCCGGAAGGTCAGCGTCGAGTTCCGCAGCGGCTACCGGGTGGCGCAGGTGTACGCGCCCGCAGCGTCGGGGTTCATCTGCTTTGAGCCGATGACCTCGCCAGTCGACGCCCTGCGCAGCGGCTGCGGTCTCGCATCGACCGGTCCTGACGGTAATTTCAGGGCTGACTTCGCGCTGGTCGTGAGCAACGTGTGAGCCGGGTGTGATCGAAGGGAAATCGTGATGGATCGCAAGTGGTGGACCCTGATCGCCGTCTGCGTCGGCACGTTCATGCTGCTCCTCGACGTCACGATCGTGAACGTCGCGCTCCCGTCGATCCAGACGTCGCTCAAGGCGAGTTTCAGCGATCTGCAGTGGGTGGTCGACGCCTATGCGCTGTTGCTCGCGGCTCTGCTGCTGACGACTGGCTCTCTGGCCGACCTGTTCGGGCGGCGCATGATCTTCGTCATCGGGCTGATCGTGTTCAGCGTCAGCTCGCTGGCGTCGGGGCTGGCCCAGACGCCGCTGTGGCTGAACCTGGCTCGCGGCGCCCAGGGAGTCGGCGGCGCCGCCATGTTCTCCACCTCGCTGGCGCTACTGGGGTATTCGTTCCGAGGACGCGAGCGCGGTGTCGCCTTCGGGGCGTGGGGGGCCATCACTGGCCTCGCCGTTGCCATCGGCCCCGTCATCGGCGGTGCGCTGACCACGGGTCTTTCATGGCGCTGGATCTTCCTGGTCAACGTGCCCATCGGCGTGGTCGCCGTGTTCATCAGCGTGTTCAAGGTCGACGAGTCGCGCCGTCCGCAGGCCCAGCGCCCCGACCTGATCGGCGTGGTCACGTTCAGCGGATCGCTGGCGGCGCTGATCTACGCGCTGATCGAGGGCGACGACAAAGGCTGGACGTCAGGTCCCGTCTTGGGCTGTCTGATTGGAGCGGGGGTTCTGCTGATCGCGTTCCTGATCGCCGAGCGGCTCCTGGGCTCCCGGGCCATGTTCGACCTGAGCCTGTTCCGCAAGCCCACGTTCTCAGGCGGATCGCTGGCCGCCTTCGCGCTCTCGGGCGGGCTGTTCTCGCTGTTCCTGTACCTGACCATCTACCTGCAGGACGTGCTCGGCTACTCGGCGCTGCAAACCGGCCTTCGCTTCCTCGTTCTCTCGGGCGGGATCCTGCTCACCTCTACGCTCGCCGGGCGTCTGACCGCGTTCGTGCCGATCCGCTTGCTCCTCGCCCCGGGGCTTGTGCTCGTCGGCATCGGCCTGTTGTTGATGGACGGACTGAGCGCCGGTTCACACTGGACCCACCTGATCCCCGGTTTCATCGTGGCCGGTGCGGGCACCGGCCTCGTCAACCCACCGCTGGCCTCGACGGCGATCGGGGTTGTGCCGCAGGAGCGCTCGGGAATGGCCAGTGGGATCAACTCGACCTTCCGCCAGATTGGGATCGCCACCGGCATCGCGGGACTCGGGTCGATCTTCACCCACACGGTTCGAGTTCACATCGTCTCGTTGCTCAAGGGTGCGCCCGACGTCACTACTCACCAGGCGACCGCGCTGGCCAACAGCGTCGCGGCCGGCAACGGCGCCCGGTCCGGACTCGCCACGCTCTCACCGGCGGCCAAGCCGGCGGCCATCCACGCGCTCCGAGCCGGGTTCGCCACGGGCCTCAACGACGTGTTCCTCGTCGGGGCGGGGCTCACGATCGTGTCAGGACTGCTCATGCTCGTCCTGATCCGCAGCAAGGACTTCGAGGCGGGCGCCGCTTACGCCATGCCGGCCGTCGCAGGCCCCGCGAACGCCGGGGCGCCGCCCAGCGCCGGTTACGTAAGTCCCGTGCCCCTCGGCGCAGACTACGTCGGCCCCGCGCCCCTGGGCGCGAACTACGTCGGCCCCGCCCCGCCCGGCGCGGACTACGTCGGCCCCGCGCCGCCACCTGGTGCCTACGTCGGCTCTGAGACACCGCCTGCTGCCTACGTCGGTCGCGCGGAGCCGCTGGCGGATGTTGCCGCGGCCGAGCCCGCGCCGTTTCTCGGCGACCCCGGCGACGCCAGCCACAACGGACAGTCGGCTCCGGCCCGGGCGTCGGAAACCCCCGCCGCGGCCGCCCCCGCCGTCGCCGGCCCCGCGGTGTCCCGGGCTCGAGCGGTGAATCTGGCCGCCGCGGACGGCTCTAGGATGTTCGACATGGACATGCGGCGTGTGGAGCAGACCGCCCGAGTCGCGGAGGAGGCCGCTCTCGAGTACGCGCGGGAGATCGGCCGGGCGCGGGCGGTGCTGACCGAGGTAGCCGAGCATCTCGATCGAGCCGGGCAGGCGCGGGAGCGGCTGAACCGGGCTGCTGATGCCCTCTCCGATGCGCGGTACGCGCCTCCCGCCGGGGGCGAGGACTGGTCTGAGCCTCCCGACGAGCTTCTGTCTCAACCTCCGGTCCGTCCTGATCCCACCTTCGAGGCGCAACCCACCGCCCACGAGCCCCCGCTGCGTGAGCCTGGTGTCTACGAGCCGAGTGAGGCCGCCGGTGACCCCGCTGGCGACCCGGAGCCGGAATCGAGACCCTCAGGCGTCAACCTGAGCCCGGTCCCGCCCCCTCGCTTCCGCAGCTGAAGCTGCCCGGATACGTCCTTATCCCCTGACGCGGGCCGTCGCCGGGTAGGAGATGAGCCCGGCCGAGTTGATCGCCCGGAGGGCCACCCACCGGGTGGCGCCGGGCAGGTTCTCGAGCCTCATGCATTGGGTGCTGCCGGCGGGGGAGGGCTTGGGGGTGCCCGTCAGCACGCGTCCGGTGGTGAAGGTTTCGGGCTCGGGCTGGGCGGCGGTGGTGAAGGCCCGCAGCTGGTAGATCCTGGCGGTGCCGTCGCCCCAGGCTGAGCCGGGAGCCTCCCAGCACATCTGGCGCCCGCTCAGGCGGAGGTGGCGGGGGAGGAGGGGTGGACGGGTCTGGTCACCGTAGCGGCCGGTGTGCCAGTTGTTCTCATGCCAGTCGAAGGCCTCGATGCCGCTCGGCTTACCCGGCGTGTTCCAGACGAACAGGTAGCCCTCACGGGTTAGATCGACGACCTCGACGTGGCCATTGCCGTAGAGGTCGCCGACGGCCGGGGTCCAGACGGTCCAGCCGCCGGTGAACTTCGGCCAACCGGGGACGGGCTGCCCGTCGGGCAGGAAGGCGGCGACGTTGTTCGAGTCCTCGTTGTTGATCACGTCGGCCTGACCGTCACCGGAGATGTCGGCGACGGCGGGCGCGGTGAAGAACGGCAGACCCATCATCGGCGCGCTGTCGAATCCGGGGAGCATCTTCCCGGTCGAGGCGTTGTAGGCGAACATGTAGTTGGTGATCCGGTCGGCGATCCCGTTGTGGACCAGCGCGGCGAGCGAGCCGAGGTCCATCCCGGCCGACAGGTAGGCCATCGTGCCGTCGAACGGCGCCATCGTCCCCGATTCGGTGAAAGTGACGGGCGTCGCCGCCGTGGTACTGGTCGGGTCGCGGTCGTCGTCGACGCCGGGCTGCGCGGTAGCCGACGGCGCGAGCAGCGCCGTGTAGACGTCCGGCTGCTTCTGGGTCTGTGGCGCGACTCCCGAGGCCGTGAGGAATGTTGGCACCGCGAACACCAGGTTCTGGCCGATGGTGTCGCCCTTGCGCCCGGGCAGCTGCGCGGCACTCGGTGAATCTCCGCCCTCGGTGATCCAGTCCTCGGCCGAGTCGTAGTAGCCGAAGTTGCCCTGCATCTGAACCGGGAACCCAGGCACGAGCGCACCCCCCGAATGGCGGTTGCCGTCCGCCCAGTAGGCGAGCTCGTAGAACTTCGATCCGAGTCCCAGCGTGCCAACGATCGAGGTGTCGTCGTAGGCGAACTCCTGGGACTTGATCACGATCTCCCGCTGCCCGTTCCCGAACAGGTCGGCCAGCGTGGGGGTGCTGATGATCTTGTAGTCATGCACGTCGACGAATGGCGCCTGCGGCCGGTCGGCCGCCGGCAGCTGGGCGTCGATCGGCCAGCCGGGGATCGCGTGGCCGTGGCCGTCCCAGGCGTACAGGTAGCCGTCCCAAGCGGCCTGGATGATGTCCAGCCTCGTCTTCGACCCCGGCAGATGCCACAGCACCGGGGTGGCGAAGGCGCCCTCGACTGGCGGCCGGGTGTAGTCGTGGCGGGGCGGCGGGACCGGCTCGTAGTTGAACTGCGCGCCCATTGCCTTGGGGAAGCCGGGTTCCTCCTTGCCGTACCGGTTGAACACGTAGACCCGGCCGGTTTCGGAGGTGACGACCACCTCCAGCGCTCCGTTTCCGTACAGGTCGCCGACGGCGGCGGGGCTGGAGATCGGCTCGTAGATGTTGTTTGGGACGGCCCCCGCCTTTCCGGCCGGAGAGTTCCGGGCCATCAAGAAGTTGACCGGATCCGTGTGCACCGGCCACCCCGGCAGCTCCTTACGTGTGAGCGGGTCGATGGCGTGGATCCAGCCGTTGGCGTCGCCCCAGATGATGTCCAGGCGACCGGTGCCCTGCAGGTCGGCGAGCTCCGGCGAGGCGAGGGGAGCGCCGTCGGTCACCCGCATCGGGAAGCCCTTGGCGGCGCTTGGATCGTGGAAGACCTCGATCACCCGCCGGTCCTCGCCCATGTTCCCGTTCTGGTCGGTGGCCTGGACGCGCAGGGTGACGTCGTACTCCTCGGTCGAGTCCTCGATGCTCGGGTTGAAGTGGAACGGGGCCTCGTAGAAGGACTGGGGGATCGCGTCGAGGTTCAGATGGGCCAGCACCCCGTGCAGATCCTTGGCGGTCGAGTGGCCGGAGGCGATGGTGACGAACTGGGCCTCGGTTGGCTCATCGCCCAGCCCGTACTGGACTCTCCAGGTGAAACTGGTGGCGCGTTTGGCCGAGATGTCGACGCTGATCGGCACCGAGCCCGTGTTCGTCGGGTCATACAGCGCGTACCAGTCCGGGGAGAGGATGTCTGGGACCGGCGGGATCCTGTTCGCGGCCACCGCCTCCATGGCGGCGAGGACGTCCGGGCGCCCGTACCCGTACTGGATGTTGAAGGTCGCTCCCGGCTGTCCGGGCCAGTCCACCGAGGGGTCGTCGATCGGCGAGGCGGTCTCGCGCACGACCTGCTCCACCTCGCCGGCGCTGAGCGGTGCGGAGATCAGGTGCTGGGCGAAGGCGTCCCGGCCCTCGGAGATGACGAGAGCAGCCACGGCGCCCGTACTGGGTGTCGATTCCGAGGTCGAGCCGCCCTCGTTGGTCGTGGAGAAGAGCGCGTGCGGACCGAAGCTGGTCTGGTTGGAGCGGGAGCGGAACTCGGTCGTCAGCCGGTCCGTGTCGGCGTCGGCCGTGATGTCGCCCGTTCCGTCAGCGACGAGGCCGTTGCCGGGCCAGACGTCCGGCCAGAACATCCCGCCCTGATGGTCGAGCGAGTCGAAGTCGTTGGAGGCTTCGGTGACGACGACGCCATGGTTGTAGGCGTAGCGCAGCGCCGCCTGGGTCTCCTGCGAGTAGCCGATCTCGGCGCTCAGCAGGACGACGACCGAAACATGGTTGGCGAGCGCGAAGTAGATCGCCTGCGCCACGCGGTCGTCGCGATCGAGCGCCTCGGCGCCCACCTTGATCGGCATCACCATGCAGCCCGGGCAGATGCCCACATCTCCGACGCCGTTGTTGGCCTCCGCCGCCGCCCGCTCCATCTGCCAGTCCGGATGCAGATACGTCCCGTCGCTCGTCGCCGGGTCGTTGTCGTCGTTCTGGAAGTTCCATCCAGCTATGTCGTTGGGGTAGCCGTCGCCGTCGTTGTCGTAGTGGTGGCCCTTCTTGCAGAACTCGATCAGGTGGGTGTGCTCGTTGATCTTGCAATCCCCGAACGCGACGATCAGGTCTTCCGGCGTGAGTGTCCCGTTGACGTACGGCTTTTTGATGCGCGGGTCCTGGGCGTAATCGAACACGTTGAACACGCCGTCGTTGTTGCAGTCGTAACGGCCGCACGACTTGCCGTCGGCCAGCTCGGGGTAGGGAAGCTCACCCTCGTTCAGGTACGAGCGGGGGGCCAGCGACGCGCGGGCCGTTGGGTCGTGCCAGTTGACTCCACCCTCGACGTAGGCGATCACCACGTCGGGGCGGCCGATCGTGAAGTCCTTCCAGGCGTCGGTCACGAACATTCCCGCGCTGTTCTGGGGGTCGTGGGCCAGGGGTGTGCAGTTGGGGATGAACGAGTAGAGGAACCAGTCCTCCTGGTTGATGCAGTACTTCGCCGGGTTGGTCAAGCTCGGGTAGAAGTTGGGGTTGTTCGGGTATGTCTGCCCGTCCCAGCCGCCGTTGGTGGAGTCGGCCAGCGCCAGCGGCGCGGCCGCAGCGAGCATCAGGGCCAGCGCGAGCAGCGCGACCAATCGCCCGCAGCGAGATGACGGGTCCTCCCTCATCGAAGCGGGCGGAGAATATTCTCGCGGTCACGCGGGGTCAAATGCGTGACGAGCGACGCGCCGAGCAAAAAAATCCACAAAACCCCTTGAAACTCTGGCGAGGCTGAGTTACAGTCGCGCGCAGCACCTACTTGAGGTGAAAGGTTATGAGCAAGTCCATTAACACCACCACCACCACCGCGACTCACTGCTTCGCCTCGGCTCTGGCCGAGCCGATGGCGCGCGTCGGCGCGGCCGGTGCCAATGGATTTGCCCTTGCTGGGAGCGGTGTTTCCTGAGACGGAGACGCTAAGCGCAATCCCCAGCAAGGGCGGCCAGATGGCCGCCCTTTTTTGTTGCCCACATCAGGAAAGGACGGTGATCATCGTTTGATCGACACCCACACCAACGCGCTGGAGCCGAGAGGAGTACCTATGTCATGAGCATGTGACACCTGGTGTCAACCAGGTGACGATGATCCCTGCCTCACGGGTGACATGTGTGAGTGACATGGCTCCGGCAGATCCGAAGCTGTTCATGCCCACCCTAGAGGAAGGAAGCCGGCGATGCGATTCGTCGAAGACAAGTTCAGATACCGAGAGAGTCCCGGCCCGGGGCGTCACGCCCGCCTGCGCCGCGAGCGCGAGGCGTCCCAGATGAAGACGACTGCGGCCTACGAGTCGGCGCTGGTCGGCCATCGCCCCGGCAGGCGCCGCAGGCGACGTCGGAGGCTGGGTGCACTCGCTTCGCTCGTTCGCCGTCAGGCGGCGTAGGCACGAAATGGGGCCCCGGTCCTGGGAAGACCCGACATACCTCGGCGCCGCGCGCGCGTCTAGCCAGTCGCGCGCGGCGCCGAGGGGGTCACCGCCGGCGCAGAGCGAGTAGGTTCGCACGATGACCCTCTTCGGCACCGGTGCGCTCGACAAGGAACTGCGGGCGCTGCTGGCCGGGCACCCGCGGTTGCTGGCGGATCCATTCCCGCTGCTGTCGGCCGTCCGGGAAAGCTCTCGCGCCCACGATCTGGGGGCAATGGTGCTGCTGACGCATTACGACGATGTGCGTTGGGGCTTGCGCGATGGCGAAGTGCTGAGCAACCGCGTGGATGACGGCAGCCGAATCGCCGAGGCTCGCGGCCAGCTCGACGGCGAGGCCGTGGTCGCGTTCGACGAGGTGATGAAGTTCGAGGCGAATTTCCCCAGCCGCAACGACGGCGAGGATCATGCTCGGCTCCGGGGCATCGCCAACCGTCTGTTCACGTCCCGCCGCGTCGCGGTGCTGGAGCGCGACGCGAGTGACTACGTGCGGTCGGCGTTGGAAGCTTCGCCGGCCGGCGAGCCGACCGACGCGATGGCAATCGCCTTCCGCCTGCCGCTCGTGATCGTGGCTCGGCTGCTGGGAATCCCGGATGACGACATCGACCAGATCCACGCCTGGTCGGGGGCTCTCGGAGCGGCCAACGCATCGACCGAGCCGGCGCCGTTCCTGGCCGCTCAGGCGATGCTGCGCGAGTTCCGGGCCTACGTCGAGAGGATGGTGGGCGACCAGCGCCGTGAGCCGGAGACGACGGATCTCCTCGCCACCCTGATGGGTGCCGAACAGGACGGCCGCCTGTCCGAGGAGGAGCTTGCGGCCCTGTTCATCCAAATCCTGTTTGCCGGGCACGAGACGACGATGAATCTGATCGGCATCGGGCTCCTGTCGCTGCTGCGCCATCCAGATCAGTGGCAGCTGCTGATTGAAGATCCGGCCCGCATTCCCGGCGCGGTCGAGGAGCTGTTGCGCTACGTATCTCCGACGCTGTTCGTCACTCGCGTGGCGAAGCGAGAGATCGCGGTCGACGCGACGACGATCCGGCCCGGCCAGACCGTGTTGCTGATGGTGGCGGCGGCCAACCGCGATCCGGAGGTGTTCGAGCAGCCCGATCGCCTGGACGTCCTGCGACCTAACAGCAAGCAACAGCTCGGCTTCGGGCTAGGACGCCATCACTGTCTCGGCGCCGCGCTGGCCCGGCTCGAGGCCCAGGCCGTACTGAGCGAGCTGGCGGGGCACCATCCCGACGTCGCTCTCGCCGGCGATGAGCTGGAGTGGGGCGGCGGTGCGATGTTGCGGCATCTGACCGCGCTGCCGGTCAGGCTCGGCGCTCGCCGCTAAGGAGCCCCCAGCGACTGCTCGGGAGACGTCTCGACTCCGACCAGCCCCGCACTACCCAGCGCGGCGTCCTCGAGCGCCAGCTCGTACTCGTCGTGACTTGGCGCGCGCGGGGCAAGCCGGACCTGCCCGCGGGCGAGCAGCCAGGAGGCTCCCGCCGAGAGGGCACAGATTGCCGTCCCCACCCACAGCGCGATCACGTAGCCGTGCTCGGCGACCTGCGTGGAGCCCGGGATCAGGTTGCCGGCCAGGATCGAGGCGGCCACGGCGCTGCCCATCGAGAAGCCGATGTAACGCGTGACCTGGTAGAGACCCATCGCGCTGCCGGTGGCGCGGGCCGGCACGGCGCGACTGATCAGGCCAGGAATGGCGGCGAACGTGTATCCGAAGCCCAATCCGACCCCTCCCATCGCGACGAAGGCCTCCCACTCCGCGCTGTGCGCCAGCGCGAAGAACGCGCCGGAGGCGCTGATGATCAGCGATCCGCCGACCAGCACGGTGCTGGAGGCCAGGCGCCGGCTGAGCCGCCCGATGGTGCGGCTTCCCAGCAGGCTCATGACGGCGAACGGCAGCAGGCACAGGCCGGCGACCAGCGTCGAAGCGCCGAAACCGTAGCCGAGTCCCCGCGGCTCCTGGACGTATTCGGTGACCAGGGTGATGAACATGTACATGGCGAGGCCCAGCGCGGCCGCGGCCAGGTCGGCGGTCATGACCGTGCGGTTGCGCAACTGGCGCAGGTCCACCAGCGGGATCTGCAGCCTCAGCTGCCTGCGGCACCACGCCGCCAGGATCACGGCAGCCGCGACGAACAGGCCGACGATCCGGGCCGAATCCCAGGCCCACTCCTGGCCCTGACCGATGGCCAGGAGCAGCGCGACGAGCCCGACGGCGACGCCGAGAGCGCCCGCTCGGTCAAGCTGCGCGGGCGGTGCGGCGCGGTTGGACGGGATCACCAGTACGGCCGCGAGCAGCGCGATCGCGGTTATCAGCCCGCCGAAGAAGAACGCCGCGTGGATGTCGACCTCGGTAGCGATCAGGCCACTGATCGGATAGCCGGCGCCGACGGCACTGGCGGCGGATACCGAGAGCAGCCCGATCACCGGCCCGGAGCGGTGTGGCGGGAGTTCATGGCGAGCGGCCGCCATCGTCATCGGGGCCACGCTCAGCCCGACTCCCTGGAGGGCCCGGCCGATGACGAGCACGATCAGTGAGTTCGTCAGGCCGGCCAGGATGCTGCCGGCCAGCACGATCGTCAGCGCCGAGATGATCGCCTCCCGCCGCCAGGGACCGTCGCCCAAGCGGCCCATGATCGGCGCTGCCACCGCGCCGGACAGGAGCGCGGCGGTGAGCGACCATTGGGCGCTGTCCAGCGATGTGTGAAGCGTCCGGGCGACGGCAGGGATCAGCGGTGCCCCCAGGCTGCTGATGATGCCGACCACCATCGTCACCCCGATCAGCACCGGGATCAGGAACCCCGTGTCCGGCGAGCCTTTCGCGGTCGCTCCCACGTGTTGAGCGTCTAACTCGCCGGGTCGCGGCGCCCGGCCGTCCTGGCCGCCTCGATCGCGGCCAGCACGGCCTGCGGATCGTCGATCTCATTGGCGAGCAGGAACACGACCCTGGCCAGGAAGCGGCTCAGCTCGGCCTGGTCCAGGGTTTCGGCAGCCTCGGTGAGGCTCTCGAAAATGCGATCGCCTTCCTGCCAGCCGATGGTCATCGCGGATCCGCCTGGTCAAGCACCTTTTCCACCAGGGCCACGGCGCCGTGGGCCGAGGCCGGGCGCAGGCGGCCGGCGACGTGCGAGTCCGGACGCAACACATACGTCGCGCCGCCCGCCGCGCCATAACGGTCGACGAGCGCGGCCGCCGAGTCATCGCCGGTCGGCACGATCACGTGATCGACACGAAAGCCGCGCACCTCCGCGGGCGGCGGCGACTCTCGCTCCAGCGGCTCGGCGGCGCCCGGAAAGTGGACGGCCAGCCATCCGTCGGAGCGCCGATCGAGCAGGAACCCGTCCTCGAAGGGGCCGTCGGCGGCGGCGGTGCCGGGCTCTGGACCGGCGTCGAAGGGGTCGCGGTCGGGTACGAGCAGCGGCGTCGCCGTGTAGGCGGTTGGGGTGCTCGGGCGTCCCGTGTTGAGCAGGCCGCGCGCGAAGGCATGCTCGCGGGCCAGGCCGAGCACCGCGTCGCGGATGATCCGGGCGGACTGCGAACGGGGGGTGATGAAGGCCTGCGCGCGGCACGACATCAAGGCGTTCTCCACGGCCGCCTGACCTCGCTCGACCGCGTAGGTCTCGAGCAGGTCCACGGAAGCCCGGCCGTCGACAACGGCCTCGAGCTTCCAGGCGAGGTTCTCGGCGTCCTGGATCCCACCGTTGCCGCCGCGGGCGCCGAACGGCGGGATCTCGTGAGCGGCGTCGCCGAGGAAGAAGGCCCGCCCGTGCCAGAGCCGGTCCATCACTCGGCGCCGGTAGCTCCACCGGCTGATCGAGACGATCTCGAAGTCGGTCCCCTCGGGAAGGAAAGCCCTCAGCCGCTCGGTCACCCGGTCCGGCTCGATCTCAGCCGTGGGGTCCTCGAGCTGCCCGATCTGCCAGTCGGCGCGGACCACTCCATCGGCCATCGGGTGCATCACCACCGCGCCGCCTTCGATCAAGGGCGAACCCAGCCAGATCCGGCGCTGGAGTCCGGGCATTTCGACCTTGACATCGACGATCGCCCAGGTGTCCTCGAGTTGGGCCAGTGGGGCCCGGATCCCGAGGAGCCGGCGAACCGAGCTGCCGGCGCCGTCGCACGCAGCTAGCCACCGTGCGTCCAGCTCATATTCGCCCTGGGGCGTGTCCACCCGGACGCGCACGAGCTCGGCGAGCTGCTCGACTCCGGTCACTCGGCTCTGCCAGCGCAGATCGACATTGCCAAGCTCACGGATCCGCTCGACCAGGTACTCCTCGACGTAGAACTGCTGGATGTTGATGAAGGCAGGCCACTTCTGCTTGGCCTCCGGCTGGAGCTCGAACCGGTAGATCTCCTCCAAGCCGTCATAGATGGTTCCCTCGCTCCAGGTCTGACCCTTGTCCCGCACCCGCTGGGCGATGCCGATCCGGTCGAAGATCTCGAGCGTTCGCTTGGCGTAGGCGATCCCCCGCGAAGCGATCCCGAGCACGCCGAGTGAAGCGCCTTGCTCGAGCAGGACCACCGGCACGCCGCGCCGCCCGAGCTCGGCGGCCAGCGTCAGCCCGGCCAGCCCGGCGCCCACGACGAGGACTGGATAGGGGCCCGGATCCTCGCCGCTCAGCTCGGGCGGTCGCTCGAACTCATAGACCGGCAGCTGGTAGCCGAGAACGCTCACCGGGGTGTGGCCCGACCGCGGCTCGGCACCGCCAGGCTCGCTCAGCCGCGGATCGATCGCATGACGCGGTCCCGCCACGCCTCGCCGACCAGCTCGACTCGCATCCCGGTTGCCGAGGCCCGGTGGTAGGTGAACACCCCGCCATATTCGCGACCATCGATGTCCACAGGCATCCCCGCTGCCTCGAGCGAGGCGACATCGGCATCGAGGTCGTGGGAGAAGTAACCGATGTGGTCGAGGCGCGGCCCGCCGCTCGTGTCCCACTGGCTTCCGGGGCCGCCCTGGATGAGCTCGTAGTACGGAGGCCCTTGCTGCGCATACGTCACTCTGATCGTGTCCGCGCCGTAACGGCTCTCATGCGGAGGGTTGAACACGAACCCGAGGGCCCGCTCCGTTTCCGCGATCGCCGCCTCGAGATCCGGAACCACCACCCCGACGTGGAAGTAGCTATGGGGAAAGAAACCGGCGGTCTCGTCTGTCATGCGGATCCTTGACGCGCTAGGTGGGACAGCTAATCGGGCTTATCATACGCATGGTTGTGAGTGCCGACGGTCTCGAGAAACAGGAGGTCAGGCGTATCTCGTTCACGCGCCGTGCGCCAGGCGTCCCCTACGAGGATTTCCAGACCCATTGGCGCGGCCCGCACGCCGACCTCGCCCGTCATCTCCCCGGGCTGCGGCACTACGTCCAGAACCACGCCGTCCTGGGCCCCGCCGGCCCGCTGCTTGCCTATCCCGGCTTCGACGTCTGCGCCGATCTGACCTTCGAGGACGCGACGGTGATGCGGTCGTCGCTGTCCTCGCCCGAGTATCGGGCCTCGGCCATCGCCGACCAGGCGGGCTTCAGCGACATGTCCCACCTGACGGCGATGATCGTCGATGTGCGGGTGGCGCCCGACCCGGACCCGGGCGTAGACGCCGTCAAGCTGATGACCTTCATCCGACGCTCGGCGCAGTCCGAGCCCGCGCCCTTCGTCGAGGCGTTCCTGGGCGCCTACGCGGCGGTGCCGGCTCCTGGATCGATCGCGCGCGAGCTGTTGCTGGCGGTTGAGGACGAGTCTGGGACTCCGGCCTACGACGCGATCGACACGCTCTGGTTCCCGGAGGTGGAAGCCGCCGTGCGGTTCACGACGAGCCCGGCTGCACAGTCGGCCCGATGGGAGCTCGGGGGCTTGGCGGCCGGGACCGAGCGGCTCGTGGCGCGCGAGGTCCGGGTCCGCTGAGACAGCCCCTGGTTCGAGCTCAGGTGGTGAAGGCCGAGACGACGCTTTGGCCGACTTCGGTCAGGTAGTGGTCGACGGCATCGGCGTCCATTCCCGGCCAGCTCGGACGAACGATCACGGGACCGAGTCGGTTCGCGTCGAACTCGGCGAGCCGGGCCACGCATTCGTCGGCCGAGCCGAGAATCGCCCGCTCGTGGGCCCAGTCGCGAAAGCCGTCGGCGAGGCGGTCGCGCTCGACCGCGAGGAACTCGGCGCCGCGCTCGGCATAGGCCAGGAAGCGCTCCCCGGCGCGAGCTTCATAGGTGCTCAGTGCCGCGTCGACGTCAGGCGCGAGGATGATCTCGCGGCGGATGGGCACGCGGCTCGGCGGGAGGCCGTGTTTACGGCGCTCGGCATCGAAGGTGGCGAGCAGACCCGGTACGTCCGACAAGGCGGTCTCGACGGTGATCATCCAGGCATCCCCAAGGCGCGCCGCGCGGCGGATGCCGGTCGCTGACATGGCGCCGAACCAGAGCGGAGGCCGAGGCTCCTGAACCGGACGGACATGCGTGGTGGCGTCGTTCAGCTGCCAGAAGCGTCCCGCGAAGCTGAAGCTCGGCTCGCTCCACGCGAGTTGCATCAACTCGACGGCCTCCTCCAGACGCGCGTAGCGCTGTTCGAAGGGAACCTGGAGCCAGTCGAACTCCTCCTGCCGGTAGCCGGCCCCGACGCCGACGATCAGGCGGCCCCGGGTCACCATGTCGAGCGTCGCCAGCTCCTCGGCGAGGACCACGGGGTGGTAGGCCGGGACGATCAGGACGCTGACCACGAGCTTGATGTGCGGGTCGGTAACCGCTGCCAGGTGGGCGAGCAGCGGGATCGGCTGGGGCCAGCGGAACGAGCGGTAGAGGAAATGCTGGCCGACGCAGATGTAGGTGAAGCCCTGCTCCTGTGCGGTCTCGACCTGGCGCAGGATGCGGTCGAGGTGCTCACGGGGGCTGACGCTGTCCGGCACGTCGCCGAGGATGATTCCGAACTCCAGCCGAGCCGCGTCCATGAAAGCCTAGGCGCCCGCGCCGGCTTCGTCCGGCGCTGGCGCCGGCGCTGGCGTGGCAGGGCTTCCGCGCCGGGCCGGGAGCATCACGGAGACGGTTCCACCCTCGAGCTGCACGGGGTAGGTCGCGGCGAGGCCCCCGCCCACGAACAGCGATCGGCCCGTTTCCAGGTCGTACTCCCACCCGTGCCACGGGCAGCGGACGACGCGACCATCGAGTCCGTAGCGCTTCTCGTCGGGTCCGCTCGGGAGCATCGTCCCCCCGATCGTCCCCTGGCAGAGCGGGGCCTTCTGGTGGGGGCAGGAGTTGCGGATCGCGTACCAGCCGCTGGTCGTATGCGCCACGCCGATCGACCGGCCGCGAATCTCGAAGATGCGGAAGCTGTTCAGCGGGAACTCATCCTCCCGGCCCACCTCGTGAGCCTCCGTCCGCCGGCCGCCAGTCTCCTCCGGGGTGCCCGCCATCACAGTGCGAAGAACTCCTGCGCGTTGGTCCAGGCGATGCGCTCCCGGGAGGCCTCGGGAAGCTTCTTGAGGATCACCGAGGGGTCATCGTTGTCGTAGTGCGGGTAGTCGGAGGAGAAGCAGAGGATCTCCTCGCCGTCCAGCATCTCGATCAGCCGCCACAGGTCCTCGATGCGCTCCGGCTCGTCCATCGGCTGGGTCGCGAAGCGGATGTGGCGCTTGATGTATTCGGCCGGCGGCTCCTTCACCCAGGGCGTGTCCATGCGGAAGTTCTTCCACTCACGGTCGAGGCGCCAGCCGAGCGGCAGCATCCAGCTGAAGCCGTACTCGACAAACATCACCTTCAGGTCGGGGAAGCGCTCGAACACACCCTCGAAGATCAGGCTGGCCACGTTCGACTGGCCGATCT
>Ga0335074_10004114_pt1 | contig 20028 bp, 16 predicted proteins | sample Lox_Sample_23_FD_206715 | JGI IMG/M metagenome (GOLD analysis project Ga0335074, IMG submission 206715) | Soil microbial communities from Loxahatchee National Wildlife Refuge, Florida, United States - Lox_Sample_2.3 | ecosystem: Environmental > Terrestrial > Soil > Wetlands | place: USA... | reverse complement strand
CATCGGCGCGTTCATCGACACCTGGAACGAACACCCCCGGGCCTTCGCCTGGACCAAGGACGCCGACGAGATCCTCGCCAGCATCAACCGCGCCAAGACTAAAACGAACGCCCTTACAGAACACTAGCTTGAGTTTCCTGGGTTTCTTGATCGTCTTCTGGATTCGTGCTGGCCGGCTGCTGGTTTCGTGGTGGCGGTGTGGGCGATGGGCGTCTTCTGGTTACCGGTATCGATGAACGTCGCGAAGTTGGTCATGTCCAGCACCAGGCCGGACAGGTCCAGGCCGAACCGGTCAGCAGCCGGCCGGCCGATCAGCCGCTCGATCAGGCTCGGCATGCTTCAGGCCATACACCCAACCCGGCAGCGATACCACCACGGGCACGAGAAAACCCGCAGGTCAGCCCTCAGATCTACCGGAATCCGGCATCACCCGCGAAGATCACAAATCAACGGCACGCAAACTCAAGCTAGTGCCTGCGGCCCCGGCCAGCAGCCGTGGGCGGGACCGTTGCTCTGCGGTCACCTGCGACGGGGTCGGCTGGATATGGTGCCGTCGCCGACAGTGCTGTGGGCAGGAGCAGGCGGGCAGCGCGCCGTCGCTCGATGGCCCACGGAATGCCGAAGGAGACAACGAGGCCGGCGCCCATGAGAACGGTCAGCAGCCGTGCCTCGCTGCCGAGACTGCGCGCTGCGGGACTGACCGAGATAGTTACCGCCCGGATCCTCCCGGCTGGGCGGATGCCGGACTGCAAACTCGTTAGCAGCGCGTTGATCTCGTCGGTCACGCCCCGCAAGGTCAGCTCGACCCCTGGCTTGGCCCGGCCGGTGACGGTGATCATCAGCACCGAACCAGTCGTGTCTGTCGTGTACGGCGCTGGCTGTACGGAGTAGGAATCAGCGTAGCCGAGGGCGGCGAGATGACCGATCATCGACGGAGCCATCATCTCGCTGCTGACCACATCGGAGGTCAGCGTGAGCGACGGGCTGAAGCTGAGATAGGGATTGCCGCCATACGGCTTGGACGCCACCTGGGATGCAAGCAGAACGACAGAAGAGCCTGACTGGTAGGCCGGTGGCAGCACGAATAGCGCCGCCGCCGCGCCGATCATCGTTAGCAGCAGCAACGCGGCCGTCAGGGTGACACGCGGCCATCCCATCTGAAGCGGGCTAATCGGCTCCATTTGTCATGTCCATTCACTCGTCTATACGTCTATTCGATAAACCCAAGGTGCGCTGCGATTCTATCGGTAAGGGTAAGTGCGCGGAGCCAATGCGAGTATTGTGCGTAAGCGCTTGAGTCATTTGAATTTAGGGCAAGCGCAACGAGGGGCAAATGGCGCGGGAAGGGGCATCGTGGAAGGCGACATGAACGCACGGAATGTCGCGGTCATATTGCGCAGGCACCTAGTAGCAGTTACGTTAATCCTGATGACCAGCGCCGGAGTGGCATACGACATGAAGGTCACGCCGGTGACGTACGCACAGAGCGCAACCCTGGTGTTCGGCGTCGGCCGTTCCCCAGCGGAGCCAAATCTGGCAAATCCGCTGATCGACCCGCTGATCGCGACCGAAGTGACGATGGCCCAGGTAATGGACAGCCCTGCAGCGCAGAGTGAGGTCAGGGCCGCCGGAGGCACCGCGCAGTTTCAATTCGTCCCGGAAAACCTCTACAGCCTGCAGTACCCCTACTATGCCCAGCCGTCGGCCACGCTGACCGCGACGTCACCGAGCCCGTCCGCGGTCACCCGCACGTTTACGGTGGCGGCGCAGGTCCTCGCGAGCCGGCTCGCCGCGCTGCAGGAGCGGGCCGGGGTGCTGCCGCAACATCGAATCAGGACGTTCATCGCCGGAGACACCGGGCCAGTCCCTCAGCCGGGTTCCCCGGCGCGCGTCTTCGGCGGCCTCGGGTTGCTTACGGTTGTGGCGCTGCTGATGGTGCCGATCTTCCTCGAGCGGCACCGGATGCTGGCCGGCGGGCGGCCACGGGACCGGTTGCGGGAGAGGGTCGTTAGGGCTGCGCCGACAACGACCGGCCGGTGATCTGCCTGCGCAGCATCTCGCGGCCGACGAGCGCGAGGAACGCCGAGTTGGTCGTGAGGTACCTGCCGCCCAGGCGCCGCGGCTCCTGCCACGCCCGGTAGAGCCATTCCAGGCCACGGTCCTGGCACCACACCGGGGCCCTCCGAGTGAGCCCGGCGAGGATGTCGAACGAGCCGCCGACCCCGTGCACGACGCTGGCCCGCGTGCTGGCGCCCCACTCGCTCAGGAACAGCTCCTTCCTCGGCGAGGACATGCCAAGGAACACCAGGTCAGGACCTTCCCGGTGGATCTTCGCAGCGACAGCCGCCGCTTCGCCCGCCGGGAAGTAACCGTCGCTGGCGCCCGCCACGATCAGACCCGGGTAGCAGCGGACGGCCTCGGCCACCGTGCGCGGCAGCACATCCGGGTGCGCTCCCAGGAAGTACACGCGGTAACCATGGAACGCCGCCTGGCTCAGCAACTCCTTGAACAGGTCGATGCCAGCTACCCGCTCTGGCAGCGGCGACCCGAGGAGCCGGCTCGCCCACACCACGGACTGCCCGTCCGCCAGCACCATGCCGCAGCCGGTCACCGCCTGGCGCAGCCGTTCGTCCTTGCGCATCGCCACGACCTTGGCCGCGTTGACCACCCCCACGGACAGATAGTTGCCGCGCTCGACGGCTTCAGTGCACCGGGTGACGGCGTGCGACATGGTGAGCGGGTCGACCCCGATACCGAGCACTTCCCGGCGTTCTGACGCGCCAGCATCGTGACTCATCACAGCCCCGGTATCAGCTCAGCCAGGCCAGCAGCAGCCAGCCAAGCTCGTACGGTCGGCATTCGTGATCGACGGTTCCGGGCCGGAACAGCCGGTCGAGCGCTGGCAGGCGCACATCGGGCCGGACCCGGCTCGCCGCGGCGCGGAGACCGCGCACCGCTTTGCCGGGATCACCACGCGCGACCTTGCGCCAGGTAACCGGCGGGTCGTCGAGCACCAGGGATTCGCCGGTCTCCGGCGGCCCATCAAGCCACCGCAAGCCCCGGCAGATGTTGCCGAGATGACATTGGCCGCCGGCGTCGGCGAGGTCAAGCAACGCCATCGGGGCCATGGCGTGCTGATGGACGCTGTACACCGGATAGCCCTCCACGGTGCCACCCGTGCGTGAGTCGTAGTGCCACCACCATTGCCCGTCTGCACCCTGGGCTTGGCAGATGGCGGCGGCCACGGACTCCGCTACCGCCAGCGCCTCGCGATCGTCGGCGCTGCCATGCAGTCTCGCGAGTGCCTGGATGGGATACACCTGGTCCGCGAAGCTGCCAACGTGGGAGCGGTACCAGGAACCTGCGCTGCCGCAGATGTGGGGGTAGACAGCTGCCGCGCGGGCCGCCAGCAGGCGGGCACGCGCGGCGGCCAGGTACCGCTCCACGTCGGCCAGCGCGCGGGCGGCGACGAGCGCGGTGACGACCCAGGCGGCCGCGACCACGTCGACGGGGCCATAGCGCCGGTCCAGTTCGGCCAGCCGGTCGAGGGCATGCTGCAGTTCGCTGTGCTCTGCCTCGGCCGCAGCCCAGCACAGCAGCGCCACATCAGCTCGGCTGGTGGACTGGTCCACCCGTTTAGCCAAGCGCCCGACGAGATCGTAGCCATTCTCGCCACCGAGCGCGCTGCGCTGCTCCGCCTCGGGCAGCCGCAGCAGGCCGAGAGCGGTGATGCAGCCGTAACGGTGGCTCGTCCCGAGCGGCTGTAACTGCCAGCCGCGGTCCGGTGTCGATGTCCCCGACAGCGTGAACGCGAACTCGCCGTCCAGCCACGCCTCGCCCAGGGCGCGTACGGACAGCTGCAGCAAGCGCTGTACCAGAGCTGCGGCCTGGGTATCGTGCCCGGCAAGCAGGTCGACCCTCGGGCTGGGTGGCTGCGGGGTGTCTCGCACGGCTAGCCCTCTCGTAAGCAACTAAAAGTTACCATTGAACTACCCTTAGTAACATCATAGTGACCCGAGCGGTGGCCGTCCTGAGGTTCGAGCCATTCCGGGATACCCCGCACAACCGCGTGCCCGCGGGCGCAAGCCGGCCGCCCGGGCGTTTGTGAGATGAGCTGACCGCGAGGCTTTGAATAAAATGGGAAATTCTGCTCGTACCGCACGTGGCCTCGGTTTCTTGTGGACTTGCCGGAGCCGCGCTGTAGGCTCGCCGTAGGACCGTGGGAACACGCCCCAAAGGCGCTAGAAACGAGACGTGACAGTACAGCAGGCCGGGTACGTCTACGGTCCGCACCGAATGTGAAAATTCTCAGCGCCCAGCATGCTATGCGACTGAAGGAGAGTTAAAATGACATTAGCGTTTCCAGAGTTCCCTAACGCTCTGACCACCGGACCTAGGCCGGGTACCGTTATCACCCCCGTTGGGCCGGGGAAAGATGAAGTGTCTAGCGGCACCAACTGGGAGTTCAGGGGAGCCTGGGTTGAGGTCAACGGGGCCACCACTCTTGAAAACTACTATATTCCATATAACCTAAACATTGCAACCAGCGCTGAGGTGCATGTCCGGAACTGTATTATCGAGACGGCTGGCGATTTCGGGATAAGCCTCCGGGGTACGACTGGTGTCATCATCAAGGACTGCCTGGTGCTTGGGAAAGATCGCTCTGCCGGTCGGGTAGACGCTGCCATTAAGGATGTTTACGGTACGGCAAGAGGTACCGTTGTTGACGCCTGCAATATTTACTGGGCTCGCAGTGCCATCCACCTGACTGCTGGCGTCATAAGCAAGTGTTACATACATGATCCAGGCTATGTGTCGGACGACCACATTAATGGCATCATAGATCCTGGCAGCACGGAGGAGCTTGTGATCTCAGGAAACACAATCCTCAACCCGCTCAGCCAGACCGATGCCATCATCCTCCACCCTGGCACAGGCTCTACCCAAGACATAGCCAACAAGATTATCGAGAACAATCTCTTGGCTGGAGGCGGATATTGCCTATACGGTGGGCAAACGTCTGGCAACTCGTTTTACAACTGTGCTTTTGTTGACAACTATTTCAGTCAGATTTACTACCCCGCATGTGGTTACTACGGCACAGTGGCTGAATGGAATTCATCGGGCAGCGGCACCTGCTGGGCTGGCAATGAGATCTACGAAACCTCAGCGCTGGTGCCTGCGCCCTAAAAGCCTTATGTGTACCCAGGCCGCCGCCGACCGCGGGCGCCATGGCGCCAGCGCCACAAGGTCGGGGTCGTCGCCTGTCGGGACAAGACCATCGACGCCGCGGCAGGTGGATCGCTAGTTAGTTAGTTAGCGCTGGCTCTGGGCTGACGGCTGGGCATCGCTCGAAGGACCACCGCCCGGTGATCAAGAGGATCTTGTTCCGGTCCCGGGCGGCTTCGCGTGGCACGACCTGCCGCCCCGGGTTCCGGAACCGGATGCCACGGGCGGAGCGGAGCGTAGCGTTCTTGGGAGGGCGCCGATCGGTCAATCGGCTGAGATTGCCGATCAGCTGGGGATCACCCGTCCGCTGTCTGGGTATATCAGGAATGCTTGTGATGCGCTGATTGACTGGATCGGTCCAAAAGCGGCGTCTGCCGATTCCGGGTGGTGCAGGAGATGAGGATGTGAGGCAATGGCTGGCGAGCCTGATCAGGCGACCGGATCTGATGGCGTCACCGTCCGCGATGTATGCCGCCAGGCGCGGCAAGACGCAGCTGCCCAAACGGAGTGCAACGTTCAGGATGGCCGGGACCGCTTCGCGGAATGGGTGCGTGGAGCGGATGCTGCTGACCAGTCCAGTGTTCTAGCTGCTGCGGCCGGTCTCGCGGGTCAGGGTGCAAGGCGGGCATCACAAGCTTGCTCGCAGGTGGGCGCGGAGTCGGCAGCGGCGCAGCGGGCCTTGCCGGGCCGTGCTCTTGGCGCGCCCACCATCCGCCGCCGCCGTCTGGGCAGTGAGCTGCGGCGGTTGCGTGAAGCGCAGGCGATGAAGCTGGAGGAGGTCGCCGGGCGGCTGGGCCTGGCTGCCTCGACGTTGTCGCGAATTGAGACGGGTAAGGCGCCGACCCGTATTGCTTACCTGCGATCGATGCTTGATTTCTACGGTGTTGATGATCCGGGCCAGCGGCAGGTACTGGTGGATATGGCCAGGGAGAGCCATCGCAAGGGCTGGTGGGCTGCCTGGGAGGACGTGCTGCCGGCCGGTTTTGATATCTACGTTGGTCTGGAGGCGGAGGCGGCGTCGCTGCGGGTTTATGAGGCTCAGGTGGTGCACGGGCTGTTGCAGACCGCGGAGTACGCACGCGCGGTGCTGACCGTGCGTGGGCGGCAGGCCCCGGCCGAGATCGACCGCCTGGTCGCATTGCGGATGCAGCGCCAGCAGGTGCTGGTGCGTGAGGACCCGCTGGCGCTGTCGATCATCTTGGATGAGGCCGTAATCCGGCGAGTCATGGGACCACCCGGCCTGATGCACCGCCAGCTGGTCGCTCTGGCCCAGGCCGCCCAGATGTCCAACGTCACTGTTCAGGTTCTCGAGTTCGCTAGCGGCCTCCACCCCGCGCTGAACGGGTCGTTCGCCATCATCGAGTTCCCCGGGCGGTCCGACCCCGACGTCGTCTACGCCGAGGGTGTCGGGGGGCAGAGCTACATCGAAAAGCACGAGGAGGTCCAAGCCCGGGTGTACGCCTTCGGCCTGCTGCGCGCGAGCGCTTTGCCGCCCGCAGAATCAGCCGAGCTGATCCTGTCGATCGCCAGAGATCTCTAACATCGAACCCGAGGCCAGCAATGCCGACCGGTAGTCGGCGGATGCGCGGGCTGGCCAGCTCGGGGGGAGCGTGCGCCGCATTCACATGACCAGGCGTGAACGTGCCGGTGCCGGAGGTGGATGGGGCCGCCCCGAGCCGGGTGGCACGGAAGGGCGCGTCGCGACGTTGGCACCGAGATGGACAGGAAACCGATCGGCTCCACGGTCACCGGCGCGCTAGTCGCCGTGCCGATGGTGGCCTTGACCATGCCCATATATGCGGTCCCGACGGCCAGGCCGGTGATCGAGAAACGGGCACTCATGATGCTCGCCCTCGCTGCGCGAGTAGCCGGTCAGCCGGCAGAATGTTCCGTTCACCGCGATGTACGCACTCGGCCGCTCAGCGGCCAGGCGGGTCACGACCATTCCGTAGGGCGCGGGTCCAAACTCGCGCTCGAACCGGAGTTCGCTGGCCCGCACCGCCTCACCGCCGTCAGGATCAGCCGTTGGCCACTCGTCCAGCGGAGCGTTGTCTTCCTGCGTCACCAATGCCCCTCTGGTCGGCACTTCGGCCCGGCGCCCAAGCGATATCGGTTTAGCGGCCGGAACCTTGACGCGCCGGAAAGTAATCGAATACTATCGCCGTGTAATTGCAATCTCAAGCGTGCCCGGCGGTCATTAAGAAAAGCCGCGGCGGCCGGTCGTGCGCTCGCGCAATATAGGGGTGTCCTAATTTTGGGTCAGCTATATGTCTAGACGTCGGGCGAGCCGCGGATAGTTTTCGATAGCTCAAGAACTTGGGGAGTAGCGGTGCAGAATAGCGCCGACCAGAGGTTCCTGGGGCTGCTGGAAGCGGCACCGGACGCGATGCTGTGCGTCGAACGGGACGGCCGCATCGCGCTGGTAAACGCGCAGGCGGAGCGCCTGTTCGGGTACGACAGGGAGGATCTGCTCGGCCAGCCGGTAGAGATTCTGGTGCCGGATGGGTCACGGAAGCTTCATCCCCGGCACCGGGCCGGGTACGCTGCCGATCCTCGGCCGCGGCCGATGGGGATCGGGATGGAGCTGGCCGGCCAACGCCGGGACGGCAGCACATTCCCGGCCGAGATCTCCCTGTCGGCCATCGATACCGAGCAGGGCATGCTGGTGACCGCGGCCGTCCGGGACGTGACCGACCGGATGGAGGAGCAGGCCGAGCGGCAGCGGCAGAGGACCCAGGTCGAGCGTGAACGCCTCGAGCGCCAGCTCCAGCAGTCGCAGCGGCTGGAGAGCCTGGGCCAGCTCGCAGGGGGCGTGGCCCACGATTTCAACAACCTCCTCGGCGTCATCTCGAGCTACGCGGCGTTCGTCGCCGAGGAGCTGGAGAAGCAGGAACCCGCCAGCGCCTGGCAAACCGTCAGGGACGACATCAAGCAGGTCCAGCGGGCCGCCGACCGGGCGGCCGACCTGACCCATCAGCTGCTGGCCTTCGCCCGGCGCGAGGTGGTACAGCCGCGCGTGATGAGTGTGAACGACGTGGTCACCGGCGTCAGGCAGTTGCTGGTGCGGACGCTCGGCGAGCATGTCCAGCTGGTCACCGCGCTCACCGAGGACCTGGGCCTCGTCGTCGCCGATCCTGGGCAGGTCGAGCAGGTCCTGGTCAACCTGGCGGTCAACGCACGCGACGCGATGCCCAACGGCGGCACGCTGACCATAGAGACCACCAACACGGTGGTCGACGAAGAATACGCGGCCAGCCGGGCGGAGATCTCCCCGGGCCCGTATGTCTGCGTGAAGGTCAGCGACACCGGCGCGGGCATGCCCACCGACGTGATCGATCGCGCCTTCGAGCCGTTCTTCACCACCAAGCCCAAGGGCGAGGGATCGGGCCTGGGTCTGGCCACCGTGTACGGGATTGTCACTCAGGCCGGCGGCAACGTGCGCATCTATTCCGAGTCCGGCCTGGGCACCACCGTCACGGTGCTGTTCCCGGTCACCGAGCAGCCTGCGGGTGGCCCGCCGCCGTCGGCGGGCCAGGCTCGGGGCGGCGGCGGGGAGACGGTGCTCGTCGTGGAGGACGAGGCCGCGCTGCGTGAGGTGACCCGGCGGATCCTGTCCCGCAACGGCTACGAGGTCATCGTGGCCGCCAACGGGCCGGAGGCGATCGACATCGGCGCCGGCCGCCCCGGTCAGATCGACATCCTGCTCACCGACGTGGTGATGCCGCATATGCAGGGAAAGGAGGTCGCCGAGCGCGTTCGCGCCGCGCAGCCGGGGCTCCGTGTCCTGTTCATGTCCGGTTACACCCAGGGGCTCCTCGGCGCTCAGGGAGTTCTCGAACCGGGGATCAACCTCATCGAGAAGCCGTTCTCCGAGGCCTCTCTGCTCGCTAAGCTGCGCGCAATGCTGGCTGTCTCGGCCTGAATGAGTAGGCGGACATCGTTCCGAGGGTTGGCCCGCCGGTTCATGCAGGGTACGGAGGCGCACGTCCGGATGTTGAGCCGCGGAGGTAAGTGGCGGAAGCCGCTCCGAGCTGGTCTTTACTTACCCCCGGGGGCGTGCGCCGGACCACGGGCCTGGCTCGGTCGTCGGGCTGCGCTCCAGAATCGTCTCCACGAGATAGCCGGGACGTGTAGTGCTCACCGCGTACTCGATCGCGAGATTCGAGCTGTCGAAGCTGGTCCTGACGACCTGTAGTACGGGATCTCCCGGCTGCAGGCCCAGTAGCTTCGCGTCCGCCTCGGCCGCACGCGCGGCGGTCAGTGTCTGTCGCGCCCTGGCAACTCGCGCTCCGTAACGCTCCTCGATCATCGCGTATAGCGAACCCGGACAATCAAGGGCAGGGTCGCTGTCGAGCCCGGCGAAACGGGTGTAAGGCAGCCATGAATTCTTCACTTCGGTTGGGCAGTTGTCTACGATGCGCAGCCGCCGGACGAGGATGGCGTTGGTGTGGTCGCCGAGCTGGAGTGCCTGGCGGACGGGCGCCGGAGGCACTTCGACCGCCGAGCGCACCAGCTTCCTCCGGATGTCATGGGCATGTCCCCACATCTCCTCGGAGTAGCTTTGCAGCCAGTCGCTGTGGGCAGACCGCCGCTCAGCCGCGAACGTGCCCAGGCCCTGGCGGCGGACGAGGACGCCCTCGGACGCTAGCGCCCCGATGGCCTGCCGGATCGTCATGCGTGCTACGCCGTACCACGCGGCGAGGTCCGTCTCGGAAGGCAGGCGCTGCCCGGCGGGCCATTCGCCTCCCGTGATCCTTATCCGCAGGTCATCGCGGATGCTCAGGTGAGCTGGCTTGCTCATGGGTGGGTGTCCGGTGTCGTTGTTCTAAGCGCCGTCGCATGTTGCGCTCGCTCGGGCGCAACTCAGGGAGAAACTCAGAGCGGACCGGAGGGACGATAGGGGGTGCAGCGCACGCGGAGCGGCTCCTAGGACCCGGTCGGCGCCAAGTAGGTCGGCAGCGGGGGAGGCCGGCCCACAGCACGCGCCGGCCGCGGACACGCCGAAGATTAGCAAGTAGTTAAGGACTGAGAAACTTAAGAAGGAGTTAAGGTGCCCTTCCCCAGCAGCAATCCGAAACATCAACTCCCAGTCCTTAGTGTCAGGCGGTTCGGTGCGGCACTCATCAATAAATACTCATAAAGGCGGATTTCACATCCTGCGCACCCAGCCGCGCGGGCAGTCCGTGTGGCGACCGCGGCCACCTGCGGATCCCGGTACGCGACATCCAATATGCATCAGCATATCATCGGCCGAGCTCAGTTCCGAGCTCTCTATCGATTCACGCGCCACGCCCGTAACATCGAATACCCTACTGTGCAACTGGGTTTAAACTAGAGGACTAGCTGTATATACAATACGCTGCGGACGCCGATTACCGGCACAGCGTCATCGAGTCGGCCGACGAATCACGGTCTGATCACAGGGCGACCGAGAGACGTCATTTTCGCCGGTGCTCCGCGAGCAGCGGCCAGGATGGTCCCATGCCCCGCGCCGACGGCAGCTCACTGGTGCCCGCCGTCCAGGTAACTTCGGCGGGCGGCGGGTACCGCCACAGCTCCAGGAATCGCGGATTCACCGGGTCGCCGTCGAGCCAGGCGTGTGCGCGGAAGCCGTCGGCCCGGCCCGGACGGCCTTGGCCTGCTGCCCGCGCCGACCGGCGACTGGCCACGTTTCGCCGTGCGCTAGGCGCCGCATCACCAAGCGCGCCCACGTCGGCACCGAGAGCGCCACCCTTGACCTGCCTGGCGGCCGCCAGCTTGTGCTCTGGCGGGCCGAGGGCACCGCGACGTCCACCGGGCCGCTGCTCAGCCACGATGAGCTGGTGCATCCGTACCTGGGCGCGGCCGCGGCGGTCTTCAGCCGCTGGGCGGGCCGTGAGGTCTTCCACGCCGGCGCGTTCGTTCACGCGGCCTGGGCCCTGGTGGGCGGATGGGAGGCGGGTAAGAGCAGCCTGCTGGCGGTGCTGTCCGAACGGCGGGTGCCGGTGCTGGCCGACAATCTCGTTGTCACCGACGGCCGCCGGGCCTGCCTGCGCCCTCCGGCGAGACGCCAGAGGCGCAGATGGCCAGGAACTCGGGAGCGAGGAGCGGGTGCACCACATCGGTGCCTGCGTCGCAGCCCAGCCGGGCCAGGCTCAGTCTCGTGAGCTCAAGGTCACGTCGTCCCAGAGCCCATGCGGACCGGCCCTCGTACCGGACCGGCCTGGCCGTTCCTCGCGCAGCAGACCATTGCGGACGCGGCACGCTGCGCGCGGCCTGAGCCAGCCGAACTGGGCCGCCGACCCAGCCCGGCGAGGCCACCACCACGACCGCCGCGGGCGGCGCAACCGGCCGAAGCACTTAGTCTCCGCCCACACCGGTCAGCAGCGTCCCACCTGCGGCTTGCCTCAGCAGCGAGCGCCGGTCACCTGCCACGTCACCGGGACGGGCAACGGCAGCCGCTCGCGTCATGCCGTCCGCGCGGCGGCGGCCAGCACCGGCGACGAGTCATGGCCACCGAGAAGCCCACCAGACATGGTGGCCGCCGGAGTGCACGGGGAAAAGACGCGCTCAAGCACCGCCACCGGGTCGGCGGGAGGCGTTAAGCGGGGATAGCGGACGGAGAACGCGCCCGTCCTACAACGGCGCAGCTAGCGATCTCGAAGCGACGTCAGACGGGCTTCGTGACCTCCTCCCCGCCCCCTCAGCGCCTCGTTGCTGGCGGACCCATCTCTGAAGAGCGGCCCCTGGCCACTCAGGATAAAACGCTGATGCCTCGGCGAGCACTCTATTACTATTCGTTCGGTGGTTGAATTCTGGGTACCGTAAGCGGCCGTCCCGAACCCGGCCGGGTGTCATTTATAAAGGGACTACACGTCTAGATGATTAAGGCCGCCGGTCGTAACGATGAATCTGAACAGTTGACAGGGCCGAATTGGTTGAATGCGCAACAGGATGGGAGATTCGACGACCGCAGATTATCGGGCTGCAGGAGACGGTGCCCGCATCTGCGTTCCGGGAGGTCGGGCGGACTGCACTGGAGAGATGATCCAGAATCTTCGCGAGGAATCGGATGAGCAAATCCGTTCACATCAGTATTCGCGATGACCTTAGATCCCGGCTCCTAGCCGGAGAATGGGGTGCCGGAGGGAAGCTGCCATCCGAGGCCGAGTTAGCTGCAACTTATGGCGTCGCCCGTATGACGATCCGGCAGGCAATCGCGGCCCTCGCTTTGGAGGGAGCCGTTGTCCGGCGGCAGGGCCTTGGGACTTTTGCCCTCGACCAGCGTCCGATGGGCAGGACACGTAGACCCTTCAGCTTCCCTGCGGAAATGCGCCTGCAGGGTCACCAGGTCACGGCAAAGCTGATAAGGGCAGCGGTCGAGCAGCCGCCCTCGGCTGCCCATGACGCTCTGCAACTCCGCCCGTCTGCATCATCCGTGCTCGTGCGGCGCGCGCGGCTGGTGGACGACTGCCCGATCATCGTGGAGAGTTCCTGGCTATCGAATGCGCGTTTCGCCGGACTTGCTGCGGATCCTCTGCTCGATGGGTCTCTGTACGCCATGCTGGAAAAGCACTACGGAGTATCCATTGTGCGAGTGACGCAGGTGTTTACCGTCGGCGTTGCGGCTCAGCCAGACGCGACCGAGCTTGACCTGCAGGTCGGCGCGCCGGTGCTGCTCGTCACCCGGACTGCATACGACACCACGGGTCGTCCCGTCGAATACGCGATTAGCGTCGCGCGCACGGCCTATCTCGTGGAGACGTTCATGGAAGGCTCGCAGCAGACCGCGCAAGCGGAGCCGCAGCGATCTCGTCCGCATGCACCCAAACGCACCCGTTCTGAGGGCTGATCTGGTCTTTTTTGGTGTGAGTTGTGGTTGGGGTGGTTTAGTAGGCTCCGCGTCCGTGCAGGACGGCTGATGTTGTTTTCCAGATGATTTGGAGGTCGAGGGCGAAGGACCAGTTTTCTACGTATCGGACGTCGAGCCGTATTGCATCTTCCCAGGGCAGGTCTGAGCGGCCACTGACCTGCCATAGGCCGGTCATGCCGGGTTTGACGACGAGCCTGCGCCGTGTCTGGCTGGCGTAGCTGGCTGTTTCTTCTGGGAGGGCGGGTCTGGGGCCGACCAGGGACATGTCGCCGCGCAGGACGTTGAGCAGTTGCGGTAGTTCGTCGAGGGACCAGCGGCGCAGCAGTGCGCCGATTGGTGTGACGCGTGGGTCGTGGTGGATTTTGAACAGTGCTCCGTCGGCCTGGTTGTACGCGGCGAGCAGCGCTTTTTGCTGTTCTGCACCGACGATCATGGTGCGGAACTTGCAGAGGGTGAACGTGCGGCCGTCTTTGCCGACTCTGGTCTGGCGGAACAGGGCGGGGCCAGGGCTAGTGCATCTGATGGTCAGGGCTATGGCGGCGAACACGGGAGTGAGCATGGCCAGGGCCAGGGCGGCGGTCAGCTTGTCGAACAGGGTTTTGACGGCTCGTTTGGCTCCGGCCAGTTGTGGGTGCTCGAGGTGCAGCAGGGGCAGGCCGGCGACTGGGCGGATGGTCGTGCGCGGCCCGGCGACGTCGAGCAGGGCTGGCGCGACGCATAGGTCGGTGTTGGTCTTTTCCAGGTCCCAGGCCAGTTCCCGCAGCCGGGTGCTGTCGATTTCGGGGCAGGCCAGGACGGCGACGGTGTCGGCGCCGAGCCGCAGGACCGCGTCTGGGATGCTGTCGATTCCGCCGGCTACTTGCAGGCCGGCGATGGTGTCTGGGGTCATTTGGTCGGTGACGCACGCGGCCACCACCCAGAACCCGTGGTAGGGCTGTTTGCGCAAGGTGGTCACCAGTTCGGCGACGGCTGTGGCTTGACCGGCGGCGATGACCCGCCGGGTGCAGCTGCCGCGGCGCCATTTGCGGTGGAGGTGCTTGCGCAGGGCGTACCTCGCGCCGAGATCGAGGATCGCGGCCGCTGGAAGGGCTATCGCGATGTAGCCACGGGCGAGGTTGAGCTTGGCCGCATAGGACACGACCGCGACGGCGGCAGTCAGGCTGGCGGCGGCATTCAGCAGCCGCCGGAATTCCTCGGGGCCGGTGCCGATGAAGCGTGCGTCGTAGCAGCCTGCGAGCCGGATCGCGGTTGTCCACAGGACCGGCAGCGAGCAGGTCAGGGCCAGGTAGCTGGTGGGCAGATAGCCCTGGCTGGTGAAGCGCGCCTGGGTTGCCAGCAGGCCGGCGGCCAGGGCGCACGCGCAGTCGGTGATGGCGGCGCGGCGCAGGTAGGCGCTGATCCAGCGCGAGGGATTGGCCGCGACTTGCCGTGGCGGGGCATTGGTGACCGCGGTCGTGCCGCTCACGGTCGCCGCCCGCCTGTGGTCCAGCCAGCACTCATCCACTGCTCCGTCACCTGCGCTGCGCCAGCGCGCCGTCGGCAGGCCGGCCATGGCCGGCCTGCTGGATCGTCTTTGGCCCCGGTAAAGATAGGCACCCGGCCATTAACGTATTCGGCGTTGCGTCGCCAGCTTCGCCGGGTGGCTATCAGGCAGACTAACAGCGCCCGGTAGCCCCGGCATCGTTTTCCGCTAATGGCGCTCGCGGGATTATGAGCCACGATGGGAATGCTGAGCTAGTTATCTATATAACCGGCGCTGGCGTCTAGACGTCTTTCGGGTAAGGGATGACTCCCTGGATTCCACCCGTTATTTACTGGCACTGCCTCGCGCCACGATTAACCTCTAGACGTCTTACGCCGGCCCACCGGGCCCACCCCCAGATAACCGGGCAGGCCGACATCGGCGGGAATTGACGCGCGCTCGACGTCTCGGCATGCCTCGATGTCGCGCCGAAGGGAACCAGGACCGGGTTGCGGTCACGGCTCCGCCATGCTCCGGCGACGACGGGACCAGCTCGCCGCAACTGGCCATATACGCAGCCTGACATCCTGCAGTCAATGGCGATGGACGGTCTAGACTACTAGGCTAAAGCCGAGACCTCAGTCCGTCTGAGGAAGCGGGACTTCGCTGGATCATGATATTGAATAGTCAATAGGCCAATCGGATGACTCGGGTGCCTACTCTTCCAGGAAATTCTTTAGATGCTATTTACATTGCACAATAAGAGCGTATGCCGTGCCCTTACGTTTGCGCCTCCATGGGCCTGGTAGCGCGGTCGCCACTAAGCCGTTAAGCTGCGAGAACGATCCAGGTCACCGGGTCACGGCCAAAGCAAAATCGCTCAGGGCTGGCTCACGGGCGCCTCATCGCAAAGGAGATCGGATTATCGCCTCGCAGTACCCGCCCGGCAGCAAGTACCTTGCCCCGATCAATTTAGGAACAAGCGAGTATGCCCGATATAGTGACAACTGAGGCGTGGTACGAAGCAGTGGCGAGCTTGGCCGACAGGGCCGAGGACATAACTAACCCGACCGCCACATACGTCGACACAGCCTTTCTTGCGGCGCTGCAGAGCAAACGCAATCAGATCATTTTCGGACGTCGCGGAACTGGGAAAACCCATCTGCTCCGCCGCCTGCAGGATGAGCTTTACGCGCGGTTCAGCGAGCTGCGTATGGTCCCGGCGTACGTCGATGGGGCCACGCTCGAGGGATCCATATCCTCCTACAACGATCCCGCCGCCATCGCCCTGGCTCTGTACGTAGATCTCGTGCGGCGCACCGTGCGCGAGCTTTCCCTCTTCATAAACGGTCAGCTCCACCCCGGCTTACTAGATCGCATCCTCCCGAATACGAAGCGAGATCAGCTTGGGCAAATGCGTGAAATGGCCAGTCGCCTCGATAGCTTACTGGCCCAGGGACAGGTGAGGATGCTGCCCATGGGCGAGGCTATCGCAGAGTTTGAGAATCTCGATGAGGCGGTGTCGCGGCGCCGCCTGGCCGCGGGCGGGAGCGCGGCAGCCTCGTTGTCGGATCCGAGGACTGTCGGAATCAAGCTTGAGGCATCGGCCGAGAGGGATCTCAGAAGGACTGCCACACATGTGACGACCCGCAAGGTCGCAGGCGAGACCTATCTTCCGTTTGCCGATGTCACCCGGCTCATACGGCGCATGCTGGCTACGCTCGGTGATTCAAGTCTCGTCATCTTGATAGATGAGTGGTCATCGCTTGGCGACGACGAGGTTCAGCTCTTGCTCGCTCAGCTTCTCCGCCTGACAGCGCGAGGCGGGATCTGCCTCAAGCTGGCCTGCGTCTCGGGGCGCACCAAGCTTTTCCTGTCAGGCGCCGCCGGGAAAAAGCGCAACCCCATCGGGCTTGAGATCGGCGATGACATCACCGCGGACGTCGATCTTGATTCCGTCGTATTCGTTGACAACGATATTCAGCAGCTTGCCGGGTTCTTCATGTCATTGCTCCAGCGCCACCTTGGATCCGTGGTCCCGGAAATCTCTCACGCCAGCTTCGATACTTTCTCCAGGTATGTACTGGAAGAAAGAATGGCAGACTTCCGCGTCTTCGCCGAGTTGTGCCATGCCTCAAGTGCCGTTCCCCGCGACTTCATCAGCATTTTCCGCCAAGCGACGATGATGCAGCAAGCATTGAGATCGCACCAGATGACCGTGGCTAATGTCCGGACCGCTGCGCGCAATGTGTATGAGGGCAAGCGCTCCAACCTGGCGGGCACGCGGTCGGGCGAGTTGCGGCTGCTGGATCGCATATACCGAAAGGCGGTTATCGGGCAGAGCAGTTACTTCTTTCTGCTTGAGGCATCGCTTGTGGACAACCCAAAGATAATGGAACTATTCACGGCGCGGCTGATACACAGGACGTCAGCGACATGGCTCGACCCCTCGAGTCTCAAATCTTACGTCTACTACATGGTGGACTATGGGACCAGCATCGAGCTCTTGCGCAAAGCCGGCGCCAAAGCTTGGGATGATCTTACTCATGGCACGATGGGGCTGATATCGGCAGAATATTTCACGCCCACGGCGAGCTCGGGCCTGTTAAATCTAGTGCTGGAAGAGCTGGTCGCGTCCTTCGCTCAGGCACGATTCGATGCCGATCCTGCCAAGCTGATCATAGATAAGGAACTTATTGACGAAGAGCGGAACTAGGGATGTCCTGGCTGAGAGATTTAGCGAAGAGGTACTGACGTGAACGCTACACCGACGATGCAGCATCGGCAGCTGATGGTCGACGACTGCGAGTGGGCCATCCAACACCGGGCCGAGATCTCATACGGCCAGGTGCGGCCGATCCCGGTCAATCTGCCGAAGTTCCACCTGCCATTCACCACGGACTGCTCGGGTTTCGTTACCCTCATGGCGAAGTGGAGCGGAAATCCGGACCCGAACGGCAACAATTTTGACGGCCAGGGCTACACCGGCACCATGCTTACGCACCTTCCGCACATCCCGTTCAGCCGGACATGGCGCGGTGACCTCGCGGTTTTCGGTGAATACCCGGGTCTGCATGTCGTGGTCCTGCTCGAGGGTGGCTCACACCACGCCGATCCTCCGGTGGCATCGCATGGCGGCCCCGGCGATCCGCAAAGCTACCCGCTGTCCCAGGAGATAGCGTTCTTCGGCCCGGGCTGTCCAGTGACCTATCTCCGTCTGCGACGTAACGACTAACAGCTGTGGCAGGCTCCTCCGCTGCGTCCTCGAGCAGGCCGGATGCCGCGAGGCGGCCGTCCCAGCACCGGGGCGCCGTCGGCAAGGTGGGCAAGGTGGCCCAGGACAGGAGCAGTCAGCGATGTTGACGAAGCGGCCATGCCCGCCGGGCCTCGAAACTGGCCGGGTCGACGCCGGCACCGAAGACGAGGCCTGCCGCCACCTATCGCAGCTTCTTCGCAGCGATCAGGTAACACGCATCCACCTTGTCGTGGGGCCGCTGCCGGCGCGGAAGCAGACGCGGCGTTCCAAACCCCCCAGATCAGGTAGCGGGAATTGCGGCAGCTATATTAGGGCCGTCGCGCCACACGTTGTTGGACCACTCGTTACCTGTGTTTCCAGCGGTGAAGTCAGCCACCGGCCCGAAGGCGCCGCCATTGGGGTAGTACATGGTGCTTATCACGTTATTGGTGATGGCGATGTTGGTGGCCGGCAGCCCTGCATATTCGGTCCCGCTCTGGCCGCCGTAGATGCAATAACCACCGCCAGCGAGCAGATTGTTGTTGATAGTTTTGTTCGCTATGGCAGGCGGTGAGTTATCCTGGAAGAGCGCTATGCAGTCAGTTTGGCCCCAGCTGTTCAGGATAGTGTTGCCCTGTATAAGCATGAACGTGGTGCCACCGGTGGCCATGACACCATTGACATGGTCGCCGTAGGTGACGTTGCACGCCAGGTCATGTATATAGTTATTTAGTATCTTCCCCGCATGTACCTGGATGCCGGTTGCGCACCAGTAAAGGTTGCATGCCTCTATGAGCAGCCCGGTGGCGTTGCCGTAGATATCTTTGATACACGACGTAGCGCGGTTCATGTCGTTATCGGCACCTGAGATGGTACAATTCTTGATGGTGAATGACGTGATCGGCTCGCCGTTGTTATTCTCGTCAGTCTCGATGCTCACCGGGAAGGTACGCTGCCCGCCGACGACTATGGCGCAGTTCAAGATCGTCACATTATTGGCGTAGATGGCGACGCCGAAGCCATTCAGGCTGAACCCGTTGAAGATGGTTCCTGCTCCAGTGATGCGAACGAGGCCGCCGGAATATTCCCATCCTGGTCCTCTGGAAACCTGTCCGGTACCAGAACCAATCTGCTGGAGGCTGACTCCGGCTGCGGGCCCTGTGCTTGACGCGCTTGGATAGGGCGGCGAGCTTACCGGCAGCATGATGGATGTAGAGGCGCTCTGGCTTATTGCGTCGGTTACCGTGACAGTAAAACTAAAAGTGCCAGAGGCGGAAGGAGTCCCTGCCAGCGCGCCTGTTTCGGAATTAAGGCTGAGCCCTTCTGGGAGAACTCCTGCGCTAACGCTCCAGGTTAGCGGAAGAGCAAGCCGCGGCACGGGAAGCTGGTTTCTGTAGGTAACTCCAACTGTTGCGTTTGGTTGCGTCACGGGCATCTTCTGCTCACTTTCTGCGCCACCATAGAATTCTCTCAGGCGTCACCGCCCCTCTATTCCTAGTGCAGGTACCATCCGCGTCATGGGACGTTGCGTCAGATGCGAGCGCAGGATTCGAGTCGGCAGCCTCTGGCGATTGTGGCGAGTGAATTTCTGCCAAGCATGTGTCTTCCGAGTTACCCTAGCACAGGTCGAAATTGATCATGGATGCAGAAACGGAAAATATGCTTATGTCTATTTTCTGGAAATTGCTCAAGCCATAGCGAACTTAGGTGGTTAACCTAGAGGGTGTATGTGTTTGGGCTTCGCGAACGAGAATGCCACCGCTCACCTCGCGCCGTGCGTAATGCGCGATCGGTTGGGTTTTGGCCGGTCAGACTTTATTGCCGCTGCTAAGCCACCGTTAATTGGCTAGACAACCAGGAGAGATGGATGTGCCACCCTGGAAGAAGTCCGGCACCCAGGTGCTGGACCGCTCCCAGCCGGTGCTGCCGATGAAGGCCGGCGTGCCGGAGCGGCGCGGCCACGTCTACGTCAGAGGTGCGCCTCGAAACCGACGCGCGGTCAGCGACCGACCGCTCGGGCCAGCTGGGCCTTGGTCATCGACGAACGGCCCTTCACACCGCGTCGCCGCGCCTCGGCGTAGAGCTGCTCCTTGGTCGGGCCGCCGGCCCCGCGATGCGAGCGCAGTCCGCCACGCCGGGATGAAGACATGTCCTTGGTGGAGGTGCGGCTGGCGGTGCGTGCCTCTCCCGACCGGGCGCGTTCCTTGTTCACCGTGCGGGCCGCGATCTCCTCGGCCCGGCCGGTGCTTT
>Ga0335074_10004113_pt1 | contig 20028 bp, 18 predicted proteins | sample Lox_Sample_23_FD_206715 | JGI IMG/M metagenome (GOLD analysis project Ga0335074, IMG submission 206715) | Soil microbial communities from Loxahatchee National Wildlife Refuge, Florida, United States - Lox_Sample_2.3 | ecosystem: Environmental > Terrestrial > Soil > Wetlands | place: USA... | reverse complement strand
CCAGACGAGTTCCGCAAAACCCTCGAAGGGAGAAGGGCCATGGCCCTTCTCCCTTCGCAAATCACAACCATCAACACAACGGAGAATCTCCAGTTATGAATGGTTGAGAAAAAGGGGGCAGGTCAGGGTTCCGATTTATTGAAAGAGATTTATATGCGCAATTATCAGCCCCGCACCCTGATTAACCCATTTCTTAATGAGGGTCTGCCATTCCCGATTCAAGGTATTACAGTTTAACTACTACTTTTTTTCTGTCGCTTCCCGCACGATCCGCGCAGCAGCTTGGCTAAAGTCTTCCTTCTCGACAGGACACTCTTGAGATTCGATGCTGGCGGGTATCTCCCCGTTCTCGTAAAGGGTGATTAGCCCACACACCCCGCATTTGGCTCCAACCTTTTGTCCTTCTTTGAACAAAGCAATTACGAATTTGTGTTTTGCCATGCCCTAAGTCTACTGCTCATTCAGGAATTCGGCGGAAGGCGCAAATTCAAACTGCACCACTACCGCAGGTCAGAAGGAAGCGGATTGGAGCAGTTCCTGTGGTGTGCGGCCCTGCCGGCGCAGAGTGCGGATAGAGAGCGCGTCGTGGCGCTTGGCGAGGCGCTGTCCAGCGGAGTCGGTAACAAGCGGGCAGTGATACCAGGCGGGCGGCAGGAGCTTAAGGGCGTGGTAGAGCAAGAGCTGGCGGGCGGTGGATTTGAGCAGGTCGGCTCCGCGTACGACTTCCGTGATGCGCATGGCGTTGTCGTCGACGACACAGGCGAGTTGGTAAGAGGGGACGGCGTCGCGCCGCCAGACGAGGAAGTCCCCGAAGTCGCGTCCGGCGATGAACTGCCGCGGGCCGAAGTGCTGATCGTGAAAGGAGATGGCTTCGCCGTCGGGAACGCGGAAGCGCCAGTTGACAGCGGAGTGCGATGAGGGAAGGTTTTTCAGAGAGCTCTCAGGTGAGCCGGGAACGGGGCGGCAGGTTCCGGGGTAGATGGGGTCGTCGTCTTCGGTGGGCGCGGCGGTGTCTTCATGCGGGGCGGTGGCGGCGCGGGCGAGGTCTTTGCGAGTACATGTGCAGGGGTAGATGAATCCCGAGTTGCGGAGCTGGTTGAAGGCGACAAGGTAGGAGGCGAGGCGCTGGCTCTGTGAGTATGGCGCGAAGGGGCCGCCGATGTCGGGGCCTTCGTCCCAGTCGATGCCGAGCCAGTGAAGATCCTCGATCATGGCGTCGTAAAATTCGGGGCGTGAGCGCTGCTGGTCGAGGTCTTCGTTGCGCAGGATGAGCGTGCCGTGTGCGTTGCGGGCGCGAGCGTGTGCGGCGAAGAAGGTTCGAGCGTGGCCCAAGTGCAGCAGCCCGGTGGGCGAGGGCGCGAGGCGTCCGCGATAGGTTGAGGCAGGCGGCGAGGGCATGCATTCATTATGACTGTGCAGCCGGAGTACGAGCCGAAGGCAAGCCTGCTACTTGATTCCGATGACCATGGAATCCGGGCCGCCGAGATGTTCGGCGCGTGTTTCGCGGAATCCGGCCTCCTTCATCCATCCCTCGCAGTCTGGAGCGGTGTAGTCGAAGCCTCCACCGGTTTCGATGAGCATATTCAAACTCGACAAAAGTCCGAGTGTATTTTGGGACCGGTCATTGTCAATCATGATCTCGTAGACGATGAAAGAACCGCCTCCCGGCAAGGCATCCCATGCTTTGCGGATGAGCATGCGCTTGGTGCTGAGATCCCAATCGTGCAGGATATGGCCCATCATGACCACGTCGGCTTTGGGAAGTGGGTCATCGAAGAAGCTGCCCGGTGAGAATTTAACGCGCTGCGATAGTCCTTGCGAATTTACATAGTCCTCGAATACGGGGCCAACTTCGGGCAGATCGAAACCAGTGCCAGCGATGTGCGGGTTGGCAAGGGCGACCTGGGTAATCAAATCTCCCTGGGCAGTGCCAACGTCGACGGCGGTGCGGTAGTTGCTCCAGGGAAATTTGCGCGCGATGGTAATGTTCGCAGTGTGGCTGATGCCGGTCATGGCCTGAAGGAATTCCTTCAAACGAGCGGGGTCGGCATAAATGGCGGTGAATGGATTGGGATTTCCATCCCGCGTTTCGTTCTGGGGAAGGCCGGTGCGGAGGGCGGTGGTGAGATGTCCCCAGAACGGATAGAGCCGATTGTTGGCCATCGCGAGAATGCCGCCGATGTACGAGTTCTTCCGCTTGTCGAGGAATAAGTCCGTCGAGGGCGTGTTGTAGTACTTGCCGTCACGGCGTTCGAGGAGTTTGAGTGCGACGAGCGCGTCGAGAAAGTCGCGCGCTGAGCGTGGATGGAGGCCGAGGCGTCCTCTGAGGGATTCGAGGTCCTGGGGCTGGCGCGCGAGTTCGGTGAACAGTTCCATTTCGACTGCGCTGAGGAGGGTTTTGGACGACATGAAACCGAGGCCTACCTGCAGGATTTGATCCGGTTGCTGTTCGCTCATTGTTCCTGATCTCCAGACTGGGGAAGGCGTCACCGTTATAGCAGCCAGTACAGGGGGATGTCAGCAGGCTTCGTCAAGCGGAGGTGATGAGCAGGCAAATTCGCTTTCCCCTGAGAGTGCGAATTCTTCCCCATCAGAGCAGCCGTCCTCATCTAGCGGTTCGTATCTGGATTGGCTGGATGGGTCGTCGAAGTCTCGATCGTTCATTCCGGTCATTTCATGCTCGAAGAGATCAGGGATAGCGGTGAAGGCGATGCGCGTGGGCGCGGCGGCCTTGGCGAGGAGCATCCCGCCGGGCATGACGGCTGCAAGGCCGTATTTGTGATTGAGCGTGTCCATAGTGGCGGAGAGACGGCTGCGGCGGGATTCGGCTTCGAGGCTGGAGAAAAGGCCGAGCGTGTGCAACTGGTCGGGCACGAGATTGCCGAGCCAGACGCCGACGTGGAAGGGCTTTTGATACATGGGGCCCTGCGGGCGGAGCGCCCAGAGCTTTGTGAGGGACTCGATGAGTGTCTGACTGTCCTGACATTCGATGATGGAGATGCTTTGGGACCATGCGGACTGCCTGGATGCGCCGTACTGTGTGGTTTTGGGAGTGAGGAATTTGAGAAAGAGAGACACGTTGGTGGTCCAGAGCCCAGCAGTGCGGAGGCGGAGAGCGGCCTTGTGCAGAAGCTTATGGGCGACGGCGCGGGCGCCTTCGACAGTGCGGAGGCCGGGCGGGAGAACGTGGCTGTGGCTGACAGATTTGGGGTGTTCGAGGACGGCGTTGTTGAAGTCTTCGCCACGGAGCCAGTGCCAGAGCCGTTCGCCGTTGACGCTGCCCCAGGCGCGGTTCATCTGTTCGCGATCGAGGGCAAGCAATTGAGGCATGGTGCGGATGTGGTGCTGATGGAGGCGGCGCTCCATGCGCGCGCCGACTCCTGGGAGGTCGCGGAGTTGAAGCTGGCTGAGCGCGGAGGCGAGGATGTCTGGTGTGAGAGCAACGAGGCCGTCGGGTTTGTCCATGTCGGAGGCGATTTTGGCGAGGTAGCGGTTGGGCGCGAGGCCGATGGAGCAGCGAAGAGTATTGCCGGCGTGGTCCCGGATGGATTGCTTGATGCTGCGGGCAAGGTTGAGGGCGTTCAGCAGGGATTGTTCGCGGCCCATCAGGGTGATGGCCATTTCATCAATAGACATCACGGATGACACCGGGGCGCAGCGCTCGACGGCGCGAATGATCTTGTGGTGGTACTCGACGTAAAGCTCGTGCCGAGCCTCGATGAGGGCGATTCCGGGGCAGAGGCGTTTGGCCTCGCTGACGATGGTTCCGGTTTTCACGCCGAAGGCTTTGGCCTCATAGCTGGCGGCGATGGCGCAGGTGGTATCGGCCATGACGGGGACGACGGCGACGGGGCGATTGCGGAGCTCAGGGCGGAGCTGCTGCTCGATGGAGGCAAAGTAGGAGTTGAGGTCGAGGAAGAGCCATTGAACGGAGGACGGGCTGGAGACGCGCAGCGGCACCCGTCTATTTTCGCTGTTTCTTTGCTACCCCGGCAAGGCAATTCTCACAGCCGCTAAATGATTGTGAGTGCATGTGTTGGAGAGGAGGATGCAGGGGTTTTACACACAACACATGAAGTTTGGATGAAGAAAACCCTAGGTCGGGTTCATATTTCTAAGTAAAATGGAGTCAGGCGGTGTATCCATGGGTATTGCGAAAGCACACGAAATCCTGGTTTACCTGTCGGGTCTGAGCGGTTACCTGCCGGCCATTTTAATTACGCTTGGTGTGGCAGTGCTGATCGGCTGTGCGGTGGGTTGCATGTGCGAGCCGTGCGAAGAGAAAGACGATATCTTTCACCACGAAGTGATATAGCCTTTCCGCATTTGATCACGCGAAAATATTGAAGTAAGCGTGCTCTTCGCGCTGACGCGTCCGGGGGATGTCTGCGTCCCATTCCAAGTTAAAAACTAGCTTTGCTTTCTTGTCCTTAGGATGGATGGATTATGATGCCGGACTGTGTTGAGCGGGGCCGGTCGCGTTCCATCTATAATCCGACACGATGGAAAACAGAGAGCATGCAATTGAGGAACTTGCGCGGCGGAATCGTCTGGCGGAGGAAGGTGGAGGCCAGGAGCGGCGCGAACGACAGGCCTCGCAGGGGAAGTTGTCCGCGCGCGAGCGGATTGCCCTGCTGCTGGATGAAGGTACCTTTGAAGAAACTGACAAGTTTGTGACGCACCGATGCACCGACTTCGGGATGGCGGAGAAGCGTGTGCCGGGCGACGGGTTCGTGACGGGATACGGCCGTGTGGACGGGCGGACGGTGTTTGTGTTCGCGCAGGACTTTACGGTGTTTGGCGGGTCGCTGTCGGAGTCGAATGCGGCGAAGATCGTGAAGCTGATGGACATGGCGATGCGCGTGGGCGCACCGATGGTGGGGCTGAATGATTCCGGAGGGGCGCGCATTCAGGAGGGAGTGGTATCGCTGGCGGGGTATGCGGACATTTTTCTGCGGAACACGCTGGCGAGCGGAGTGATCCCGCAGATCTCGGCGATTCTGGGGCCGTGCGCGGGCGGAGCGGTGTATTCGCCGGCGATCACGGACTTTACGCTGATGGTAGACAAGACCTCGTACATGTTTGTGACCGGGCCGGACGTGATCAAGACGGTGACGCATGAAGAGGTAACGAAGGAACAACTGGGCGGAGCGACGACGCACAATGAGATCTCCGGCGTGGCGCACTTTATGGCGCATGACGACCAGGAGTGCATTGCGATGGTGCGCGAACTGCTGAGTTTTCTGCCGTCGAACAATCTTGAAGACCCGCCGCGAAAGACATGCACGGACCCGGCGGACCGCGCGGACAGCGAACTGGATACGATTGTGCCGTTCGAGGCGAACCAGCCGTATGACATAAAACTGGTGATTGAGCGGCTGGTGGACGATGGGTATTTCTTTGAGGTGCATGAGCACTTTGCGCGGAACCTGGTGATTGGATTTGCGCGGATGAATGGGCGTCCGGTGGGAGTTGTTGCGAACCAGCCGGCGTTTTTGGCGGGGGTGCTGGACATTGACGCGAGCGTAAAGGGGGCGCGGTTTGTGCGCTTCTGCGATGCGTTCAATATTCCGCTGATTACGCTGGAGGACGTGCCGGGATTTCTGCCGGGGACGCAGCAGGAGTACGGAGGGATTATTCGCCACGGCGCGAAGCTGCTGTATGCGTTTGCGGAGGCGACAGTGCCGAAGCTGACGGTGATTACGCGCAAGGCATACGGCGGAGCGTACTGCGTGATGAGCTCGAAGCATATCCGGACCGACCTGAACCTGGCGTGGCCGACGGCAGAGATTGCGGTGATGGGGCCGGAGGGCGCGGTGAATATTGTTTACGGGCGCGAGCTGGAAGAAATGGTGAAGCAGGCTGAGGCTTACGAAGGCCCGTTGAGCGAAGAGCGAAAGAATGAAGTGCTGGCAACAGCGCGGGCCGAGAAGGTACATGAATTCCGCGAGCAGTTTGCGAACCCATACATCGCGGCAGAGCGGGGGTATCTGGATGGGGTGATTCTGCCGCATGAGACGCGGCGCAGGTTGATTGACGCGCTGGAGATGCTGGATGGCAAGCGAGACAAGAATCCGCCAAAAAAGCACGGGAATATTCCGCTATGAGGACTTGCCGTCCAGGCACACGCGCCTTCGGCGCCCCTTCTGACGGCTGACCCCAGTGGCCGCTTCCTTTGGTCGCGGACCCGGGAATGTGAAATTTCATGCGGCTCGTTTTTAACGACGAGAGCATCCGGCAACCTCAGCGCCCGGCTTCGATTCTCAATACTGACAACTTGATTGAGGTAAAACCATGAGCTCCCCCTCCAAGCGGGTTGTATTACCGCGCAGTGAATGCAAGGCTCCGCGAAATGCGAAGGAAGTTGGACGAACTCCCAAACAACAGTTGCTGAGCGTGTCAGTGATTGTGCGGCGCAAGACTCCGCTGGCGCTGAAGGAATTGAAGGGCCGGGTGGTATCGCGCGCGGAGTTTAACGAGAAGTATGCGGCAAATGCCGCGGATTTCGAGCAGATGCGGCGGTTTGCGCATGAGCATGGATTGTCAGTGGATGAGGGCGCTTCGAGCCTTTCGCGGCGCACGATTGTTCTGCGAGGCACGGTGCAGCACCTGGAGAAGGCCTTCGGCGTAGAGCTGCACGATTACGAGAGCGGAGAGAAGAGATTCCACGGCTTTACGGGCGCGGTGTCGCTGCCGGAGAGCCATGCGGGAGTGGTGGAGGCGGTGCTGGGTCTTGATGCGAGACCGGTAGCAAAGCCCCACATCAGGTTTCTGAGCGCCGATCAGCAGGCAACGGTGACGTATAGTCCGGTGCAGGTGGCGGCGCTGTACAACTTTCCCACGGGGGTGAACGGGAGCGGGGAGACGATCGGGATTATTGAGCTGGGAGGCGGGTACAACACGAGCGATATCACGACGTTCTTCGATGGGCTGGGATTGACTCCGCCGGATGTGGTTTCCGTTTCCGTAGATGGAGGGGCGAATTCGCCGACGACTCCGGACAGTGCGGACGGCGAGGTGGCGCTGGACATTGAAGTGGCGGGTGGAGTTGCTCCGGGAGCGAAGATTGCGGTGTATTTTGCGCCGAACACGGACCAGGGATTTATTGACGCCGTGACAACTGCGGTGCATGACACGACGAACCAGCCGTCGGTGATTTCGATCAGCTGGGGCGGGCCGGAGTCAAGCTGGACACAGGCAGGCTTGACGGCGCTGGACGATGCATGCCAGTCGGCGGGGGCGCTGGGAATTACGGTGACGGTTGCGTCGGGTGACAACGGGTCGAGCGACGGAGAGAGCGGGAATAATGTGGACTTTCCGGCATCGAGTCCGCATGTGCTGGGATGCGGGGGAACGAAGCTGGAGAGCAGCGGGAACAAAATTACGAGCGAAGTTGTATGGAACGACGGCAGTAGCGGCGGCGCGACGGGCGGGGGCGTGAGCGTGGATTTTGCGCTGCCGAGCTGGCAAGTGAATGCAGGTGTGCCTAAATCATCGAGCGCGAATGGCGGGCGGGGCGTGCCGGATGTGGCGGGTGATGCTGCCCCGGAGACGGGCTACAACATTCTGGTGGATGGGCAGCAGGAGATTGTGGGCGGGACGAGCGCGGTGGTTCCGTTGTGGGCGGGGCTGATTGCGCTGATTAATCAGCAGCTCGGAAAGCCGGCGGGGTTTGTGAATCCGGCGCTGTATGCGGCTCCGGGCGCGTTTCACGACATTACTTCGGGGAACAACGGGGCGTTTTCCGCCGGGCCGGGATGGGATGCGTGTACCGGGCTGGGGTCGCCGAATGGGACGGCGGTGGCAGCGGCGTTGGAATAGTAGCCGACAGCCGACAGCCAACAGCCAACAACGAATAGCCAATAGCCAGTAGGTAAGTCTCTTTGATATGGGGTGCCTACCTAGAGCGGTAGAGGTTTGAGGACAGGCTTGCCTTTGTCATTGTGGCTGATGTGGCCCATGGGTGTGTGGTGGTCGTGGGTGAAGAGGACGAGCCACTGTTCGGGGATCGCGCGGGAGTAAAAGCGCTTGCGCTGCTCGATGCAGGTGAGCGGGTCGAGATCGTAGCCCATGACCCAAGTGATGTCGAGATGCGCGCTGGTGGGGATAAGGTCGGAGATGTAGCAGGCGCGCCCGGAGCCAGAGTCGATATTGATGGCGAGCAGCTGCGCGGTGTGACCGGGATAGCACTCGACGGAGATGCCGGGGACGATGGGAGTGACTTCGCCGGGGCGAGTATCGAGCAGGGTCATCTGGCCGGATTCAACGAGGGGATCGTAGTTGGGGCTGATGTAACTGACGGCGTCGCGCTCAAGCTGAAGGTGACCGTGGGCGACTTCTCCGCGATGGGCGAAGTAGCGGGCGTTGGGAAATGTGGGCACGATGCGGCCGTCGGGCGTGCGGGTGGTGTTCCATCCGCAGTGGTCGAAGTGCAGGTGCGAGTTGATGACGATGTCGATTTCTTCCGGGCGAATGCCGGCAGCGGCGAAGGCGTGCGGCAACTGCTCCTTTGCGCCGAAGATGGCGCGGAGTTTGTCGCTGAGCTTGTTGCCGATTCCGGTTTCGATGGCGACCGTGTGTTTGCCGGTGCGGACGATGACGGTGTTGAGTCCGAGGAGGATGCGGTTCTGGTCGTCGGCGGGGGCGCGCTTTTCCCACATGGGCTTGGGGACGACGCCGAACATGGCTCCGCCGTCGAGGTAATAGGGGCCGTCACTGAGGATGGTCAACTCGAAGTCACCGTGCGTGGCGCGGCCACGCACGAGGTTGGGAGTATCGAGCCGTTCGGCAGGATGCATGCCTACTCCGCAGGATGCGCATCTTTGAGGTAAGTATCAAACTCCCAAACGATGCGGTTGAAGAGCTCCTGACGAGCGGCCGGTCCGGCGATGGAGTGGGTCTTGCGGGGGAAGATGTTGTAGTCGTAGGGAACGCCGGCATCGATCAGCTTCTGGATGTATTGGACGGTGTTGGCGAAGTGGACATTGTCGTCTCCGGTGCCGTGGAAGATGGCGATGTGGCCGTGTATGTTCTTTGCACTGTTGATCACGGAATCGTCCTCGTATGTCTTTGCGTCTTCAGACGGGAGGCCGAGGTAGCGCTCGGTGTAGATGGAGTCGTAGAGGCGATAGTTGGTAACGGGAGCGACGGAGACGCCAACCAGGAAGCGGTCAGTGTGGGAGAGCGCATAGAGCGTGAAGGTGCCACCCCAGCTCCAACCCCACCAGCCCAGGCGGTGCGGATCAAGCTGCGGATATTTGGCGAGGACCTGGTCAACGGCAGTGAGCTGATCGGCGAGTTGAGGCGGGCCGAAGTTGTGGTAGCAGACCTGTTCAAAGGCGCGGCCGCGAGTGGCCATGCCACGATTGTCGACGTGGAGTACAGCGAAGCCGTGCTCGGCGAGGAGCTGATCGAAGAAGAGGCCCGAGCCCCAGCGATCTTTCGCGGCACCGACGTCAGGGCCGCCATAGGGGTTGACGATGAGCGGGACGCTGTGAGGCGCGGTGGGAGTAACAGGTAGAAGCAGCGTGCCGTAGAGCGTGGTCCGGCCGTCGGCGGCTGTGAAACTGAGCATGAGCGGCGGCACAATGGTGTGGCCCTCGATGGGATGCGACTTCCAGAACGGCGTGCAGTCGCCGCTGCCGGTGCAGTAGCTGACGGTGGGAGGCTTGAGCATGCTGGACCATGTGTCAATGAACGAAGCGCCGCTCTCCGGGAAGTCCGCTCTGTGAACGCCGGGTGAGTTGGTGACGCGGCGTTTGCCTGTACCGTCAAGCTGCACAGCCCACACCTGTTCATCGAGGGGGTTTCCCTCGTCGGAGGTGTAATAAGCCGTTTTCGTTGCCTGATCCACAGCGTCGATGCCCTGGACTGAGTAGGGGCCGTGTTCGAGCTCGCCGTCGAGCCGGGCTTCTCCGCTGAGCGGATTGGCGGCATTGAAGGAGTAGCGGTAGATGTGCGTGTAGCCGTCGCGCCAGCTGAGGATCAGGAATTGATTATCGCCGACGAATTCAACATCGTAGTGGGTGGAGAAATACTTCGGGTCCGTCTGTGCGAGCGCAAGATGAGCCTTGCCGGTGCGGGCGTCAGCGAAGTAGATGTTGAGATGCTTTTGATCGCGGGTGAGCACCTCGACCCAGACGACGTCGGGATTGACCCAGCCGAAGCGTGGGATGTAATCATTGCCGGAGCTGAGCGGAATGTCGAGCCAGCGGGTCTTGCCTCCCGATGCGCTGACGACTCCGACGCGGACGCCGGGGTTGGGATCGCCGGGCTGCGGGTAGCGCTGCTCCTCAACGGTGGGATGAACGGGGAGCCAGTCAGTGATGGGGTAGAGCGGGACGTGGGTTTCGTCCATTTGCAGATAGGCGAGGCGTTTTGAGCCGGGCGACCAGAAATAGTTGCTCTTGACATCAAGCTCTTCGAGGTAGACCCAGTCGATTTCTCCATTGAGGAGATTGGGGTCGGTTGTATTGGTGAGCGCGATGGCGTGACCAGCACCGCCGTGGACCTTTTGCACAAAGAGGTTGTGATCGCGGACGTAGGAAAGGGAGCTTCCGTCAGGCGAGAACTTGGGATCGTCGCCGCTCTGCATCTGGGAGCTACCGACCTTGACGTTGTCGCCGGTGCGGAGATCGTAGAGCCAGAGTTCGCCGTTTGTGTCGAAGAGGAGATGCTGTGAGTCGGGCGACCAGATGTAGTCGGGCTCGCCGTAGCGATTGCGATGGTCGCGGTCCTGTTCGCTGATTTTTGCGTTGAGCAGGAAGTCGATTTTCGTATGGTCGATGAGCTTTTTGAGTTTGCCGTCGGCCACATCAATCTGCATGATGTTGCCGTCGCCGTCGATGTAGGTGGCGTGCTTGCCATCGGGAGACCAACTGATGCCGCTGGGCGGAAAGCCGGTGAGGCTGGCGCCGCCGAAGATTTCCTTTACGGTCCAGGGATGGGTTGGCTGTGAGGGAGCCGGCGGTGCGGCTTGTGAATATGCAAGAGGGAGGGCTGCGAAAAGGATAAGACAAAAGAACAAAGCGCGATGAAGACGCAAGGGCAACTCCTGAGCAGAATGTCTATCGCCGTTGGCCGTAGTTGAAGGCGGCAAGAGGGATTTTGGGCGAAATAGCATTCTAACTCCACGGCGAGACGGTGGTGAGCTTAGTTTTTCGGGGCAAACAGGGGCGGAAGGCGCAGGCATGCGCGGCGAGGCGGTTTCCTGATGCGAGCTGAAGCGTATAAACTCATGGAGCAGTGATGAATGACGAGATATTTGCGCTGGTACGACTGCAGGAAACAGATCAGGGCATAGGCAGCCTGCGCGCGGATATCGCTGCGCTGCCCAAGCGGACTGCGGCGCTCGAAGAGAAGCTGATCTGGCAAAGGGCGCGCGTTGAGCAGGCGACGAAGGCGATCCGCGAAGAAGAGCACAAGCGGCGTAGCCTGGAGAGCGACCTCAAGGACCAGCAACAGAAAATTGCGAAGTTCCGCGAACAGTCAAGCAGCGTGAAGACCAACGAGCAGTTCCATGCGCTGCAGCACGAAATTTCATTTGCCGAGACGGAGATCAGCAAGATCGAGGACCGCGAGCTGGAGAGCATGGAGCGGTCCGACGAACTGTCGAAGCAGCAGAAGGCGGCACAGCAGGAGCTGGCGGACAACTCAAAGGTTGTGGAGCTTGAGAAGGAGTCCACCCGTGAGGCGACGGAAGAGCTGCGGAAGCGAATGACGGCGCTGGAGGAGGACCGCGCGCGGCTGCGCAAGCAGATTGCAGAGGACACACTGACGCGGTACGACCGGATCGCCGGCTCGCGCGGGACAGCGCTGGCGCGTGTGGACGGGCAGCGATGCCTGGCATGCCAGATGGCGCTGCGTCCGCAACTGTGGAATGAAGTGCGGCGCGGGACGCTGACGCCGTGCGAGAGCTGCGGACGGCTGCTGTATTTCGACAACGAGAAGCCGTTGGAGCCGGATGCGCTGCCTGCGAAGCTGAAGAACAAGGCCACCGCGGGAGCATGAAGCGAATTTGCATTGATATGGACGAGGTGCTGGCCGATACGCTGGGCGAGCACATTGCGCGCTACAACCGCGACCACAGCGAGGCGGTGACCAAGGCCGATCTTGAAGGGAAATGGCTGTGGGAGATTGTGTCAGTGGACCGGCACGAGCGGCTGGAAGGCTATCTGCGGTCAGAGGATTTTTTCGAGAACCTGCCGGTGATTGAAGACAGCCAGCGCGTGGTGCGCGAGCTGGTAAAGCATTATGAGGTGTATATTGCGACGGCCGCGATGGAGTTTCCGAACTCGTTTGGGCCGAAGTATCGCTGGCTGAGGCGGCATTTTCCGTGGCTGCATCCTTCGCATTTTGTGTATTGCGGCGACAAGGGAATTTTGAACGCCGACTATCTGATTGACGATCAGCCGCTCCACTTTCGACGGTTTGCGGGCGAGGGGATTTTGTTTTCGGCACCACACAACCTGAATGTGATGGAGTACAGGCGGGTAGACAACTGGGTGCAAGCGGGGAAGCTGTTTCTACCGGATGAGGAGTTCCAGGGTTTACAGCCCTAGGAACGCCGCAGCGCGGAGGGCTCAGATTGTGAGCGCGACAGCGGGGCACTGAGCAGCTTGTCGCCGGCCGAGGTGGGGTTTCCGGCGCTGCCGTGTGGCGAGCGGGCACCGAGCGGAGCGCCCATGGGGCGCAGGTTCAGAGTGGGCTGCGCGATCAGCGGCTGGTGCATGGTGACGATCAAGGCGACCGCTGATTCTTTTCCGGCGCAGCGGTAGGAGTGCGGAGTGCTGGCGTCGAAATAGACGGAGTCGCCGGCCTCGAGCATGCTGCCTTTGTCGCCGTGCTTGATTTCGAGAGTGCCTTCGAGAACATAAAGGAACTCGTAGCCGGGATGGACATGAGGCCGGATGTCGCCGACGCCCTTGAGGGGAATAAACTCCGCGTAGTAGGGGTCGAGACTGCGGTCAGGCACCATGTAGGCGAGGCTCTCGAAGTAGTAGGTCGGGTTGTCGACACCGCTTTGAGGCAAGCGGACACGATCGGCCTTTCTGTGTACGCGAAACAAGGTGTGCGCTTCCGGCTCGAAGAAGTAAGAGAGGTCCTTGCTGAAGACCATGGCGATGCGAGCAAGGTTACGCAGAGTCGGGACGACGCGTCCGGTTTCAAGCTGCGAGAGGAAACTGGCGGAGAGCCCGGTGTGCTTGCCCAGCTCGACGAGGCCCATGGACTTCTTGAGGCGCAGGCGCTTGATGCGCTCACCGATGCGGCGCTCGGCGATAAATGCCTCGGCTGTGGAGGCATCTACCTGATCGCGGGTCTGATTGTCAGAGCGGTTGGCTTGCAGTGCTAGCTCAGCTTTTGAGACCTTTTTTTTGCTGGTTTTGCTCGCCATGTGAGCTCCTGATGCTTCCTAATGGGTAGGATGCGGTGCCGGGGGCGCTTGTTGCTGATATTACAACAGATTTTGACTGAATAAATAACTCCTTGCGCATCTCCAGGTATGGCGAGACAAGGGAAGGCGAGACAAAAGAAGGCCATATGGCAAATCCGGCTGCGATGAAAGTGCTGGTGAGCGGTGGATCGGGATTGATCGGGGCGTCCATAGTGCGTTCGCTGGCTGAGGACCGGATTGACGTGGTTCAACTGGTGCGCCGGAAGGCAACCCATTCGAACGAGGTTGAGTGGGATCCGAGAGCAGGGGAGCCGGTTGGGGATTGGTCGAAGATGGATTGGCCGAAGCTGGAGGGAGCGAGTGCAGCGATTCATTTGTCGGGCGCGAATGTTGCGGCGCATCGCTGGACAGCGGCTTACAAGCGGGAGATTGCGGACAGCCGGGTGGGGTCAACGCGGACGCTGGTGAATCTGCTGAAAAAGCTTGAGAAACCGCCGGGAAGCCTGCTGTGCGCTTCTGCGATTGGGATTTATGGAGACCGCGGGGACGAGAAGCTCACAGAGGCGTCGCCGCCCGGAACGGGATTTTTGGCCGAGACCTGCCGGGCGTGGGAGGCGGAAGCAGACGCCGCAGCTCGAGCTGGGATGAGAGTGGTGCATCTGCGAACGGGAGTTGTGCTGGCGCGCGAGGACGGAGCGCTGAAGAAGATGCTGCCGCTGTTCCGGGCCGGGCTGGGAGGACGGCTGGGCGACGGCCGGCAATGGATGAGCTGGATCGCACTGAGCGACCTGGTGCGGGCAGTAAGGCATATTCTGGCGACGGATTCACTGAAGGGGCCCGTGAATCTGGTGGGGCCGATTCCGGTGACGAATGCGGAATTTACAAAGGCGCTGGGCAGGGCTGTGCATCGGCCGGCGGTACTGCCAACGCCGGCGTTTGCGCTGCGCGCTGCGCTGGGTGAGATGGCGGATGCGGCGCTGCTGGCCTCGACGCGGGTGATTCCTGTGAAGCTGGCGGAGTCCGGGTTCCACTTTGATTTTCCGGAGATCGGCGGGGCGCTACGGTCGTTGGTGTAGTCCTCTGCTACGGCATTTTCGGAAATAGTGTGGTTTTTTTGTATCGTTCAATGTCAACGCTTCCTGTTGGTCGCGTTGACTTTAGGTTTTTCGCTTCGGTCCACGGTGATTCCGAAAATGCTATAGGCTAATCGTGGAATGAGGGAGATATTGCGCGGGGCGGCTGCGAAATTTGGTGCGGCAACGAGTTGGGGGCTGATTGCGGCGCTGGCGTTCCTGACGGGGTGCGCACTGGTGGCGGCTCCGCAACCGCCGAGTTTGAAGCTGCCGCAGCCGGTGACGGACCTGACTGCACAGCGTGTGGGCGATACTGTTGAGCTGCACTGGACGATGCCGAAGCGGGCTACGGACAAGGTCATGCTAGAGGGCCCGCAAAAGGTGAAGGTATGCCGCTTTGCTGGTGGCGGGCCGTGTGCGGTTGCGGCGAACCTGCGGCTCGCGCCGGAGTCGGAGGCGAAGTTTACGGATCTTTTGCCTGGCGCGCTGCTGGCGGGTCCGCTGCGGGCGCTGACATACACGGTGGAGTTAGAGAACCAGGCCGGACGCACAGCGGGGCCGTCGAATGTTGTGGTGACGGCAGCGGGGACCGCGCCGCCACAGATTGAGGATTTGCATGCGCGGGTGCAGCCGAACGGCGTGGCGCTGATGTGGGTTCCGGAGGGCGGCCAAGAGACGGTGCGTATTGAGCGGAGGCTTGCAGAGAGGCCAGCAGTAAAGAAGACTACGGGGACTGCGGCGGGAATGACGGCTGTTCCTGAGGAGCAGACGCTGGAGTTTACGGGCAAAGATGTTGGGCAGGTGCTGGATGGGGATGCGGCGCTGGACCATAGCTATGCTTATGTGCTCCAGCGCATTGCAAGGTTGACGCTGAACGGCAAGCAGGTAGAGGTGGCGAGCTTGCCTAGCGCGTCGGTGAGAGTGGATGCGAAGGACGTGTTTCCTCCGGCTGTGCCGAAGGGTTTGCAGGCTGTGGCGGATACGGCGGAGCATGCGATTGACCTCTCGTGGCAGCCGGACACGGACGCGGACCTGGCCGGGTATACGGTGTATCGGCGGGAGGCAGGATCGAGTGCGGCACCGGAGCGGATATCGCCGGTTGCGGAGCCTGCACCAACGTTCCAGGACACGAAGGTTATGCCGGGAAAGAAGTATGCGTACTCGGTGAGCGCAATTGACCACGACGGAAATGAGAGCGCGCGGTCGGCGGAGATCGTGGAATTGCTGCCGCAGCAACAGCAGTGAACGGGGGCAAGGCGAGAATGAAATATTGCCGTTTTCAGATGAGGGACAAGACCTATTACGGAGAGGTTGCAGCGCGCAACGGGATGCTGTGGGTCGAGAGGCTGCTGCCGCCGTTTGAGGAGGACCCGTGGGCGGCGGCGCCGGAGGCGGATTTTGAGGCGGCCCCACTGGATGTTGTGCCGCTGCTGGCTCCCGTGGTTCCGCGAAAGATTGTGTGCATCGGGCGGAACTACAAAGACCATGCGGCGGAGCTGGGGAATGAGGTTCCGAAGCAGCCGCTGCTGTTTTTGAAGGCGCCCTCGGCGGTGATCGGGCAGGAGGATGAGATTCGCCTGCCGGAACAGTCAGACCGCGTGGACTTTGAGGGCGAGCTTGGTGTGGTGATCGGGAAGAAGGCGTGGAGGATCGGGCCGGATGAGGATGTGAGGCAGTATATTCGCGGATACACGATTGTGAATGATGTGACGGCGCGCGATTTGCAGAAGTCGGACGGGCAGTGGTCGCGGGCGAAGGGCTTCGACACATTTTGCCCGGTGGGACCGGTAGTGACGAATGAGATTGATCCGGCGGCCGGGACGAAAGTGCAGACGCGGTTGAACGGCGAGTTGATGCAGGACGGAAGTACGAAAGACCTGATATTCCCGATTGACGCATTGCTGCGCTATATCACTGCAGCGATGACGCTGTATCCGGGCGATTTGATTCCGACAGGGACTCCGGCGGGGGTTGCGCCGATGCACAAGGGAGACAGAGTTGAGGTGATGGTGGAGGGAATCGGGACGCTGGGAAATCCCGTAACCTGACCGGAGAGGCCGCATCTAACGAATGAAATGCGCGACTTCAGATTTCTTTTTGAGGCGCAATTTTCAGGTTCATTTTGAATGACTTGATGCCGGAGGGCGGGGCCGCTACATTCCCTTCCGTCAAGAGATGGCCGATAATGAAGACAGGTGGCAAGGAGGAGATATGCCAAAGAATTTGCTGGAACAGCTTCGCGGGATGACGACGGTTGTTGCCGATACGGGCGATATTAACGCGATAGAGCAGGTGAAGCCGCAGGATGCGACCACGAATCCGTCACTGATTACGGCGGCGGCGCAGATGCCGCAATATGCGCCGATTGTGGACGGCGTGCTGGCGGACGCGAAGAAGCGGCTGGGCGAGGACGCGAGCGACGAGGCCGTGGCCAAGGATGCATTCAAGCATCTGGCAATTGCGTTCGGGAAGAAGATTCTGGCGATTGTTCCCGGCCGGGTTTCGACCGAGGTGGATGCGCGTCTCTCCTACGATACGGAGGCGACGTTGAAGCAGGCACGGGCAATCATCAAGCTGTATGAGGAGCAGGGTGTTTCGAAGGAGCGCATCCTGATCAAGATTGCCTCGACGTGGGAGGGAATCCGGGCGGCTGAGGAGCTGGAGAAAGAAGGCATCCACTGCAACCTGACGCTGCTGTTCGGGATTCACCAGGCGGTGGCGTGCGCGGAGGCGAAGGTCACATTGATTTCGCCGTTCGTGGGCCGGATTCTGGACTGGTACAAGAAGGACACGGGCAAGGACTTCCAAGGCGCGGACGATCCGGGCGTGCAGTCGGTGACGAAGATCTACAACTACTTCAAGCATTTTGGTCACAAGACGCTGGTGATGGGCGCGAGCTTCCGCAATACGGGCGAGATTCGCGAGCTGGCGGGCTGCGATCTGCTGACGATTTCGCCGACGCTGCTGCATGAGCTGGAGGCGACGCAGGAAGATCTGCCGCGGAAGCTCGATCCGGCGAAGGCGAAAGCGATGCAGATCGAGAAGCTGAACATCGACAAGGCGACCTTCGACAAGATGCATGCGGCGGACCGCATGGCGCACGACAAGCTGAAGGAAGGCATTGAAGGCTTCTCAAAGGCGCTGGAGCAGCTGGAGCAGATGCTGGCGAAACGTGTGGCGGAGCTCAGCGCGAAGGAGCCGAAGCCGGTCGGGGCGGACTAATAGCCAACGGCCAATAGCCAATAGCCAACGGCCAATAGCCAACAGCCAATAGCCAACAGCCAATAGGGGTGGACCTTCCGGTCCGCCCTTTTTCTTGCCGGGTAATGGTGCGCGCGCTGGTATCTTGCTGAAGTAGCCCAAAAATCCCTTCGAGATCAACTGAAAAAATGCAGACGTTTGCGGCGATCGATATCGGCTCCAACTCGTGCAGGCTGAAAATTGCGCGGGTGGTGCAGCACCGGCTGCGCATGGTGCACGAAGATCGCGAAGTGACCCGGCTCGGCGCGAGCGTGTTTGAAGCAGGGCTGGTTTCGCCCGATGCAATGGCTTCGACGCTGCGGGCGCTGAAGCGCTTTTACCGAGCTGTGCAGACGCACGGAGCAGACCAGGTGCGGGCCGTGGCGACGGCGGCAATGCGCGATGCTCGCAACGGACGGGCGTTTCTGGCATGGGTGAAGGACGAGACGGGCTGGGACGTGGAGATCATCTCCGGGCTGGAAGAGGGACGGCTGATTCACCGCGGGGTGATGAGCAATGAGCCGGGCGCGGCGGGGCGATGCCTGCTGATTGACGTGGGCGGCGGCAGTTGCGAGGTGTCTCTTTCCGAGCACAAGCGCATTGTGGAGACGGCGAGCCTGCCACTGGGCGCGGTGCGGCTGACGCAGGAGTTTCTGAAGAGCGATCCGCCGACGAAGGCCGAGATTGCGGGGATGAAGAAGTTTGTGGCGCGCGAGCTGCGGCGGGCCTCACGACGGGTTTCCGCAGAGCGGGTGCGGGTGGTGATCGCGACTTCGGGAACTGCGGCGGCGCTTTCCGCGGCGAGCCAGGCGATGCACAAGTCGAGACCGACGAAGCGAGCGTACGTTGCTCCGACGGCGGACATTGTGAAACTTGCCGCGAAGCTTACGAAGATGAATAACGGGGCGCGCAGCGGAATTCCGGGGATTGGACCGCGGCGGTCGGAGATTATTGTGGCCGGGGCGCACGTATATGCGGGGCTGCTGGAACACTTCAAGCTGCCGGGGCTGCGCTACTCAGAGATGGGGCTGCGTGATGGGGTTCTGGCGCAGATGCTGGCGGAGAGCGACTCGCGCACAACGGCACACCTGCAATATGAGCGCGACCGCTGGGAGGCTGTGCTGGAGATATGCCGGAGGTATGGAGTTGATTTCAAACAGGCAGAGCCGGTGCGGGCACATGCGGCGCAGCTGTTTCATGATCTGGCAGGGATCCATCAGCTTCCGGAGGACTATCAGACGTGGTTAGAGGCGGCGGCCATGCTGCGGGACATTGGGAAGTACATGAACTACCAGGGACACCACCGGCACGCGCAGTACATTGTTGCGAACTCGGAAATCTTCGGGTTTACGGCGACACAGAGAGTGGTGACTTCGGCAATCTCGCGGTATATCGGCAAGAGCCGTCCAGAGCCGGAGGGACGAACGATGCGGCAGGTCCCGGTGGAAGAGCACGAACATGTGCGGCGCGCGGTGGTACTGCTGCGGCTGGCTGTGGCTCTGAACCAGGACCGCGCGAGCGACGTGCTGCGAGTGCGGGTGAAGGTGTTTCCGAAGCGGGTGCTGCTGGAACTGAGGCCGGGGCGCACAGGCGCCGAACTGGAGCTGTGGTCGCTGCGAAAAGAGGCGGCTTACTTCCGCGAGGTCTTTCGGCGCGAGCTCTTTGTGACCTTGGTATAAACACCGCGCAGGATGCGCGGATCGACCAGCCATTGAAGAGTGCCGGGGTGGCGAGTGCAGTCGACGCGGGCGATGGCGCCTTTACGAAGGCGGATGCGGGGCTTGTCTGAGGGGCTGGCGATGCCGAGGTGGCTATTACCCCGCGCGCCGAAGATGGAACCGAGGAAGACGGGCAGGTTGGGGTTATGGCCGACAATGAGGACGTTCTCGTAGTCGTTGAGGCCAGCGATCAATTTTTCAAAGGCTGCGACATTTCCGCCCGGGCTGAGCGCTTCGGAAACCAGGATTTTGGCGTCGTATCCGGTTTCAGTGCCGACGAGCGAGGCGGTCTGAAGAGCGCGCTTGAGCGGGCTGGAGATGATGAGATCGAATTGGACATTGAGAGCATTGAGGTAGCTGCCAACCAGCAGACATTGCTGCTTGCCCTCTTTGTCGAGAGGACGCTTGGTGTCGATGATGGGGTTGGCGCGGCGCGTTCCGGCGCTGGCGTGGCGAAGAATGTATAAATTCACGGGTTTTTTCCGGTTCCAGACGATCTATTAACACAATTGTAACAATTGGGCTGCTGGCGGGGGTCAGCGGGGAAACGTGGCTGATTCAAAGGGTGAATTCTCGCCGATTCATGGCTCAAGGACGCTCAGGA
>Ga0335074_10004112_pt1 | contig 20028 bp, 16 predicted proteins | sample Lox_Sample_23_FD_206715 | JGI IMG/M metagenome (GOLD analysis project Ga0335074, IMG submission 206715) | Soil microbial communities from Loxahatchee National Wildlife Refuge, Florida, United States - Lox_Sample_2.3 | ecosystem: Environmental > Terrestrial > Soil > Wetlands | place: USA... | reverse complement strand
TGGGCGCCCTACTGGTACGCCAGCGTGCAGGCCTCCACTGGCTTCGCCCCCTACCGGCCCCCGGCCGAGCCGCTGCCCGCGCGCCTGGAGCCGCTGGCCGAGCGCTGCCTGCCGTACTACCAGCGCCTCTGCACGTACAGGATTTCCTGATGCTGCAGGTCTATGACGAGCGCAACCGCGACCTGATCGTCAACGTGGACGGCAGGCTCACGCACCGGGACCGGGCCGTGGTGAGCCCGTTCGATTCCGCCGTCCAGGGCGGCGACGCGGTCTGGGAAGGGCTGCGGCTCTACGCCGGGCGGATCTTCCGCCTGGACCAGCACCTGGCCCGGCTGCGGGACTCGGCCAAGGCGCTCGCCTTCGAGCAGATCCCCTCGGCCGAGGAGATCACCGAGCAGATCCAGCGCACCATCGTCGCGAACGGCATGCGGGACGGGGTGCACATCAGGCTCACCCTGACCCGGGGCGTGAAGATCACCTCGGGCATGGATCCCCGGCTCAACCAGGCCGGCCCCACCCTGATCGTGCTGGCCGAGTACAAGGACCCGGTCTACGGCGCCGCCGGCATCAGGCTGGTCACCGCGAGCGTGCGCCGCCCGGCCCCGGACTGCCTGGACCCCAAGATCCACCACAACAACCTGCTGCCCTCGATCCTGGCCAAGATCGAGGCCAACGTGGCCGGCGCGGACGACGCGGTCGTGCTCGACCACCGCGGCTTCATCGCCGAGACCAACGCCACGCACCTGTTCTGGATGGCCGGCGGGACGCTGGCCACGCCGACCACCGTGTCCTGCCCCGAGGGCATCACCCGGGCCGCCGTGCTGGAACTGGCCGCGGCGGCCGGCCTGCCCTGCGCGACCGGCGACTACACGCTGCCCCAGCTCTACACCGCCGACGAGGCGTTCGTGACCGGCACCATGGGCGGCCTGGTCCCGGTGCTGGCCGTCGACGGCCGCACCATCGGCGACGGCCGGCCCGGCCCGGTGACCAGGCAGCTGACCGCCCTGTTCGCCGACCTCACCGCCACCACCGGCACCCCCGTCCCATAGGGGCCGCTAGGCGCTGCCCTTGATCTTGCCGTCTTCGAGTTCGAGGACGGAGTCGGCCATGCTGATCAGGTTGGGGTCGTGGGTAGCGACCAGGGCGGTGACGCCCTCGGACGCCACGACCGCGTGCAGCAGGCGCATGATCTGCTTGGCCGTCTCGGAATCGAGCTGGCCGGTGGGCTCGTCGGCCAGCAGCACCTGCGGGCTGCCCGCCAGCGCCCGGGCGATCGCGACCCGCTGCTGCTGGCCGCCGGACAGCTCGCCGGGCCGCTGCCCGGTGTGCTCGCCCAAGCCCACGATGTCCAGCATGAGCCGGACCCGGTCCTCCCGTTCCTTGGGCGGCACGCCGGCGATCCGCAGCGGCACGCCGACGTTCTCCGCGGCCGACAGGATCGGGATCAGGCCGAACGACTGGAAGATGAACGCCACCGACGTGCGGCGCAGCTGCATCCGCTCGTGCTCCGACATGGACGTCACCTCGGCGTCCCCGACCTGGACGCGGCCCTGGTCGGGCATGTCCAGCCCGCCGACGATGTTCAGCAGCGTGGTCTTGCCCGACCCCGACCGGCCCCGCAGCGCGACCAGCTGGCCGGCCTGCACGGTGAACGAGACGCCGCGCAGGGCGCGGGCCGCGGTGCGGCCGCTGCCGAAGGTGCGGGTGACCCCGTCGACGGCCACCATGTCGGTCGCGGCGGTCACCGGGACTCCTGCGGGTTCTCGGGTTCGGCGGTCTTCCGCGACGTAGCCTGGCCGGGCCAGACGCCGATGTGGTCGGGCTCGGCTTCCAGCCGCACCAGGCCGCGCATGTCAAGCGGCTCGGTCATCTCGCGCGGCAGCTGCAGCCGGCCGGCCCGGTCGAGCACCGCGTACTCGACCGCGTGCGGCACCACCGCCCCGTCGCCGGCCAGGGTGTCGCGCAGCGTCTCGGTGCTGGTCCGCCCGTCCCGGATCGCGACCACCCGGCGGACCACCGAGGAGACCGCCGGGTCGTGGGTGACGATCAGCACGGTCACGCCGAGCTCCACGTTGGCCTTCTGCAGCGCGCTGAACACCTCGGCCGCGGTGGTCGAGTCGAGCTCGCCGGTGGGCTCGTCGGCCAGCAGCACCTTGGGCTCGTTGGTCAGCGCGACCGCGATGGCGGCCCGCTGCTGCTCGCCGCCGGACATCTGATCCGGTCTGCGGTGCAGGCAGTCGCCCAGCCCCAGCAGCTCGAGCAGTTCGCCCGCGCGGCCGCGACGATCCCGGGCCCGCACGCCGGCCAGCCGCATCGGCAGCTCCACGTTCTGCTGCGCGGTCAGGTAGGGGAGCAGGTTGCGGGTGGTCTGCTGCCAGATGAAGCCCACCACCCGGCGCCGGTAGACCAGCCGCTGCCGGGCGTTCATCGCCGCCAGGTCGTTGCCCGCCACCCGGACCGAACCGGCGGTGGGCGTGTCCAGCCCGGCCAGGATGTTCATCAAGGTGGACTTGCCGCTGCCCGACGCGCCGACCATCGCCACGATCTCGCCCTCATCCACCAGCAGGTCGAGGCCCTGCAGCGCCTGCACCTCGATCCCGGCCGCGACGTAGATGCGGACCAGCCGGTCACAGACGATCAGCGAGCCCGCGCCGAAGTCCCGGTGGTGGCGCGCCGATTCCGCGCCCAGGTCGGCGACGCTGGCCGGGGGGGACGATCCCCCTTGACCCCCCCGCGAGGGCATGCTCATCCGGGCCTCCTCTACCACTAGTTTGCCCGCAAAATGCCGGCGATACCGCGGTGGCGCAGCGCTTTGGCCTCGGCGGCCAGGGCGGCCACGGCGAGGACCACGACGGCCGCGGCGGGCAGGCCGAGCGCGATCACGCTGGGCTGGAACAGGACCGGGGCGCCGGGCCCGGTGAACGCGGACAGGTCGACGGACGAGCCGATCAGATGGGGCAGCACGACCGCGCAGACGGCGCCCGCCACCACCGCGGCGATCACCGCGGGCAGCGCCTCGGCCATGACCAGGCTGGTGTCGCGCTCGTGCCCCATCACGGTGAGCCGGGCCAGGGTCAGCTCGCGCTCGGCCGACCCGAGCGCCAGGCCCAGGACCACGATCAGCAGGCTGAGCACGGCCGCCTCGGCCAGGGTGAACGCGACGATGAGCGCGGCGCCGTGCGGCAGCGGGGAATTGGTCAAGGAGGCGAGCACGGCCGAGCGGAACGTGATCGTGCTGGCCGGGATCAGCTTGTTGACCACGGCGGAAAGCTGGCTGTCATCGATGGCGGAACCAGCGACCAGGATCATGTTGGCCGGGGACGGCCCGCCCGAAGCGGATAGGGCCTGCAGCGGCATGACGACGAACGTGCCGCCGCCGGGCTCGGCGGGAGTGCCGGTCAGGATGCCCGTGACCCGCACCGAGACCTGGGTCGGCGGGGCCAGCGAGGTCAGCTGGGTCACCCCGTGCCCGAGGGCGGCGGCGGCGCCCGGTGAGGCCAGCACCGGCACCGGGGCCGAGGGGGCTGATGCGCCCGGGGCCGTCGCGAGCTTGGCCGCCGGGAAGGACGGGAACGGGGTGCTGGCCACCACGGCCGAGTAACTGACCGGGTCTACCGCCGCCACCGTCACCGGCTGCCCGAACCGCGTGACCAGGGTGGTGTTCCAGAACGCGGTCGCGTGCGAGACGCCGCGGACCGCCGCGATCGCGGCCAGGTCCGCGGAGGTAATCGGGCCGGCGGTGGGGGTGGGCTGGATCAGCACGTCGGCGCCGGTGGTGTGCCAGGCGGCGGTGGCCTCACCGCGGGCGATGCCGCTGCTGACCATCCCGGCGAACGCGGCCAGGCTGAGCGCGAGCACCAGCGCGAACGCGGGCAGCACCCCGGTCAGCGAGGATCGGGCCGCGGCCGACAGCGCCACGAAGCCGGTCGCGCCCGTCCTGCGGGCCGACAGCCGGAGCAGGCCGCGGACGGCCAGCGGGTACAGCCGGAGCATGATCAGCACCACCGGGACGGCCACCAGCACCGGCGCGATCATGAGCAGCGGGTTGACCCGCCCGCCGGCGGGCACGCCCTGGTTGCGCAGCACGACCAGGCCGGCCACGCAGGCCGCGCACGCCGTGATCTCAGCCACGGGGCGGCGCCACGCCATCCGGCGCCGGCCGGTCTCGGCGTTGAGGATCCGGGCCGGGTTGCTGGCCGGGGCGGGCTTGCGGTACTGCCAGGCCGCGATCAGCACCGGCCCGGCCAGCGCCACGGCGAGCGTGATCCCGGCCAGCAGCCAGCCCAGGCTCGCCGCCGCCGCGTCCCCCGGGATCGCGGCGATGGCGATGGCCGCGCCGACCGCCGCCGCGGGCACGGCCGCGACCACGGCGCCGCGGGCCATCAGGCCCATGACCTGGCGCAGCGATCCGCCCCTGGCCCGCAGCATGGACAGTTCCCCCGCCCGGCGGGTCACCATCATCAGGGCCGCGAGCAGGATCACCGCCGCCGCGATGACGATCAGGCTGACCGACAGCAGCAGCAGCACCGTCTCGATGCCGGCCTGGGTGTTGAGGAACAAGGCCAGGTCCGGGATCAGCGGCGAGGTGACGTCCAGGTTGTCCGCGGCTGGCTCCAGCGGGCCGGTCAGTCCCAGCGTGACCGTGGTGGCCCGGGTGAGGGCGTCGGCCAGCCCCTGGGCCTGGTCCGCGCTCAGGCCGTTGACCGCGAGCGGGAACTCCCAGTTCAGCTCCAGGCCGGGCCCGGTGAACGCGGTCTGCATCGCGGTCAGCTGACCGGGGTCCGCGAAGACCCCGCCCGCCCAGTACGAATTGTTTCCGACCAGCGAGGGCTGGCTCGCGAGCGGGTCCTGGGCCCAGAAGGTGGAGCCGCCCTGCCGCGGCCGGACGATCGCGGTGACGGCCAGCGTGATCGTGCCGGTCGGGCTGACCAGCGTCATCCGGCTGCCGGGGTGCAGCCCGAACCGGGCCGCGGTCTGCGGGGTGACCGCCACCGCCAGGGTCCCGGCCGGCTCGCGCCCGGCCGAGTAGCTCCCGGCCACCAGGGAAGCGTCGCTGGTGAGGGAGTTGCGGTAGAGCACCTCCACCTTGGGCGGCCGCCCGGCCACCACCGCGCTGGGGGCCGCTCCGGTGGCGACCGCGGCCGGTTCCGCGGTCAGCCCGTACCAGCTGCCGGGGCCGAGCGGGAGCGGCAGGCCGGCCAGGCTGGTCTTGATCTCCTGATTGATCCGGGCCAGCTGGCTGGTGGTCAGGTTCTGGTCGGCCACCGGGACGTTCTGGTTGCCCCCGTCGAAGATGACCAGCGCGTCGACGAAATTGGTCCAGTTCGCGGTCACCTGGACGGTCTTGACCGTGGGCGCGAGCTTGTCCGTGGTCTGGTGCAGCGCCTGGGACCGGGCGTGCAGGCCGAGCGCGGGCCCGGCCATCGCGGCGAACACGCAGCCGCACACCAGCAAGGCCAGCGCGACCGCGCTGCCCGCCGCCGCGCCCACCGCCCGGTTCAGGCCGAACCCCGGCCTGAGGCCGGGCCCGGACCTCACGCCGCTTCCGCGGCGCGCAGGGCGGCCGCCGCGTCCGGGCGCCGGGCCACGGTGAGCGCGGCGGCCAGCACGGGCAGCACGGCGATGGCCAGGGCCAGCGGGAGCACCTGCGCCCAGCCGAACTGGATGAGCACCGGCGGCACCGGCGTGGTCGCCGACGAGGTGAGCGTGATCGCCGGGACCAGCAACTCGGCCAGCACCACGCCCAGGATCAGGCCGGCCGCCGCGGACGGCAGGCTCAGCATGAGCTTCTCCAGGCACAGCTGGCCGGCCGCCGACCGTGGCGGCACGCCCAGCGCGGCCAGCAGCGCGTTCTCGGCGCGGCGCTGGCGGACGCCGGCCGCGATGCTGACGCAGAAGCCGGTGATGGCCAGCACCGCGGCCGCGATGGCCACGACCAGCAGGGCCTGCTGCGGCACGGTGGACAGCGGATCGCTCAGCAAGCCGGCCGCCACCCCGGCCGCGGACGTGATGGCCGAACCCGGGGGCAGGTCAGCGGCCAGCCCGGCCGGCCCCGCCGGCGGCCCGCCGGCCCCGCCGGAGGTGGCCAGCCACCACTGGTTCGGCTGGGCGGCGGCCAGCGAGCCGCTGGTCAGGACGTCCTGCAGGCTGCCGAGGTCGACCAGCAGGGCGCCGCCGCTCTGCGTCACGGTCGGGAATGTGGTCACCTCGCCGACGATCTTCACGCTGAGCACCGCGCCGTTGATGTCGGCCTGCACGACCGATCCGACGCTCGCGTGGTCCGCGGCCAGGAACTGCCGGGTCGCGATGGCCGGCAGCGCGGTTACCTGGGGCGTCCCGGTCAGGGTCAGCTCGCCGCCGACCGGGCTGGGCGGCGCTCCGGAGACGGGGCCTTTCGACAGCCCGTAGCCGGGGTCGAGCGTGACCGACAGCGCGGTGCCGGACGCGCCCTTGGCCGTGACCGCGGGCGTACCCGAGGGCCCGACGGTGCCGGTGGTCTGGCGGACGCCGGCCAGTTCGGCCGACGAGCCGACCGCGGGCCAGGCGCGCAGCGCCGTGCCGGGCAGCCGGCTCGTGCCCGGCCCGGCGGAGAAACCGTCCAGCACGAAGGTGGCCGGCTCGCGGGACCGTCTGGCGGGCAGGGTGTAGTCCAGGCTGACCGAGGTCAGCCGGAGCGGGTAGATGGCCGCGGGAGAGCCGGAACCGGGCGAGCCGGAACCGGGCGAGCCGGAACCGGAACCGGCGGCCTGGTTGGCCAGGGTGACGGTCAGGGTGTGGTCCTGGCCGTCGGCGGGCAGCGTGCCCGCGTCGAGCTGGTAGACGTTGTTGGCGGCGTCCTGCACCGACACGTTGACCGTGACCGGGGCCAGTCCCAGCGAGGCCGGGCCGATCCGCGCGGTGAGCTGGACCACGGACCCGCGGCCGGGCAGCGCCACGCCCGGCGGCGGCCCGGTGGGCGTGATCTTCGCGAACAGCGCGGCCGCGCTCACCGGCGACTGGTCGGGCCGCATCAGCACCACGTCCGCGGCCGGGCCGGAGTTCAGCGCGAGGACCTCGCTGTTGCTGGCCGTCTGCGGGAACGCCGCCACCGGCGTGGCGTGCTGCACTCCCGGCAGCGAGACCAGGCCGGCCGCCTGGGCCGCCGACAGCGGCTGGCTGGTATCGACCCGGACGTCGGCGCCCGCGGCGAACGCGGCCTGGTCGAGATCGGAGCGCGTCCAGCTCTGCCGCTGCGACAGGGCCAGCGTGCCGGTCGCCACGGCCAGCACGATCAGCAGCGCGGCGCCGCCCTGCCGGATCGGCTGGCGGCTGATCTGCCAGCTGGCCAGGGCGGCGGTCAGCCGCCGGCCGCGGGCGGCCAGCCGGTCGCCGGCCTTGCCGCCGGCCGGCAGCAGGCGCAGCGCGAGGACGGTACCGCCCGCCAGGGCCAGGGCCGGGGCGATCACCACCACCGGGTCGATGCCGAAGTTGCCGTTCGCGCCCGCCGAGACCGCCGAGTAGTGCCGCAGCTGCCAGCCCGCGAGCACGGCCAGCAGCACCAGGGCCAGGTCCGCGCCGGCCCGGCTGATCCCGGAGATGGCGGCCTGCCGGCCCCGCCGGGCCCGGGCCGCGCCCGGGGCCACCGTGCCCAGCGCGGGGACCAGCATGATCAGCGCCCCTCCGGCGGCGACCGCCACGGCCGCCAGCCAGGCGCCGCTGGTCGGGCCGGCCCCGGAACCCCCGGAGGCCAGCAGCCGGGCCAGCAGGACGCCGAGCACGCCGCCGGCCGCCGCGCCGAGCAGGCACAGCGGGACGGCCTCGGCCGCGGTCAGCCGGACCAGCTGCCAGCGGTTCGCGCCGCGGGCGGTCAGCATGGCGGACTCGCCCTCGCGCTGGCCCGCGAGCAGCCGCGCCGCGGCCAGCAGGGCGGCCGCGGCCAGCAGGAACAGCAGCACCGCGCAGATGGCCAGCAGCGAGCGGGCCACGTCCAGGTCGCTCGCGGTCCCGTTCAGCACCGCGGGCAGGTTGGTGGTGAGCGTGGCGGACGGCAGCTGCTGGGCGCTCTGCAGCGTGGCCCGCAGGTTGCTGACGTTGGCGGCGACCGTGGTGAGCTGGTCGGCGGGGATGCTGGCCGTCCGCGGCTCGGCCAGCCAGGTGCCCTGGTTGACCGCGAGGGCCGCGGCGAACGCGCTGGCCTGCACGGTCAGCGGGCCGAAGGTGGTGAAGCCGCCCGCCGTGCTCGAGCCGGACTGGGCGATCTCGTTCAGGATCCAGTACGGCGAGCTGAGCTGCCGGGGCCGGTACAGGCCGGTGACGACGAACTGGACGTAGCGCTGCGTGATCCCGTCCCGCATCCGCAGCACGTCGCCCACGGTCACGTGCAGCAGCGCGGCGGCCGTGGCCGGCAGGGCCGCGGGGACGGGCTGACCGCGGACCGCGGTGCCGGGCCAGTGGCCGGTCACCAGCTGCGCCTGGCCGGTGATGTCACCCAGCGCGGCCGCCTCGGCGATCGGCGTGTTGCCCGTGCCGCCCGAACTGGCCGAGGCGGCCGGGGTGGCGGGAGTGGCGGGCAGCGCGCCCGGCACGAACCCGAGCGGATCGGACCAGTCCGCCTGGTAGAAGGCGAACGGGGTGCCGCCCAGGGCCGACCGGATCTGCGACGGCAGGATCGAGCTGTACTGGGCCGCCTGGCTGGCGTTGACGCTGCTGCTGATCGACAGCGTGGTCCCGCTCGCGTGACCCAGGTCGTGGCGGACCGCGCGGGGCAGGGCCTGGCCGCTGAACGTGGCCAGCGCGGTGGCCAGGGCCGCGGCGACAATGATGGTGAGCGCCGCCGCGACGATCACCAGCCGGTGAGCGTTCATCCGCGGCAGCGTAAGCGAACCCCGTGTCAAGCCCATCAGGACTTCGAGCCTAAGGCCCGGAATGGCTGATAGAAAGGGTGCGTGCGCGACCTGGTACCCGTCTGTGACCAGGCTGGGATGCCGCGCGTGCCGTCGGGATGTCCAGCTAGCTTCAGAAAGGGGCTGACCGGTGTCGGTCATCGTCATCACCGGGGCCGCGGGCCTGGTCGGATCCATGCTGCGGCCCAGGCTGGCCCGGCCGGGCCGGACGCTGCGGCTGCTCGACCTGGCGCCGCTGACCGCCGGCCCGGGCGAGGAGGCGATCCAGGCCTCGGTGACCGACCTGGACGCGATGACGGCCGCCTGCCAGGGTGCGCAGGCCGTCATCCACCTGGCCGGGATCCCCGGCGAGGCGTCCTGGCCGCGCATCCTGGAGACCAACATCAACGGCGGCTACGGCGCGTTCGAGGCGGCCCGCCGGGCCGGGACGCCCCGGGTCATCTTCGCCTCGTCCAACCACGCGGTCGGCTTCACGCCGCGCGAGAACTTCCCCGTACCCGACTACGCCTTGCCCGTGCCGGACACCTACTACGGCATCTCCAAGGCGGCCACCGAGGCCATGGCCGCGATGTACCACTACCGGTACGGCCTGGACGCGATCTGCGTGCGCATCCTGTCCTGCTTCCCGCGGCCGGTCAACGTGCGGATGCTGTCGACCTGGCTGTCCCCCGATGACACGGGCCGGCTGTTCGAGGCGTGCCTGACCGCGGACCGGCCCGGGTTCCGCGTCATCTTCGGGGTCTCGGCCAACACCCGCGGCGGCTGGGTCTCGCTGGCCGAGGCCCGGGCCCTGGGCTACCAGCCCCGGGACGACGCGGAGGCCTACGCCGCCGAGATCCTCGCTGAGCACGGTGAACCGGACCCCGCCGCCGACCCGGTGCTGCGCTACCTGGGCGGCGAGTTCACCCTCCCCGACGCGCAGGTGCCCCAGGCCTAGGGCCGGCCCTCCTCGTTGCCCGCCCGGTACTCGGCCCAGCGCTTGAGCACCTGGGGCATTTCCCCGGAGACGAAATCGAAGAAGGTGGCGTGCTCGGCCAGCCGCGCGCCGGCCGGGGTGTCCGGGCCGAGCAGGTCGATGCCCTCCCGGACCAGCGCCGCCCAGCGCTGCATCACCTGGTCGCGCAGCCGGAACATGTCGCTCCACACGTCGTCGGGCATCCGGTAGTAGTCCTGGCGCGAGCCGGGCACCCGCTCCTTGTGCACCAGGCCGACCTGGATCAGGTAGCGCACCCCGCCGGACACCGCGGCCGGGCTGACCTGCAGCCGCCCGGCCAGTTCGGCGGCGCTGAGCCGGCCGGAGTCCGCGACCAGCAGGGCCACGAAGACCCGGGCCGGCATCGGCGGGATCCCGGCCGCGACCAGCACGGAGGAGAACCGCTCGAGGTAACCGAACATAGGGTCTTCCGGCCCTGTCGCCGCGTCGGGACCATCCGGCATCGTGGGGTCACCTCCGGCTCCGATGATACCGAATTATTAACTTTCATAATTTCATGAAATCTATGTAAGCTGAGGATCATGGCCAACGCGATCGAGATCGGCGCCCTGCACAAGTCGTTCGGCCGGACCACCGCCCTGGACGGCCTGGACCTGGAGGTCCGCGCCGGCGAGGTGCACGCCTTCCTCGGCCCGAACGGCGCCGGCAAGACCACCACCATCCGGATCCTGCTCGGCCTGCTGCGCAAGGACCGGGGTGAGGCCGTCCTGCTCGGCGGCGACCCCTGGCACGACGCCGTCGGCCTGCACCGCCGGCTGGCCTACGTCCCCGGCGACGTCACGCTGTGGCCGGGCCTGTCCGGCGGGGAGATCATCGACCTGCTCGGCCGCCTGCGCGGCGGCCTGGACCCCAAGCGCCGCCAGGCCCTGACCGAGCGCTTCGACCTGGACCCCACGAAGAAGGCCCGCGCCTACTCCAAGGGCAACCGGCAGAAGGTCGCCCTGATCGCCGCCCTGGCCAGCGACGCCGAACTGCTGCTGCTGGACGAACCCACCGCCGGGCTGGACCCGCTGATGGAAGCCACCTTCCGCGACTGCGTCACCGAGGAGCGGCACGAAGGCCGGACGATCCTGCTGTCCAGCCACATCCTGGCCGAGGCCGAGGCCCTCTCGGACCGGGTCACGATCATCCGGGCCGGCCGGGCCGTGGAGACCGGCACGCTGGCCGAGATGCGCCACCTGACCCGGGACCTCATCGACGCCGAGCTGGCCGGCCCGGTCAGCCTGGACGGCCTGCCCGGGGTGCACGACCTGGTGACCGACGGCCCGCACGTGCGTTGCGAGGTGGATCACGCCGCCCTCGACGACGTGCTCGGCCGCCTGCACCAGGCGGGCGTCCGTACCCTCACCTGCCGGCCGCCGACGCTCGAGGAACTGTTCTTGCGTCATTATTCGACCGAACGGAACGTGGCCGGAGCCCCCCGGTGACCGTTCTCGCCCGCCCGGGGCGGGCGGGCACCGGGCTCACCGGGACCGGTCCGCTGGTCAAGCTGGCCGTGCGCCGGGACCGGTACGGGCTGGCCGCCGCCGTCTACGTGATCGTCGTCGGGGTGGCCGGCACGGCCTACACGCTCAAGCGGCTTTATCCCACCGAGGCCGGGCGGAACGCGCTGGCCACGACCGCGGCCGCGAACCCCGCCCTGCGCTTCCTGTACGGCCGGCTCGACGGGAGCTCGATCGGGTCGCTGACGGCCTGGCGGTACGGCGTCTGGGCCGGCATCTTCGCCGCGCTGATCGCGATCTTCGTGGTGATCAGGCACACCAGGTCCGACGAGGAGGCGGGCCGGCTGGAACTGGTCGGGTCGGCCGCCGTCGGCCGGCAGGCGGCTCTGGTCGCCGCGCTGAGCACCGCGGCCGCCGGGGTCCTGGCGACCTCGGTCCTGCTGTGCCTCGTGCTGCCGCTGACCGGGCTGGGGCCGTCCGGCTCGGCCGCGCTCGCGCTGGGCATCGGCTGCTGCGGGCTGGCCTTCACCGGGATCACCGCCGTGGCCGCTCAGCTGAGCCCGACCGCCCGCGGGGCCCGGGGGATCGCGCTCGGCGTGCTCGCCGTGGCCTTCATGGTGCGGGGCGTGGGCGACTCGGCCGGCGCGAGCGGGCCGTCCTGGCTGTCGTGGCTCTCCCCGCTGGCCTGGATCCAGCTCGCCCGGCCCTTCGCCGGCATGCGCTGGTGGGTGCTGGCCCTGCCGCTGGCGGTCGCGGCGGCCGGAACCGGGCTGGCCTTCCTCATCGCCGACCGGCGGGACCTGGGCGCCGGGCTGCTGCCCGACCGGCCGGGCCGCGCGACCGCCTCGGCCCTCCTGCGTGACCCGTTCGGCCTGGCCTGGCGGCTCCAGCGGGCCGCGCTGGCCGGCTGGGTCACCGGCTACGTGTTCCTGTTCGCCGTCTGCGGAGCGGCGGCCAAGGGGATCGGCCAGCTCTTCGGCACCAGCTCCGCGCTCGAGCGGGAGTTCACCCGGATCGGCGGGCAGGCGGCCATCACCAACGCCTACCTGGCCGCCCTGATGCTGCTGGCCGGCCTGGCCGCCGCGGGATACGCGGTGTCGGTGATCCTGCGGATGCGCACCGAGGAAACCGGCAACCAGGCCGAACTCGTCCTGGCCACGGCGACCGGCCGGATCCGCTGGGCCCTCAGCCACATCGCCGTGGCCGTCGCCGGCTCGGCGCTGCTGCTGGCCGTGGCGGGGCTGGCCACCGGCCTGGGCTACGGGCTGCGGACCGGGTCCGCGGGGACCTGGGCGGCCACCATGACCGGCGCCGCCCTGGCCCAGCTGCCGCCGGTCCTGATCCTGGCCGGGGTGGCCATCGCGGCCTTCGGGCTGTGGCCCCGGGCCTGCGTCCCGGCCGCGTGGACCGCGCTGGGCCTGGTGGTGGTCATCGACCTGTTCGGCCAGGTGCTGCAGCTGTCCCACTGGGTGCTGGACCTGTCCCCGTTCACCCACGCGCCCCGGCTGCCGGGCGGCCCCGTATCGGCCACCCCGCTGCTGTGGCTGTGCGCCCTCGCGCTGGCGGCCGCCGCGGCCGGCCTGGCGGGCCTGCGCCGCCGCGACATTGGCTGAGCTCTGGTCACCGACTGCGACGGGCCCCTGACCGTCACCCGGCCGCCCGCGGACCAGACGGTCAGCGGCGCCAGGTACGGCTTCTGAGGCGCCCGCCATGGCCTGGTGCGGGGTGGGCCGGAAGCCCTGAGTTCGGGGATCGCACTTTGCATACAGTCGCCGATAAACTCCGATTGTGTCCGGGTGGCCAGGAGGTGGGGCGGGATGACGCAAGGTGTGACGGCGCGAACGGCGGTGATCCGCCCGCTGCAGCGGCCGGTGCCGCTGCGCCAGTCGGTCTACGACGCCCTGATCGACCTCATCGTCGGCGGCGAGCTGCCGCCCGGCCAGCACATGGTGGAGACCGACCTGGCCCGGCAGCTCGGCGTCAGCAGGCAGCCGATCCGCGAGGCGCTGCACCGCATGGAGGCCGAGGGGTGGGTGGACCTGCGGCCCAGCCAGGGCGCCTTCGTGCACGTGCCGACCGACTCCGAAGTGGACGAACTGCTCGACGTGCGCGCCCTGCTCGAGGCCGAGACGGCCAGGCTCGCGGCCCGGGTGGCCAGCCCGGCGCAGGTGGCCAGGCTCAGGGAGATCTGCGCCGAGGGGCAGGCGGCGGCCGGCCAGGACGACCTCAGCCGGGCGGTGGCGGCCAACGACGTGTTCCACGCCGAGGTCGCGGCGGTCGCGGGTAACGCGGTGCTGGCCGAGCTGGCCGACATCGTGGGCCGCCGGGTGCAGTGGTACTACCGGATGGTCGCCCCCGAGCGCGGGCACGGCTCGTGGGCCGAGCACGCCGAGCTGATCGACGCGATCGAGGCGTCCGACCCGGAACGGGCTCAGCTGCTGGCCCGCAGGCACACCGAGCGGACCCGCGACGCCTACCACGGCCCCAACGACTCTAAGGAAGCCTGACCACGCTGACCGGGTCCGGGGCGCACGGATCGTTCGCGTTGTCGATGAGCTCGATCTCGCCCCGGTCGGACATGATGTGGTACGACCCGTCGGCCCGGTACTCGCGGATGATCGTGTGCGTGCCGTCGGCGTGCCGGTACCGCTCCTCGGTATAGGAGTCGGTGGCGTTCTTCTCCGCGTCGACCGCCGCGTCATCCCGCCAGACGAACCGGTACGGCGCGAGCGGCAGCTTGAGCTGGTACGGGTACGGAATGCTCATACCGGTATCGATACCCTGCGAGCGATCTACACGACCGCTGGCTTGGCCGCCAGCACCTTTTCCGGCGACCGGCGCACGGCGTCCTCCATCTCCTGCTCACTCGGCCGCTTGACCAGGAAGATCAGCATCAGGGCGGCGAGCGCCCCGAGGGCCGCGCCGAAGATGAAGCCGTAGACCCAGTGGAAGTGGCTGGTCCCGTACAGGGTGCCGGTCATGATGACCGCGGCCAGGCCGCTGGCGAAGCTGCCGCCGAGCGCCTTGAACGCGTAGACCGATCCGTAGTTGACGGCATTGTTGTTCTCGCCGTAGTAGTCGGCCACCAGCGCCGCCGTCATCGGGAAGTTCGCGCCGGACAGGCCGCCGGAGATGACCGCGCAGACGACGAAGAACGGCGCGTTGTGCAACTCACCGGCCCAGAGCGCGAGCAGCTGGAAGACGACATTCAGCGAATACGCGTATATCATCGTCCGCCGCCGCCCGATGAACTCCGATATGTAACCGTAGATCGGCCTGCAGATGCCGTCCGCCAGGGAGAACCCCGCGAAGCCGACCGCGGCTGCTATCGAGCCGAGGCCCATCGCCTCGGCGAAGCCGTAGTAATACGCGACACCGAACAGCGAGCACCCGACGTAGAAGGCGTACTGGAGGCCGATCCACTTGGCCGAGCGAGTGCGCCACATCTGCTGCACCGTGTAGTGCCGCAGCGCCGGCGGGTTGTGCTGCAGGTCGCGGGTGCTGTGCTTCTGCCAGTTCAGCGGGTCGATGGTGGCCGGCCACCAGTTCTTCGGCGGGTCCTTCAGGAAGAAGCCCGCGGCCATGATGCCGACCGTCATGATGATGGCCTGCACCCAGATATAGGTCTTGACGGTGCTGGCGCTCATCACGCCGATGCCGCCTCCGCTGCTGAACCCGCCGATCACGAGGATGAACGGCACCGCGCCGTAGGCCCAGCCGCCGTTGACGAACCCGGTGAGGAAGCCCTTCTTCTCCGGGAACCACTTGGCCACGATGTTGATGCAGCTCGAGTACACCATTCCGGACCCGATGCCGCCGAGGACGGCGTATCCGAGGTAGGCGGTCCAGATCGAGGTTGACTCGGCCAGGATGCCGTACCCGATGACGCCGCAGACCAGGCCGCCGATCATCGTCGCCGCGCGGACGTTGAGTATGCCGCGGTTGCGCAGGTAACCGGTGCCTATCTGGACGAAGGATTCGAAGATGACGAAGAACGACAGCGCCCAGAAGACGGGGGCGGCGCCCCAGTGGTGCGCCGCCTGCAGCGAGCCGTTCAGCGCACCCCAGGTGTATTCCAGGAGGCCTGCCAGGCACATCGCGAACCAGGCGCACACGATCGGGACCCACCGGCCATAGCCCTGGATCTGCTTCGGGGTCTCGCCGACCCGGAACACCCGGCCGGTCGAGTTCGTTACTTCCTGATAGGGGACTGAGATCGTTGCCATCGGTTGCCACCGATACCTCTCGGACGAGACGGTGTTTGGCTCGTGTCCGCGCCCGCGACGCAAGCGCGGACTGGTGCTCACCAGGAGCAGGTATCGAGTAAGAGTCGCCCCCGTGCGCCGGGCGGCGGCGGCCCCCGGGTGGCCGATGCCGGGCCGCGACGTACCCGTGGACGGCGGTATCGTCGTCGATCCGTCATGGCCGTCTCCGTTAGGTACGCATCAGCCCCAGGGTGCGCAGCAGCTCGCCTTGCGCCGGGCCGGGACGGGCGGCTTCCGCGAGCTCGTCCAGGCCCCAGCCCGCCTCATCGAGCAGGTCCATGGCCTGGTCGAACAGCGGGTCCCGCTGCGAGGGCGGTACCGCCCGCTCCACCAGGTGCCCGACGACCTGGATCACCGCCGCGCGCAGCATCGCCCGCCGGTCCTCGGTCCCCCGCGAGACGCCGGGGAACAGCGGGATGATCCGGCCCCCCGGCGGCTCAGGGGTCACTGCGGAGCTCCTTGCGCACGCGCTCGGCCTCGCCGGGGCGGCCCAGGTCGATGACCTCGACCAGGCTGAACTGCCGGCCGCCGTCAGAGCCGTCGGCCAGCCGGACCGGGCCGGCCTCCGCGAAGACCTCGAACCGCGGGCTGGCCGCGTGCGGCCCGACGGCCAGCACGTAGCGCAGCACGGCGGCCCGGTCCGGCAGGTACCGCTGCTGGTGCCCGCCGTCGAACCGGACCTGCCATTCCATCGCTCAGGCGCCCACGCCGCGGTTCAGGGGCATCGAGTACTCCTCGTCCTTCAGGCGCTGGTGGCGCGCGGGATCCTCCAGGTCGCGCAGGTGCGGCGGCACGTCCATGCCGATGGCCTCCCAGTTGCGGTTGGCGCCCGCCTGCATGGTCGCGACGTGCTCGGGGAGCATGTGGCCGAACCGGCCCTGCATGGCCAGGTAGTCGATGACCGGCCGCTGGACCGGCGGGTGGAAGTAGTGGTACCGCCGCTCGGCCGGGTCGTACTCCCAGACCGGCCACAGCCCCGACTCGACCACCCGGCGGCCGAGTTCGACGGTCATCGAGGTCTGGTACACCCAGCCCTTCTGGCACGGGGTGTAGCAGTGCAGGAAGGCGGCGCCCACGTGGTTGAGGCCCTTGCGGGTCTTGTTCATCAGGTCGACCGGGTAACCCACGGTGGTGGTGGCCACGTAGCAGTGCGGGTGTCCCTCGGCCATCATCTTGGCCAGGTTCTTCGGCGGCAGCTTCTTGCCTTCCGGGATCGCCTTGCCGAACGGGGTGAACGTCGTCATCCCCGCGTACGGCGTGGTCGGCGAGACCTGGATGCCGGTGTTGGCGTAGCACTCGTTGTCGTAGCAGATGAACAGCGCGTCGTGGTTGCGGTACAGCGCACCGGAGATCGACCCGAGGCCGATGTCGGAGGCGGAGCCGTCGCCCGCCATGACCAGGATGTTCGGGAACGGCCCGGGATAGCGGCCCTTCCTGATCATGGCCTCGTAGCCCGCCGCCAGGCCCGAGGTGAACGAGCCGCCGCTGGCGATCGGGGTGTGCGCCCAGGGCACGGTGTACGGCGTGCACAGGTAGGTCGAGTTGGCCACGTACATGCATCCGGTCGGCCCGGCCACCACGGTGTCCTGGCCCGCCGCCTTCAGCACCCACCGGTACTGGATGGCCGGCCCGCAGCCCGCGCAGGTCCGGTGCCCGGCGGCGTACGGGTCCTCCTCCGGCAGGTCCGGGAGGTAATACAGGTCACGCCCGTGCTCGTCGTCGGTGGCGCCCGCGCGCCCGTCCTCGTCGAACAGCGGAAGCTGCTGGCGGATCACTTCGTGTGCCATGGCTGTCTCTCTCAGTCCTCGAAGCCGACCCAGTGGGCGGCCTTCTCGACGCGGCCGCGGGCGACCGCCTGGGTCAGCTTGCCGGCCATCCAGTCGAACTCGGCGATCGGCACGGTCTCACCGCCCAGGCCGGCCATGAAGCTGGTGACCAGCGGGCGCTCGCCGGTCAGGTGGTACAGCGCGGTGGTCACGTCCAGGGACAAGATGCCGCCGTAGCTCGCCCCGCCCAGGCCGAGGTTGGTCTCCACCACCCCCACCGCGCGGACCCCCTGCAGTGCCGCCCGCAGGTCCTCGCCGGGGAACGGCCGGATCCACAGCAGCCGGGCCATGCCGATCTTGACCCCCGCCGCCCGCAGCCGGTTGACCGCGGCCCGGCAGGTGACGGCGTGCCCGCCGGAGATCACGATCGCGATCTCGGCGTCCTCCAGCAGGTAGGACTCGACGAAGTGCGGGTAGGACCGGCCGAAGGCCCGGGCGAACTCGTCGGTCTTCTCCCGGATGACCGGGATGGCGTCCTCCATGGCCCGGGCCCGCTCGAGCTGCAGCGGCGGCCCCTGCTCGGGGTGGATCTGCGGCCCGTGCGACACCGGCCGCCGCGGGTCCAGCGGGAACGGCAGCTGGTACGGCGGCAGGTACGCGTCGACCTGCTCGATCGAGGGCATGTCCACCTCGCCCGCGATGTGCGAGACGAAATACCCGTCCTGCACCACCATCTGCGGCAGCAGGACCCGCGGGTCCTCGCCGATCGCATAGGCGATCAGCGACTTGTCGAAGACCTCCTGCGGGGTGGCCGCCCAGCCGAGCAGCCAGCCCATGTCCCTGGTGCACAGCGCGTCGGTGTGCTCGGAGCCGAAGTCGCCCGGCGGGTCCAGGGTCCGGTCGGCGATCGCCATCTGGATCGGGATCCGGGCCCCGGAGATGATCGAGTACATCTCGTACCCGTAGGTGACGCCGACGCCGGATGACCCGGTGTAGGCCCGGGCGCCGCACGACCCGGCGCCGAACGCGGCGGAGAACTGCGAGTGCTCGCCGTCGGCGTGGATGTACTCGGCGTCGAGGATCCCGTCCGCGATGAACTGCGCCAGGTTCATCATGATCGCGGTGTACGGGCGGATCGGGTAGGCGGTGATCACGTCCACGTTCGCGTACAGCGCCGCGTACGCGGCCGCCGCGCAGCCGTTCTGCCGGACCCGGGTCCCGGCCAGGCCGCGCAGGAAGCTGATCCCCTCCGGGGTCCGGATACCGGCCTGGAGCCGGGCCGGGCCCTCCGGCTGTCCGGGCGGCAGCCCCGGGTCGACATGCACGGTGCTCATGGCGTGACCCTCCGCCCCGCACGCACGGTTCTCATGAGCTGACACCCTGTCCGTTCGGATGAATTGGTTGTGAATTTGATCGTGCGGCGTCGTATTCGGCGATCGCGTCCTCGATGAGCTGGCGGGTGAACGGCGCCTGCTCGGCGTGCGCGCCTTCGTACGGGGCGAAGGCGGTCTCCATCCGCACCACCGCGTCGGGCTCGTCGAAGTCCATCTCGGGGACCTTCTCCAGGCAGCCGGTGGGACATTCCTGCACGCAGACCAGGCAGCCCTTGCAGTAGTGGGTGCGGATCGAGTAGCGGCCGTTCTGCCGCGCGTCGCGCATCACGCTGACGTCCGGGCACACGAGGTAGCAGTTGTCGCAGCCGTTGCAGACGCCGCAGCTCATGCAGCGGTCCGCCTCGGCCAGCGCCTGCTCGCGGCTGTAGGCCAGGGTGACCTCGGTGACCTGGCTGGTGCGGCGGGTCCCGGCCGGGGTCAGCGGGGCGTCGGTGCGCGGCGCGGGCCGGAAGTAGGCGGTGTTGAGCTTGTCGTACGGCATGACCTCGACCGGATCGTCGGGCCGCAGCGGCTCGGCGGACAGCACCCGGTCGATGTCGCGGGCGGCGCGCTTGCCGTCGCCCAGCGCGTCCACCACCATCGAGGGGCCGCGCATCACGTCGCCGCCCGCGAACACGGTACCGCCCTCGTCCGGGACGCGGCCGAAGTCGTCCGACTTGACCAGGCCGCGCTCGGTGTAGTGCGCGGGAAGCCAGTCGAGCACCTGGACCTGGCCGATCGCCACCAGGATGGTGTCGCACGCGACCTCGGTCTCGGTGCCGGGCGTGATCTGCGGGACGACGGCGCCGCTCTCGTCCCGGGCCAGGCGGGCCTGCGCGAGCACCGCGCCGCTGACGTTGCCGTCGCCGTCGGCCAGGACCCGGACCAGCGTGCGGCCCGGCCGGAAGCCGACGCCCTCCTCCCGGGCCAGGCCGAGATCCTCGGGCTGGATGAGCAGTTCGTCCTCGGTCTCCAGGGAGACGATCGTGGCCTGGCCGCCGCCGAGCCTGATCGCGGAGCGGGCCGCGTCGGAGGCGGTGTTGCCGCCGCCGATGACCAGGACGTTGCGGCCGACCCGCACCGGGCGGCCGAGGCCGGTCTCGCGCAGGAACTCCATGGCGCCGATCACGCCGCGGGCCTGCGCGCCGTCGGCGTTCAGGCGGCGGCCGACGTCCTGGCCCAGGGCCAGGAACACCGCGTCGTAACTGGTCCGCAGGTGGTTCAGCGTGACGCCGTCCGGATCGTCACCGACGCGGGTGCCGCAGCGGAGCTCGATGCCGCCCAGGTCGAGCAGCTTGGCGATCTC
>Ga0335074_10004111_pt1 | contig 20029 bp, 18 predicted proteins | sample Lox_Sample_23_FD_206715 | JGI IMG/M metagenome (GOLD analysis project Ga0335074, IMG submission 206715) | Soil microbial communities from Loxahatchee National Wildlife Refuge, Florida, United States - Lox_Sample_2.3 | ecosystem: Environmental > Terrestrial > Soil > Wetlands | place: USA... | reverse complement strand
ATGATGATCGTCGTTTTGTTGGTGACGAATGCGCCCCAGCCGTCCTCGAAATCCGCCAATGAGTTGCCGTAATTCGACGACCCATACCCGATCGTTCTCATGATCTCGTCGATCGCCGCCTCGATGTCATGTTTCTCCAACACGTCGCTGACCTCGATCAGCGAGCCGGCGAAAGCAAAGGACCGGATGTCCGACAAGGCCTCATGTACCGCATAGAGGAACATCAGCAGGAACTGCGCCATGGGCGCGACCGAGCCAGACACATCGCACAGCACCAGCACGCGTGGCTTTTCGATGCGTTTCTGCTTCCACACAGTGACGAACGGCACGCCACCCCAGCCCATGTTCCGCCGCAGTGTGCGCCGCACGTCCAATTGCCCGCGCAGCCGCCTGCGTCGTGTCTTGGCGTATCGCGCCGCCAGCTTCTTCGCCATCGCGCGCACCAGCACGCGCATGCGGTCGAAATCGCGGCGTTCCAGGTTGGAGAGGCGCGCGTTCTTCAGAAGCTCTTCGCGGAATGCCTCGGTCTCGCCGCGCGCGAACAACACCAGGTGGCGTTCGACAAAATCGCGCAGCGCGTCGCGCAACATCTCGAGCCGCGCTTCAAGCCGGCCAGCGCGCACGATCGCTTCTTCGGTGCCGCGTGACTGCAACGCTTCGATCTCTCGTTCGACGGCACGCAGACCCATGCGGTCCAGGATGCGGCGGGCATACAGGTTCTTTTGCGTGAAGAACCGGATGTTCTCCAATCCTGTCTCGCGCGCCGCCTGCTCCATGGCGGCTGCCAACGCTGCACGGTCATCGTTCAGCAGCATCTGCCCGAGCGCCGAGCCGCCTTGTCCGCCCACGCCGTCACCGCTGACCATCGCATCGGGGGCTGCCATGGGTTCGGGCAGTGGCGGCTCCACGGCGTCCGGGGATGCGAACTCATCGCGTTTGAAGTAGAGTTCGAAGCATTCGTCGAACAGATGCTTTTCATCGGGGGTTTTGGCCAGTACGAGGGAGAGCGTATCCTTCAGCACCGCGCGATCGGCGAACCCAACGACGTCAACGGCACGCGCTGCGTCGATGCCCTCTGCGGCGGACACCCGAAGACCGGCCCCACGTGCGACTTGCAGGAACCGGCGGAGCGGCTCGCTGGCTGACCTCTCCAGCGACGAGGGAGAACTCGAGACGTGTCGCGTCGAAGGTGAGGGTGATCGGGCCGGTACGCTCAACACTGTGCCCTCCCGATCACCCTCACCCTCGGCGCTAGCGCGCCTCGACCTCTCCCACGATGCGGGAGAGGTCACCCTGCGCCTTGTGTGTTAATGTGGCGAGTTGCTTGCCGGCAATCTCGATATCCGCCTCAAACTTCAGCAGCACGTTCAGCGTGTCCCGTACCAGATCGACCTCCAGCACGGAGGCGTGCAACAGGACCAGTACCTTCGCCCAATCGATCGTCTCGCTGACCGACGGCACCTTCTTGAGATCCAACCCCCGCAGCTGCTGCACGAAACTCACCAGTTGGCGCAGCAACCGCGCCTCGATCCCCGGCACGCGCGAGTCGATGATCTGCGCCTCCAACTTCTCATCCGGGAAACCAATATGCAGGTGCAAACAACGCCGTTTCAGCGCATCGCCCAGATCGCGCGTGCTGTTGGACGTGAGCAATACAATCGGCGGCGTCACCGCGGCGACGGTGCCGATCTCCGGAATCGTCACCTGATAGTCGGACAGGATCTCCAGCAGGAACGCCTCGAATTCCTGGTCCGACTTGTCCACCTCATCGACCAGCAGCACCGCGCCGCCGGGCTGCTGCAATGCGCGCAGCAAGGGGCGCGGTTCCAGGAAGTTCTCGGAAAAGAAAATGTCCCCGAAATCGTGCAGCTTGTTCAGCGCGGCGCCCAGCCCGTCCGTGTCGCCGATCACCGACCCGATCTTATCCTTGAGTATCTGGGTATAGAGAAGCTGCTTGCCGTACTTCCACTCATACAGTGCCTTCGCCTCGTCCAGCCCTTCGTAGCATTGCATGCGGATCAGCGGGAGACGCAGCCAATGCGCGACCGACCGCGCCAGCTCCGTCTTGCCCACGCCCGCCGGTCCTTCCACCAGCATCGGCTTCTGCAAATGATGCGCGAGATAAACCGCCGTCGCGATCTGTCTGCTGGGAATATAACCGACCGACCGCAGGCCTTGCTCCACCGCTTCAATCGAAGGCAGGGCCAGCGCCGGCCCCGCCGCCGTCGCGTCGTTCACTTTCCGCTCCGCTACTGTTCAGTAGCTCCCTGACAGGCGGGGGCCGGAATGTCAAACCAGACGTAACCGCGGTGCCGAAACGAGGCGCCCTGTCGCGACCGCATCCGAATTTTGTGCCTCGCGCCGCAGCCGCCTAGACTGGCGGCGACGCAATACCACAGGAAACGCCCGCATGGACTTCCACATCAGCCCGCAGCAACGTGAGATGGTTGCCTCCGTCCGCGAGCTGGCGCAATCCGAATTCAAGTCCGTCGCGCAGCGCTGGATGGACGGCACCTTTCCCTGGGAGAACATGCGCAAACTTGCGCGGCTTGGCGTGCTGGGCATGTCGGTGCCTGAAGAATATGGCGGCCTCGGCTTGCCGATCCTCGACACCGCTTTGATCCTTGAGGAAATTGCTAAAGTCTGCTATGTAACGGCCATGGCGGTGCTGGGCGAGGCGGGCGTGCAGACTCGCGTGATCGCCCGCTACGCGCCGCAATCCATCCGCGAGCGCATCCTACCCAAGGTCGTCAGCGGCGACTGCATGTTGGCGATTTGCATGACCGAGCCGCATGCCGGTACCGACGTCGCCAACTACCGGACGAATGCCCGCATCGCCGGCGACCGCGTGATCCTGAAAGGCACCAAGACGCTGATCAGCCGAGCCCCCGAAGCCGGCATGTTCATCGTCTTCACCCGGGTGGACGGTAAGCCTGGCCGCGAAGGTATTGGCTGCGTGCTGTTGGAACCAGATACCAAGGGCTTCGAGGTCACCGGCACTTTTCACACCATGGGCGGCGAGAACCTGCACGAAATCCAGTTCAACGATTGCGAATTGCCTCTGGAAAATCTGGTGATTCGCGAGGACGGCTTTCGCAAACTCCTGAGTGCCTTCAACACCCAGCGCTGCCTGAACCCAGCGATCTCCCTGGGCCTCGCCGAAGGGGCATTCGACGAAGCGGTGAACTATGTCCGCGAGCGCACGGTGTTCGGCAAACCGATCGCCGGCCATCAGGGCATCCGCTGGAAACTGGCGGATATGTTCAAGGACATCGAGGCGGGCAGGGGGCTGTTGTATCGCGCCTGCCTGACCGCCAATCCATTCCCCGATCCGTTCATGGCGGCGGCGGCAAAAGTATTCTGCAACGAGATGTCGCTGCGCGTCACCAGCGAGGCGGTCCAGATGCACGGCGGCTTCGGCTTCACCGACGAATACCCGGTGTCGCGTTTCTACCGCGGTGCACGCTACGGCTCGATCGGCGGCGGCACGTCGGAGACGTTGCGCGACCTGATCGGAAAGAAGATCGTCGGCGACATGGATTTCAGCCAGGGTATTCTTGGTCTCGGGACTTATTGACGTGCTGCTGATTGAGGCCGACGGCAAGGAACTGTTTGCCGCGCATGGGATCACAGTACCGAACGGCGTGCTGGTGACGACGCCTGACCTCCCTGAATTGCCCGGAACAGGGCCGTGGATCGTGAAGGCACAAGTCCCGGTCGGCGGACGCGGCAAGGCGGGCGGCGTGCTGCGCTGCCAATCACCGGAACACGTGTGGCAGGCGCTGCGGCAACTCCTGGGTAGCCATGTGAAAGGCCATGTCGTCGAGGCGTGTCTGGTCGAACAAGCGGCGGTCGGGGAAGAACGCTATCTTGCGGTCATGGCCGATGCCGCGAGCTATGGCCTTCGCGCCATCTATTCGCGTGCTGGCGGTGTCGATATCGAACAATCCGGCACGGCATTCGGCCGTCTCTGTCCACCGGACGCGGACGCTGCTGCCACCGCGTTTGCGGCGCTGGCGGCGGATGAACCATCCGATGATCGCCGCTCCATCGAAACCACTGGCCGAAAGCTGGCCGCATTATTGCTCGAACACGAACTTGCTCTGGCGGAGATCAATCCCCTGTTTGTTTCGGATTCGGCCTGTGTGGCGGGCGATGCGAAAGTTGTCGTCGATCTTAACGCGATCGACCGCCAGGCACGCATCGCCGGGCTGATCGCGGCGCGTCCCGGAATTTATGCCGACGCCAACCGCAAGCTGGGCGAAGGCTTCGATTACGTGGAGCTGGACGCCCAGGGCGAGATCGGTCTGGTCACTACGGGCGCCGGCCTTTCCATGATGCTGATCGACGAGCTTGCCGCGCGTGGCGGCAAGCCGCTGAATTTCTGCGACATCCGCACCGGACAGATGCGCGGTAGCCCGGCGCGGCTGATGCGCGTGCTGGACTGGATTGCGTCGCGACTGTCGCTGCGTGTGGTGCTGGTGAACATCTTCGCCGGCATTACCGATCTGGCGGAGTTCGCAACGCTGCTGGCGACGGCGATCGAGGGCACGCCCAAGTTGCGCGTTCCGGTCGTCGCGCGGCTGGTGGGACGCAATGCGGAGGACGCAAGGCGCATCCTGGCCGAGCGCCAACCGAATATGCTGGTGACCGAGGATCTGGAAGAGGCGTTGAGGCGGGTAGTCACAACAAAGACTCCCCCTCCCCTTGTGGGAGGGGGATGGGGGGAGGGGCGCGCACAACCACTGTCAACGGTTGCACGTCCCTCTCCCCCCATCCCCGTCCCGCACAGGGAGGGGGGGTCTTCTTCCATATCCATCCTCTCGACTCTCTCCCGCACCACATCCGTCATCGTGCAAGGGATCACCGGCCGGATGGGCCGCACGCACGCGGCGCTGATGCGCGCGTACGGCACCAACATCGTCGGCGGCACCTCGACCCGCTTAGACGCAATCGAAGCTGCCGGCGTGCCGGTGTTTCCGAACTGCGGCGCTGCCGTCGCAGCCACCGGCGCCGTTGCGTCCGTGGTGATGGCGCCCCCGGAGGAAACGCTCGCCGCGGTGCAGGAAGCTCTGGCAGCCGGCATCAAGCTGTTCGTGACTGTCGCAGAAGGTGTGCCGCTGCACGATGCGATTCGAATCGGACAGGCGGCGCGCGAGGCAGATGCCACATGGATCGGCGCCTCCACGCCTGGGGTGGCGATCCCAGGTGAGGTGAAGCTCGGGTTCCTGCCGGACGTCGCGTTGCGCCCGGGCCCGCTCGCAATCATGACGAAGAGCGGCACGCTGTCTTACGAAGTCGGCTACCGGCTGGCGCGCCAGGGCATCGGCCAAAGCATTTGGGTTGGCGTCGGCGGAAATTCTGTGAAGGGCGTACGCTTCCCCGATCTGCTGCCGCTGTTCTTTGCCGATACGCGCACGCGCGGCATTATCCTTGTCGGCGAAGTGGGTGGTACCGAGGAAGAAGACTGCGCCGACGCCTTGCACGCCCTGGGCCTGCGCAAGCCGGTCTACGCGCTGATAGCCGGCCGTGAAGCGAAAGAAGGCGTGGCGATGGGCCACGCCGGCGCGCTGGTGCACGGCGACTCCGGCACACTGGCAACGAAGACGCGCCGCCTGACCGAAGCCGGGGCACGCTGCTTTGCTTCCATCGAGACGCTGGTGCAGGCCTGTGCGGCGGACTTCAGCACGCCAACGCGATAACACGAGCCTCGCCGGCCAGGATGCCATCGACGTATTCGCCTGTCGCAATGATATGAGAAGGCAGTGGGTATGCGACCGCATCCTCTCGGCTACTAACAGCTGGTCGGTACTGTGTGCCCCGGCAGAAACCTGAAACGCCGGCTTTCCGCTTCGGGCCAGCGATCGATGATATTTTGTCATGCAACGCCTGATAATATGTCGTTTGCCACACGCCCGGCGAACGTCATGTGATTAGCCTGTTTCTGAGGGAGATCACGACCATGCCGCTCGATGCCGCCCCACAGCGCCAGCACACGACGACGGCGGAACTGCATTACCTGATACGCACGGCAGACAAGCCGGCACGATACGTCATGGAACCCCCTCCTGGTGTCCCGCAATGGAACGGCATCGACGACCCGCATGACGTGGTGATCCAGGATGCGCGGGGTCAGGAGCAGGCGTTTACCCTGGATCGCAATGGCTTCACGTTGGTCAAAGCGCCGTCAGCAGTGCGTAACTTCTATGACCCCGACGAAATCACGTCGGTTTATTACCCGGAGGTCGAACGTTTGCTGCGCGATACGCTCGGCGCGTCGCGCGTCATCGTATTCGACCATAACGTGCGGAATGGAGGCCGCAGCGACCTTGCTCAGCCTTCGCGCCGGGTGCACAACGACCATACCGTGAACTCGGCGCCGCGGCGGGTACGCGACCATTTGGGGGCGGAGGCCGACGAGCTGCTGCAGCATCGGTTCGGCATCGTGAATGTCTGGCGGCCGATCCGTGGGCCGGTGCTGGATTCACCGCTCGCGCTGTGCGATGCGCGCAGCTTCACCGACGACGATCTGATCGCCAGCGACCTTGTCTATCAACACGTCCGTGGCGAAACGTCGTCGGTGGAATTCAAGCCCGGACACCAGTGGTATTACTTCTCGGAGCAACAGCCCGACGAGGTGATCCTGATCCGCGTCCACGACAGTGCTACTGACGGGCGGGCCAGGCTGTCGTTCCATACCTCGTTTGAGAACCCGTTGGCTCCGGCAGACGCGCCTCCCCGGGAGAGCATCGAGGTGCGCGCGCTGGTGTTCTTTCCGCCGAACGCCTGATGTCGGAATCCGCGGCCGGTTGCGCACGCCGGCCGCGGCCGCCGCGTCTTGCGCGGTTGCTTGCACCGGCCGCGCCGCGCGGTGTGAGAGGACAGGCGAGAAGCTAAAGTGCGGTTTCCACGTCCGGCTCTCGCGATACCACGATACCTGAATGCAATTCATTCAACATGCCGGTCCTGATCTTCCCCATGCAGGATAGGAGCGTGCCACATGACGGAACTTGCCAGGTCCGATGCTCAGCCTTCTGACCGAGACATTGCATTGATCATTGGGGGTGGCCCAGGCATCAGTTCCAGTTGTGCGAGATTGTTCGCGAACAACGGCATGCTGGTCGCTGTCGCTGCCAGGAACCCGGAAAAATCGGTTCTGCAGAAGCTGGAGAAGACGCACGGCGTGCGTCGGTACGCTTGCGACGCAAGTGAACCCACCGCCGTGGCGCTGCTGTTTGAGAACGTCGTCCGAGACCTCGGGGTTCCTACGCTCGTCGTGCATAATATCGACGGGAGGGTTCCCGGCATCTTCGGAAAGGGGATTGTGGAAGGCGATCCGACAATGGCGTTCGACACAGTGCGGAACTCTGCCTTCAGCGCATTCCTGGTGGGGCAGCAGGCGGCCCGGCTCATGCGCGAAAACAAGCCGAACGCAAACGGCGCCAAAGGGACAATTATCTTCACGAACGCAAGTGCGGCGCTGAAGGGGTTCCCGTTAAGCGGCGCCTTTGCCATGGCATGTCATGCCAAGGCGGGGCTCGCGCAGAGCATGGCGAGGGAACTGATGCCGCAAGGCATCCACGTAGCGAATGTACCAATAGATGCCGCAATTGGCTGGACCCAGGACGATGGCACCCGCGCCCACCGGAGAGCCGGGACCACCGTTGACGACAACATGGCGGATCCGGATCACATCGCGGAAACCTACTTGCAGTTGCACCGCCAGCACCGGTCGACTTGGGCGTTCGAAGTCGTGCTACGGCCGTGGGTCGAAAAGTGGTGATCCATTCCGGTATCAATTGGCGTGCTGATCCATCGCCATAATCCGCGGTGACGTCCGCGGCGATCATCGTCCCACAGCGTAACCCTGCATGCCCCGCGGGTTGGCGCCGGCAAACATCTGCCCGTCGGGCTCGATGCGCGCCCCGGACAACCGACCTTCGCTCCAGTCGTCGCCCTTTTCCGCCTTGTGGCCGCGCGCCCGCAGAGCATTCAGGATCGAGTCATCGTAGCGGCCTTCGATCACCAGCTTCCCCGGACGCGCGACACGAGGCCAGAAGCTGGACGGCCAATGCTCCGTGTGGAAGCTGGGGGCGTCGATCGCCTCCTGAATGCCCATATTATAATGCACCATGCGCAGGAAGAAGATCAGCGACCATTGATCCTGTTGCTCGCCGCCCGGCGTGCCAAACGCCATCCACGGTTTTCCGCCGCGCAGCGCAAAACTCGGTGACAGTGTCGTGCGTGGCCGTTTTCCCGGTGCCAGACTGTTTGGCAAACCGGGACGCAGCCAGAACATCTGCCCGCGTGTGCCAAGGCAGAACCCGAGTTCGGGAATCACCGGTGACGATTGCAGCCACCCGCCGGATGGCGTCGCACTGACCATGTTGCCGTGACGGTCGATCACGTCGAGATGGCATGTATCCGCGCCAATCACGCCAAGCCGCGCCACGGTCGGTTCACCACTGCCCGCGGTGCTGCCCGCCAGCAAATGCGCACGGTCCGCGGCGCCATGATCGACCACGGGCGTGAAGCCAGGAATTTCCCCTGGCCGCAGGGCCGGCGACGCGTCGTGCCCCACCAGGCCGCGCCGTTGCGCGTTGTAGTCGTCGGACAGCAGCGTTTCGATTGGGACAGGAGAAAAACTCGGATCGCCGTAATAGGCTTCGCGATCAGCGAAGGCGAGCTTGGCACATTCCACCACAGTGTGGACGAAGTCCGCCCCGTACGGGTCCATGGCATTGAGATCGAAGCCTCGCAGCAATGCGAGCTGTTGCAGGAACACCGGTCCCTGGCTCCACGGCCCGCATTTCAACACGGTATGGCCGCGATAGTCGTAGCTCAGCGGCGCCTCCACGGTTGCCGACCACCGTGCGAGATCGTCGCCGCGCAGCAGGCCGCGGTGATGGCGGCCGGTCACGTCCAGCACGTCGGTGGAGCGGCAGAAGCGGTCGATCGCATCCGCAACGAACCCTTGGTACCAGGCGCGGCGGGCGGCATCGATGCGTGCCTCGCGCGTCGCGCCAGCCGATTCGCGACACAGGCGTTCATAGGTCTCGGCCAGCGCCGGTCGGGCAAATAACGAGCCAGGCTGTGGCACGTTGCCACCAGGAAGAAAAACCGCCGCCGAGCCTGGCCAGGCCTGCGTGAACAAGGGGCGCACGCCTTCTATGGTCGCGCTGATGCGCGGCACGATGTGGACGCCGTTGCGCGCATAGCCGATCGCAAAGGACAGGATGTCGGGTAGCTCCCACGTGCCCCAGTCGCGCAACAGCAGGCACCAGGCGTCGAACGCACCCGGCACGACGGCCGGCAGCACGCCCGTGGCGGGGATCAGGTCCAGATCGAGGTCGCGGAATTTTTCCAGCGTGGCCGCCCGCGGCGACACACCCTGGCCGCAAATCACGTGCTGCCGGCCGGCGCGCGCGTCATGCAAAATGATCGGCGCATCGCCGCCCGGGCCATTCAGGTGCGGCTCGGCGATCTGCAAGGTGAAGGCGGTGGCGCAGGCGGCGTCGAACGCATTGCCGCCGCGTTCCAGGACCGCCATGCCAACCTGGCTCGCCAGCCAATGCGTGCTGGCAACAACGCCGAAGGTGCCGGCGATCTCGGGACGCGTGGTGAACATGGTGGGGTGGTTCCTGGCGATGTGTGCTGTTAATCACAGTGGTTGTGATGATGCTCGATATGGCAGCGTAGGGCAAAAATGCTGGTGTTGGTGGTGGGCCCGAGCGGGGCAGGAAAGGACACGCTGCTGAACGCCGCACGGCGGGCGCTGGCGGGTGACGTGCGCTTTCGTTTCGCGCGCCGCGTCATCACGCGCCAGGCTGACCCCGGCGGAGAGGACCACGAGCCAGTGACGCCAGCACAATTCGCGGCACGGGCCTTCGCGTTGCAGTGGCAGGCGCACGGTCTGCAATACGGTATCGCCGCGGACATCACGACCGACCTGGCGGCGGGTGCCGTCGTGGTGGCCAATGTGTCGCGCGCGGTGATTGCCGCGGCGGCCGAGCGTTTCCCGGTGCGCGTGATCGAGGTGACGGCCCCACCGGATGTACTGGCTGCGCGCCTTGCCGCAAGAGGCCGCGAAACCGCCGCTGACATCGCGGCGCGCCTTGCCCGTGCGGCCCCACTCCCAGCGAACGTCGCGATTGAGAGGGTGATGAACGACGCAACGCCAGAGATTGGTGCGGAGCGCTTCCTGGCCGCGCTCAACCGCGCAGTTTCAAGCGCTCGGCAATAACGAAAGGCGCGCCTGCTTCCGGCTGCAAGAACAGGCAGATGTCGCTGACCTGGCGCGGCAGTGTGAGAACGGCGGCGAGGTATTGCTCTGCCGCCGGTTGGTACAATGCCTTTTCTTCCGCGTGCAGGCGCCGTGTCAGCGTCATGTGGAAGAACCACGTCTCGAACACGTAAGGATAGCCCCACCGCGCCAGCATTGCGTCCTGCTGCGAGGTCAGGCCGGCGCGGCGGCGGCGTGCGAGCTCGGGCTCGGATGGCGGCGCGCGGAACGGGTCGAGATGCGCCACGCAGGCATCGGCCAGAGCCTGCAACGGGGGACAATGGACGGTCTCGCGTAACGCCAGAAAGCCGAATACGTCGGATACCGCCAACGCCGGCAAGGTGAACGGCGCGATACGGTCGGCGAGCAGCGTCGCTGCTTCCAGCACATCGAACCACTGCCGCCCTTCGGCCAACCGAAATGGCGGCTTCAGCGTCGCATGGAAGCCATAGAGCCGCGGCTCTGCGGTCACCTCGGCAATATCCGGCAGGTCGGGCTGTGGCGCCGGTGCGTCGCTTTCGGGATCACGACCGAGCCAGGTGGCCGCCTTGGCAAACAGCGGATCGTCCGATTGCGGCGCGTAATAGATGGCGACCCGCGACTCCGGCCCCATCATGCGACGCGCTCTGCCGCACGCCAGACCTGGCGCACGACCGGCAGTTTTTCGTGCAGTCGCACGCGTACCAGATCGGCGCGCTCGCAGGGGGCGATGCGTCCCCGGTCCTGCAATCCGGCCAACCGCGCGGGTTGTTCTGTCACCATGCCAATCGCACGCGGCAGACCGATGCGCTCGGCGCAGGCAAACGCCGCTTCCACGAGACTGTTGGGCACGTAGTCGGAGGCGAAGGCATCCACCGCCTCGCTTGCCAGCAGTTCCGCCGCCGCGACGTTGCCGGAATGCGAACCGCCACGCACAATGTTCGGTGCCCCCGCGATCACGTCCATGTCCGCGGCCTTTGCGGCACGTGCCGCTTCCATAGTCACGGGGAACTCGCTGATGCGGATGCCGTCGGCGGCATTTTCGGCCACTTCGGCCTCGGTGCGGTCGTCGTGGCTGGCCAGCGCGATACTGCGTCCCTGTACACGCTGCAGCAGCGCTTGTCGGTTTGGAATTCGCAACCTCTGCCGCTGCTCCTGCAATTCGCGGATTCGGCGGTCGATGGTGGCTTCGTCCATGCCGCCGCGACGGCGCAGCGCGCGATAGAAATCCATGTTGGCGTACTGGCCCACGCCCGGGCTGTGATCCATCAGGCTGACCATGCGCACCAGCCGATGATCGGCCACCGTATCGAGCAAGTCCAGCATGTCGGCGGCGGGCACTTCGCAGCGGAGATGCAGGAAATGTTCGGCCTTCAACAGTGCCGCGTCGGTCAATGCGTCAAGATCGACAACGCCATCCTGGAACGTGCGAATACGTTCGACATCGAAGCCGAGATCGCCCAGGCACAACGCATCGAAGACGGTGGTGACACCGGCCGCGGCGCATTGCGCGTCATGCGCCACCATGGCGGAGCGCGACGGCCAGCGCGCCAGAGATCGCGGCTGCACCTGGCGTTCCAGATTGTCGGTATGCAGATCGACGATGCCGGGAATCAGGTGATCGCCGTCCAGATCGATCGCGCCGGGCAGCATCGATCGGCCGGACTGTACATCGGCCACGTCGCGGCCGTGCAAGACAATGGTGCCGGATACCACCGCATCCGGCAGGACCAACATTGTATTGGTCAGGACGGTCTCTTGCTTCATGCGGCGTCCTGCAGGGGCAGCAGCGGGAACAGTTGATCGGCAATGGCGTCGCGCACTTCGGCATCGTGGCAGATGGCGACAATCGCGGTACCGCGAGCCTTGGCTTCTCGCACCATGGCGACGACGACAGCACGGTTTTCGGCATCCAATGACGCGGTCGGTTCATCGAGCAATACCACCGGATAATCCGCTATCAGTCCTCGCGCCAGGTTCACCCGTTGTTGCTCGCCACCCGAGAACGTCGCAGGCGGAATCGTATGCAGCCGGCGGGGGATATTCAAGCGCAGCAGCAACTCTGTCGCGCGGCGGCGGGCTTCGTCGATGGCAGCGCCGCGCGCAATCAGCACTTCCGCGACGACATCGAGGGCCGACACGCGCGGTACCACGCGCAGGAACTGGCTGACATAGCCCAGCGTCTCGCGACGAACCGCAAGAATGGTGCGTGGATCCGCCGAGGCGATATCGACCATCTCGCCGTGATGACGGATGAGGATACGGCCACCCTGGGTACGATAATTGCCGTAGAGGCTGCGCATCAGCGTGGATTTGCCGGCACCGGATGGGCCGGACAGCACGACGCATTCGCCGGCATGAACCAGAAGGTCAACGCCGGACAGCACCGGAATATGCACGCCGCCGCGCAGATGCAGGGTGAAGCCTTTCGCTAGGTTTTCGGTGGACAGCATTACCGGTGGCATTCGGAAATCCTCCGGCTTTCAACGATTTGTTCAGATTTGCCGCGCAGGATCAATACATGTCGAAGACATGCACGCGATCGTATCGCCGCCTGACGAGTCCGGAACGACGAAACCATGCAACGGTGAGTGGATGTGCGTGGTTGGGGCGTGCACGGACAGCCGGGCATGGTGCCCAGGCGCCGTTGCATGGTCGTCGCTGGAGAGTAAGCCATGCGCGCAAGCGTCACGGTCGAAATCCGGTGGGGGAAGTGGCGGCTCAAGATTTCCATCAAGATCCGCTGCTGACCTGCCGGATGGCGGAGGGCGTGAGGAGCCGTCCTCCGGCCATCCGCATAGCACCGCGGCGCCGTATTCACAAGCCTTTTCAAACACATACTCATGCGTGCAGCACCGAGCTGACCAAAAGCTGCGTGTACGGATGCTGCGGGTCGTCCAGCACCTGATCGGTCAAACCAGTTTCTACCACGCGTCCGCGCTGCATTACCGCAATGCGATGCGCCAGCAGCCGTGCCACTGCGATGTCGTGGGTCACCAACACGGCGGCGATGCCCAACCGTGCCACCAGCGTGCGGATCAAATCCAGCAGACGTGCCTGCACGGAAACATCCAACCCGCCGGTCGGTTCGTCCATGAAAACCAACCGCGGATGCGTCACCAGCGTGCGCGCGATCTGCAGCCGTTGCAGCATGCCGCCGGAGAATGTGCGCGGCAGATCGTCGATACGGGCGGCGTCGATTTCCACCTGTCGGAGCCATTCCAGTGCATGCGCGCGGATGTCGCCGTAGTGGCGGCCGCCTTGCGCCATCAGCCGCTCGCCGACATTGCCGCCGGCGGTGACGTTCATGCGCAGGTTCTGCCGCGGATCCTGGTGCACGAACCCCCAATCCGAGCGATGCAGAGCACGCAGCGCAGGCGCGGGCATCGCGTGCACATCGTGCAGCCGGCCGGCCGGATCGCGATACCAGACCGCCCCGGAATCCGGCGTCAGGCGGCCGGATAAGACGTTCAGCAGCGTTGTTTTGCCGGATCCGGATTCGCCAACGATGGCCAGCATCTCGCCGGGCCACAGATCGATATCGACGCCGGCCAGCGCGGAAATGCTGCCGAAGGACAGCGTCAGGCGGCGGGCCGAAAGCAGGGTATCGTCGGTCATTCCGCAGCATCCTCCATGGCGGCGGCGCCGACATGGCCGGAGGCGCGGCGTTCCGCGCAATGGTCGGTGTCGGAGCACACAAACAACCGGCCGCCGCGATCGTCGGTGACGACCTCATCCAGATACACGTTGTTTGCGCCACATAATCCGCAGGCGTGCGGCGCGCGGATGGTGCGGAACGGGTGGTCGTCGAAATCCAGCGAGCGCACGTTGGTATAAGGCGGGATGGCGTAGATGCGCTTCTCGCGCCCGGCGCCGAAAAGCTGCAGTGCCGGCATCATGTGCATCTTCGGATTGTCGAACGCAGGGATCGGGCTCGGGGACATCAGGTAGCGCTGGTTCACCATCACCGGATAGTCGTAGCTGATGGAGATCTGGCCGTAGCGGGCGATGTCTTCGTACAGCTTCACATGCATCAGCCCGTAATCGGCGAGTCCGTGCATGCGGCGGGTCTCCGCGCGGCTTGGCTCGAGCCGGAACAACGGCTCGGGCTGTGGCACCTGATAAACGATGATCTGGTCGTCGCGCAACTTCGTCTCCGGAATGCGGTGCCGCGTCTGGATCACCGTTGCGTCCGATGTATGGGTCGTGGTGTGCACGCCTGCGGTGCGCGCGAAGAAGCGCCGGATGGAGACGGCGTTGGTCGTATCGTCGGCGCCCTGGTCGATCACCTTCAGCACGTCGTCCGGTCCAAGCACCGAGGCTGTGACCTGGATGCCGCCGGTGCCCCAACCATAAGGCAGCGGCATTTCACGTGAGCCGAACGGAACCTGATGCCCCGGTATCGCCACCGCCTTCAGCAGCGCGCGCCGGATCATGCGCTTCGTTTGCTCGTCGAGATAGGCGAAGTTGTAGCCGTTCATTCTGCCGCCTCCGCTTGTTCCGGTTGCCGGGCGGCCTCGCGGCGCATGCGGCGGACGTTCTCCAGCTCGCTCTGGAAATCGACATAGTGAGGCAGCTTCAAATGCTCCACGAAGCCGGTCGCTTCGATGTTGTCGGAGTGGTACACGACGAACTCGACATTCTGGGCGGGCGCTGTGACGTCTTCGCCCAGCTCTTCGGCCCGCATGGCGCGATCGACCAGGGCCATCGCCATGGCCTTGCGTTCGCTATGCCCGAACACCAGGCCGTAGCCGCGGGTGAACTGCGCCGGCACCTTCTTCGAACCTTTGAACTGGTTCACCATCTGGCATTCGGTCAGCACGATGTCGCCGATATCGATGGCGAAACCGAGTTCCGGCGGCTCGATCTCCACCGAGACTTCGCCCATGCGTATTTCGCCGGCGAACGGGTGCGACCCGCCATAACCGCGCTGCGTCGAATACCCGAGCGCGAGCAGGAACCCTTCATCGCCACGCGCCAGCGCCTGCAGACGCACATCGCGCGGCGCCGGGAATCGCAGCGGTTCGCGCGTCAAATCTCCCGGTTCGCCATCACCGGCACCGTCATGCTCCAGCAAGCCTTCGTGGCCGAGAATGTCGGGCACGCGCGGCATGGCTGTGTCGTCCGGTTCCACCTGTGGCGCCGGTGCCGGCGCACCATCCGCAGCCAGGCTGAAATCCAGCAGCCGATGTGTGTAGTCGTAGGTTGGGCCAAGCAACTGTCCGCCCGGAAGGTCCTTGAACACCGCCGAAATACGCCGCCGGATCAGCATATCCGTCGTGTTCACCGGTACAGAATAGGCGAAGCGCGGCAGCGTGGTGCGGTAGGCACGCAGCAGGAATGCTGCCTCGATCAGATCACCTTGCGCTTGCTTCACTGCCAACGCGGCGAGCCCGCGATCATACAGCGAGCCTTCGCCCATGGCGCGATCCACCGCGCGGCCAAGCTGTTGCTCCACCTGCGCCAGCGACAGCTCTGGGACCGATGGATCGCCGCGCCGTGCCTCTGCCAGCCAGGTGTGTGCGGCGTCGATGGCTTGCTCGCCGCCTTTGACCGTGACGTACATCGCTCAGACCTCCTGCAACGCCACGCTGCGCGGCAAAGCGGCAAGCGACGTGCCGGCGCACAGCACGATATCGATGCCGCGCGGGAACAAGGCATGGTTCTCCTGCCATGCGGCCGCAAACATGCCGGGCAATCCATCCACCGCGAGAGTCGTTGGCACAAGCAGCCCTGGCCCCGTGAGCTGGAACGTACGGCCGCGGCCCAACGCCTTCACCTGCAACACAAGCGTCGCCGCATTTTCCGGAGCGTCGTGCGTCCCTGCCGGCAGCGACCCGAGCGGTGGCAGCGACAGCGCAACGGCAAAACTGCAGGCCGCGGCATCCGTCACGACCGGTGCACCGCAATGGAACGCGATCCAGTCCCGCGCTGCATCGGCAGCGGGGTCGAGCCACGCGGGCGTGTCGTAATCGAGCAAGGTCAGCAGCACCGCAGCGGTGGCCGGTGCGAGCGGCGCCGGCGGTTCCAGACCGATACCGGCCTCATGGATCCGGCCGGGCCGCGCCATCGCATCCAGCACGGCGCGGAAACAGGCCTGCGCGCCCGTCACGGGATCGGCAAAGCCGGGCTGCAAATTGGTCGTACTCATGTCCGCATGTTCCGCATTGCAAAGAACTGCACCTTGGTCGCCGCGGCCTTGGCCGCGATATCTTCGCGCTGCGCGCGCTGCTTGTTGGCCAGCGGCTCGATCAGCTTTGCGTGCAGTTCGAACGTCTGCGCGGGATCCTGCAGCATGGCATCGACGACCGCCGCCAGCTCTGCCTGCTGCGCATCGCGCCCGGCGACATAGGCATGGCCGACCAGTCCTTGCTCGGTGCGCACGCTGCATCGCGTGACGGTCATCTCGCCCAGGTTGAACGGAGCGCCGCCGCCGCCGGTGCGTCCGCGTACCATCACCAGTCCGGCTTCGGGGCCGCGCAGTCTGGTGTAGTGTGGCAGCTCGGCATGATGTTCCAGCATCGCGGCTATGTCCGCGGCATCCGCCCGTGCCAGTACCGCCATCCAGCGGCGGCGTGCGGCGTGGGGTTCGTGGGGACCGGCATCATCGCGCATTGTTTTCGCCCGAAGCTCATCCAGATGTCTAGACAGCTAGTCCCGCGCCGGGCTATCGTCAACGGCGAAATCGCACAAACGGGGTTCAACGTGCGTGACGAAACCATGACTTTGACGCGAGACAACGACAACCGGCCCAGTCATCCGGTGCTGCGTCATGAAGGCGTTGCGCTGTGGCGGCAGATCGCGAGCCACCTGCAACAGGAAATCGGCGCCGGCACGTATCCCCCAGGCGGCCGTTTGCCAACCGAGGCAGAGCTGTCGCAGCAGTTTGCGGTGAATCGCCACACGGTGCGCCGCGCGCTGGAGGAGCTGTCGCGCAGCGGCCTGGTCCGCGTGGAGCAAGGCCGCGGATCATTCGTCGCCGAGGATGTGATCGAGTACGCCGTCGAGCCGCGAACCCGGTTCAGCGAATGGATCAAGCGCCACAACAAGGAACCATCCGGCCGCATCCTGGAACTGAAGGAACAGCTGGCTGATTCTCAGGTTGCAACGGGTCTTGGCATCCGCGCTGGCAGCAGGGTGGTGATGCTGGAACGGCTGGGGTTTGCGGATGACCGGCCCGTGAGCCTGACGAACCATTATTTCTCCAGCAGCCGGCTGCGCGGCATGCTGGAAGCGTTGCGCACGACGTCGCGCATCACCGATGCGCTGAATGCAGTTGGAATCAGCGATTATCTGCGGCAGACGACGCGCGTGACGGCGCGGTTGCCGACCGGAGAGGAAGCGGAACTGCTGCGCATGCCGCGCAACCGGCCACTGTTGTTGGCCGAGAACATCAACGTTGATCGCGGGGGTCAGGTAATCGAGTTCGCCATTGGCCGCTACCCCACGCCGCGCGTGCAGATTGTGTTCGAACCGTAAGAGAGCAAACAAGATGGATGCAATGCGAATCGTCGGCGGCCGCGTGCTGCTGCCGGGCGGAGAGCAGGTGACGGACGTGCTGGTGGACGAGGGGCGGATTGCGGCCATCGGCACGGATACGACGCGTGGCGCGATATTCGATGCGCGCGGATTGCTCGTGCTGCCAGGGATTGTCGATATTCACGGCGATTCGTTCGAGCGGCAGTTGCAGCCGCGGCCGGGGGTGGATTTTCCACATGACATCGCGTTGGTCGATACCGAATCGCAATTGCTGGCCAACGGCATCACGACGGCGTTTCACGGTGTCACGCTGTCCTGGGAACCCGGGCTGCGCAGTGCCGATGCCTGGACGGCCCTGCTGACGGCGCTGCAGGCACGGCCATGGACATGCGACATGCGCGTGCACCTGCGATGGGAGGCATTCAACCTGGACGCGCTGGACGTGGCGTTGGCCGACATCCGTGCGGGACGCGTTCACCTGGTGGCCTTCAACGATCATACGCCGTCGATCATCAAGAAGCTTGCCGACCCCGTTGCGGGGGCAAAATACAGCGAGCGTGCCGGGATGACGCTGGCGGAATTCCGTGCGCTGGCGGACCGGGTCGCCGCGCGCGCCGATGCGGTTGCCGCGGCGCGTGATCGCATCGCCGCGGCGGCGCGGGATGCCGGGCTGCCGCTTGCCAGCCACGACGACGCAAGCGTGCCGACCCGCACGGAATTCCGGGAACTGGGCGCGCGGATTTGCGAGTTTCCCATGGCGGAGGAGGTGGGGCAGGCCGCTCGTGCTGCCGGCGACTGGGTGGTGATGGGCAGCCCGAATGTGGTGCGCGGGCGCTCGCATCTCGGCTGGGCGTCCGCCGCACGGATGGCGGAGGCCGGGATCTGCAACGTGTTGTCGTCGGATTACTTCTACCCCGCGATGATGCGGGCGGCGCTGATCCTGGCGCGGCGCGGCGAACTCGACCTGGCGCGGGCCTGGGCGCTGGTTTCCGCAAACCCGGCGCGAGCGGCTGGTCTGTGCGACAGAGGGACGATTGCGGCTGGAAAACGCGCCGATCTGGTCATTGTGGATTCTAACATTCCGCAAATCGTCGCAACGCTGGCAGAGGGCCGCATCGGCTTCCTCACGCAATCGGGATCGCTGCGGTTGGCTCACGATTTGATGAGCGCTTCACGAACGTTGTAACGATTTCGTTCGTCCCCTCGCGTAATTGTTAGCGCAGAACGCTGCCAGGGCGTATTATTCTGCTGCCTCGCAGAGATCGCCGAGTCGCGTCAGGCCTTATTGGGTTCCGGGTCACGCTTCTGTGTGGGGTTGACCGAATGAAAATCCAGGTGTGGTACGCGTTGCCGGTTATCGTTATGCTGGCTGGCTGCGCGGCGAACAGTAGCGATTATGTGGCCGACAACGTTTCTACGCCGACCGCGGCGCCGCCGCAGCGGGTGGACGCGGTGTCGGATGCGCTAGGCGCGAAGATGGACAGCATGCTGGCCAGCCAGCATCCGACCACGAACTAAGTCACACGCGGACGTACCATGGCGGAGCGAGCGGCTTGGCCGTTTTGCTCCGCTTCGCTTCTACCATGAGCTAACCGTTGGACGCGTCGGACGGCGCGTCCGTCCGCAGCAGCGGGTTACCATGCCAAGGTTACAACATCCTTGCATGTGAAACCGGGCGTGTGGCTCCGTGCAGCGCGCTATGGCGTCGCCGAGCGCCGGAACATGATGCGTCCACCCGAACATGACGCGCCCAGCCCAGGTGATATAGTCGCCGTCCGTCGCCTGGGAGGGAAAGCCATGATCGTCGCGGATGCCATCGTCGAAACCCTGCGCCGTGAAGGTGTTACAACTTTCTTTTGCTTCCCGACCACGTCGATGATCGAGGCCGCCGTGGCCGGTGGCCTGCGTCCTGTCGTCTGCCGACAGGAACGGGTTGGCGTGCACATGGCGGATGGCTTTGCGCGGGTGACCAACGGCCAGCCGGTCGGCGTGTTCGCCATGCAATATGGCCCGGGCGCAGAGAACGCGTTCGCCGGCGTTGCCTCGGCGTATTCCGATTCCACACCGATCCTGCTGCTGCCTCTGGGCCACGCGCTCGAGCAAGCGCAGGTCTTTCCGTTGTTCAATTCGGCCCGCAGCTACGCGTCGGTGACCAAATCAGTTGAAACCGTGGTGCAACCTGAGCAAACGCCGGCGGTGTTGCGGCGCGCCTTCAACGCGCTTCGCAACGGCCGGCCCGGGCCGGTGATGGTGGAATTGCCGCGGGACGTGGTGGGTCGCGACATCCCA
>Ga0335074_10004110_pt1 | contig 20029 bp, 16 predicted proteins | sample Lox_Sample_23_FD_206715 | JGI IMG/M metagenome (GOLD analysis project Ga0335074, IMG submission 206715) | Soil microbial communities from Loxahatchee National Wildlife Refuge, Florida, United States - Lox_Sample_2.3 | ecosystem: Environmental > Terrestrial > Soil > Wetlands | place: USA... | reverse complement strand
GCCGAGGGCCTGACCATGTTCGGGCAGATGACCGCGGGGTCCTGGATCTACATCGGCACGCAGGGCATTCTGCAAGGCACCTACGAGACATTCGCCGCCGTCGCGGCCAAGCGGTTCGGTGGCTCGCTCACCGGAACGATCACGCTGACAGCGGGTCTTGGCGGGATGGGCGGCGCCCAGCCGCTCGCAGTCACCATGAACGGCGGGGTCGCGCTGTGCATCGACTGCGACCCGTCCCGGATCAGCAGGCGGATCGAGCACGGGTATCTCGACGTGGCGGCAGACGACGTCGACGATGCGATCCGGCGGGCCACCGCTGCAGCCGATGCCGGGGAGGCGCTGTCGATCGGCCTGCTGGGCAACGCCGCCGAACTCGTCCCGCAACTGCTGCGGATCGGCGCGCCGATCAATGTCGTGACTGATCAGACCTCCGCCCACGATCCGCTGACCTACCTGCCGAAGGGGGTCGAGTTCGACGACATGCCCGCGCTGCGGGCCGAGGACCCGGCTGGCTTTACCACCAGGGCACGGGACTCGATGGCCGAGCACGTCGAGGCCATGGTGGGCTTCCAGGATGCCGGCGCCGAGGTGTTCGACTACGGCAACTCCATCCGCGGCGAGGCCCAGCTCGCCGGGTACGACCGCGCGTTCGCGTTTCCCGGCTTCGTGCCCGCCTACATCAGGCCGCTGTTCTGCGAGGGCAAGGGCCCGTTCCGGTGGGCGGCGCTGTCGGGCGATCCCGCCGACATCGCCGCTACCGACGCGGCGATCCTCGAGGAGTTCCCGGAGAACGAGGCGCTGGCCAGGTGGATCCGGATGGCCGGCGAAAAGGTGCATTTCCAGGGCCTGCCCGCCCGGATCTGCTGGCTGGGCTACGGCGAGCGCCACGTTGCGGGCCTGCGGTTCAACGAACTGGTCCGGCGCGGCGAGGTCCAGGCACCAATCGTGCTCGGCCGTGATCACCTGGACTGCGGCTCGGTCGCCTCGCCGTATCGCGAGACCGAGGCGATGGCCGACGGCAGCGACGCGATCGCCGACTGGCCGCTGCTGAACGCGTTGGTCAACACGTCGTCCGGCGCCTCCTGGGTAAGCATTCACCATGGCGGCGGCGTTGGTATCGGACGGTCGATTCACGCCGGCCAGGTCTGCGTCGCTGACGGCACCGACCTCGCCGCGCAGAAGCTTGAACGGGTGCTGACTAACGACCCGGGGATGGGCGTGATCAGGCACGCGGACGCCGGCTATGAGCGGGCCAGTCAAGTTGCCGCTGAGCGCGGTGTGCGCGTGCCGATGCAGAAGTAGAGTCAGCCTCGCTGCGCTGGCGCGGCTGCGTCGGACCGGGGAGACCGCAGATGATGTTCGCTAAGTTGTGGGCCGAGTTGCTGCCGGTCGGCCGGGATGAGGCTACTGGCGGTTACCGCCGGTATTCCTGGACCGGGTCCGATGCGGCGTGCCGGGCGTGGTTCGCCAGGAGCGCGACTCAGCTCGGGCTCCGGACGGACTGTGATCGTAACGGCAATCTCTGGGCGTGGTGGGGGCGCCCCGGCGGCCAGCAGGCAGTCGTGACAGGCAGCCACCTGGACTCGGTACCCGATGGCGGCGCCTACGACGGGCCGCTCGGCGTGGTTTCCGCCTTCGCTGCGATCGCTGCATTGCGCGACGGCGGGTTCCGCCCGGCCCGGCCAATCGGCGTTGCGGCGTTCACCGAGGAGGAGGGGGCCCGGTTCGGCGTCGCTTGCCTCGGCAGCAGGCTGCTGACCGGCGCAGTGACACCGGACGTGGCGAGGGCGCTGCAGGACCGCGATGGCGTCACGCTCGCCGAGGCGATGGTCGCAGCCGGCCGCGACGCTAGCGCGATCGGACCGGATGAGGAGCTGCTAGCCGGGATCGGGGCCTATGTCGAGCTGCACGTCGAGCAAGGCAAGGCGCTGGCGGATCTCGGCGCCCCCATCGGTGTCGCGGACGGGATCTGGCCGCACGGCCGGTGGCGGTTCGACTTCGCCGGGCGCGCCGACCATGCAGGCACCACAAGGCTCGCCGACCGCCAGGATCCGATGCTGCCTTATGCCGCGACGGTGCTGGCGGCGCGTGACGTCGCGCAGCATTACGGTGCGCTGGCTACCTTCGCGAAGGTGGTGGCACAGCCCGGCGCGGCGAACGCTATCAGCTCCACGGTGCAGGCCTGGCTGGACGCCCGGGCGCCGGATGAGGCGACGCTTGACACGCTGGTGTCCGAGGTTTGCCAGGCCGCTGGCACGGCTGCTGACCTGCACGGCGTCGCCGTTCGGCAGCAGTGCGAGTCCGTCTCGCCGCCGGTCAGTTTCGATCCGGGCCTGCGGGACCGGCTGACCAGCGTCCTTAAGGCCGCCGGAACAGCTGCGCCGGTGCTGCCGACCGGGGCGGGACACGACGCCGGCGTGCTCGCAGCGCGGATCCCGGCAGCGATGCTGTTCGTGCGCAACCCGAGCGGTGTCTCGCACTCGCCTGCCGAGCATGCCGAGATGGCTGACTGCGAAGCCGGCGTGGTGGCGCTGACGGCCGTGCTCGCAGACCTGGCCGCGCAATGACCGCTACTCGCGCCTGGCTGGCCGAGCTGGCCTGGTCACCGGACTTCGGGCTCCGCCGCGATGTGCTGATCGAGGCAACAGGTGACCGGCTGACCCGGGTGATGCCGGACGCGGTGCTGCTGGACGCGGGGCCGCCGCCTACCGCTGCCCGGCTGGCTGGGCTGACATTGCCGGGTCTGGCCAACGCGCACTCGCATGCATTCCACCGCGCGCTTCGCGGGATCACGCAGGCGTCCCGCGGCACGTTCTGGACGTGGCGCGAGCGAATGTACGAGGTGGCTGACAGACTCGACCCGGATACCTACCTGGCTCTCGCTACGGCCGTCTATGCCGAGATGGCGCTCGCCGGGATCAGCTGCGTCGGCGAGTTCCACTATCTGCATCACGGGGCCGGCGGAACGCCCTACGCCGATCCCAATCAGATGGGCCGGGCGCTGATCGAGGCGGCAAGGCTGGCCGGCATCCGGATCACCCTGCTTGACGCCTGCTACCTATCAGGCGGGTTGTCGGCTGATGGCCGGCCGCAACCGCTAGCCGGTCCGCAGTTGCGCTTCGGTGATGCCGACGGCGCGGCCTGGGCGGCCAGGGCTGCCGCCCTCGGCCCGGACGAAGCCGGCCACCTCGGGCCGTCCGCCAGGGTCGGCGCGGCCATCCACTCTGTCCGGGCCGTCGCGCCCGCGCAGATGCCGGAGGTTGTCGCCTGGTCGCACCGCTATGGCGCGCCCCTCCACGCGCACGTATCGGAGCAAGTCGCCGAGAACCGAGCTTGCCTGGCCGCCTACCGGGCGACGCCAGCCGAGGTGCTGTCGCAGGCCGGCGCACTAGGCCCGCGCAGCACTGCGGTTCACGCAACTCACCTGGGCAGCGGTGAGGTGGCCCTGCTCGGCGGCAGCCGGGTGCACGTATGCATGTGCCCGACAACCGAAGCCGACCTTGCCGACGGCATCGGACCTGCCCGAGAGCTGGCGAGCGCAGGCAGCCCGATCACGCTCGGATCGGACAGCCAGGCTGTCGTCGACATCCTGGAGGAAGCGCGTCGCGTCGAGCTTGGTGAGCGCCTTGCGTCGCAGGAACGCGGCTGCTTCACCGCCGGCGAGCTCGCTACCGCCGCGACCACGGCCGGACACGCCAGCCTGGGCTGGCCAGAGACAGGCGAACTGGTCGCGGGCGGGCTGGCCGACTTCTGCACGGTCGGGCTGGATTCGCCGCGCACGGCAGGCGCGGCCATGGCTACCGCGCTCGAGTCCGTCATCTTCGGGGCGTCGGCCGCCGACGTGCGGCATCTGGTCGTCGGCGGCCGCGACATCGTGGCCGACGGCCAGCACCAGCTCATTCCGGATGTGCCAGCGGCACTCACCGCGTCGATCGATGCGGTGCTGCGCTGATTTTCGCACCCGTTACGGCCAGAGACCCGGGCTAGCCGGTCGCGCTGGGGCTGTAGGCGGGCGGCAGGCCCGAGCAGATGCTCGCGCCAGCGTTGCGTGACTGCACCGCGCCCGGGCCGTCCTGCACTGCCTGGCTCACCAGGGGCCGGCTCACCGGCGATCCGCTCCGGCTGCCGCTTCTCTCTGAGTTGCCGTGCTTGGCGCGGTGGCCGGCCGGCGCAGGCCGGTTCACGCCAGCGAAGTCGGTACCGAGCGTGAGCGTCACCGCGCCTGGCTTGCCGACCTGCCACGCAGGTTCGGCCAGCGTGTTGTCCGCTGCCGGGAACGCTTTGAGCGCGGTCATCAGCGTGTACGCGCTGTCGGCCTGGTCGAGACCCGCGTAGGTCACCGTCGTGGTGGCCGTGGCCGCCGCGTTGCCGACGCTAATGACGTCGAAGCCGAGCTTGCGCAGCTTAGCCGCAGTCCGCTCGGCGAGCCCGGTCTGCCGGGTGCCGTTCAGCACCCGGACCTGAACCTTGCTGTAGGGCTGAACCGGAAGCCGGCCATGCCAGTCCTGACCGGTACGAACCAGCTGGTACAGCACGTCGTCCTGCGGCTGCACCGCCATCAGGTGCTCCTGCAGGCCGGGATAGGTGTCCATGGTGGTCGGCAACGTGATCAGGCTGACGTTCCTGGGCTCCAGCTGCGCCAGCGATTCGGACAAGTGCACCAGCGCGCTCACCGAGCCCAGGCCGTCGTCGACCGTGAGCGCCTTCGTTGCCGTCTTCGCGACGCTGTAGAGCGCCGGCAGGTTTCCCAGCAATCCGTCCGACTGGACCTTTTGCACGACAGACGAGATGAACGCCTGCTGCAACTGGATCCTGGGCAGATCACCGCCCGCGTCAGCACCGCTGCCCACACCGTGGCGGGTTCGTACATAGGCCAGCGCCTGGTTGTACTTGAGCAGGTGCTTGCCGGGACTGAGATTCAGGTGCGAGTAGTGGTCGTGATAGCCAGCACCCGGCGGGACGCACACTTCGACCCCGCCCAGGCTGTCGACCATGGTGCGGAAGGAGTTGAAGTCGAACTCCACGAAATGATCTAGCTTGATCCCGGTCAGGTCCTCGACTGTTGCGACCGCGCAGGTCGGGCCGCCGATGTTCAGCGCCCCGTCGATGATCGCTCCTGGCGGGTAGTCCTGGGCGGGCCAGGTGCCGTAACCGATGTACTGCCGCTTCGGGCAAGCGGGCTGGTAGACGAACAAATCCCTGGGGATGGACAGCACGATCGCATGGGTATGCGCCGGATTAAGATGGATGAGCAGGAGGTTGTCCGAGTTCGTAGTACCCGGATTGATCTCGTGGCCGAAGTGGCCATGCTGCCCGAGCCGTTCCTGGGAGCCGAGCACCAGGATGTTCTGCTCGCCGTAGATCGTCCGGCCAGTGAGATCGCCCACCGCGACCTTGGTGATATTCCCGTCCAGTTGCCGGTACAGCGCGAAGGCGCCGACACCCGCCGCCACGGCGACGACCGCGGCCAGCGTGGCGATCACGTAACCAGCCTTAGCCAGGCCGCTCTTCCTGCCCCAGCCGGCCCTGGCCCGCTTCCCGTGCGGCATCTGCTCTCCGTCCTGCCGGCGATGCCCGGTGGCGCAGCCGGCGGTGCTTGCGGAGGCGACCACGTTCGGTGAAGGCCTCCCACGTAGGGTATCCATGCCCAGGGTGTTTTAGACCGATTTTGCCCTCGCCTTACGAATTCTGGCCGTGCGCGTTCCGGTCGGTTGGCATCAGACCCTGAGTTGCCGACCGCTGTGGCAGGATGCGCTGAGTGAGCCTGCTGATCACCAACATCGGCGAGCTGGTCACGAACGCGCCGCGAGACGCTGTCAGCGTGGCGGTGCCGGGCCCGTTCGAGGCGATGGCGAACGCCGCAATCGTCGTGGACGGCGGACTGGTGGCCTGGACCGGACCGGCCGCGGCAGCGCCCGCGGCTGACGAGATGGTCGACGCTGCCGGGCGGGCGGTGCTGCCCGGCTTCGTCGACTCGCACGCGCACCTGGTCTTCGCCGGCGAGCGCGGAGCGGAGTTCGCGGCCCGGATGGCGGGACTGCCGTACAGCGCGGGCGGGATCCGCAGCACGGTCGCAGCCACGAGAGCGGCCGGCGACGACGTGCTGCGGTCAAATCTGAGCAGGCTGGCCGGCGAGATGCTGGCGCAGGGAACCACGACGTTCGAGTGCAAGTCCGGGTACGGGCTGACAGTCGCTGACGAGGCCCGGTCGGTGGCGCTGGCCGGCGAGTTCACCGATGAGGTGACCTACCTCGGCGCGCATGTGGTGCCGCCGGAGTTCGATGGCCGCGCGACGGCCTACGTAGACCTGGTGTGTGGCGAGATGCTCGCCGCCTGCGCGCCGTGGACGAAGTGGGTAGACGTGTTCTGTGAGCGTGGCGCGTTCGGGCCGGACGAGGCTCGTGCCGTGCTGGCGGCAGGTGCGGCGGCCGGGCTGCAGCCGAGGATCCATGCCAACCAGCTCGGGCCCGGGCCTGGCGTACAGGTCGCGGTCGAGGCCGGGGCTGCGGCGGCGGATCACTGCACATTCCTGTCCGATGCGGACGTCGACGCGCTCGCGGCCTCCGGGAGGACCGTCGCCACTCTGCTGCCAGGAGTGGAGTTCTCCACCCGCTCGCCGTACCCGGACGCGCGACGGCTGCTGGCGGCCGGGGTCACGGTGGCGATCGCGTCGGACTGCAATCCCGGCTCGTGCTTCACCTCGAGCATGGCGTTCTGCATCGCGCTCGCAGTCCGCGAGATGCGGATGACGACAGCCGAGGCGGTCTGGGCAGCGACGGCAGGGGGCACGCGCGCACTGCGCCGCACTGATGTCGGGCATCTCGGCATCGGGGCACGGGCCGACCTGGTCATGCTGAACGGGCCGTCGCATGCCTACCTGGCCTACCGGCCCGGAGTTCCGCTGATCGCGGGAGTCTGGCGCTCCGGGCGGCGTGCCGCCTGACGAGGGCTACCGGAACGGGCACTGACCCTCGTTCTGGGCCCCGACCTGGCTGGTAGACATTCCTCCACCTGGCGAAGTAGGCGATGGCCCATCGCGCCGGCCATGCTCGATGCGGCACGGTTAGTTCTGGCGGGCCAGCTACCACCTGCCAGAAGGGGGCAGACGATCATGGACCGGCGAGCATGAGCATGCGGGCGCAGGATCTGATCTTGCCGGTCCTGGCAATCGCCGCAGTCGCAGCGGTCATCCGGATTCGCACCAGCCGGACTGATGCCGCGAAGGGACGGCGGGGGCGCCTTCGGGAACTCGCCTGGTGTGCAGCGCTTCTCCTGCTCTCTGTCCTGGTGATGAGCCCGCTGTATGCGCTGCTTGCGCGGAACAACCTGTCGTGGTGGATCGTGATCCCGATCGCGGCCGCGGTCGTGATCATCTTCCGGCCGCGCCTTGCTGCCCGGATCGTGCCGGTGGGGCTGATCCTCTATGGCTTGTCCGGCTTCATAGTGGCGCGTGACTACGCTTACGGGGGCGGCGTGGGCAGCTATGGGGTGACGCTCGTCGGCAATCCGGGCTTCCAGGCCGATCTCATCCTCCCGCAGGCTTACGCGCTGCTGCTGCTTGGCGGCTGGCTGGCGCTGCGATCAGCTGACCCGGTCCTGACGCGGGCCAGGCACTGGCTGGGGCCAGTCGCTCGTGCCCCGCTTGGCGATCAGTTGCGCACGCTGGCGCTGCTGCCAGTGGTCGCCGTCCTCGCCGACCTGCTCGCACCGCGCTTGTGGCCCGCGGGTCAGGCTGCCCTGATCTTCACTCCGACCCTTGTGTACGGAGCGCTAGTGGTGATCCGGCGCTGGCCGCAGCGCGCAGCGCAACTCGCCACGGCGGGCTTGCTCTGCCTGGGGATCGCGGGCCTGGCGGTTGCCGCGGCCTGGCGCAGTTCGGCAGCGGCCGTGCCCGCCGCCAGAGCGCAGCCGATGCCCGCTCCGTCGCAGTCTAGCGCCAGCGCGCAGCCAGCTCCGCCGGCCGCTAACGCGCAGCCTTCGTCGGCTCGGTCCGCGAACGCGGCAGCCGCGATCGTGCTGACGAGTTTCGACCCGCCGCAGATGGTTGGTGTGGACGTGATGGACAACGGCCAGCCGATGCCGTTCGGGGTAGTGCTCGTCGACAGCCAGCACACCGCCGACGCTGCGGGAGCAGAGGGCCTCGCCCTCCTCGCACTCGGTACCTGGCTGGCGCCGCAAACATTCCCGATCGTGCGGCGGATGCTAGGCGGATCGTCCGATGCGGAGCTCAGCAAGCGGGTAGCGCGGCTGACCGAGAGCCGAGCGGTTGCGGTGGACACCGCCTCCGCCGACTTGCGCCGGCTCGAGCGGGACCTGCATGACGGAGCACAAGCCCGGCTGGTGGCGCTCGGGATGAGCTTGCGTGCGGCAGAGCGGCTGATCCCGACGAGCCCCGAAGCTGCCATGGCGCTGGTTGCGGAGGCACGGGAGTCCTCTGTGAAGGCCCTGACAGAACTACGTGAGCTGGTCCGCGGTGTCGTGCCGCCGGTGCTGGCTGACCGGGGTCTCGCGGACGCACTCCGGGCGCTCGCGCTGGACAGCCCGATGCGCGTCGAGACCGATATCGACCTGCCGGGGCGGGCGCCGGCACCGGTCGAGACCGCCTGCTATTTCGCGGTGGCTGAGGTACTCACGAACGCGGCTAAGCACTCCGGCGCGCGGGACGCGCGGATCACGATGTCGCATGCGGACCGGTTGCTGCGGATCGAAGTGATGGACTTCGGCCTGGGCGGCGCGGACCCGGCCCGCGGCTCCGGGCTGGCCGGAGTGGAGAAGCGACTGGCAAGCTTCGACGGCATCCTTGCGGTCAGCAGCCCAGCCGGAGGACCGACGATCGTGGTGCTAGAGGTGCCGTGCGTGCTCTCGCCGCCGACGGTCAGTGGCGGGTTACTTTAACGGAGAACGACCTGGTCGCCAGGCCCGCGCCACCCTGCCACACCTCAAAACCGGCTTGCACGCTGATCAGGTACCACGACTTTCTGAGGTAGCCGCGGCCCACGGCGTAGGCCTCTAGCGGCCGCAGGTCCAGGTTGGTGACCGAGCGTTTGCGGGAGGTCATCGCGAAGGTGACGGTGCCGAACCGGCCGGGCCTGCCGCCGAACCACACGTTGTAACTGCGGCCGCCGATGCTGACATTGCTGGCGACCTGCGAGCCGTACGGGTGCTTAGGGCCGTGATGGTTCAGCCAGATCATCAGCTCGGCGCCGTTGCCCTTGCCGCTGGTGGTGGGGGCCTTGTTGAACCAGATGTCGTATGCCGCGTTATAAATGCTGCTGCCGCCCGGCTGGGCAGTTCTCCAGCTCGTCGTCACCGTACCCGTGCGGATCCGGGAAACCCGGATCGGCAGGCCGCTGCCGGACGTGCACGCACCGTAGAAGCAGCCCTTGTAGATATCCGGGTAGCCGCCGGGCGCTCCGCCTCCGCCGTTCGCGATCGAGGAGCTTGCCACCCTGAATTCGGCCTTGCCGTTAGTGGTGATGCACTCGGGGGCGCTTGAGCCCCATTCATCGTTCTCGACCGTGTACGCGCCGCCAGCCACGGAAGTGGACTGCGAGTTGCACAGCGTCGCGGCCGTGCCTGCCTCGGAACTGGCGGCGGGCAGCAGCAGGGAAGCGAGGCCCGTGAGCAGCAGAGCCGCAGGGAGCGCGAGGGTGCGGGTGAGGGGGGTCATTCTCGCCTCTCGGGGGTGACGGGCCAACCGTGCCTGCGCAGGGGGTGCGCTGGTCCCTCAAGCTGTCGGTAAGTCGGGAGCTTAAGAAGAATCCAGGCGGAGGTCGTCGTACCGGCGATTGAATTTGGCGTACATCAGTTGCGGGTGCACCATCTACCGCCATTGCGCTAGGCCAAACCCGGCAATCCGCGCGCGGACGCCTGCCGCCGGTAGGTAAATGCCTACGTGCGAAGTAGGCGCCCGCCCATGGCGGGCATAGCGACGCGGCTGACAGGCTTCGGTGGCATCCTTGCGGTCAGCAGTCCGGCCGGCGGACCGGCAATCGTGGTGCTGGAGGTGCCGTGCGTGTTGTCGTCGCCGAAGACCTCTTCCTGCTGAGGGACGGGCTCGTCCGGCTGCTTGAGGCGCACGGCTTCGAGATAGCAGCCACGGCTGAGGATGCACCCGGACTGCTGACGGCCTTGCTGGCGCAGCGCCCGGAGGTGGCGATCGTCGACGTCCGCCTGCCGCCGACATTCACCGACGACGGACTGCGAGCAGCGATCGAGGCCCGCAGGCAGGTACCTGGCTTGCCGGTGCTGGTGCTATCGCAGTATGTCGAGCAGCTCTACGCCCGCGAGCTGCTGGCCGACCGGGCCGGCGGCGTTGGCTACCTGCTGAAAGACCGGGTGTTCAATGACGACCAGTTCGTCGATGCGGTCCGCACGGTCGCGGCTGGGGGAACGGTGATGGACACCGAGGTCGTGACCAAGCTGCTGGGTCGCCGCGCCAAGGAGGAAGCCCTCGCCCGGCTGTCAGCGAGGGAACGCGAGGTGCTCGGTCTGATGGCCGAGGGCCGGTCCAACAGCGCGATCGCTCAGCGGCTGTTCGTCACCGAGAAGGCGATCAGCAAGCACAGCACGAGCATCTTTACCAAGCTCGACCTGGCACCTTCCGACGACGACAACCGCCGCGTGCTCGCCGTACTGGCCTACCTGAACGGGTGACCACAGTTCGCCGACGGCAATCAGCGCAAGTAGCCGCCGCGGACCCGGATCAGCGGGTCGCCGGACTCAGCGACATAGGGCACTGCCGTCACCCTGGCGATGAACAGGACGTGGTCACCGGCGGGGACCCTGGTGCTCACCTCGCACTCGAATGCAGCCAGCCCGCCCTCGGGAATGAGAGCGCCGGTGCGGCTGCCGCGACGATGCGGCACTTCGGCCAGCAGGAGCCGCGCGCTGGGCCGGCCCGCTGCGGCGAACCGGCCGGCCAGCACGCGCTGCGATGCGCCGAGGAGCGTCACCGCGAAGGTGGTCAGCCGCCCGAGTACCTCCGCCGGGTACGACTCGGCCATCAACGACACCAGGACCAGCGGCGGATCAGCCGAAACGGGGCTGAATGCGCTGACCGTTGTCCCGATGTCGTCCCTGCCGTCGGCGATCGTCAGCAGCGTGACCGCGCTCGGCCAGTTTCCCAGGGCATCCGCGTAGCCAGCCGGGACGGGTTGGCTAGCCGGCGCCATCGCGTCGGACGCGGCCGGGCTGTGATCCAAGTCGGTCAGCCGGGATAGCCCCGTTTCCTGTCATTCGAAAATCCAGTCTCCGGGCAGCATGAGCGGGCCTGCGGCGGAGAGCCCGAGCCGTGTCGCTAGCTGCCAAACCGGGCCCCAGCTGTCAGCGACCAGGTCGAGGCTGGCAGCGGCGGCGCCGTGGCTCTCGCTGGAGCTTGGCGGCCGCAGCCGGTCCAACGGGTGGGCGCGGGGGTATACCCGCACCGGCGCCGTGGCCGGCAGGCCAGCCCGGCGGCGGGCCGCTGCCGTCGCCCGGTCCACGCCGCCCAGCTCGTCGACCAGGCCGCGAGTTATCGCATCGGCCCCGGTCCAGACCCGGCCCCTGGCCACCTGGTCCACCTGCTCGGGCGTCATGTTGCGGCCATCGGCCACCTTGCCGGTGAAGTCGGCGTAGATGTGATCGAGCCAGTCGTTGACCAGCGCCCACTCGTCCGGGGAGAACGGGCGCAGCTGCGAGAACATCGCGGCATGCGCGCCCTGGCTGATCAGGTCGCTGGTAACGCCCGCCCGGCCGAGTGCGTTGCCGAGCACTGGCTTGCCGGTCAGCACCCCGATCGAGCCGGTGATCGTGCCCGGCTGAGCCACGATCTGGTCGGCCGCCATGGAGATGTAGTAGCCGCCGGATGCGGCCACATCGCCCATCGACACGACGACAGGGAGTCCGCCGGCCCTCGCCCGGACAACCTCGCGCCAGATCGTGTCGGAGGCGACGTACGACCCGCCGGGGCTGTTGACGCGCAGCACAATCGACTTGGTTTGCTCGTCGCGTGCCGCCGACCGGATGGCGGCTGCGATCGTGTCCGAGCCCATCCAGCCGCCGGATCGAAGGCCGCGGCCACTGCGGCCGCGGCGGATCGGCCCGGTCGCGTAGATCAGCGCGACGCCGGGCTCTGGCGTGACTGGATTCTTGGTGATCGCGCGCCGGGCATGCTCGGCCAGTATCTTGCCGCGCTGGTAGCGGCCGAGGTAGAGGAGGGCTGCCTCCGGGCCGGCCAGCTTGCGTGCCTCGGCGTAGACCTCGTCCCGGTAGCCGAGCTGATCGACGAGGTTCTCGGCCTGGGCGCGCGCTGCGAGGAACGGGCCGGCGTTGATCAGCTCGCTGACCTTCGCCTGGCTGAGCCCGCGGCGCTCGGCGATCGCCTGCACGAGTTGCTCAGTGATGGACGTGGTCAGCCGCTCGGTCTCCTCCCTGGCGGGCGCGGAGAATCCGGACTCGGTGAACTGCTCGGCGGCGCTCTTGTACTCGTGCCGCTTGGCCACCTCGAAGTCGGCCCCGAACTTATCGAGCAACCCGCGCAGGAAAACCCGCTCGATGGCGAGGCCGGTCAGGCCGAGGTCACCGGATGGCTGAAGCCAGATCTTCTCGAACGCGGTCGCCAGGTAGTACTGCACGTTGCTGGCGGAGAACTCGCCGAACGACTCGGCCCAGGCAACGGTCGACTTCCCCGCGGCGGCGAATTCCGTGATCGCCTGGCGTAGTTCCTGGACCGCGGCCAGCCCGATGCCTTTGCCGCCGAGCCTGGCGACCAGAACGGCAACCCGGTGGTCCTCGCGGGCCCGGCGCAGGCCGTCGAGAATATCGGGCAGCGGTGCCCGGCTCCTTCCGACGAGGGCAGAGACCGGATCGGTCGGCCTGGTCTCGCTGATCCCTTCGGTCAGGTCGAGCTCCAGGATCAGCGGCGCCGTGCGATGCTGGCGCAGCTTGGCCAGCTGGGTGGTAAGGAGGGATTCTGGCATGCGTTACAGCCTAAGCCGGGTAGCCGGGCCCGCGGGCTCTCGGGCAGCCGCAGCAAAGTAAACGGGCACTTGCGCGTTCCGCAGGCGTGAAATGTCGGCCGCGACCGCAAGGGCCGTGGCCTGTTCGCGACGAATGCCCGGCCGCCGCTGGTCGCCTTAGTTGCTCCTGGAATCTCCCGTGACAGCGCGGGGTACCATGAGAAGTGGAGGTTCCTCCGAATCCTAATCGGAGAGACCTCCGGATAGTTAAACTTGCCGCGCGCGGACGGACTGCACGCGGCGCGGACCTCGGCGATGCGCGCCTGCGGGCGCGGGGAGGAGCGGTATTGGCCGCCGCCGACCGGCCCATGCGCGCCGACGCGCAGCGCAACCGCGAGCAGTTGCTGACCGCGGCCGTCGCCGCATTCTCCGGTGAGGACCCTGAGGTGACGCTTGAGTCGATCGCCAAGGACGCCGGAGTCGGCATCGGTACCCTGTACCGGCACTTCCCGAGCCGTGAGGCACTTGTCGACGCCGCTTACCGCAGTGAGCTAGCCAGGCTGTGCGATTCTGTTCCGGCCCTGCTCGAGACAATGGCGGCCGACAAGGCAATGCGCACGTGGATGGATCAGTTCGTCGAGTACATGACGACGAAGCGCGGGATGGCAGACGCCCTTCGGAAGGTGATCGCGTCAGGCGGCAACCCGTTCGCCGAGAGCCGGACCCGCCTGCTTGCCGCCTTCGGGACGCTCATGAAGGCCGGCGCTGCCGACGGAACTATCCGATCTGACCTCGACCCGGCGGACTTGCTCGCGAGCATGAGCGGGGTGTCGCTTGCCGTCGGTGATCCGGCTCAGCGCGGGCAGGCAGGCCGGCTGCTTGACCTGCTCATGGATGGCTTGCGTTACGGCGCGGCCAGATGAGGACCAGGCCTGCTGACTGTGAGCGCCGGGATGGCTAGCCGGGACGGGAACGGCTGGGTGCGATGCCAGCTCGGGCACCGGCACTGGGGGCGGTACGGGGCCGCGGGCCTGCTTGCGTACGTGGCTGAGGGCCCGGTGCTCCTGCAGCGCCGCACCTGGTGGAGCCACCACGGGGGGACCTGGGGCCTGCCGGGCGGAGCGCGCGACAGCCATGAATCGGCGGTGGCGGGTGCGCTTCGGGAGGCCGCCGAGGAGTGCGGCGTGCCGCCGGACGCAGTGCGCCAGCGCGGTCTCTTCACTGACGACCACGGCGGCTGGTCCTACACGACCGTGCTCGCCGAGGCCGCCACCCCGTTCGCGGTGCAGTCCGACGATGACGAGACCGATGAGGTCGCGTGGGTTCCACTGGCCGGGGTAACCGCGCTCGACCTGCATCCGGGGCTCGCGGCGCACTGGGAAGAGCTACTCGCCGAGCTGACGCCGGTGACGATCATCGTGGACGGCGCCAACGTCGTGGGCTCAAGGCCGGATGGCTGGTGGCGCGACCGGGCGGGCGCCGCTCTGCGGCTGCGCGACCAGCTTGCCCCGCTGGTGACCGAGGGCATCGCCGAGCTGCCCGCGGGTCTGGACACGCCGGCCGGGATGCCAGTCGTGGCCACTGCCGTTGCCCCCGCCCTGGCGGTCGACGCTCCACCTGACCGAGCGACCAGGCGCGGGATCGCCGGGATGGCGGACGGCCTGATCCGGATGCAGTGGCTGCCGGACATCTTCCTGGTCGTCGAGGGTGCGGCCAAGCCTGTTGCGGCCCAGAGCGGGGCCAGCCCGGTCCAGGTAATGGCGGCCAGCGGCTCAGGCGATGACACCATCGCCGCCCTGGCCGGTAACACGACCGGACGGCGCATCGTGGTGACCGCCGACCGAGAGCTCCGGCAGCGCTGCCTGGCGGCCGGAGCCGCGGTGGCCGGCCCCGGCTGGCTGCTCGGCCTGCTCTGACCCTGGGTCCGGGCTGCCAGAACCGGCTCTGGCGCACTGATATTCAGACCCGCGCATAACAATCGATTGTCATTTGCCGGGTCAAGTACGTGGAAGAGTGACCTTCAACGCAACTAAGCCGGCAATGATATTGGCGGAGCCCCTGACACTTTCGAGGAGACCAGCTTCGTGCTGCAGGCGTCACTCGTAGAGCCGCTGCGCCGGTGGGACCCGGAGCAGGTCGGCGGCTACGTGCTGATCGGCCGCCTCGGTTCCGGCGCGATGGGACAGGTCTACCTCGGCCGGTCGGCAGCGGGCCGGCTGGTGGCCGTCAAGACCATCAAGCCGGAGCTGGCTGAGGAGCCCGACTTCCGGAACCGGTTCGGCCAGGAGGTTGCCGCGGCCCGGCGGGTCAGCGGGGCCTTCACCGCAGCGGTCGTCGCGGCCGACTCAGAGGCCGACGTCCCCTGGCTGGCAACGGTCTACGTCCCGGCGCCGTCGCTGAGCAGGATGGTGCGCGCGTGCGGTCCGATCTCCGTTCCCGCCGTTCGCTGGCTCGCAGCGGGCTGCGCCGAGGCGCTGGAGTCGATCCACAGTGTCGGGCTGGTGCACCGCGACCTGAAGCCGGCCAACGTCCTGGTGTCGCTGGACGGTCCGCGGGTGATCGACTTCGGTGTCGCCCGTGCCGCCGAGCGGATCCAGCTCACGGTGACCCGCGGAAGTGTCGGGACACCTGCCTACATGGCGCCTGAGCAGGCCAGGGATACCCGGCAGGCAACATCTGCCAGCGACATCTTCGCGCTCGGCGCCACCATGCTGTTCGCTGCCACCGGCCACGCTCCGTATCAAGGCGAGACCGTCATCGACGTCCTGGTGCAACTGGCTACCGGGCCACCGGACCTGGCCGGGCTGCCCCGTGAGCTCGCTGAGATCGTCGTTGCCTGCCTCGAGCGCAACCCGCGTAACCGGCCGACCGCGGCCTCGATCGTGTCCCGCCTCGCGCCGGCGCTTGCGGCCAGCGGCGCAATAGGCGCCCCGCCGCTGCCGCCCGCGGCGCTGACGCTGATCGAGGAATACCGCCGCATCCCGCGGTCGCCTGCCGAGGTGCAATCCGCGCCCGCCGGCCCGGCGATGGGCGATGCGCTTCACCCGAACGGGAACGGGGCCGCCGGGGACGATGACACCATGGGCTCCCAGCTGGCTGGCGACATCGCCGGGTGGGGGCCCGGCGGGCCGGCACCGGCCCGGAACGGCGGGGCGCCTGCACGGCCGGGCGGCGCGCTAGCCCGGCGCGCTGCGTTCATTGTCGCGGTCGCCGCCGTCGGCGTCGCGCTCGTCGGCGCGGGCTGGGTACTGCGTACGGAGCAGCCACATCAGCAGGCCGGGGGCACCGGGTCAGGAGCGGCAACGCTGTCGGCGACCTGCCCGTCGTCGCCGGGATCGCAGAACCTGAACCAGGCAGATCTCGGACCTGTGCTGGGGGTGCCATCCGGGCAGAGCCCGCCGCCGGGCTCGGGCCTGGCGCGGGGACAGGGCCCGGCACTGGTTCACCCGACCTCGGGCGTGCCGTACATCGCGCTCAGTCAGCCTTTTGGCGACAGCAACACCGGGTTCGTTATCCACGGCGGGAACTGGCCGCCAGGCAAGATAGTCAGCCTCCAGCTGGTCGGATGCGCCGCACCGCAGTCTCTGGTAGCCGACCAGCAGGGAACGGTCAACTACGTGATCAACCAGGACCACAATTTCTTCCGGGGCGGTCTGCCTAAGGGTGTATACACGGTCCGGGCCGCCGACGCGGCCGGCGCAAGCGCGACCGCGAGGTTTGCGGTCGTCAACTAGCGCTCAGGCAGCACTAGCGCTCAGGCTGCAGCGTGCCGGCGGATCACAGTACGGGCGTCCACCACAGGTCCTCCTGCCGTGAGCACCAGGCCGGATCGTCGATCTTGTCCAGGTCGCTGCCGGTGATGATCCCGTTCTCGATCAGCGCGCCGACTGCCACCTCGTCGGATAGCCGCATGCCGGGCCGGACCAAGCTGCGCTCGGTGAGCTTGCGGCGGAGTACTTTCAGGTGCTCGCCGACCCTGGCAGACAGCCGGTCGCGGAAGGCCGGGTCGGTATCGAAGAGATCGAGCTCGTGATGAGCGTCGGTGACCATCAGCGCGCCGCGCGCGATCTCCGGAGTGCGGGGTAGCGGCGTGCTCCGGGCTGGGTCGACCAGCCACGGGCGGCACCACAGCAGCGCGACGAGGAAGAGCTTGGTGTTCGGGTCGAGGTAGAACGGCAGCAGCGTGACGTCTCCGCTGGCCGGCGATGAGTGCACGGCGGAACTGTCGGCAGGAGTTGCCTGGGCGGCGACGACCAGCCGCAGCGGCTGGCCTTCGTCCAGCATGGTCCGCGAGCCCACCAGTGCGGTTCCGGCACGCAGGAACCAGCCCTTGGATGGCTCCGTCGCGGCAGCGGGCTCGCCTGCCTCATCCATCCGGGGCAGCCGCACCCGGTAGCCGTCGCCTTCCGCGTACAGCGCGTGCGTCCGGCTGATATTCGCTACCCAGACGCCTCCTGCCACGGCTGCGATGACTCCAGCTCGCCGGGACAGCCCGCGGCCGGCTTGGATCACCAGGTCGGCGTCGGGTCCCCGGCCGAATACGATGCGGTCGCCCTCCGGAATGGCGATTACGGCACCAGCCGGGCTGATGACATTCGCCCGTGCCGCGGCCGAGTCGAGCGTCATCTGCGTCCTGCCTGTCTTGCCAGCGCGCGGTTGGGCCCGCACTGGAAACGTCGCTTCGTGAGCCGGGCTTCCCACGGCCGCCCGGCCGATCACCAGCGAGCATCGCGACAACCAGTGCCGGGACGTGATCCACACACAGCCAGCGCGTACTGGGCTGTCTTAGATATTGAGGGTGTTAGCGCAGTTTAGGCCCCTCTGGGGGAGTCCGCATCCACCAGTTCGGGGATAGCACGTGACCCGGGCGCTGGGTTGACTTTCTTCTTAGCCAGGGCGAGGTTCGCCGGCGTACGGCGGCTCTGCGCCGTCGGCGGGCCTGTCGGCCTAGCAATAGTGCTGCAGCCGGGAGTTGGGGGGGATCTGCGGGTCTCGCGCATGCAAGGCGCGCAGGTTCCGTGGGTGGCACGGGGCTAGCGGGTCTCGCGCAGGCAGCCTCGCCCTGGCCTGCCTGCCAGTGACGCCGCACGTCGGCGGTCGCGGTCGCCAGGGAGTCTCAGGCGACCTGCACTGATCGCTTGGCCAGGCCCATCCAGTACCCGGCGATCGTCGTCACGGGGGCAGGCGCCTCGGCGAGTCCGAGCGTCACAAACAGCGGTGCATAGTGCTCGGTCGTCGGATGCGCGTATCTGGCGGCAGGCGCGCCGCGAAAGCCCGCCAGCGCGTCGACGTCCCCGTTGTCGAGCGCTGCGGCAGCCCACTGGTCGAACTCGGCCGACCACGCTGGCGGCGCGGCATTGAACCGGAAGTCGGTCAGGAACGGCAGGCCGTGGGTGAGGAAGCCGCTGCCGACGATGAGGACGCCCTCGTCGCGCAGTGGCCGCAGCGCGGCTCCGACTCGCAGCAGTCGCTGCGGGTCGAGGCTGGGCATGGAGATCTGCAGCACCGGAATGTCGGCCTGCGGGTACATCACCGTCAGCGGCACGTAGGCACCGTGGTCCAGGCCGCGGTCCGGGACGTCGGTCACCTGCTCGGTTCCGGCCAGCAGCGACCGTATCTGCGCAGCTAGTCCGGGCGCGCCCGGAGCCGGGTAGCTGGCTCGGTAGTAGCGCTCCGGGAATCCCCAGAAGTCGTAGGTCAGCGGCGCCGCATCGGACGTGGCCCCGATCGCCAGCGGGGCGTTCTCCCAGTGCGCGGAAACCACCAGGATCGCAGCGGGCCGTGGCAGGGCCCGCGCCCAGGCTTCCAGTTGCACGACCCACAGCGGGTCGTCGACCAGCGGCGGAGCGCCGTGGCCCAGGTACATGGCGGGCATCCGGCCTGGCTCGATAGCCGCTGCGGCACGGACGCCGACCTGATCAGCGGCATCGGCCGGAACCGGGGCGTGGTCAGGTGCCCGTCCGCTGAGTTCTTCATCCACGTTGACCTCCGCCAGGCGCCAGCCGCTGGCTAGCTGATCAGCCGGCCAGTCAGTTGCGACGATAACCTGCTGGCGCCGGCTAGCGAAGCCAGCGAGCCCCGGACGCCAGGCTGAAAATCGAACGCATCAGCGTCGGAGGAAGAGGCAGGATGTGGGTGTGCGCGTCGTCGTGCTGTCGGACACTCATGCCCCGCGCTTCTGGAAGTCGTGTCCTGCGTCAGTCGCCTCGTGGCTCCGCCAGGCTGATCTGATCTTGCATGCCGGAGACGTCTGCATCGCCAGCGTTCTCGACGAACTCGCGGAGTACGCTCCGGTGCGCGTCGTGCTCGGCAATAACGACAGCGCCGAGGTGGCCGGCTGGGGCGCGCCGCCCAGGCTCGAGTTCACGATCGAGGGCGTGCCGGTCGGGATGATCCACGACAGCGGCCAGGCGAACGGGCGGCTGCGCAGGATGCGTGCCACGTTCCCGGCCGCGGATCTCGTCGTCTTCGGCCACTCACACATCCCGCTGGACGACGGCGACGGGCGGTTGCGGATCTTCAACCCCGGCTCGCCCACGGACAAGCGGCGTCAGCCCTGCCGCACGCTCGGCGTGCTGGAGATCGCTGACGGCCGGCTGACCGAGGCGCGTATCGTCGGCCTGGACTGACTGCGAGGGCTCGCCGCGGCCCTGCGCTCGGGGACGCTGCTCGTCCCCTGCCAAGCGGCCCTCCGGCCTCGGCGCTGTCCAACGGTCCGCAGCCCAGCTGCCTTGACAGCTGTTACGAGTCAGCTGCCGATCGCAGCTGAGCCGGAGCCAGCCAGAGCACCCCGAGCGGCGGAATGCTGAGCGCCGCCGACGCGGGCCGTCCGTGCCACGGCTTGGTGACCGCGTCGACCTGCCCGAAGTTGCCGACGCCGCTGCCGCCGTAGATCTCAGCATCGGTATTCAGCACTTCGCTCCACGCGCCGGCGACAGGCAACCCGATCCGGTAGTCGTAGTGCGGCATCGCTGCGAAGTTGCAGACGCAGGCCAGCACGCTGCCGTCAGAGCCGTAGCGCAGGAACGACAGCACGTTGCCGGAGAAGTCGCCGGCGTCGATCCACTGGAAGCCGTCTGGCAGGCTGTCCT
>Ga0335074_10004109_pt1 | contig 20031 bp, 14 predicted proteins | sample Lox_Sample_23_FD_206715 | JGI IMG/M metagenome (GOLD analysis project Ga0335074, IMG submission 206715) | Soil microbial communities from Loxahatchee National Wildlife Refuge, Florida, United States - Lox_Sample_2.3 | ecosystem: Environmental > Terrestrial > Soil > Wetlands | place: USA... | reverse complement strand
TTCAGCCACGGCTTCCAGGTGTCCAGAATTCCCACGTCCAGGGCGGTGCTGGTGCTGAACTCGCTGCTGCGCTCGGCGTCGGAGCCTTCGTCAATCGAGCGCGAGTAGGTATAGCTCACGTCGAACTCCAGGCCGCGGCTCGTGGGATGCCGCAGCGTAACCTGCAGGGCGTTGTAGTAGCTCATGCCGATGGTAGACAGCGCATAGAGCGACGAAAACTGTCCCTGCCAGAAATGCGGCTGGTACCCGGGAGGCGCCGGATAAAAGCCGTCCAGCGGTCCGTAGAAATCGAGATCCGACAGTGAGGTGGTTGCTCCCAGGTTGGAACGGTACGGAGCCCACTCGTTGTTATAGATGGCCGTCGTGGCGTTCTCCCCGTAGTAATCGAAATTGGCCATCCAGGGGAAGACGTCTTCGAAGTACGGGATGGCGGGGACATTCACCAGCGTGCCGTTTCCGCTGTAGAGGGAGTTTCCGTCGTTCAGATCCACCTCGTGCGAGAGCTTGCTGCCCGCCGTAAAGTAATCGCCGCCGCCCTGAGGATCGACATAGTCCACCGGCTCGGCAAGATCGTTGCTTTCGATCAGATGACGGCCCATGGTGCCCACATAGTCCGTCTCCAGCGTGAATCCCTTCGGGAATTCGTGCTGGATCGAGAGGTTATACGCCTCGGTATAAGGCGTTTTCATCACGCTGTCCAGGCCCCAGGTGATGGCGAACCCGTAGGCCGGTCCGGTCGGAGGCGTAAACGGATAGGTGGCAGGCGAGGGGAACGTGCCGTTGCTGAAGGGAAATGCCCTGCGCCCGGTAAATCGCGGCGAAGATTCCGAGTTGAAAGTGGCCGCCGGGTTCGTCACCGCTCCGCTCAAGCCGAACGACCCGCTCTGGTCGAAGAGATTCACCGTGGCTTCGCCGAAATGATCGTAATAGAGGCCTGCTCCGGCTCGTACCGTGGTTCGCGAGGTCGGAGCCCAGGCAATGGCCAGCCGCGGGGCAATGTTGTCCTTCGACATCGGCCAGAAGCCCGGCTTATTGTAGAAATTCCCGGCGGGAGCGAATGTCAGTGCCGGCTCGTAAACCTGCCCGGCCTGAGCTGCAGCCTCGCGCTCCTTGTACCACGCATCGGTGCTCACCGTGGGGGTCACCTCCTGCCCGCTCGTCTCCCATGGCGTCTGCAACAGGGTATGCCGGATACCAAATGTGATCGTCAGATTTGGCCGTGGCTTCCAGGCATCCTGCAGATAGTACTCATATTCATTCGCCGAGAAGTGCCGCGTGATCGGAGCCCCATCCGACAGGAGCGTGCCGGACCCGGAGTTGCTGAGCAGGTAGTTGTACTGGTCCGTCACCGACGGCACATCCCCGACCAGGTTCGCGTAGGCGATGACATAGGAATTCTCAAAGCCCCCGTCTACCGGGTCATCCCCAAGGAGTGCGCTGGGGTCCGGAGGTTGTCCGCCCAGCCAGTATGGGTTCGAGCTGGCATTGTTGTAGGAGTTTTCATCCGAAATCCGATTCTGGTGCACCAGCCGCCAGTTCACCCCGAACTGGAAATCGTGCTTGCCGTGGTTCCAGTTGAAGTTGTCGACAATGTTGTTCACCGGCACAGTTGCCAGAGTGGTGCGTGTCTCCGCCGTCGACGTCGCCATAAAGCGGAAGTCGACATAGTCGCCTGAGCCGATACCGCGCGTGCTGTTGCCCTGACGGATGAATCCGTACCGGATGTCGTTGACGAGATTAGGTGAGATCGACCAGGTGTCGCCCGCGATGATCCCCTTCGTGTTGTCCTCGTAATAGCTCGACGGACCCTGGCCTGGGAATTGCTCCGTTCCCTGGGTCGTGTCCTTCTGCAGGCCGCCGCGCACAAAAATGCGGTGCTTTTCGCTCGGCGTGTAATCCAGCCGGACAATGCTGGTATTGAGCGTAATCGGGTTGGGCGACGCGAAGGTATACGAACCGGAGTTCAGGCCATCGCCGGTCAGCGTCCCGTTCGCAGCCGGCTCGCTGGCAAAATAGGTCAGCGCGTACGGATCCGGCCCGGGACCTGGAGTGTACTGCGGATCGCTGCAACCTCCCGGCGGATACTGCCCCAGACAGCCCTGATCCAGCATGGATACCTGCGCCGGACTGAGGGTCACGTTGACGATGTTCCCGCTGGGATCGTCGCCCTGGTAAATCAGGTTCCCCGCCAGATACGAAGGCGTGGCCACCGTCTCCGTCACTTCCGTGTCTTCCGCTTGCCGCGTGGCCTCGTAATTGGCGAAGAAAAAGAGCTTGTCCTTTTTAATTGGCCCGCCAATCGTGCCGCCGAAGATGTTCCGGACGAGCTTCGGCGGAATGTTCGGCTGCCCGCTGTCGATCTCTGCCAGCTTGTTGAAGTAGGTGTTGGAAACCGTCATCGTCGGGCGGTTGTATTCATACAGCGACCCGTGGAACTGGTTCGACCCGGACTTCGTGATCAGGCTCACCTGCGCGCCCGCCGAACGGCCTTCGTCGGAGTTCGTATTCGAGGTCGCGACGCGGAATTCATCCACGGAGTCCTGCGTTTCCCGCAGCACGCCCGTGAACGCGTATCCATAGACCTGATCGTTGTCGTCCACGCCGTCAACTGTCACATTGCCCTGGTCGGAGCGCACGCCGTTCACCGCGCCGCTGCGGCTGTCGCCCATCGGATTCTGTTCCGACGCGCCCGGGTCGCCCTGCTGGCTGGGCAGGTAAAGCACGCCTGGCTGCAGCGAGAGCAGATCGGGAACGTTCCGCGTTTCGCTGGGCAGCGCCTGGATCAGCGTATTGCCCATCGAGTCGCCCAGCGAAGCGTCGGTGGTGTTCAGCGTTTCCGCTTCGGCGCTCACGTTCACCACCTGCGATACCGCCTGCAGCGTCATCGTGAAATTCACCGTCGCCGGCTGGTTCACCAGCAGTTCGGCAATTTTGCTCTGATCCCCGAAGCCCTTCGCCGTCGCCTTGATGGTGTATCGCGCCGGCGGAATCGCCGCGAACGTGTATTCGCCGGCCGAGTTGGCCGTCGCGCTGAACGACTGTCCGGTTGCGCCGTTGGTTACCTTGACGGTGGCCCCGGGAACCACGGCTCCGCTGGGATCTGTGATGACCCCACGAAGTGAAGTGGTCGCGATCTGGGCGATCGCAGACGCGGCGAAAACGAACATCGCCACGGCCGCCACAATGGCAGTTGTGCGTCTGGTCACTGTTTCCTCCAAAATTTCTTTCCGCGCCGGTCGTGGGTCCGGCGGTTTTACTGGGAAATTAGGCGAACTTCCGGCTCTGGGTCCGGATGAGCCTCTTATTGTGAACCACCTGTGAATCCAATTCAAGCCGGTCCGCAGCGAGGGCGGCCGAAACACGCCTCCCATCAGCCAAATTTCTGCGCCCCATCGAAAACTTTGATCCCGCGTCTTTCCAGCCGCCAGGACCAGTAGCCCGGCGCGCGCCTTCGCCCTGCCCCGGGGTCGTTTACTGTCTTCTCCGCCGGAGCTATAGTTGTGACACATCTCAGGCGCCGGATATTGCAACAGGAGCCAATCTCATGGCCGATCCCAGCTTGCCGGATTCACCCCCCTCTCAGGCAGATCAGAACCAACCTGCGCGCAGCGGCATCACCCGCCGCGGATTTCTCAAAGGCGCCGGCATCGCCGCTGCCGGCACCGCGCTGCTCGAAGGCGTCCAGACCCTGCGCACCGAAGCGCAGCCGAGCGACACCCCCGGCGTAACCCTGCTCGGTCCCGATGCGGCGCCCGTCCGCCTCCGCGTCAACGGCGTGGAACGCACGGTGGAACTGGAGCCGCGCGCCACCCTCGCTGAAGCGTTGCGCATGCAGCTGGGCATGACCGGAACCAAGATTGTCTGCGACCGCGGCGTCTGCTCCGGCTGCACCGTCTGGCTCGACAAAATGCCTGTCAACAGCTGCATGACGCTCGCCGTCGACGCCGTCGGACACGACGTCACCACCATCGAGGGCCTGGCTCCCAACGGCAAACTGCATCCGCTCCAGGCTGCTTTTGTAAAGCACGATGCCATGCAGTGCGGCTATTGCACCCCCGGCATGGTCATGAGCTGCGCCGCAATGCTCGAAAAAAATCCGCAGCCGACTGAGGCCGACGTCCGCCACGCCGTGGCCGGCAATCTCTGCCGCTGCGGAACCTATCCGAAAATTTTCGCCGCCACTATGGATGTCGCCGGCGGCGGACGAACCGCTTAGGGAGAGCCGCAATGAAAACTCCTGTCGCCGAAGAATCGTTGCTGGCCCAGGCCGCCGCCGCGCCGGCGACAAAGACCGTGCAGATGCCCGTCGGCGTCCCCGGTGCGACCCTCCGCGAGGAGGCCCGCGTCGTTCCGGCCTCCGAGCCGCCCGTCTGGCCCGTGAATCAGGATTTGCGTTACGTCGGACAGTCGATCGAGCGCTACGACGGACCGGCCAAGGTTTCCGGCCGCGCCCGATATACGTCCGACGTCCAGCTGCCGGGAATGCTCTATGCGAAGTTCGTCAACGCCACCGTCCCCCACGCAAAGGTCCTCTCGGTCGACACTTCGGCGGCCGAAAAATTTCCCGGCGTGCGCGCCGTCTATGTCATCCAGACCGTGCTGGGCCCCGCGGTTCTTCGCAATCCGAAGCTCGAGCAGTCGAAGTATCCCGTCATCCGCTTTGCCGGCCAGCCGATTGCGGCTGTGGCTGCCACCACGCCAGCAGCCGCCGAAGAAGCTGCAGCGCTGGTGAAAGTCCGGTATGACACCATGCCCTTTGTGGTCGATCTCGACAAGGCCCGCGCGGCGGACGCCCCCCAGGTCTTTCCCGGCCCCGCTGACGAAGCGGGCAGCGCCGGCGGTGGCGGCGGTCCCAGCGATGTCCAGCAGCACGGCAACGTGCATGGGCCTTCGATCAATCGCAAGGGCGACGTCGATCAGGGCTTCAGAGATGCGGATGTGGTCGTCGAGAGCCATTACCTCACCCAGGTCCAGACCCACTCCGCTCTCGAAACTCATGGCGTGGTCGCCGACTGGAAGCCCGAGATGCTCACCGTCTGGGCCTCCACCCAGGGAACCTCCAGCGTGCGCGAGGAGCTGGCCGGCTTCTTCCATATTCCGCTCACCCAGGTTCGCGTCATCACCGAATTCATGGGCGGCGGCTTTGGCGCCAAGTTCGGCGCCGGCAACCCCGGCGTGGTCGCCGCAGCGCTCTCCAGGAAGACCGGCGCGCCCGTGCGCCTCATGCTCGACCGCGAAGAAGAGCATCTCTCCGTCGGCAACCGCCCCAGCGCCGATCAGACGCTGCGCATCGGTGCGAAGCGAGACGGCACCCTCACCGCCATTCACCTCGTCAGCTACGGCACGGCGGGCTGCGGAACCGGCGCGGGATGCGCGGGTCCGGCCACCAACCTCTATCAATACGCGTCGCTGCTCACCGAGGAGAACGACGTCTTCATCAACGCCGGACCGGCGTCCGCCATGCGCGCCCCCGGTCATCCCCAGGGCGCCTTCGCCCTCGAGCAGACCATCGACGAGGTCGCCGATCGCCTCTCCATGGATCCGCTCGACCTGCGCGACAAGATCGACAACCATCCCGTCCGCCGCGTCGAGCGCCAAATCGTGCGCGAGAGCGCGCTCTGGCAGTCGCGCCATCCCGCCGCCGGCGCCGACACCGGCCCCGTGAAACGCGGCGTCGGACTGGGCCAGTCGGTGTGGTACCGCTTCGTCTCCATGGGCTCCTCCGCCGAAGTCCGCATCCATCGCGACGGCTCCATCGAAGTGCTCTCCGCCGTCCAGGACATCGGCTCCGGCATCAAAACGGTCTTCGCGCAGATCCTTGCCGAGCAGTTCGGCGTGCCCCCCTCGCAGGTCGCCGTAAAGATCGGCGACACGAATTATCCCGAGGGCCCCAACTCCGGCGGAAGCACCACCACTCTTTCCATCACTCCAGCGGTCCGCGATGCCGCCTGGCAGGCCTCCCGCAAATTCCTCGCCGAGATCGCCCCGGCGCTGGGCACAACCCCGGCCGACCTTGAGCTGGTCGACGGCCAGGTGCGCAGCCGCTCCGGAAAATTTGCCCCGCTGCCCTTCCGCCGCGCCGCCGCAAAAATGCCGACCGCCCAGATTTCGGTTCAGGCAAAGCGCATCCCCGACTACGCCCCGAAGAAATACCTCACCTATGGCGGCGTCGATGTGGCGGAGGTCGAAGTCGACACCGAAGTCGGCCGCATCCACGTCCGCCGCGTCCTCTCCGTGCACGACTGCGGACGCCCCATGAACCCCGAGCAGACCATCAGCCAGATCAACGGCGGCATCATCCAGGGCATGTCGTTCACGCTTTTCGAGAACCGCCTGCTCGACCCCATGTACGGCCTCATGGTCAATCCGAACCTCGAGCAGTACAAGATCGCGGGCGCGCGCGAGATTCCGGAGATCGAAGTGAAGCTCGTCGAGGCCTACCTCGGGCAGAGCTCCACCGACGCCTCCGGCATCGGCGAGGCCGCCGGCGTTGTCTCCATCGGCGCGGCCATCGGCAACGCCGTCTACAACGCAATCGGCGTGCGCATCCGGCAAACCCCCATGACCCCCTCCGTGGTGCTGGCGGCGCTGCGCAATGGCGCGGCGGGAAGGGAGACGGCATGAACCGCTTTATCCTGGCCGAATGCACTTCGATCGATGCGGCCCTCGCGCAACTCCACGACGACGCCGTCGTCAAAGCCGGCGGCGTGGACCTGCTCGATCGCATGAAAGAGGGCGATGAAGCCCCTCCGAAACTGGTCAACATCCGCAACATCGCCGAGCTGCGCGGCATCCGCGAGACCGATCAGGGGCTGACCATCGGCCCGCTCACCACCCTCGCCGAAATCAGCGAGCATCCGCTCATCCGCGAGCGCTACACCATCCTGTCCGACGCCTGCGGTCACGCCGCCACGCCCCACATCCGCAACATGGCCACCGTCGGCGGCAACCTGCTCCAGCGCGTGCAGTGCTGGTATTACCGCTCCGCCGATTTCCAGTGCATCCGCAAAGGCAAGGAGTTCTGCTTCGCCTTCGAAGGTCTGAACCAGTACCACGCCATCATGGACTACACCAGTTGTCCCTCCGTCGCGCCCTCCTCCGCTGCCGTCGCGCTCCTCGGCCTCAACGCCGGCGTGGAGCTTACCTCGGCGAAGCGCGGCAAAAGAACCGTCGGAATCCAGGAGCTCTACATCGTCCCCGAGGCCAATCCAACGAAGTTCACCATCGTCGAGCCGGACGAACTGCTGACCGCCATCGTGGTACCCAAACCCGCGCCCGGAACCCGCTCGGCCTACCAGAAATACGGCGAGAAGGAGAGCTTCGACTGGGCCATCGCCGACGCCGGCGTGGTCCTCGAAATGGATGGGAACCAGTGCCGCCGCGCCGTGATCGTGATGGGTGCGGCCTCGCCGGTCGTGCGCCGCTCCGCCGAGGCGGAAGCAGCGCTTCAGGGCCAGCCGATCACTGAGGAAACCGCGCGGGCCGCCGGAAAGGTGAGCGTGCAGGGCGCGCGCCCGCTCTCCATGAACGCCTATAAGCTCGATCTCTTCCCGGTCGCCGTCTACCGCACCGTCCTGCTCGCCGCGGGATTGCGCGATCGCGATCCGAGCGCCGTGGGTTAAGGAGGCCATCATGAGCACAACCAATGCAACCACCCCTTGTCAGTGCCTCCGCACCAAAAACCCCTACGGCACCACGCCCCAAAATGCCGAGTCCTGGCTGCCCGGCGTGCACACGACCTCCACCTACTGGTGTCTGCGAACCATGAGCCCCGCTGGCCCCGACGACCATTACGTGCATCTGGCGCGCTGCGTGCCCGGCCGTGCCTGCTACGAAGAGCCGGAGAAGTAATCGTTCCTGGTTCCCACTCTCTGCGCCTCCCCGCTTTCGATGAGGTCTCCCGGATTCGTTGTGTTCGAGTCCAGGCGAGAGCTGCGTGACAACGGGTTCCTGCAGCCCCCGAGCGCGAACCGGTTGCGAGTTCCAGGCACGAAACGTATGCTTTTGGCGTGCCTGCCACGCTCGAACTGGTCTCATAAACCCTCCCCGCCCGTTGAGGTCACGTATGAGACCCGCCATCGATGCGGGGCTCATGCTTTTGACCGGAGCCACCGACCTGCCTATGAGACCAGTTCTCGTTGAATGCGTTCCCAATTTCTCCGAAGGCCGCGATTCGGCCAAAGTCGATGCCATCGTTGAGGCAATGAAGATTCCCGGCGTCCATCTGCTCGATCGCGAGATGGATGCCGATCACAATCGCTCGGTGATCACCATCGTTGGTGAACGCGAGGCGATCCAGGAAGCGGCCATTCGCGGCGTGGGTAAGGCCGCGGAGCTGATTGACCTCAATGTGCATCAGGGTGCGCATCCGCGCATGGGCGCGGCGGATGTGGTGCCGTTCATCCCCATCGAGGGTGTCACGCTGGACGATTGCATCGCGATGGCGCGTCACGTGGGCGCCGAGATCTGGAAGCGCTACCAGATTCCTGTGTATCTGTACGAAGCTGCGGCGACCACACCCGAACGCCAGAATCTCGAAAACATTCGCCGCGGGCAGTTTGAGGGGATTCGCGACGAGATTGCGACCGTGGCCGCGCGCCAACCCGATTTCGGCGAGCCGCGCGTCCACCCCACCGCCGGGGCCACCGTAGTGGGCGCACGCAAATTCCTCATCGCGTACAACGTCTTCCTCAACACGCCCGATGTGGACGTGGCGAAGCGCATCGCGAAAGCGGTGCGCTACTCCTCGGGCGGATTGCGCTTCGTCAAAGCTGCCGGGTTCCTGGTGCGGGGACTGGCGCAGGTTTCAATGAACCTGACCGATTTTGAGCAAACCCCCGTTCATCGCGTGTTCGAGTGCGTGAAGCGCGAGGCCGCGCGCCATGGTGTGCTTCCCGTATCCAGTGAAATTGTCGGTCTCATCCCCAGGGCCGCGCTGGAACAGGCTGCGGAATGGTATCTGCAGGTGGAGAACTTCGATTCCTCCCTGATTCTCGAGAACCGCTTGGCCGCGGTGACCAGCGGCAGGATGGCCGTTGGCGGACTGCGCGCTGGTGTTGAGCCCTTTATCGAGCAACTGGCCGCTCCCACAGCAACTCCGGGCGGTGGCAGCGCAGCGGCAGCCAGCGGCGCCATGGCCGCCGGTCTGGCGTTCATGGTGGCGTCCATGTCGCGCGGTAAGAAGGCTTACGTTCAGTATGAAACGCAACTCAGCGAGGCGATTGCGCGCCTGGCCACGCTGCGTGAAGAATTGAAGGCCTCTATCGATGCCGACGCGGAGGCCTACAACCTGGTGATGCAGGCGTATAAGAAGGCCAAGCAATCGGAGGACAGCCGCGCGGACGTTGCGGCCGCGCTGCGCCAGGCGGCAAGCGTGCCGCTGGATGTAGCGGAAGACGCCGCTGAAGTGGCGCAAATCGCGGAGCGGCTCAGGACGACCACCAATCCGAGGATGAGTTCCGACCTGACGACTGCGGCTGCGCTGGCGCGCGCAGCGGTTGAGGGCGCGCGCGCGAATGTCGCCATCAATCTCGAATCCATGCAACAGGACGCGCCTCAGGATGCGTTTATCGATCAGGCGCGGCTGCGGCTGCGTGATTTGGAGGGCGTCACGGCCTGACGAACTGCCGCCCTCTGGCGTCTCCCGCCCTTTTGCCTCGAAAGGCGAAGGGCAATCCGCCCATCGTCCCGGACCAGCAGACCCGCATCCGCCGTAAAGTTTCCATCCGCAAAGAGCAGCTCGGGCCGGTAGAACGTCGTCATCGATGGCCCTCCACCACTCTCCGTCCGCCGATCCAGACCTCGCGCACAGGATTGGCGCCAAGCGTATACACAAGATCGCGCCAGTCCCGCGACTGCAGCACCAGAAAGTCCGCCGGCTGTCCCGGCTCGATGCGCCCCGCGTCCTTCAGACCCAGCGCCCACGCCGCATTCACGGTTCCGGCGGCCAGCGCTTCCTGCGCCGTCAGCCCGTTCACACGCACCGCCAGCGCCAGCGCCATCGATGTGGAGAACAGCGGGCTCGACCCGGGATTGAGATCCGTGCCCACCGCGACCGCAGCCCCCGCATCGATCAGCGCTCGCCCCGGCGCGGCTGGCAATCCCAGATGCAGCGAGACGCCCGGCAGAATGGTCGCCATCGTCGAGCCCGCAGCGACCGCGCCAATCTGTTCCGCGCTGCACGCCTCCAGATGATCCACGCTCAGTGCTCCCATGCGCAGCCCCAGTTCCAGGCCGCCCACGCGGTGGAACTGTTCCGTGTGCAGCTTGATGCCCAGCCCATGCCGGCGCGCCGCCAGCAGTATCGTCTCCGCTTCCCCTGCGCTCCACGCCTCCTTCTCCACAAACACATCCACAGCCGTGGCCAGCCGCTCGCCGGCAACCGCGGGAATCAGCGTCTGACATACCTCGGCAACATACGCCGCGCGATCCACCGCGTCCGGCGGCGGGATATGAATCAGCAGCGTCGGCACAATCCACGCCTGCGTACGCTCCGCGAGCGCGTGGATCGCCCGCAGCATCTTCATCTCCGCGTCGGACGAAAACCCGTAGCCCGACTTCACCTCGATGGTCGTGGCTCCCGAACCCACCAGCGCGCGAATGCGCGGCTCGGCCAGCGCGGCCAGTTCCTGCTCGGAGGCGGCTGCCGTGGCGCGAATCGTGCTGCGAATCCCTCCGCCCGCCGCAAGAATCGCTTCGTACCCCGCGCCTGATGTCCGCGCTTCAAAATCCGCCAGCCGGTCCCCGGCCCACACCGCGTGCGTGTGCGGATCTACAAGCCCCGGAACCACCGCGCGTCCGCCCGCATCGACAACCTGCGCTGCCTGCCCTGACCACTCCCGCTCCGCGCCGACCCACACAAATTTCTCTTGTCCGACAGCCAGCGCCGCCCGCTCCACCACCTTCAGCCTGCGCATCTCGGCGCCCCGCTTCGGCCCCGGTCCTTCGGCTGTCACAAGCTGTGCGATCCCGGTAACCAGCAGGTCGGCGTTCATAGCAGGCTGGGCATGTCCAGTCCGCGCTCGCGCGCTGTTGTCATCGCCTTCTCGTATCCGGCATCGGCGTGGCGCACCACCCCGAGCGCAGGATCGTTCCTCAGGCACAGGCGCAGCCGTTCTTCGGCTTCGTCGCTGCCGTCCGCCACGGCCACCAGCCCTGCGTGCTGGCTGTACCCCATCCCCACCCCTCCGCCGTGATGAAAGCTCATCCACGACGCGCCGCTGGCGATGCCCGTCGCAAAGTTGAGCAGCGGCCAGTCCGACACCGCATCGGACCCATCCCGCATCGCTTCGGTTTCGCGATAGGGACTGGCCACCGAGCCGGCATCCAGGTGATCTCGTCCGATCACCACCGGCGCCTTCAGCCGCCCATCGCGCACCATCTCGTTAAACAGCAGTCCCGCGCGATCGCGCTGCCCGTAGCCGAGCCAGCAAATTCGCGCCGGCAGTCCCTGGAAGGCAATCTGGTCCGCCGCATACGTCAGCCAGTCGTGCAGCCGCCGATCTTCCGGAAACAGCTTCAGCAGCGCCGCATCCGTTGCCGCAATGTCCGCCGCATCGCCCGACAGCGCCGCCCAGCGGAACGGTCCGCGCCCTTCGCAAAACGCATCGCGGATAAACGCAGGCACGAACCCGGGATACGCAAACGCATCCTTCACCCCGGCCATCTGCGCCTGCGCGCGCAGGTTGTTGCCGTAGTCGAAGGCGACGGCCCCGCGCTCGCGCATCTTCAGGATCGCCTCAACGTGCGCCGCCATCGAAACCCGCACCCGCTTCAGATATTCGTCCGCATCCCGCGCCCGCAGCTCGTTCAGGTCTTCATCCGCGCGCGCCACCGGCAAATACCCCCACATCGGATCGTGCGCGCTGGTCTGGTCCGTCACCAGTTCGGGAGTAAATCCGCCCGCGACCATCGCCGGCAGCACTTCGGCCGCGTTGCCCAGCAGACCGATCGACACCGCCTGGCGCGCGGCCTTCGCCTCCCTGGCCATGCTCAGCGCTTCGTCCAGCGAATGCGTCGCGCGATCCAGATAGCGCGTCTCCAGCCGCCGGTCGATCCGCGCCGGATCGATCTCCACGCACAGGCTCACCCCGCCCGCCAGCTTCACCGCCAGCGGTTGCGCGCCGCCCATACCGCCCAGCCCCGCGGTCACCGTGATCGTCCCCGCCAGCGTGCCCCCAAAATGCAGTTCCGCCGCGCTTCGAAACGTCTCGTAGGTCCCCTGCAAAATCCCCTGCGTGCCGATATAGATCCACGAGCCCGCCGTCATCTGCCCGTACATCATCAGCCCCGCGCGATCCAGCCGGTCGAATTCCTCCCACGTCGCCCAGTGCGGCACCAGATTCGAATTCGCAATCAGCACCCGCGGCGCCAGCCGCTGCGTCTCCACCACCGCTACCGGCTTGCCCGACTGGATCAGCAGCGTCTGGTTGTTCTCCAGCCGCTCCAGCGTCTCCACGATCCGGTGGTAGCACTCCCAGTTCCGCGCCGCCTTGCCGCGTCCGCCGTAGACGATTAGTTCCGCGGGTTTCTCCGCCACTTCCGGATCGAGATTGTTCATCAGCATGCGCTTCGCGGCTTCCTGAATCCATCCCCGTGCGGTGCGCGTGTTTCCGCGCGGTGCGCGTATCGGCTGCTGCGTCTCGTTCATCCCTGACCTCACCAGGCAGTATCTCACCGGGACCGCGCATCACGCCTGTTACGCTGGAATCATGGCGCACGTGCTGGAGAATAATCCGGTCGTCCTGCATCCGCGCGGGATTCTCTTCGATATGGATGGCGTGCTGGTCAGCTCCATCGGCTCGGTCGAACGCACCTGGGAGAAGTGGTCGCAGGCTCGCGGCATCGACCCGCAGCTCGCTATCCGCGTCGCCCATGGCTGCCGCGCCATTGAAGTCGTCCGCCAGTTGCGCCCCGACCTCGACGCCGCCGCCGAGGTCGACTGGCTCGAAGCCGAGGAAATGGAGGATAAGGTCGGCGTGGAGATGCTCGCCGGTGTCCGCCGCATCCTCGACGTGCTCCCGCCGCACTGCTGGACCGTCGTCACGTCAGCCACCGAGCGCCTCGCGAGAGGCCGCCTCGCCCACGCCGGAATTCTCGTCCCCGAGACCATCGTCTCCGCCGACATGGTCAGCCAGGGCAAGCCCCATCCCGAGCCGTACCGGATGGGCGCGCAGCTGCTCGGCCTCGAACCCTCCGAGTGCCTGGTCATTGAAGATTCCTCCGCCGGCGCAACTGCCGGCCGCGCGGCCGGATGCATGGTGCTGGCCACCCTCTTCTCCCACGCGCTCGAAAGCCTCCGCGATGCCGGCTGGATCGTGCCCTCGCTCGAGGATGTCGCCGTGGCCGTGCGGGACGATCGTCTTGAAGTCCGGTTTGTGCCGGTAGCCACAGCCGCTGCGGCCAGGAACTGAGCAGCGATGGCCATCCCCGTCCGCGTCGAGTACGCACATGAGCGCAAAATGCGCACCCGCAATACGCGAAGGTATCGCGCCGCGCACTGGCCCATCTGGATCTGGGTCTTTTTTCTGGTGCCGGGACCATTGACGTTTGCGCTCTTCGAGCGTGGCGGCAGCGTGGCGAACCTGATCTGGCTGGGTGTCGTCCTTGTGGCAACCGGCATCGCCGCGCTGCGCGGCAAGCTGCCCGGCGCGGAGCCCGCGCCCTACATCCTCCGCTTCACCGAGGATCGGCCGAATCCGCTGTATCGGGTAATTTGCTACACCTTCGCCTGGAATGCGCTGCTGAACTTCGCGCTGCTGAATCTGGCAGGACTGGCGTGGGCGGCGGCGACCGGCGTGTGGCGGCTGAAACAGATCTACGAGCACGGGTACACGCCGCTGCTGTTTGCGATTGTGGCGCTGGGCGCCGCGGGCGTGCTGCCGCGGGTGCGTCGTTCCACTAAAGGCGAAGGCTGGGAGCGCCGCTATTTCTACGGAGCGGTCTGGTCCGTCACCGCCGGCCAGACAGTGCTCCTCATCCTCTGGAAAGCCCTGCCGAAATCGCACTCGACCGACATCGTCAAGCTCGTCGTCTACTGCGCCGTCCTCATCCTGATGAGCGCCCTCGCCGCCTTCGGCGTCCTGCCCCGCACCCGCCCCATCCTCCCGGGCGAGCTGATGGTCGCTGACTGATCCGCGATCCAGGCTTTACAAAAGCCTTACAAACCCCTTGTGCCCTGTTTGCGCCCGCTCCTCTGAAATCCATTCAGAGGATTTCGCATGCTTTCTCTGGACGAATTACCGCTGATCGGCCTCGCCGTCGTCGTGGCCTTCGGCATCGGCTTTCTGCTCTGGACCCTCGCCCACATGGTCGGCGAGATGCACCCGCACGGCGAGGGCCTCGTCAGGCTCTTCCGCCCGGTGCGCTCCCGCCGTCACGTTTAACGCGCCGCTATAGATTGCCCCGCGCCGCCTGCTCGCGCTCGATCGCTTCGAACAGCGCCTTGAAGTTGCCCTTGCCGAAGCTCCGGCTGCCCTTCCGCTGAATGATCTCGAAGAACAGCGTCGGCCGGTCCTCCACCGGCTTGGTGAAGATCTGCAGCATGTAGCCTTCGTCGTCGCGATCCACCAGGACGCCCAGCTTCTCCAGCTCCCCGATCGGCTCGTCGATCTTCCCCACGCGTCCTTCCAGCTCCGTGTAATACGTGTGCGGCACGGTCAGGAACGGCACCCCCTGCTCCTGCAGCTTCGCCACCGTCTGCAGAATGTCGCCCGTCGCCAGCGCGATGTGCTGCACGCCCGGCCCATGGTAGAACTCCAGATACTCCTCGATCTGCGATTTCCTCCGCCCCTCGGCCGGCTCGTTGATGGGAAATTTCACCCTCCCGTTCCCGTTGGCCATCACCTTCGACATCAGCGCCGAGTACTCCGTCGAAATATCCTTATCGTCGAAGTGCTGGTACAGCGAGAAGCCCATCACCTGGGCGTAGAAGTCCACCCACCGGTTCATCTCGTTCCAGCCCACGTTGCCCACCATGTGGTCGATGTGCAGCAGTCCCGTCGGCCGCGCCAGCTTGTCTTCCGGCTCAGCGCGATAACCCGGCAGAAACGGACCGTTGTACGCGTTGCGCTCCACAAACGTATGCATGGTGTCGCCATAGGCGGCAATCGATGCCATGCGCACTGTGCCGTACTCGTCCTTCAGTTCGAAGGTCTCCCGGATGCTCCGCGCCCCGCGCTTCGTCGTCTCTTTCCACGACTGCCGCGCATCATCCACCCACAGCGCTACATCGCGCACCCCGTCGCCGTGCACGCGCACATGCTCCGCAATCTCCCCATCGGCGCGCAGCGGCGTCGTCAGCACAAATCGGATCTTTCCCTGCTGCACCACGTAGGAGCAGCGGTCGCGAACCCCGGTTTCCGGGCCCGCATAGGCCACCAGCTTCATGCCGAAAGCCAGACGGTAAAAATAGGCCGCCTGACGCGCGTTGCCCACGTAAAACTCCACGTGGTCGGTGCCGTTCAGAGGCAGAAAATCCTTCGGGGCAGCAACTTCAGGCGTTTGCAGAACGGTCGACATAGTGAACCAACTCCTTGTGCGCTGTGCGTCTCGCCCATGCCGGCTCTTCCCTCCGGAAGAGCCGTCCTGGGCGCAAGCGACTGATTACAATAAACCCCCGCGGCCACCGTGGTCCAGCGGGGCTTCCATATAAAGAAAAGACGATTTTCCCCCTCCCCGCGTCGCCGCCTCGGCGGATTTTCCTCAGAGTTTCATGCCCCCGCGTCGTATGCTGGCGGCAGCGTCGATCCGACGCGGAGATTCGCCCGTGCATCATTCCTGGTGGCATTTCCTCGCGCCTTTCTGGGGTGCGATCCACAACTTCCTGCCCTGGATCATTGGCGGCGGCGGCGCGGCCGGCGGCTCCACGCTCTGGCAAAAGTGGCGCCAGCGCAAAGCCGCGGCGTGGCCCAGCGCCGACGGCGAAGTCCAGTCCGTCTCCGTGCGCAGCGGGCGCGGCTATAACGCCGTCATCCAGTACCGCTACTTCGCCCAGTCGCAGTATCGCTATGGCAAATACGCGCGCCACTTCCGCCGCAAAAAGGACGCTGAAGCCTTCGCCGACGCCCTCCGCGGCCGCCATATCCAGGTCCGTTATCAGGCGGACAAGCCCGAGGTCTCCGTCGTCCTCGACCAGGATCTGCGCATGACCGGCGCCCTCCAGATGGGCTAATGTCTGCGCAGGTCGCCGCATCTCTGGCAGCCCGTCTGCCCCGCAGCGATTCCAATCGAGTGATGCCCAAACGCGCCTCCAAATCGAAATCCCCGTCGGACGCCGTGGACCGCCAGCTCGCCCGTTACCGCGCCATGCGCGACTTTGCCACGACCGCCGAGCCCCGTGGCGGCTCAAAGTCCCCTAAGGCAAAGGCCGCCGCGGAGCTGCCCTTCGTCATCCAGAAGCACGCCGCGACCCGCCTGCACTACGACTTTCGCCTCGGCTGGCGCGGAGTCCTTAAAAGCTGGGCCGTCGCCAAAGGCCCCAGCTTCAACCCCGCCGACAAGCGCCTCGCCGTCGAAGTCGAGGATCACCCCATCGAGTACGGCGGTTTCGAAGGCGCTATCCCCAAAGGCCAGTACGGCGGCGGCACCGTCATGGTCTGGGATCAGGGAACCTGGGAACCGCTCGACGATGCCGACGAAGGCCTCCGCAAGGGCAATCTTAAATTTGAGCTGCATGGGAAGAAGCTGCGCGGCCGCTGGGTTCTCGTGCGCATGCACGGCAACCGCTTCGGCAGCAGCGACAAGCCCAGCTGGCTGCTCATCAAGGAGCGCGATGAGTTCGCGCGCGATGCCGGCGCTCCCGCCATCACCGATGAAGCCCCGAACAGCGCGGTCACCGGCCGCAGTCTCGACGAGATCGCCGCCGCCGAAGACCACGTCTGGAACTCGAACCGGCCCGAAAAGCCGTCAAAATCCCCGCCCAACCCCTCGCGCCTCACGCAAAAGAAGCCTGCGCCAAAATCGAAAGCTGCATCCGCTATCCCCGATCGCACCTCGGTCCTGGCGGCAACGCCCAAAGAGAAGCTGCCTCACTTCCGTCCCCCCGAGCTCGCCCTCTCCGTCAGCGAGCCTCCGGAGGGTGGCGATTGGCTGCACGAGCTCAAGCTCGACGGCTACCGCATCCAGATTCACATCGACCGCACTAAATCGGCGCCTCGCGTGCGCCTTTTTACCCGCAAGGGCCTCGACTGGACCCACCGCATGAAATCCGTGGCTCAGGCCGCAGCCCAGCTCCCCGTCCACGCTGCCATCCTCGACGGAGAAGTCGTGGTGCTGAAGGAAGACGGCAGCACCAGTTTTGCCGATCTGCAGGCCGCCTTCGATGAAGGCGCACCGCATCCGCTCACCTACTTTGCTTTCGACCTCCTGCACCTCGACGGCCACAATCTCCGCGGCCTCCCGCTGGAGCGCCGCAAGACGATTCTCGAAGGATTGCTGCAGGAGCGCGACGACGACCCGAGCCTGCGCTTCAGCAGCCACATCCGCGCCAGCGGATCGGAGATGTTCCGCCGCGCCTGCCGCATGGGCGCCGAGGGCGTCGTCTCCAAACTGGCGTCGGCGCCGTATCGCTCCGAGCGTTCCCGCGACTGGGTGAAATCCAAGTGCGTTCTCCAGCAGGAGCTGGTCGTCGGCGGCTTCACTCCCCACACGAAGGACGCGCACGCCATCGGCTCGCTCCTCCTCGGCTATTACCGCAACGGCGAACTAACGTACGCCGGCCGCGCCGGCACCGGCTTCTCCAGCACAATGCGCGAAACCCTGCGCCGGCGCCTCGCAAAAATGCGCCAGGCAAAAACGCCCTTCCACGCGCCGCCTCCCGAGGCGAAAAAGGACGCGATCTGGGTCCGGCCCGAGCTCGTCGTCGAAGCCCGCTTCGCTACCTGGACCGCCGGAGGCAATGTGCGCCAGGCCGCATTTCTCGGCATCCGCGAAGATAAGGATCCGAAGGAAGTGGTTCGCGAGCAGGCCGGGCACAAGCCAAAGGCAGCTTCGCAGAAATCCTCGCCGCCGTCTCGCCCCTCGAAGTCCGCATCCCACCACGCCGCCGCGCCCATTGCCGCAAAGGCAAGATCATCCGCGCAGAGCGGCCAGGCCGAAGTCGCCGGCGTGCGCCTCACGCATCCGGACAAAATCCTCGACACGCAGTCCGGGCTCACCAAGCGCCAGCTCGCTGAGTACTACGCGGCCGTCGCTGAAAACATGCTGCCCCACATTGCGGACCGCCCGCTCAGCCTGGTGCGCTGCCCCGAAGGGTCCGGCAAGCCTTGCTTCTTCCAGAAGCACATCGGCATGGGCGTTCCCAAAGGCATCGGCAGCGTTCCCATCCGCTCAAAGAAGGGCGGCGCGCCGGAGCAGTATCTGACCCTCGCCACCGTCGAGGGCCTCGTCGGCCTCGCGCAGATGGGCGTACTCGAGATCCATCCCTGGGGCTCGCGCAACCAAACCCTGGAAACCCCCGACCGCATCGTCATCGACCTCGATCCCGATCCCGCCCTGCCCTGGTCGCGCCTTGTCGAGAGCGCCATCGAGGTGCGGGACCTCTTCCAGCAGCTCGGGCTCGAGACCTTCGTCAAGTCCACCGGCGGCAAGGGCATCCACGTCGTCGCTCCCATCGCGCCGCGCCTCCAGTGGCCGGCGGTCAGGGAGTTCGCGCACCGGTTTGTGCTCATGATGGAGCGCGCCAACCCCGCGCTCTATCTCACCAAAATGACGAAATCCGCCCGCACCGGAAAAATCTTTCTCGATTATCTGCGCAACGAGCGTGGCGCAACCGCCGTCGCCCCGTACTCTCCCCGCGCTCGCCCCGGTGCCCGCGTCGCCATGCCGCTCACCTGGACCGCGCTGAAGAAAACCGATCCCACGCAGTTCACCGTCGCCACTTTCTCCCAATGGAAGGCGCGCCTCCGCCGCGATCCCTGGAGGGAAATGGATTCCGTGAAGCAGGATTTGACCGATCGTGCCGTCGCCGCCGTTGCCGCGAACGCCCCGGCCGGATCAGCGTAGCCGCCGCAGCGCCATCCGCGCCGCATGATAGCCGCACATCCCGTGAACGCCGCCCCCCGGCGGTGTCGACGCCGAGCAGATGTAGAGATTTTTCGTTCCCGTGTAGTAGTGCCCCAGCGCCGGCCGAAAGACGAACTGCCGCATCGACAGCTCCCCGCCGTTCACATCCCCGCCCACCAGGTTCGCGTCCATCCGTTCCAGCCGCATCGGCGTGAGAATGCTGCGGGCCAGAATGCAGTCGCGGAACCCCGGCGCGAAACGCTCCAGCTGCGCCTCGATCCGCTCCGCCATATCCTCCGTCGAGCCATTGGGCACATGGCAGTAGACCCATGCCACATGCCTCCCCTCCGGCGCGCGGCTCTTGTCGAACAGCGAGGGCTGCGCCACCAGCAGAAACGGCCGCTCTGCGTTGTAGCCCCGCGAGACCGCCTGCTCTGCGCGCGCGATCTCTTCGAGCGTGCCGCCCACATGCACCGTGATCGAGCGCTGGCACTCCCGCGCCCGCCACGGAATCGGATCCGACAGCGCATAGTCGATCTTGAACGCTCCCGGACCGTAGCGAAATTCCTGCATCGCCTCCCGATAAGTCTTCTGCAGCCGCTCGCCCGCCACGCCCAGCAACTGTCGCGGTGTCAGATCGCACAGCACCGGGCCGGCTTCCAGATCCAGTTCGTCCAGCGACCCGATCCGCTGCCCCGTGTGTACCTGGCCGCCCCGCGCGCGCAGCTCCGCAATCAGCGTATCGGTGATGGCCTGCGATCCCCCGCGCGGCACCGGCCATCCCACCGCGTGCGCCGCCGCGCCCAGTACCAGCCCAAACGCCGCGCTGAGCGAATCGTCCAGGCTCAGGAAGGAATGTGCCGACAATCCTGCAAACAGCGCTCGCGCTCTCTCGCCGCGAAAATAGCGCTGCGCCACCTTGCGCGCCGGCTGCGTGGCCACTCGCCCGAAGCGCGCCATCAGCCACGGCCGCCGCGGAATGCGTGCCACCGGTGCCAGCGCGTCGGCGGCAAAATCCGCCCAGTGCTC
>Ga0335074_10004108_pt1 | contig 20032 bp, 16 predicted proteins | sample Lox_Sample_23_FD_206715 | JGI IMG/M metagenome (GOLD analysis project Ga0335074, IMG submission 206715) | Soil microbial communities from Loxahatchee National Wildlife Refuge, Florida, United States - Lox_Sample_2.3 | ecosystem: Environmental > Terrestrial > Soil > Wetlands | place: USA... | reverse complement strand
TGCGGTTCCGGCGTAGGCCGCCCCGGTGAGTACGTCGGGAAGCCGCTGGACGGACGCGTCGATCCAGGCCAGGGCCACGCCACAGGCTCCAAGCCAGCAGGCGGCCGCCAGCGCGAGGCCAGCGGGGACGCGCGCGGCCAGCGCACCGAGCACGAGCGCGGTGACGAGCTCGACGGTTAGCGGGGGCGGCCCGAGACGGGCCCGGCATCCCGGGCAGCGCGCTGCCGCTAGCCCGGCGGCCCAGCGCGGGCGCGGTGCTCCGCTGACGTCGTCCCCGCACCGTGGGCAGCTGGCCGCGGGAGATTCGCCCTCCACCGGGGTGAACCGCCCGACAGTGAATTGCCGGACAATGAACCGCAGGCCCAGGCCGGTCACCAGGCCCGCCGCGGCCAAGGCGGCGACAAGGAGCGGCTTCATAGCCTGGCGCCAGGCGCGGGCGGGCCGGGTTCCTGGCCGGAGCGGCGCGGCCTGGTGGCTTCCTGCGGGAGAATGACCAGTGACATATGAAGGGCCGGGCATGCGAGCAGATGACGGACGTTGCTGCGAACGGTGCAGCCGTTTCGTAGCCTATGTGCGGTTCGGTGATTAGAGTGATCTGTCCAGTCGACCGGAGGCTGAGCGAATGAGCCGCAACGGTTTCGCGGCATTGGGTGCTGTGGCTTCGGCCTGTGGCCTGGCCGTGGTCGCTGGCGGCGCGGTAGGCGCGGTGCCGGCGCTGGCCGCGGCGGCCAGGTCAACGGTACGCGCGGCCCGGATGGCCGCACCGCCGAACCCGCAGCCGGAGACGCCTGCGAACGCGACGCCGACCAACAGCAACTGCCAGAACACCACGCAGGCACCGGGTATGGGCGCCAATGTCGTCACACTCACCTCGACCCCGTGGGCGCAGACTGCGCTGAACTTCGAGAGTGTGTGGAATCAGCTAGGGGACGAGGGGCAGGGCGTGACCGTCGCGGTCATCGACAGCGGCGTGGACTACAACGCCCAGCTTGCCGGAAGAGTGAAGGCCATCGACCTGACTACTACCGGCATTCAGGACTGCGTCCTCCATGGCACCGCGGTGGCAGGCATCATCGCGGCGAGCAACGAAGAGGCTGCGGGCAGCGCGTTCAACCCATTCACCGGCGTAGCACCGAAAGCGGACATCCTTTCGGTCAAAGTGTCTGACTCGGACACAACGAGCACGCAAGACCCGCAGCTCACCGGGGATTCCACCACTCTGTCGGACGGAATCGTGGACGCCGTCAACCTAGGGGCGTCGGTGCTGAGTATCTCGATAGTTACCAGCAACTCGAGCCAGCTTGAAGATGCTGTCCAGTACGCCGAGGAGCATAACGTCGTCGTCGTGGCCGCTAGTGGCAACGACTCCCCGGGCGGCGCGAAAGGCCCGTTCTACCCGGCGAGCTACCCGGGCGTGCTCTCGGTCGGAGCCGTGGCCTCTGACGGCTCGCTGGCTGACTTCACCGACCCGAACACGCAGGAGTCCGTGACCGCGCCCGGCGTGAACGTCACCAGCATCCAGCCCGGCGGCTTCAGCGACCAGATCAGCGGGACCAGCTTCGCCACACCATTTGTGTCCGGCGTCGCCGCTCTGGTGCGCTCCTACTACCCCCATATGAGCGCGGCCGAGGTCGTTGCCAGGATCGAGGCCACGGCGGACGGCCCCATTGCGCCGATCACCGGAAACGGCATGGTCAACCCGCTCCAGGCGGTCCAGGCGGTCCTCCCGTCCTCAACGAACCCGAACGCCTCTTCGGGGCCGGGGACGGTCCGGCCGGTCTCGGTATCCCGGCCAGCGCCGCCGGATCAGAGCATGATCAATACGGCCATGGGGACTACAGCCGGTGCAGTCGCCGCCGTCGCCATAGTGGCGATCGGCGCCGTGTCAATCAGCCAGCGCCGCCGCCGTCGGCGCGGGCAGGCAACGCCGCCCCCCGACACGAAGGTCCCGGCTGACGTAGAGCTAGCCGACAGCCCTCTGTGGGAATGAGGCTGCGCGTTTGAGTTCGTTCGCCTCCGGGGCGCTGGGTCACCTTTGGTTCACTCACGGCCGATGGTCGATGAGGGGCTAGACCCGCCGGTGCGAGGCCACGTGGCCGGAGGACATGTCGACAGCTGAGCCGTTTCCGCCGTTTCCGCCGCCGTTTCCGTTGGCTGGCTCCGCCGTCCTGGCGTGGTGGGATCCCCTGGTGGGCGTGGAGGAGTCCTCAAGCATCGCGACCTGAATCAGCTTGGCGCCGGACCGCCGCTCGATGAGGAAACCACGTCCTGGCGGCTGCGCCTGGGCCTTGATATTGCCGAGCAGTACGCCCTCGTCCTTGCTTCCCGACATGAGCAGCCCGGGTGAGCCCATCTCCTTGATCTTCTGGATCACCGGGTCGAACATGGCCCGCGAGGCGCCGCCGGCCGACCGGGCCAGGATGACGTGCAGTCCGATATCGCGGGCCTGGGGAAGCAGGTCTGCGATCGGCAGTATCGGGTTGCTCGATCCGGCTACCAGGTCGTAGTCGTCGATAACCACGTACAAGTCCGAACCGGACCACCAGGAGCGCGCACGGAGCTGCTGGGGGGTGAGGTCGGGCGGTGGCAGCCGGGCGACGAGCGCCTCACGCGCGTCGCTGAGCAGCGGCCCGGCGGCCGCGGACGATGTCGCGTAGCCGATCTGGTTTTCCAGTTCAGCGCTGTCAAGCAGCGACCTTCGGTAGTCGACGAAGATAATCCGGGCTTGCTTCGGGGTGAAGCGGTCGGCGATGCTCTCGGCGATCAGCCGCAGCAGGTTTGACTTGCCGCATTCGGTGTCGCCGAGGACCAGGAAGTGAGCGTCTGTCGTGAAGTCGAGCAGCGCCGGCGACAGCGTGGCCTCGTCGATCCCGATCGGGATCTTCGTGCCTGTCTGCGCGGCACTGGGGAGCGCGGTCACCGGCAGCACGTCCGGAAGCATGCGGATCTGCGGTGCGGGCTCGCCCTGCCACGCGGCCGCGACCGTTTCCACCATCTTGCGCACGCCGTCAGCCAGAGTGCCCGGATCGGTCTGGGAGTCGATACGCGGCAGTCCAGCGAGGAAATGCAGGCCGTCGCGGGTAAGGCCGCGGCCAGGTGTGTTCTCCGGTACGTTAGCCGCGATCCTGCGGTCGACCTCGGACTCGTATGGGTCACCCAGGCGCAGCTCGAGCCGGGTGCCGAACAGGTCGCGGATCGCCGGGCGGAACTCGGACCACTTGCCCGTTGCTGCCAGCACGTGCACGCCGTATCCAAGGCCCCGGGCCGCGATCGCCGTGATGGTCGGTTCGAGATCCTCGAACTCCTGGCGCAGGGTGAGCCAGCCGTCGATGACCAGGAAGACATCGCCGAACCCATCCCCAGCGAAGTCTCCGCGAGCGCGCATCCGCCGGTAGGCGTCGATCGACTCGATGCCCTGCTCGGCGAAATCCTTCTCGCGGCGGACGAGAACAGTCTGCACCTCGGCTACCGCCCGCCGGACGCGGGTGCCATCCAGGCGGGCAGCGACGCCGCCAACGTGCGGAAGCCCGGCCAGGGCACCGAGCGACCCGCCGCCGAAGTCCAAGCAGTAGAACTGCACCTCGCGCGGCGTGTGCAACAGCGCCAGCGAGCTGACCAGTGTCCGCAGGATGGTGGACTTGCCACTACGCGGCGCGCCGACGATGGCTCCGTGGCCAGCGGCAGCGGACAAGTCCACCCACAGCGGGTCGCGTCGCTGGTCGAACGGCCGGTCTATGATCCCGGTCACGGCACGAAGCTGGCCATGCCAGTCGGGGCTGTCGACCGAGCAGCCGTAGTACTGGGTGATCGACAGCGGCGGGAGCAGCTGGTCCAGCGTGGGCGGTACGTCCAGCGGCGGCAGCCAGATCTGGTGCGCGGTAGAACCCTGCCCCGCGAGCTGGCCAACCACGATGTCCAGCAGGCTGGTGCCACCTTCCTCACCGTGCTGCCGCTCAGCGGGTGGGGCGTCCTCGATGACCTCCGGCCGGATGTAGCCCGGGCCGAACGGCACGATCATCGGCCGTCCCCGGCGCGCCGGCGCCTTGGTCTTGCTGGTGTCGGGCGATCCGGAGACGTACGCGGCCTTGAACCGGGTCATCGCCTCAGTGCCGAACTTCAGGTAGCCGTTGCCCGGCTGCGGCGGCAGCTCATACGCGTCGGGAACACCGAGCACGACGCGGGACTCCGCCGCTGAGAACGTGCGCAATCCGACGCGGTAAGACAGGTGCGTGTCCAGGCCACGCAGCCTGCCCTCCTCCAGGCGCTGCGAGGCCAGCAGCAGGTGTACCCCGAGCGACCGGCCCAGCCGCCCGATCTGGACGAACAGGTCGATGAACTCCGGCCTGGCCGTGAGCAGTTCGGAGAACTCGTCGAGAACCACGAACAGCGTCGGCACCGGCGGCAGGTCGTCCCGTTCCTGCCGGGCCCGGTTGTAGTCGCGCAGCGAGGCGAAGTTGCCCGCCGCACGCAGCAGCTCCTGTCTGCGGACAAGCTCTCCGTTCAGGGCGTCGCGCATCCTGTCGACCAACGGCAGCTCGTCCGCCAGGTTGGTGATCACGGCTGAAACGTGGTTCAGCTCATCGAGGCCGAGGAACGTCGCGCCACCTTTGAAGTCGACCAGGACGAAGTTCAGGACGTCGGGTGGATGGGTCAGCGCCATGCCCAGCACCAGCGTCCGCAGCAGTTCGGACTTGCCCGAGCCGGTCGCGCCGATGACCAGGCCGTGCGGGCCCATGCCGCCCTGGGCGGATTCCTTGATGTCCAGGTCGACCGACTGGCCTTCAGCGTCGGTGCCGATAGGCACCCGCAGCAGGCTGCGCTGTGGCCGGGGCCGCCAGAGCGCAGCCAGGTCGATCATGAACGGGCTCGAGACGCCCAGCAGCGATGTCAGCGTTGTGTCGCTGGCCAGCGGATCCTCGGTAGGCCCGCCGACGCGGGGGCGCAGCGGCGAGAGCTGCCTGGCCAGGGCGTCGGCCTCGGCTAGCGACATGGTGTCGGGGATGCCGACGGGTGTGGACGTCTCGGCACCGGTTCGGTCCTTGCTGAGCATGTGCGTGCCGTCGGGAGTGACTTTCATCCGCAGCGCAGGCGCTGAACCCGCCGGCGCTCCCGCGCCCGACTGGGTCAGGTCGATGATGACGGCGCCCTCTACGCCGTCGGTGCCGAGCCGGGAATCCCCGAGTCCCTCACCGCCGTCGACGATGACCACGAGCATCGGCTGGACCGGACGGTTGGGTGAGAACGAGCCCCGCCCAGAGATCTCCGTGCCAAGCATGCCCTCGAGCTGCACCAGACTCGGCGCCATGAGCCGGACCGGCCCGGCCGCGTCGGTCTCACTCGGGTGCATGTTGTGCGGCAGCCACTTAATCCACTGCCAGAACCGCATCCGGTCCCGCGAGGCGCACACGCAGATGCGGACATCGTCGGGGGAGTGGAAGACAGCGACCTGCGCGATCATCGCCCGGAGCATGCCGTAGACGGCCTCGGGGTCGCCGGCGGGCGCGATTCGCCCGAACGAGCGCAGCGAGACGCCAACGGGAAGCAGCGGAACGCTGCCGTAGGCGCGGATGAAACGCCGCAGGGCGCCCGCACAGAGCGGGTCAAGGTCTTCGACCGGCTTGGTATCGGGCGGCACCAGGCGGACCGCCAGGCGGTGGGTGCCAGTACCGATGCGGACCTTCGCGAACTCGCTGCTCGACGGGCGCCGTTCCCAGATCCGGCGCAGCTCTGGGTCGGCCAGCAGCGAGGGAAGCGCACGCGGCTGCGGGCTGACCCACTCGAGCGCCTCGCGCTGCATCTCGGCGACGCGGCGTACCCGGCGCCGCACCTGGCCGAGATAGCGCAGATAGTCCCGGCGGGCCCCGTTCAGCTTGATCTTCCGTTCGCCCTTGCCCCGGGTCATGCTGCCGATCATCATTCCGCCCATGCCCAGCGCCATCGCGCCGCCGGCCACGTACATGATCTTGTTCCCGCCGCCGCCGAGGAACGCACCTCCCATCCCGACCGCCATCGCGATCATCGGGAGGATCATCAGCGTCTGCTGGAAGTTGTCAGGCGGGTTCTCCGGGATCTCCGGTGGCGGCTGCAGCACGATTTCGCCGCTCGGAAGCTCCGGCGGAGCTGCCTGCTCGGTGCGACGTACAATGACGGTGCTCACGGGGCGCTGCCTTTCGGCGTCCTTTCGGTCACGTCGGGTCACGGCGTGCTGGGCGATTGGACCGGCTGGTCCGCGCTGGGGCGAGTTATTATTCTACGGCCGCATTTCCACCTTGGCGGGCGATGCGCGGGGCGGATGCGTCAGCCGGTGCCATCCCGGGGAAGACGCAGCGCCCCCGTCCGTCTGCCGGCGAGGATAGCGGGGAAGATGACAGCCCCGGGGGCATCCGTGTACACCAGCGGCCTGGCCACAGAGGGCAGGCCAAACGATCATGTTGCGAGAGGCAGATGAGTTCAAGCGGGACGGACCTGTGCCGGGTCACAGTGGTCGGGCCATCCCGGCGGGTCGACATCGCGCTTCCCGGCTACGTGTCGTTCGCCGACCTTTTCCCCGCGGTCGCCAGGTACGCGGGCCTTGACGGCCCCGACGCCGTAGGCGAGCGCGGCGGATGGGTACTGCAGCGCCTCGGCCAGGAGCCATTCTCGCCGGCGATGACGCCGCTGCAGGCGGGCATCCGCGACGGCGAGATGATCTACCTGCGGCCGCACCGGGCGCAGTTGCCCCAGCTGGCGTTCGACGACGTGGCTGACGTCATTGCGACGGGGCTGCGCGACCGGCCGGGCCGGTGGGGTCCTGGCGACGCTCGCCGCGTGGCGCTCGGCGCAGGCGCCGTGGCACTGGCCGCTGGTGCCATCTTCATCGTCCGGTCAGGGCCTCCATGGGGCGTGCCGGCCGCGGTGGGGGCCGCTGTTGCCATCGCCCTGCTGCTGGCAGCGACGGCTGTGGCCAGGGGCTTTGGCGACTCTCGGGCCGGAGCGCTGCTCGGCATGGCCGGAGTCCCCTATGCGTTCCTCGGTGGCCTGCTGGTCGCGGCCGGGTCGACGAAACTGACCCAGCTGGGTGCTGTGCACGTGCTCCCGGCCTTCGCGGCGGCCGCGCTCGTAGCGGTGCTCGCGGCCGCGGCATCCGGTGAGGTGTCGCTTTTCTTCGGGCTGGCTGTCGCGGCGCTGCTCGGGCTGATCGGTGCCTGGCTCGCGTACGCGTTCGGTATCGGATTCGCCGGCGGCGCGACTGCGGTGACGGTCCTGGTCCTCTCGCTGGCCCCGCTGATCCCCGCGGTCTCGTTCAAGATGGCGCGGATGGAACTGCCTGAGGTGCCGCGCCACGCTGACGACTTGCGGCGCGACACACTCGCCGTCGACGGGAACGCTGTGCTCGACAAATCGGTCTCCGCCGACAGGTTCGTGACTGGCTCCGCCGCCGGGCTTGGCCTGGTGGCCGCGGTCGCCGAGGTGTCGCTGGCTATGAGTCACGGCTGGCTCGGACCGCTGACCAGCATCGTGCTCGCCTGCTCCCTGCTGCTGCGGTCCAGGCTGTTTCAAGGTATCGGCCAGCGGTTGTGGCTGATGATCCCGGCCTTGGGCGGGCTGATCCTGCTCGCGGGCGGCCTGGCCCACGGTGCTACCCAGGGGCGGCAGCTGACCATGGCAATCGCGCCGCTGATCGGGGGAGCCGCCCTGGTCGTCTGCGTCGGCATGTGGCTGGCGAACCGCCGGCCGTCGCCGTTCTGGGGCCGGGCGGGCGACGTCGTTGACACGATGCTCGTCGTCGCGCTGTGGCCGCTCATGCTCGGCGTCGTCGGAGTGCTCGGTTTCGTACGCGGCCTCGGCTAACCAGTGCGCTGTCAATAACCCCGCGGAGGCACCACGATGGCCATGCAGAGCCGCAAGGACCTGCTCCACGCCCACCGGCTGATGACCCAGCGGGCGGCGCTGGCGCTGCTGCGCGGTGAGCCCGACGTCCCTGACCAGCCGCTGCGGCGCCTGAACGTCGGCACGTTCGCCGGCATCCTGGTCGGCGTGATCGTGGCGGGCATCTTCGGCATCTGGGGACTGCTCTTCCACGGGGCGCCGTCGCTGCAGTTCCAGCCGGGCACCTTGATCAGAGACAAGCAGACCGGCGCCAACTATGTCTTCTGTGAGTCAGGCGACAAGGACATCTGCCCGGTGGTGAACTACGCCTCGGCGCTGCTGGATCTGCAGAGCGGGACCGTGACCGTGCAGTCGGTGAATCAGTCGTCGCTGTCGAGCGTCCCGCAAGGTCCGCTCATTGGCATCCCGGGCCTTCCGCCAGACCTGCCCACCTCCGGCCAGATGATCGAGCAGCCCTGGTCGGTCTGCACGCAGACCAGCTTTGGCGTAGCCGGCATCGTCGGCGGCGTGAAGACCACGACCGTCCTGGCGGCCGGCTTCCAGCCCGGCGGGCAGTCGATCGGCAGCACCGGCCTGCTGCTGGTCAGCTCCGGATCAGGTCAGGACTGGGTGATCGGGAACGGTCTGCGCATGCCGATTCAGCCCGGCACGATGGCGGACCTGTTCTCGTCGGCGTCGCCGGTTTCGGTGCCATCGGCCTGGCTCAACGCCATACCCCAGGGCAATTTCTTCCAAGCGCCGACCATCACCGACCAGGGCACGCCCGTGACCGGACCGACCGGAGCTACTGTCCCGATCGGAACCCTGTATCAGGTTACGGGTGCGGGCACGCGGTACTACGTGACCGTCCAGGGCGGTGATCTTGCTTCGATCAGCCAGACGCAAGAGGCGCTCATCGCCGCCGAACCGGGCGAGTCGGCGCCGCAGAGCTTGGAGGCGTCGGAACTCAACGATCGCGTAGCCAGCCCGCTGCCGAGCAATGGCCTGCCGGCCACCGAAACCGACGTGGTCGCAGCCCAGGCCTCCGCTCCGCTCTGCGTGGTCTTCTCCGGTAGCGGCCCGGCCCTTTCGATGCAGGTAGAGACCGGGGGCCAAGCGCCGCCAAGCGGCACACCGACGAGTTCGTCAGCCACGTCCAATCTGGTCGACGAGGTGTCGCAGCCAACGGACACCGGCGCACTGGTGCAGGAGACCGGAAGCTCGACCAGCTACATTCTGGTGACCGACGGACACAGGTATGCCCTGGAATCGAAGTCCGTCATCGGCTTCCTCGGCTATAGCACCTCTCAGGTCGTCCAGTTGCCTGCGGGGGTGGTGGACTTGATCCCGGCCGGACCCGGGTTCAACCCCGCGCAAGCCAGCAACCCGGTGTCGTCCGCCGGATGACGGCCTGGTGAACTGTGGCGGACACGCACCCGAACGGGTGTCCGTAATGGCGAGAATCAGCAGGTCATCGGCCTGTCGCCGGTTTCGGTCATGGGTAGCGGTTCGTTCACGTACCGTAGTTGCCTGTCTAGGTTGACACCAATGTCGGCCTTCGCTTGAATTGATCCAGTTCCTGGCGGGAGTTCCCGTGCCCGCCAACGCGACGGGGACGACATAAGCGGTGCGAACCTTCGGCAGCCACACTACGTTAAGTATGGCGGGGGGGGGAGGCACCAGCGAACGACAGGAGGCAGGACGTGCCCAATCTGCAATTCGACACCGCGGCGCTGAGCAAGGCGTCGGCGGACATTGACACGGCTAACCAGGATCTGGCTAGCCTTCAGAGCGCCATGCAGACCGTGAACCAGGATCTCGGCGCCAGTTGGGCCGGTAACGCCCGCTCGACCTTCACCAACGTCTTCGCCGAGTTCGAGCAGATCTACGCGAAGGCAAACGCTGCCCTCAGGGGCTTGGGCGAGAACGTGGCAACGGCTAGGACCCAGCTGGGTACCTCGGACCAGAACGTCGGGTCGACCACCTCGAAGGTCAAGAGCGGCCTCAACATCAATATCCCCACCTAGTAGCCGTCGCCGCCCGCTCACGAGCGTGAGCCGAATGGTCGCCAGCGGGTGCGGTAACAACCTGGAATTCAAAAGACAGGAGATGGAGAATGAGCGACTCGGTGCTCGTCCAATATGAAGGCCTTCTAACGGCCGCGAGTGACTTCCAGGCCAAAGCTGGCCAGCTGGAGACCACGGTCACGGACCTGAACACTCAGATCAATTCGGTGCTCGCGGACTTCCACGGTTCGACAGCGACGAACTTCAAGGTCAACCTTGGCCAGCTGAACAACGCGATGACCGAGCTGAAGGGCGTCATCACCCAGTTCAGCACGGTGCTCAACGAGGCTGAGGCCACCTACAGGACGGCCGACAACACGGCCGCCGGGCTGTTCCACTAATTGACGCTGTGTGCGGTGCCGTGCGTTATGGCGGCACCGCCCGGCGTCGCCGGGTACAGAGCCTTGAATAAAATTTGGATGATTAGCGGGTTGGGAGGATCGTGGTGACCAGCTTCGGCGACTCGCTGCCGGCGACCAATCAGGAGAGCTTGGACCAGGCCGTGCAGGCTGTGCCGACCGTCTGGCAGGCGCCTGATGTGGCGCCTCCGCAGCCCAACTTCCAGGCGCGGCCCGTCCACGTCAAGGGTGTGGCTAGCCAGCCGGCTGTGGGTTCCGGCTTCACGGTAGAGACCCCCCAGCTCACCAACGTGGCCGGTGCCATGGGCTCGGATCAGAGCACGGCGCAGTCCGGGTTGAACACGCTGAATAACGAAGGCCCCTTGGCCGCGCTCGTGGCGGCCGGGTGGGATCAGTCCAACAACCTCGGGGCCAATGCGGAGAACGCGTATTACGGGATCTCCGCGCTCACCTCGAAGCTGCTGAGTTCCTATGAAGATATGAGTGCCTACCTGCGCAAGGCGGCGACGGGTTATAACGACGCCGACGACAGCGCTTCGGGCGCAGCGCGTTCTATCGACGTGTAGGCACCAGTACGGGCTTAGAAAGGACGCCACGACATGCTTATGGCCGACGGCGGCGGTGGTGGAAATCCCACGGTCTCCGGTGACAGCTTCACTGTGAAGATCTTGCCGGTGACCGCCGGTGATGTCAGTGGTTACACAGCACAGCAGATCATGGAGCTGTTCCAGGGGTTGGAGCCCGCGGCTGTCGCCCAGGCTGGGGCGGCGCACCTCACCGCGGCCGGTAAGTTGACCGACCTCGCCAACGCTGTGACGACCCATGTGTCACGGCTGCAGGAATCCTGGGGCGGCCAGGCCGCACAGTCAGCTGTGGACGCCTTCAGCAAACTGCAAGGATCAGCGACAGAGCTGGCCAATGCGGCTCAGCAGACTGGCACCGTTCTGCAGACCCTCGGCTCCGACGTGCTGCCGCAGTACCAGAGCTGGTCGACGGTTGTTCCCGCCAGTGGCGATGGGTTGAGCGCAACCCAGTCGGCGCAGCTGCAGACCGCCGCGAACCAGGCGGCGCAGCAGAAGCTGGCCGAGCTCAACGATGCGCTTGTCTCGGCCAACTCAGCCCTGCCGAGCACTGTCAAGGTGAGCCTGCCGACGCTCGGGAAGACAGCGGGAACCGCGAGCCTGCCCGCTGCCAGCGCTGGCTCGGGTGGCACCGGTGTGGGCGCCGTGCCCACTGGCTCCGGTAGCACTGGTAGTGGCAGGGGCAGTAGCGGGGGTAACCCTCCGGGTACCTCGCCCACCCCGCGGACCAGTACACCGCCGACCACCACCACCACAACCCCTGCGCCCATTCACCTGGCTTCGGCCCCGACGCCCGGAACCGGTACCGGCACCCCCGGCACCCCGAGCCCGGTCGGACCGCCTGGCGGCACTGGCTCGACCCCCGGTACAGGCAGTGGCTTCCCAGGCACGGGTACACCAAGCCCGGTCCTCCCCCCGGGCACGACCCCCACTACCACCTCGAGCAATCCCGGACCGAATTCCGGAACACCTGGCGAGGATGGGCCCGTCCCGGTCACCGACGAGCCAACACCAGTCGGCGACTTCCCCGGAGTGCCGAATGGCGTCATTCCTGGCAGCACGACCCCGATCGGGAGCGTGCCGCCAGGGGACGACAACATCAACCCGAGCGGGATCAGCAACCCCGGTGCCGGCGATGGCGTTGTGCCTGGTGAAGATCCCTTCGGTGTGCTGCCTGGCGACACCGCTGTCATCGGCCCCGATGGGATGATCGGTGTACCCGGCAGCCCGACGGGTGGCTTCGGCGCTTTCTCCGACGATCCTGGCGTCGGCAGCTTCGCGGCCGGCGACCCGGCAGGGTCGTTCGTTGGCGGCGGCGGCATCGCCGACGGCAACGTTGCTGCGGGCAGCGCCACCGGAGTCGATGGTGTGGACGGCGCCGGTGGGTATGGCGGAATGCCGATGGGTGGCGGCATGGGCGGCAACAACAGGAACGAGAAGGAACGCTACCGCGAGTCCTGGATGAACGAGGACGAGGAGCTCTGGAACGGCGGGGTGCCTATGGTCCCGTCGCTGATCGGACGCTGACCCGGGCTTCCCGGGACAGGGTCGGCCAAGAGCCAGTCGTCGATAGCGGCCAGCAGCCGCGCCCGGACCTGTCCGGGCGCGGCTGAGCCGTTTGCGGACATCCGCGCGAGTTCCGCGATCTGACCGTCGGCTAGGCCGTGCACGTCGCGGGCCAGCCGGTACTGCTCCACCAGCCGGGTGCCAAACAGCAGCGGATCGTCAGCGCCCAGCGCCACCTGGACGCCAGCATCGAGCAGGAGTCGCAGCGGCACGTCGGCCGGGGTTGCCGCTACCCCCATGGCTACGTTGCTGGACGGGCACACTTCCAGCGTGACTCCGTCCGTCGCAATACGCCGCGTTAAGGGCTTGTCCTGCGCTGCTGCGACACCATGCCCGATACGGTTGGCGTGCAATTCGTCCATGCACGCGCGAACGCTGGCCGGGCCTGCGAGTTCGCCGCCGTGCGGGACCGCGAGCAGTCCGGCGCGAGCGGCAATTGTGAAGGCCGGGGCGAATTCTGCCGCTCGGCCCCGTCGCTCATCGTTTGACAGGCCGAAACCGATGACGCCCTGGCCCGCATACGCCCGGGCCAGCCGGGCCAGCGTGCGCGCGTCCAGCGGGTGCCTGGTCCGGTTGGCCGCGATGATCACACCGATGCCGATCCCGGCCGCCGTTGCGGCCTGCGCCGCGGCATCGAGAATCAGCTCCACGGTCGGCGTCAGTCCCCCGAACCTGGCCGCATAGCCCGAGGGGTCCACCTGGATCTCCAGCCAGCGAGAGCCCTCGTCCCGCTCGTCCTGCGCCACCTCGTGCAGCAGTCGGCGCGCGTTTGCTTCGGTGCGGATAACCGAGCGGGCGATCTCGTAGAGTCGCTGGAACCTGAACCAGCCGCGCTCGTCGGTCGCGCTCAGCCGAGGCGGCCACTCCGAGACAAGGGCCTCGGGCAGGTGCACTCGGTGCTCACTGGCCAGCTCGACCAGCGTCGAGTGCCGCATCGACCCGGTGAAGTGCAGGTGCAGGTGCGCCTTGGGCAGCCGGGTGAGGTCTCGGCCTCTCTCAGGGCCCGGCATGGCGCGTGACTCGCCTGCCGTCAGCGGGCCTCGCCGAGCAGCTTGCTGATCCGGGTGACCCCTTCTTCCAGGTCGTCGTCGCCGAGCGCGTACGACAGCCGGAAATATCCCGGGGTGCCAAACGCCTCGCCCGGCACGACAGCGACGTCAGCCTCGTCGAGCAGCAGCTCAGCGAGCTCAGTGGTGGTCTGTGGCGTGCGCCCGGCGATCTGGCGGCCGAGTACCCCCTTGACCGAGGGATAACAGTAGAAAGCACCCTCGGGCAGCGGGCAGATGACACCCGGGATCTCGTTCAGCATGCCGGTCATCAGCCTGCGGCGCCGGTCGAAGGCCTCGCGCATCCGGGCCACAGCCGACAGGTCCCCGGACACGGCGGTGAGGGCCGCTGCCTGCGCCACATTGTTGACGTTCGACGTCATGTGGGACTGCAGATCAGCCGCTGCCTTCGCCACGTCGGGCGGGCAGATCATCCAGCCCACCCGCCAGCCAGTCATCGCGTAGGTCTTGGCTACCCCGTTCAGCACCACGCATCGGTCAGCTAGCGCTGGCTCGGCCACGGGCATCGAGGTGAACCGTGCGTCGCCGTAGACCAGGTGCTCGTAGATTTCGTCAGTGATCACCCACAGCCCGGCCTCGGCTGCCCAGCGGCCGATGTCGGCGACAAGCTCGGGCGGGTACACCGCGCCGGTTGGGTTGGACGGCGAGACAAACACCAGCGCCTTGGTGCGCTGCGTGCGCCGCGCCTCGAGGTCGTCCACTGATGCGCGATAGCCGGAAGTTTCATCGGTCATAACCGGGACCGGCGTCGCGCCGGTCAAGGCGATGGCTTCGGGGTAGGTCGTCCAGTACGGCGCGGGCAGCAGCACCTCGTCGCCCGGGTCGAGCAGCGCGGCGAACGCCTGATAGACAGCGTGCTTGCCGCCGTTGGTCACGACCACCTGGCTCGGGGTCACCTCGTACCCCGAGTCGCGCAGCGTCTTCGCCGCGATCGCTTCGCGCAGTTCGGGCAGGCCAGCCGTTGCCGAGTACTTGTGGAACTTCGGCTCGGCGCAGGCCCGCTGGGCGGCCTCGACGATGTAATTGGGAGTCGGGAAATCCGGCTCGCCGACTCCGAAGCCGATCACTGGTCGGCCCGCGGCCCGGGCCGCTTTCGCCTTCGCGTCCACAGCGAGCGTTGCCGACTCGGTGATCGCGCGTACTCTGGCGGAGATCCGGTGCTCGAAGGAAGTCATGGCATCCATGGTGTCATCCCTCGCGAGTTCGACGGACAGGGCCGTGGCAACGTAGACTGCTTCAACTGGTGGCGGTTCACTAGTAGCCGGTGCATGCCCCCAAACCGGGAGGCCAGTCCTTGACAGGTGGCCGAGGCAGACACAGGTGTGGCAGTGCCGCCCCAGGAATGCAAACCCAGGAACAAGCACAGGGCAGTAGCTCAATTGGCCAGAGTCCCGGTCTCCAAAACCGGTGGTTGGGGGTTCGAGTCCCTCCTGCCCTGCGAGTGTGGCCCGCATCCGCGGGCGTACGGCATAAGCCGACTCAGTGATTAGCGTTGCTCAGGTGAGGACATGGCAACTCAGACGCGTGGCTCGGCCCCAGAGAAGTCGGCCAAGACGGGACGTCCGGCGAAGCCGGGGCGGACCACCCCGGCTCTGTTCGTGCGCCAGGTCATCGGCGAGCTGCGGAAGGTCATTTGGCCAACCCGCAAAGAGCTTGGCACCTACACCGCGGTGGCGCTGGTGTTCATCCTGATCATGACGGGGATCGTCACCGGCCTGGACTACGGGTTCACTAAACTGATCGTTTACGTTTTCCACTGAGGCGCGCCGGCGGGGGCCGGTGGCTGCGCTTGCGTGCGGGCCGGATCACGACCGGTGGGCCGCTGGGGAGAGCATGATCGCGAGACTGTGATCACGACAGCGTGATCACAGCGAGAGCAGAGAGAATGAGTGTTCGTGTCCGAGTACGAGTCGCAGGATAGCGATCAGGCGCCAGACAGCGTCGAGGATGACGCTGAGCCTGAGGTTGCCAGCCCGCCCGAGGTAGACGGCGGGGTTGAGCCTGAGGTAGCCAGCCCGCCGGACATGGATGGCGGGGTTGAGCCTGAGGTTTCCAGCCCGCCCGACGTGGATGGCGGGGCTGAGCCTGCTGACGGCGAAGCAGACCCTGTGACCATGTTCAAGTCGGAGCTGCGGCGCCTTCCTGGTGACTGGTACGTGGTGCATTCCTACGCCGGATACGAGAACCGGGTCAGGACCAACCTCGAGAGCCGTACCCAGTCGCTCAACATGGAGGACTACATCTTCCAGATCGAGGTGCCCACACACGAGGTCATCGAGATCAAGGGCGGCAAACGGCAGCAGGTCCAGGAGAAGGTTCTGCCCGGCTACATCCTCGTCCGCATGGACCTCACCGACGAGTCCTGGGCCGCGGTCAGGAACACGCCCGGGGTCACGGGTTTCGTCGGACTGTCCAGCCGGCCGTCGCCGCTGAGCCTGGACGAGGTAGCGGTGCTGCTGGCGCCCGAGCCTGAGGAGAAGGTCGCGCAGAAGGCCGAGACCGCCCGGGCCGCCTCGGTGGACTTCGAGGTCGGCCAGTCCGTTACCGTCATGGACGGGCCGTTCGCGACGCTTCCCGCGACCGTAAACGAGATCAACCCCGACACCCAGAAGCTGACGGTGCTGGTCTCGATCTTCGGCCGCGAGACACCGGTCGAGCTCTCCTTCGACAAGGTCAGCAAGATCTGAGCCGACCGCCGTCGTCGGCTATCAGGCATAACGGCAGCCACGGCAGCGTTATGAAGAAATGGCAACGTAAGGGAACGAGGAAATGCCTCCGAGGAAGAAGAAGATCGCTGCAGTCGTCAAGGTGCAGCTGAACGCGGGACAGGCCACGCCGGCGCCGCCGGTGGGTACGGCTCTTGGTCCGCACGGCGTCAACATCATGGACTTCTGCAAGCAGTACAACGCGGCCACCGAGGCGCAGCGCGGCAACATCATCCCCGTTGAGATAACCATCTACGAGGACCGGTCGTTCGAGTTCGTCACGAAGACGCCGCCCGCGCCCGAGCTGATCAAGAAGGCCGCAGGCGTCGAGAAGGGCAGCAGCGAGCCGCACAAGACCAAGGTCGGCACCGTCACCGCCGCCCAGGTCCGCGAGATCGCCCAGACCAAGATGGCCGACCTCAACGCGACATCGATGGAATCGGCAGAGAAGATCATCGCCGGCACCGCACGGTCGATGGGCATCACGGTCGCTGGCTGACAGTCCCGGACAGTCCCGCAGGAATCACCACGTGGCAGGGCCAGGCGCTGGCCCGATGACCACAGACTCCACTCACGAGGAGAACTCTCATGAAGCGCAGTAAGGCCTACCGCAAGGCCACCGACCTCATCGAGTCCCGGCTCTACAGCCCGGCCGAAGCGGTGGCGCTGGCCAGGAAGACATCCGCGACAAAGTTCGACCCCACGGTCGAGGTCGCGCTGCGACTCGGCGTGGACCCGCGCAAGGCCGACCAGATGGTGCGCGGCACCGTCAACCTGCCCAACGGGACCGGCAAGACCGCACGAGTCCTGGTGTTCGCCAGCGGCGACCGCGCCGAGGAGGCCCGGGCCGCGGGTGCCGACTACGTCGGCACCGATGACCTGCTCGAGCGGATCCAGGGCGGCTGGCTCGACTTCGACGCGGTTGTGGCTACCCCCGACCTGATGGGAAAGGTGGGTCGTCTCGGCCGGGTTCTCGGCCCTCGCGGCCTGATGCCGAACCCCAAGACAGGCACGGTGACGGCGGACGTTGCCAAGGCAGTCACCGAGATCAAGGGCGGGAAGATCGAGTTTCGCGTAGACCGCCACGGCAATCTGCACTTCGTGATCGGCAAGGCGTCGTTCACTGACCGCGCGCTCGTGGAGAACTACGCCGCCGCGATCGACGAGGTCGTCAGGCTCAAGCCTGCCGCGGCCAAGGGCCGCTACCTCAAGAAGGCCACGATCACCACGACGATGGGCCCCGGCATCCCGGTCGACCCGAGCCTGACCCGTGGCCTAGCCGACGACCTAGAGCCCGCCGCCAGCTAACCGCTAGCAGGCTGGAGTGCGGCCCAAACCACACCCGCTGACCATCTAGCGGACTGCCTGCCGCAGGTTCCTGAGTGGTATGCCCGGATAATCATCTTTATTCAGGCCATGTAGAAACAAAGAATGCACATCACACACGCACCACCACGGCTCACCAGCCACCGGCGTTGCGGGCGCGTGCTGCCGCGGCCGGCCGGGCAGGCGCGGGCGGGCGCCGCCGTCCTCGCCGACGCCGGAAGTAACAACTGCACAGCCAGGCCCGGATCCGCCAGCAGCCCAGGCAGACAGCCCCGCATTTTCGCATTTGCCGGAAAGCCCGATTACGCGTCCGCAGTCACTTTCCTCTATGGCGCGGGATTAGTGAGTTGGCTGTACGGGCGCATGCCGCGTAATCTGATGAGAGCCACAGACCGCCGGTCGCTGCTGCGCATGATGTGCGGCAGCCGAAGGTCCCGCGACAGCGGGCGGCCCGCGCAGGCGACCGAGCTACGCCGCTGCAACCGGTGCTGATACCCCGGGAAACGCGGCTTCGCCCCGGCACGCCTGCGCCGGGGCGTTTGCATGTCACCACCCTTCACCGGCGTCGGATTCATGCCGGGCCCCGCTGGGCGGGGCAGCCGGACGAGAAGGGAGGCCCATGGCGAGGGCGGAGAAGGTGGCCGCGGTCGCCGAGCTAACCGAGCGTTTCCAGGACTCGTCGGCTGCGGTGCTGACCGAGTACCGCGGTCTTTCAGTGGCCCAGATCGGTGATCTGCGTCGGTCGCTGGGCGAGAACACAACGTTCGCGGTCGTGAAGAACACGCTCACCAAGATCGCGGCCGCTGAGGCAGGCGTGGCCAAGGAACTGGCCGACCAGCTCAGCGGGCCGTCGGCGATCGCGTTCGTACGGGGCGACGTCGTTGAGGCGGCCAAGGGCCTGCGTGACTTCTCCCGCGCGAACCCGTTCCTGGTGATCAAGGGCGGCGTTCTCGACGGGAAGGTAATGAGCCCGGACGAGATCGTCAAGCTCGCTGACCTGGAATCGCGGGAAGTGCTGCTGGCCAAGCTGGCAGGCGCCATGCAGGCGTCGCTGGCCAATGCGGCGGCTACGTTCGCTGCGCTGCCGACGCAGATGGCGCGGCTGCTCGCGGCCCTGCAGGAAAAGCAGGCAGGCGAGGGCGAGGCAAGCGCAGCAAGCACGCAGGAATGACGCACAGGCGTTAACGGCAGACGCAGAGGAAGAGGGAAGAGGAAGCACCACGATGGCAAAGCTCAGTAACGACGCACTGCTCGACGCGTTCAAGGACATGACGCTGCTCGAGCTCTCCGAGTTCGTCAAGCAGTTCGAGGAGACGTTCGACGTCAAGGCGGCGGCGCCGGTCGCGATGGCTGGCCCGGCGGCCCAGGGCGGCGGCGGGGCCCCGACCGAGGAAGTCGAGGAAAAGGACGAGTTCGACGTCATCCTCGAGGCTGCGGGCGACAAGAAGATCCAGGTCATCAAGGAGGTCCGGACGCTGACGAGCCTGGGCCTCAAGGAAGCCAAGGACCTGGTCGACGGCGCTCCGAAGACCGTTCTCGAGCACGTCAACAAGGAGTCCGCGGACAAGGCCAAGGCTGCCCTGGAGGGCGCTGGCGCCACGGTCACGGTCAAGTAGTTCCAGCATCACCCGCGCCTGTCCGCCGCGCATATGCCGCGGCGGGCAGGCGCGTCTGCGTCTTCGGCACTGACCCTCCAGCGCGGCACCGGCTGCGCCCATGTCCGCGGACGGCCCCGGCATTGCCAGCTGCGCCCGTGTCGGCGGGGGAGTAGCAGCACCATGTCCAGGCAGAGCGCAGGCAAGGCGTGCGCAGACCGGGACGGGCGAGCGGGGTGGTTTGCAGCAAACGATCTCCGAGGAAGGCGTCATACGCGTTCCCCGAGCCCACAGGCTATAGAAGGGTTATTTTGCCCAGGCAGGACGGCGGCCAAACCTTGACGCGGCTGTGATGTTCGCCACGTAACATCGCTGCGTCTCTCAACGGCTTGCGGACTTGACGTTTGGCGGCGGAGGAGCGATGCTGCCTGCAACCGTGAACATCAGAGTGGCGTACAGTTGACCAGCGGTGTGTCCTTGGACTACACTGCTAATTTGCGCTGCACTCTCACGTCCACGGAACTCACAGCGAACCCCTCGCGGCGTGTCCGCAGGGCGTTTTGCGTGCGCGCGTAGCCGTCCGCCACAAGCTCGGAAGGACCCCTGTTGGCAGCCTCGCGCAGCGCCTCAGCCACCGCCTTTGGTCCAGGTCGCGTCTCCTTCGCCCGCATCCATGAACCACTTGAAGTCCCCAGTCTCCTCGCCCTGCAAACCGACTCGTTTGACTGGCTGCTCGGCAACGAGCGCTGGCGAGCCCGGGTCGAGGCGGAGAAGGACGCCGGTCACAAGGACCTCCCGGAGCAGTCCGGCCTCGAAGAGATCTTCGAGGAGATCAGCCCGATCGAGGACTTCACCGGCACGATGTCGCTCTCGTTCCGGGACCACCGGTTTGAGCCTCCGAAGTACTCCGCCGAGGAGT
>Ga0335074_10004106_pt1 | contig 20039 bp, 27 predicted proteins | sample Lox_Sample_23_FD_206715 | JGI IMG/M metagenome (GOLD analysis project Ga0335074, IMG submission 206715) | Soil microbial communities from Loxahatchee National Wildlife Refuge, Florida, United States - Lox_Sample_2.3 | ecosystem: Environmental > Terrestrial > Soil > Wetlands | place: USA... | reverse complement strand
GGACTTCGTGATCGTGTTGCAGCGTCACCCTTTGGTAGCGGAAAGCCCGACAATGCGGCGCAGTGAAAAACAACAATACCTGTGACCGCGAAGAGAGTGATGTACCCCGAGGAAGCAGAAAAATGACCGAAAGGCGCTTGCATCAGCGGAAGGAGAACGTTATGACTTGAGACATTGCATCGCGGAGAGATCGCTTCTCCCAAACCCCAACATCGCAATCCCGGCTAGAGAGGGGAGCTAAGAAACCGTGCTAGACGGCGCAGCGTATTCACGCTCACGCGCTATTTCATTCCGCCGCCTCCCCGACCATAGGGGTCGAGAGGCGCACCGGATTAACGAGCTGATGCGAAATGCTCGCTAGCAAGGGGGTTTCTTAGGCCCCGGAACGACTGCGGCCGTTCCGATCCAACAATAGGGCTTTGCGCGCACAAGGCCAAGAGCTAAAGGAACGCTGATCCCCCTTTCCCGTTTCCCCCAGGGGAAAGCCGGGGCGGGCGGGTTCCCCCCACGCCGCGAAAACCGCGCGGCTCCCCCCGCAAGAGGGGTTTCAAAACGCTCCGCTGAAACCCCCCTTGCGCATCCCCCCTTGAAAAACCCCCGCCGTCGTCGTATCTATCCTAGAAACCGCTTCACGAGGACCAATCAATGCTCGCAGCATCGCAGAACCAAAAAAACGAGAAGCTCACCGCCTATATCGGCGAGTCACGCGACCGCGAAATGAACACGTTTTACGACGCGTCCATCTGCGACGACGAAGAAGATGCTCTCATCGCCGAAGTATCCGGGTATGACCGCGACAAACTGATCGACGAAGTTCTCCGACAGTACCCCGGCACTAAAATCCAGAACGCATAAAGACCACGGCCCCGCGATTCCATAAAAACCATTTTCTTGCCGCTCTGTTTTAGAGTGTGATAACGTCCTTTATAACACTCAATCCGACGAGGCCTTGACCCATGAACGACGATACACGTTTCGATGGAAAGAAAATTTATCCGTTCGCCACCGCGAGCCAAGCTGTCTACGACATCCGCGGTAAATACATCCACAAGGCGAATACCGCCAGCCAACCCGAGTATGAAATCCGAGGCGATTACATCCACAAAGCGCACACCGCCTCACAGCCCGAATTCGAGATTCGAGGAACTAGCATTCACAAGGCCTACACAGCGAGCCAGGCGGTCTATGAAATCCACTAAGAGTCGCGAGCCTTCTGCCGTCGCGTCCACCGAAATCATCCTCTCCCCTGCCCCCGACCTGCAGCCCGCGCCGCTTTTCGCGCCGACACCGAAGGCCGCGAAGCGCGTCCTGGAATTCTTCACCGCCCAGATCAATAACGACCACACGCGCAAGGCGTACCTGAACGCGACCCGCCGCTTTGCGGAATGGTGCGACGGCCGCGGCATCGGCCAGCTCGCCGACGTGGAGGCCTTCCACGTTGCCGCCTTCATCAAGCATCTGCAGGGAAAGTTTTCACCTCCCACCGTCAAGCAGCACCTCGCCGCGCTCCGTATGCTCTTTGACTGGCTGGTGACGGGCCACGTCCTGGACGTGAACCCCGCCCATGCCGTGCACGGACCCAAGTACGTTGTCAAAAAAGGCAAGACGCCCGTATTGACGGCCGACGAGGCGCGCGAGCTGCTGGACAGCATCGAGGTCGTCCGAAAGACGACGCGCGACGACGGCGCTGAAGCACAAGAACCGGCGCTTATCGGGTTGCGCGACCGGGCGCTGATCGGCGCGATGGTCTACACCTTCGCGCGCGTCAACGCCGTGCTCCAGATGAAAGTGCGTGACTATTTCGTGCAGGGACGCCGCGGCTGGGTCCGCCTGCACGAAAAAGGTGGCAAGGAACATGAGGTCCCATGCCACCACAATCTGGCGCAGTTGCTCGATGACTACATCGAGGCGGCCGGCATCGCCAGCGACCTGGACGGGCCTTTATTCCGCACCGCGGCCGGCAAGACCGGCGCGCTTACCGGCAATGCCATGTGGCAGCAGGACGCCTATCGCATGATCCAGCGCCGCGCGGCCGACGCCGGCATCGAGACCAGGATCGGAAATCACACCTTCCGCGCGACCGGCATCACCGCGTACCTGAAGAACAGCGGAAAGCTCGAAGTCGCGCAGCACATCGCCAACCACGAAAGCCCGCGAACGACGAAGCTTTATGATCGCCGGCAAGATGAAATCTCGCTCGATGAAGTGGAGCGCATTGCGATCTGACGTTAAAAACCAAAGGGAACGCGAACGCCGCAGCGGCTACGCGTTTTCGATCTTGATCCCGGGATAGTCCCGAAGTAATTCCTCAACAAGGCCACCACGATCGTAACCAGAGACCTCTTTGATAATCGCATTCTCCGTGTCATCGCATATGGACGCGAGAAAGAAGGTATTCATCTCGCGATCACGCTCCTCCGAAATGTATGCGATCAACGACTTGATATCCGCCATGCTTTTTAATCCCTTTTCCCGTGAAGCCCAAGAAGCGTTGATTTCAAGCTAACATGTAATCATGTAATCGTCAATCGCCGAAACGGCTCAGACATTTCCTATCGCTCCCGCTCCAGCTTATGTATTTCGTCATGGTGCACGTTGCACAACGTGATGAGGTTTTCGGCGGTGTTTGGTCCTTTGTCCTTGTGATGCTGCTTATGATGCAGTTCCAGCATTGTCCGCCGATCTCCAGGCGTCAGCATCTCCCGGCTCCAGCCGCATTTCACGCATTTGAAGCCGTCGCGCTGAAGAACCTCGACCCGAACCGCGTCCGGGATGTGGCGATCATGCACAAGTGCCTGACGGTCCTCTTCAAGCACGTACACGCCGACTGGCAGGTCCGGGCGCCCGCTGCTTTTGGTAGCGATAGGCCAACCCTGCTCAGTGCGTAACTCCCGCGAACGTCTGGCCCATTCCTTTTTGTTCTTTGCCAGATACACCAGCTCCTCGCCGGTGATCTCTTTGCCAACGTTTCCGCGGAAGTATTCGAGGATCTTATCCGTCACCGAAGCTTTGCGTTTTCGAATTTGATTGAGAGTGTTCCAACGGTGCGCGGCTTCGCGGTCCTCATCCGTCCGCATCAGCACATATTGGTCCGGTTTTATCTTCGTGGGATCGACTCCTAACATCGCCTTCAGGTCGGCGGCATCTTCCGCCTGATCCTCAGCTATGTGGGCAAACGTTACGCCCGAGTAAATCCACCATCCGAATTGCACGCGAAGTTCTCTCACGCGGCGCGCCCACTCCCCTATGCCGGAAACGACCATCAGTTCGTCGCCGTCAATCACCGTTTTCGGATATCGCTTCAGGTAAGCGATGATCCGATCCCGCGCCGAGGGCGCTTCGATTTTCGGTATCAGGGAACTTCCGAGGTCTCGCAGCTTGTGAAAAGCCGGAATCAGAGCGAGGACCTTGGCGCGAAGGTCGGTCTTTCTAAGCTCGGCCGCGAAGTTCGTCAGTAATTCGACAAGCGAGTGCCGGAGAGCTTCAGGTTGATCGTTAGGTTGCGACCGCCGCGGCAATACGCACCTCCGTTCGGGTTCTTTTCGTCTGGGCGGTATTCGCCGACAGCCCATCCAGCGCGTTTTTGACGATGCTGGCGATAGCTCCGGCCAAGTCCGGCGGGACCGCGTTGCCGATCTGCCTCGCTATATCCGTCTTAGTGCCCTTGAATACGAAATTATCGGGGAAGCCCATGAGCCGGGCAGCTTCGCGGTGCGTAATGGGCCGATGCTCCGACGGATGTAGGTATCTTCCCTTCTCCGGTTTAAAGAACTCTGTTCGAATGGTGACTGAAGGCCTGTCCCACCACAGGCGGCCGAATAAATCCGTGCCGCCGGAAACCTTCCTTATCCAGCAAGCCGGCGTTAGGTGCCGGGCTTTTTTTTGAAGGTCGAAACGATTTCCGCCGGGAGGCACCGCCCTGTAACGCGCCAGGCTTTTCCGTGTCGGATTGCGCCCGAAGTGAAGATCAAGAGGAGCCTTCTTGCCGATTTCCGTCCCGATCGGCTTGCCGAGATCACCGATGACCTCGCGCACGGTACGCCAGGCCGGCAGCGGCAACTTCAAATCCGGCGCCGCGTGCGTTTGCCGCGGCGGGAACATAGGAGCGTCAAGGACGCGCTCGCGCCATCCCACTACGACAGTCCGCTTGCGGGTTTGCGGAGCGCCGAAATCCGCAGCGTTGAGAATACCGGCGTGGGTATTGAACCCCATCCGGCGCGCGCGCCGCTGTATCTGCGCGAGTTCTTCGGAGCGGTATAGCTCGCTGACGTTCTCCATCACAAACAGTTTCGCGCCGCAGCGCTCAACCACGTCCAAATACGGCTCCCACAGCGCGCGCCGCTGGTCGCCGGCTCGTTTCTTGTTCAGAAGGCTGAACCCCTGGCATGGCGGCCCGCCGATCACTACGTCCGCCTTGGGAATACGCGGATCGCTTTCCAGCCAGTCCTCGATATTGCCGCAAACGACCTTGCCGCCGAAATTGGCGTGATGCGTCGTCAGCGCGGCTTCGTCGTTATCCACGGCCAAAACGCACTCGAAACCGCCGCAGAATTTCGGATCGACGAACCCCAGGCTCATGCCGCCGGCGCCGCAGAACAGATCGATAAGCTTGTATTTCATTAGGAAAACACCATGTTTTTAACGTTGCCCGCTCCCCTGCCCCGCTCAAGAAACCGAAGGAGCCTTTTTGCCAGCCTGCTTTTGTTTTTCGTTTCGCACTCCCAGACCGTTAACACCTTCCAGCCCTCTTTTCGCAATTGCTTTTGCGCGCGGTCGTCGCGCTCCTGGTTTTTGGCTATCTTGCTCTGCCAGAAATCAACATGGGAAGACGGTAGACTTCCCCGCGGGCATTCATGCCCGTGCCAAAAGCAGCCGTGAACGAACAGGACGCTTTTTCTCGCAGGTAAAACGATATCCGGAGTGCCGGGTAAGTCTCTTCGATGAAGCCTGAACCGATAGCCGAGGCGATGAAGAGTCGAGCGGATTAGCAGCTCCGGCGCCGTGTCCTTACCGCGAACGGCCCGCATGTTTGCGCTGCGCTGCTCCTCAGTATGCGTATCGGCCATAAAGATCACCGTGGCCCGCTGTTCAGCCATTCGGATCGCTCCCCGCGTTCGGAAAACATCAGGGGCAACTGAAGCGGGTTTTCACGATACCGCTCCAGAAGTTCCAGGATCGCCTTACGGCCGATCCAGGCCATCGAAATATTGTGTTTTTCGGCTAATGCAGACAGCTCAGCGTATTCGCTGTCCAGCAGGTTTATCGATATGCGCTGTTTAGTCGTCGGCATAAACGTCTCAGGTCGCGGTGCAGCACCGTGCTTCATGGTGCAACACCAAAAGATTCCGTGTCAATGGGCCTCTCTGCTTTGTTGATAACTCGGGACTTACGATTTCTTATGTAATCCTGTAATCATCATTACATGCTGCCATACTTTCAAAGCGTCGGACGCGCGCGAAGAAGCCCGCCGCCAGGCTTAATTCTCTTCGCGGCCGTGGGCCGCGAGAGAGACGGGCCTTCTTCAGCTCAGGAACTTGCTCACCGCCAGCGAGCGCGCGCCCTCCTCGCTCCATTTCAGGCGCTCGCCGCTTCCCTTCCCTATCGTGCCGCGCTTTTTTCGGATGAGCTGTTTTTTCTTGAACGGCTCCAGCGACCGGCCGTCTTTGTTCGACACGATTTCACACGCGCAGACCGACAACGATACGAAGTCGCGCGCGTCGATCGCCAGCACCTCGGCCGTGATCCGGCGCTCGCCGATCTTTCTCACGGCCTTTTTGCCCTTTTTCCTTTTCCCGGACTCCAGCCACATCGGCTCAGTCCAGCGGATCACGTCACCCACAACGAAGCTTTCACCGCACGGAACCCACTTCCCCATTGCCCCTTCCCTTTCGCATGATTACATGGCATCATGTGATCTAGGCATAACAGAAGCATGATGGCATGAAAACAATTTCGATCATTTCCCAGAAGGGCGGAGCGGGGAAGACCACCCTCGCCCTCAATCTCGCCGGCGCGGCCGAAACCTTCGGCCATCGCAGCGTCGTCATCGACCTCGACCCGCAGGCAAGCGCCAAGGGTTGGCATGACCACCGGCAGAAGGAAAGTCCGATCGTCATTTCCGCGCAAGCGAGCCGCATTAATGACGTGCTCGACACCGCCCGGCAACACGGCGCGGATATCTGCATTATCGACACCGCGCCCCATTCCGAAACTGCCGCGCTCGCAGCGGCGAGGGCGGCCGACCTCATTCTGATCCCATGCCGCGCCGGCATCCTCGACCTTCGCGGAATATCCAGCTCCGTTGACCTGGCCCAGCTCGCCAAGCGCCCGGCGCTTATCGTGCTCAACGCCGTGCCGCCGCGCGGAGGCCTGGCCGACCAGGCGGCCGAGGCCATCCGGCCCTATGGCATCGAAGTAGCCACGGCCCGCATATCGCAGCGCGCGGCCTTTAATCATTCGCTCACGGCAGGGCAAACCGCCGTCGAATTCGAGCCGGAAGGCGTAGCAGCCCACGAAATACGCGCCCTCTATCAGCTCGCATGTAAGCAAGCTGGCATGATTACACGTAATAAAAATAACAAGGAGAGAAAAACCGCATGAGCAAGAAGCCTTCACTCGCCGCGGCGCTTCAGTCTTACGACCGCGCGCCCGCGGCCGTCGCAGCGCCCCCGACAAAGGCCGAGCGCCCACAGCGGCGGCCACCGAAAGCCGAGAGGGCAGGGAAGGAGAGCAACGGTTCCCAGGCCCCAAGCCGCCACGGCAAAAAGGCCCTGATCGGCTATTTTGATCCGGGCGTTTCGAAGCAGCTCAAACGACTGGCGCTCGACTTGGACTCAACTTCCCAGGACCTTCTGCGCGAAGCCCTGAACGATTTTTTTCAGAAGCACAAGAAGCCGACCATCGCATGAGGGCAGGGAAGGGGGGCAACTAACGATGAAGAAGCCGGGAAGCGACGGCCTGGAGCCGATCGGCGCGATCATGCGCCGCGCTGGCATGGCTCCGCCCAGCCGCACGCTTCTCCGTCAGATCGACGCAGCGGCCACCATCCGACAATTCCAGCCGGTCGATGACGACCTGGCTTTTCAGCACACGTACTTTTGCCAAACCGCTCTCCCGTACCGCAAGACGCCAGACCGGGCATGGCTGCGTAAAAACGGCCGCGTGTTTCTGCGCATCGAAGCCGGGGGAACGCTGCACCCCGAAACGCAGGAATGGGTTGAATTCCCCCTTCCTTTCGGACCGGCTGCACGGCTGATCCTCATCCACCTGGACACCGAGGCGATCCGCACCCAGCGCCCCGAAATTGAACTCGAAGACAGCATGACCGCGTTTGTCAAACGCCTGCAGGGGGGAAGAAACCCCAATGGTCAGGAGCTGCGCCTGTTCAAGACTCAGGCCGCTGCTATCTCAACGGCTGTATTCCGCATGGGCGAAACGACAGGCCCCCAGGTCGATATTCCCCGCACCACACAGGGGCAGGGACCCATCGTCAACGGCCTGGAGCTTTGGTATCCCAAGGACGCCCGCCAGCGCGTCCTCTGGCCTTCCTACGTCCACCTGAGCCCTGATTACTTCGCCTCGCTGAAGGCGCATGCCGTCCCGCTCGATTACCGGGCCGTGGGCGCGCTCGCCCATAACGCCCTGGCCCTCGATATCTACAAATGGCTTGCCCAGCGCCTTTGTCGTATTGACCCCAAGCATCCCCAGTTCATCGCCTGGACCCGGATGCAGGATCAGTTCGGCCTCGGCTACTCGAAAATACGGTTTTTCCGGCGCGACTTCCTCAAGACCCTGAAGCTGGTTTTGGAGCAGTACGACGCCGCAAAGCAGAACGTGCTTTGCGACGGCCGCGGCGTGACGCTTCGCCTCACCCGTCCGCCGATCCAGCGGAAGGCTCTGGCCTGAAATCTATGGATTTTTTCCACACAAGCCTGTGAATTCACCCACTTATCCACGGGGACTTGCTCACGCTTCGACCACAAAAACCACGGGGACTTACTCACGCAAGCCTTTATCAAGTAAACCTATACACTTCCGGTAGTTGGGCGCGTGCGTCTGTGGAAAACGTTCCGTTTCCCACAAGCCGCCCGGCCCCCGCTGCCACCAAGAGGAAAATTTTTCTGGGAAGGAAGAAGAAGAAGACAAAAACCAAACCCCTTCCTGATAAGGGCAAAGGCAATTCCAGGACCAGGAGCGTAGTCCATGCCTGACGAAAAGAACCATGACGAGCTGAGCGAAGAGGACCGCGCCGCGCTCGAATACGAGCGGAGCAGGGAAGGGGAGGCGGAACAGGCGGAAACGCGGGCGCGCGCGGAACAGCTCACCAAATTGTTTTACAAAACTCCGGCCATGGTCGAGCACGTCGAAATGATTAACGCCGTCCAGAACGGTAGCGACTGGACCACAGATACCGTGTGCATCGAAATCGCCAAGCCGCTTCTCGCCATGCTCGACTTTCAAGAGCGCGCCGAGGCTGCCGAGGAGGGGCGCGCGCCTGAACCCCTCGACAAAATTCTGGCCCGGATCGTAGACAACGAGCTTCAGGATCAACTCCACTGGCTTGTCGCCGAGCCAGTTCATTTCCAGCGTTACCGAAAGCTCTGGAACCAATTTTGCGACGACCAGGACGCGCCCGAGCACAAGATCAAGGAACCAGGAGCGGCCGACGAGGAGGGCAGGGAAGGCCCCTTCTAAACTATGCCCTGCCTCGGCCACACTTACGCGCTCACCTTTCGCGCGGGCGTGTGTCTTAGGAGGCCGCGCGCATGAAGCCCATCGACATTATTGTGGGCATCCTCATTGCCATCGCCGTGATGTTGCTAATGCTCGCCACCGGCGCGAATTTTACAGACCATCCCGTTTCCACTGCGCTCATTGGGCTTCTGATCTTCGGATATTTCTTCGGCGTGTGGATTTCGCGCAACATGAAAGAGCCGGCACCGCCCGAAAAGGCCCTGCCGCCGCTCTCCGACAATTACGGCGCGGCTGACTTCGCACCACAGCAGGGCCTTGGCGCGAACAGTCTTTCCAACGGGATTTTCTTCGGCAAGTCCAGCTCGCCGACACTCAAAAACTCCAGCCTCTCGCAAAATCCGGGCGGCCCCGTCTGTAGCGAGCCCGCGCGCCACAGCCTTATCGTGGCCTCGACCCGTTCGGGCAAAGGAACCCGCCTGGTCATCCCGACCCTGCTCAGAAACCTGTCGTCGTCCTGCATCGTAATCGACCCGAAGGGGGAGTTGGCCGCCGTCACTGCGCGCGCCAGGTCTCGCCGGCAGCATATTCAGATCATCAATCCCTGGGGCGAGCTGAAATCCACGTTTGAAACCCTGGGCTTTTCTCCGGCCACTTACAACCCGCTGGACATGCTGGACCCCAACGACCCCAACGCCGTCTCGCACGCGCAAGAATTCGTCAAAACGATTTGCCCGGTAGCTGAAGGAAAGGAGGACTATTGGGTGGGCTCCGCGGGCGATCTTCTCACGGCCGTCCTGTTGTATCTCGCCTACCAGCCCGGCGAGGAAAAGACGCTCGCCAGGGCGCGGCAAATCACCTCGCTCGACCGCACGAGCCTGGGCAAGCTCATCGTCAAGATGTGCGCGATCGAAGCCCATAACGGAGCCATCCGGCAGTATGCGCAGCAGTATCTCGACATGGCCCAGGAGACCTACAGCGGCATCACGTCGAGCCTGAACCGGAAACTGGCCTTCGCCACGGATACGCAGCTTCAGCGCGCAACGGCCCGCTCGACCTTTTCCATGCGCGACCTCGCGGGCTTCGGGAAGGACCGCCCCACCACCATCTACGTCGTCGCCCCCACGCGCAAGCTCAAAACGCAAATGGTCTGGCTTCGGATGCTCATTCAAGGAGCGATCGCCGCCTTCACGGAGCACCCTGGGGAGCGGCAATACAGGTGCCTGTTTATCCTGGACGAATTCACCAATCTCGGCATGATCGAAGAGATGCCAAATGACATCACTTTCGCAGCCGGGCACGGTATCGACTTCATGCTCATCATCCAAGGATTCAGCCAGCTTAAGGCCACCTACCACGACCACCACGGCGCGATCATCGGCAATTGCGCGTTCAAATACTTCTGCAACATTGACGACCTAGAGACCGCGAAATACCTGAGCGAAGCCCTTGGGCAAAGAACCGTCCGCACGGTAGGGAAGGGCGAGAGCACTAACACGAGCCCCACGGGCGCGGGCAGCGAGCGCGAAGGAGAGAGCACGACCTGGGGCGAAATGGGCAAGCTTTTGCTCGCCCCTAACGAAGTGATGCAACTCGGGCCGGATATCGCCATCCTGTTCGCCCCGAAGTCAGCGCCGCACTTTCTCCGGCCGGTGGACTACTGGCGGTTTCCCGAAGCATTCAGCATGTACCCCGGCTTGTTGTCTGACCCACCGTTCGAGTACGAACGCAACCCGCTCGAAAAGAAAAGCACGGCCCGGAGCGCGTTAGAACCACTTCCGCCCCCGCCGCAGGACCATAAGCCCGCTTCTGAGCCCAGCCCTTCAGGCTGGCAGAAGTTTCGCCGATGGCTCAACTCGGAGCCGAACCGCAAACCGAAGGCGGCGCCGCCGAAGTCGCCCGCGCCCGCTCCGACAAAAGCGCCCGAGGAAACGCGGAGCGGATCGCCCAATTACGATCCCGAGCATTACTCCTCATGGAAAATCGCGGAAAGAGAAGCGGCCGCCGCGAAGGAGCGCGAAAAAACCCCCCCGCCAGCGTCACCGACAGACAAGCGCCCGCCCATCGATCTCTTGCTGTACTCGGACCTCAACCCAAACCGTATCCCGTGGATGAAGCTCCCAGGGGAGGAGCCGGAGAAGAAGCCGCCCGCTCCGCCACCGTCCGAGAAGCCGGCAGTGGAGGTGCAGCCGGACCCGCCGAAAAAGCCCAAACTACAGGACGGCGAATACGACGTGGACAGCGACACGTTCGAGCCGTATCGGAAGGAGCCGAAGGAGGACGACGGATAGACCGGAATCGGCTATAGTTGCTCCGTCAGCTCCCGCCCTTCGCCATCCAGCAAGCGGCTGAGGTTGCCGGAATTAACCGAACCGTGGCGCGATCGGTGGTAGACTCGATCCATACGCGCAAACTGACTGCTGGAAAAGATTGCAAGCCATGGACGTGTCCCACGTCCCCGCACCCCTTCGGTGTGCTGGCTTGCCAAAAGGGGAGGTGGCTTTCGCCCTCCCCGTTTTGGATTTCCCCTCCTGAAACAGGGCTTGACGCCCGTGTACCCGTCCGGGGGCTCTGCCCCTGCGACCCTGCCAAAATGGGCCTTCGCGCCCCTTTGGAAACCCTGACGGGGGCCTTCGCGCCCCTGCGACCCAGACCCAGGGCTATCGCGCCCTGGGGACCACTCGTCAGGGGCTTTCGCGCCCCCGACACCCACGACCGATGTTTCGGCATCGGCTTCGATTAGGCGGCCAAAGGGAGGGCGATCATGGCGGAGGACGGCGCGGCAGGGCAGGGCGACAGCAAGAAAATTACTCCGCGTCCGCAGCGCAAAAAGAGCCAGAAACGCCGGCGCTCCGCTCAGTTCAAAACGCCCATGACGCCGCAGGAATACGCCGAGGCCTCCGCCCTGGCCGCAGCCGCCGGCATGACCCGCGCCGCCTGGTCCCGGAGCAAACTGCTGGGCACGCCCGGCCCCCGCTCACAGCGCCGCATGCCCGCCGACGCGAAAGCCCTGCGCGAGATCATCGGGCATCTCGGCCGCGTCGGGAACAACCTGAACCAGATCGCCTATCACCTCAACACCGGCGACGCCCCCGACATTCCAGAGCTGCGCCAGGCCCTCGCCGACTACATACCCATCCGAAACGCGATCTACAAAATCATCGGCCTCGATCCCGCGCCGCCGACGCCGCCCGACAAGCCCGGAGGTGCGCGCAAGAAATGATCGCGAAGGGCGGCGCTCGCAGCGGACCAAAGCAGCTCGCGCATTACCTCATGCGCGTGGGCCGCTATGACACCGGCGAGCGCGCCGAACTGCTGGAGCTGCGCTCGCCCTGGGCGACAGCGCCGAACGGCACGCAGGAGCGCACGGCCGCGAAAGTTGTGGAAGCCTTCCGCGACTGGCAGACGCTCGCCGAAGCCACGCAGCAGGGCGAATACGGCCTTTACCACGCCCAGATTAGCCCCGCGCCGAAATACGCCGCCGGCATGACCAAGGAGCAGTGGATACGCTGTGCCGACATTCTCGAAGAAAAACTCGGGCTTCAGGGCCAGGACCGCGCGATCTTCTGGCAGGCAGGCACGGACGGCCGCCCGCACCTTCACGTCGTCTGGTGTCGCACCAACATCGACGACATGAAGCTGATTTCGGACAGCCACAACTTCGACGCCCACGAACGGGCGAGCGCCCGCATGGAGAAGGAATTCGGCCACGAATTCGTGCCGGGCAAACACGCCAAGCGCGACCGCAAGCGGCAGCCGGAGTTTCCGCAGGAGCGCATGAGCCAGGACGAAGCGCAGCAGGCCGCCCGCCTTGGCGTCACCAAAGAGGAGCGTGTCGCCCAGCTCGCCGAAATCCGCAAATCCTGCGATGACGGATTAGCGTTCAAGAACGCCCTCGAACAAGCGGGGTATGTTCTGGCAAAGGGTGACACCCGCGGCTTCGTTTTGGTGGACGGGCAGGGCGAGATATTCAGCCTCTCGAAGCATCTGCCGGATCTAAAAGGCAAGCAATACAAGGCCTTCATGGCTTCCGTCGATCCCGCGCTCCTCCCGGCCGTCGAGGAAGCGAAGGCGTTGCAGGAAGCCCGCGAGCAGGCCCGCCAGGCGGCCGCCAAGATCGAGCCGCCCGCAGACGCACAAAAACAGGCCCCGGAAGCGTCAAAATTCCTGACGCCCGAAACTGCGCAAAAGCTCGAACCACCCCCGCCAGCCGCTCCGCAGCCCGAAAACGAGGCCGTTTCGCAGCAACCCACAGCGACACCCTCCGAGCCTCCGGCCTCGAAGTTCCTGCCCCCGCCGACACCGGCCGCCGAGCTGAAGCCGCCGGCGGAAGACCCGGAACTCATCGCCCTGAAAAAAGCTATCGCCCAGCGCCAGGCCGAGGACGCGCAGAAGTGGACCGAGTACAACGCCCTGGAATACAGACAGAAAGATTTCGAGCTTGGCAACGAGGGAGCAACGAAGCTCGAAGATTTCGACCTCCGGCAGCAGGAGGAAAGGGACGCGCTTTTCGATCGCCTTAACGAGCGGCGCAAGGGCGTGTGGGGCGTGATCGACGCGATCAACGCCAGGCTGAACCCGGTCGAGGCCGCGGAAAAAGCCGCCGCGCGGCGAAAGGAAATCGACCAGCTCCGACGCCGGCAGGAGATCGAGCGGCGCGATTATATCCGTCTCCTCGAGCAGACCCGCCAGATGGAACTCGACGCCCTGCGCGAACGCCAGCTCGCGCAGCAGCTCTCGCGCGAGAAACAATACGCCGAGGACAGGGAACGCTATATCCGCGAGCGCCAGGAGGCGCAGCGGATCCTCGCGGAGCAGGAAGCAAAACGGATCCAGAAAGAGCTTGAAAAAGCCCAGGACAAGAAGAAGGGGCCGCCACCGCCAACAATGGGAAAATAACCGGCTCGCTGGAAAAGCAGCACCCCCCGAGCCGGTTCACGAAAGTTGCAGGAACCGCGGGATTGCCTCACGCGCATCCGGCCTTCTCTCGCTTCATGGCCGCGCATCCGCGCATCTCGCGTTTCCTTGTCGAGCACCCGAAGGCCACCGCCGCCGTGCTGCGCGTCGCCCACCGCATCCCGTTCCTCGATCCCTTTGTCCCGCTCGCGCCCCACATCACGGCCGAGTTTGGTTATTGCGCGAAGCGGCGACCGCGCCGCAAATCCAAGTTCAGACCTTAAAGGCGGGAAGAGAGGTGCGCCAGCTTTCGCCGGCGCACCATCGCCTCTAGCACCGGGGCGCGGGGTAGCGCGATTTCATCGCCCGCTTGCGGTGCAGCTCCGCCTCGACGGTTTCGAGAGAGGCCAGCGCCATCGCACGCTCGTTGAGCATGTTCTGCGTGCGGATCAGGTCGCTCATGATGGCGTAGAACTTCGATTGCAGTTCCCCTTCGCAGAGGTCTTCGACTTCGTTTCTGGTGATGAGCTGGGACATGTTTTTTACTCCTTCGTCTGCTGGCCGCGACCATCACGGCCTTGATGACGGAGACCCAGCAGCGCGTTCGGATCGGCGTCTCCCTTCAGGGACGCAACGCAGTGCCCGAAGCGCCAGCTTGACGCAAGACGAACCGATGCTAGGTTGAACGATGAAAGGGCGTAGTGGGCGAGGCCTGCTAGGGAAGGGGGAAAAACGTGGCCCCATGCGAAACGCCGGAAACGAAGCCGGAGGCCTCGGCAAGAAGGGGAAGCGGCGAGCGAATACGCTGCGCCGTCAGGACGACCCGCCTTTCCGCAACTCAGGACTAATGCGAGCATGAGCGATGCGAATGGCGCTGATGAATTTCTCGACGTCGCCCTCGGCGAGCAGCACTACAACGGGCTCTGTGAAATCCGCATCCCCCACCCTGGGATAGAAGGTGATTGCGACGGTGATTTCCGGCGCGCCCAGCTCGCACGCGCCCAACGTCTCGTAGCCATACGGCCGGAGGATTTTTCCTGAAAGCGGTTTTCCGAGTTGTTGCCCCATGATCGGCGGCTTATCCATTGTCAGCGCCATGTCGCACCTCCAAGCAAAAAACCGCCCGGCCGTTTCCAGCGGGGCGGTCCAAAACGAGCCTGTGCCTTAAACCTTGAAAGCCCGCGTCAGCACCTCCGCAGGCCTTTTTCTCGCAGCGCCGTTGTCCGGGACCGGGACACTCGGAACGTCGGCCGCGCTCGTGAATTTGCTCACCGCGCCGGCGGGCCGATGCCGGCCGAACGATCCGGCGTCCTCAGTCTCGCTTTCGGTGTTCACAGAAGTTTCAAGCCGGCCACCGACCCGGTTGAATTTTTCGCACAAACTGCCCTGCTGGTCCCCCAGGGCCATTCATCCCTCCTACCAAAATTGACGATGGAAAAAACGCCTACTTCTCTCAAGCTTGCCTGATTCGCCTAAGCGTCGTCTACCCACGCACCTCCGGACTATTCGCGAATCAGAAAGTCGTGTAAAATAGCCTGTAAAATCGCGGTTTCTTGACGCACCGCCGCATTTCATTCCTTCAGTAAATCCAGAAACATCGTCATGGCGAACCCGCGTTGCGGGCCGGGCTCTACTCGCTGACGCTCACCGAGCCTGTAGTCTCGGCCATTCGGTAACGATCCCTTTCGCGGAAAAAACACCAGTTCAAAAATCCAATCGCTAGGGGGCGCTGCCCCCCGCGCCGCGCAAGGCACGGCTTCGCCCTCCGTGCCGGGTATCCCCAGGCTTCCTCACTCAAATTTTTTCCTGTCGGAATCGTGCAGCCTGGGTGATCCCCCTCCCGGCCCTCCGACCTTGCGCTTTGCTACCCCCGATCTCGGCGATGGCCAAGGTTGCATTGCATTGCAACCCGCACCCAAAGGAGAAAAAAACCATGAGCACCTTCGACCGCAAAGACGTTTACACCCGCGTTACCGATCGCATCATTTCCGATCTTGAACAGGGCGTCAGGACGTGGCTTAAGCCCTGGAACGCAGAGCACGCAGCCGGGCGCATTTCGCAGCCGCTTCGCCACAATGGAACGCCGTATCGAGGCATCAACATCTTGTTGCTGTGGGGCGAGGCCTGCGCGAAAGGCTACGCCGCGCCTATCTGGATGACTTACAAACAGGCGCAGGAACTCGGCGGCCAGGTCCGCAAGGGCGAGCATGGCTCGCTTGTGGTCTACGCCAACACCATCACCCGCACCGAGAAGAACGACGCCGGCGAGGACATCGAGCACGAAATTCCGTTCATGAAGGGATACACGGTTTTTAACATCGAGCAGGTCGACGGCCTGCCCGCGCATTACTACGCGCAGCCCGCTAACCCTTTGCCGCTCGCCGAACGCATCGAGAACGCCGACCGCTTCATGACCAACACCGGAGCGACCATCCACCACGGCGGAAATCAGGCCTATTACGCGCCCGCGCGTGACGCGATCCAGCTCCCGCCCTTCGAGGCCTTCAAAGACAAGGAGAGCTATTACGCGACCGCGCTGCACGAGCTGACCCACTGGACGAAACACGAGAAGCGCCTTGACCGCGACTTCGGCCGGCAGAAATTCGGAGACGCCGGTTATGCCCGCGAGGAACTTGTTGCGGAGCTGGGAGCCGCTTTTCTCTGCGCCGCCCTCGGCATCACGCCTGAGATCAGAGAAGACCACGCCGCCTATCTCGGGCACTGGCTCAAGGTGCTGAAGGAGGACAAGCGAGCGATTTTCAGCGCAGCAGCACACGCGCAACGCGCCGCCGACTACTTGGACGGATTACAGCAGAAGGAGGAAGAAGCGAAAGCCGCGGCCTAACGGCCGCGCTCCCTTTTCCGCTTGCGGCGTCCTGTGCGAGCGGCTATCTTTCGCCCGCGACTATCTGGGGAACAAGGCCAAGGTTTGAGACGCGCCCCGTCTCAGGCCTTGGCTTCTGTTTTTTGGCGTGCCTGCTGCCGCCTGAAACCTGGCAGAAACAATGTGGCAATACTTCGGAAGCGTTGCGCGCGTACAAAAGAGAGAGAGGTTTTCATGAAACCGCCTCTAGCGATCCTGGAGCCAAACTCCCTCGCCTGGCTGGAGGCGCTTTACCGCGCCGACGCCATGCTCGCAGAGCATGTTCGGGCGATTCTCGCCGATGCCGGCCGCGCCGACGTATGCTCGATCTGTGGCGCCGCCGATCATCCCGCGGATTACCAAATCGCCGCCTTCCGGCCGATGACGCTGCGATTGTGCGCCTATTGCAGCCAACTCTACTGCGCGACTTACGGCACCAATGTCTCAGCCTCCTAACGCGGTCAGCAAGTACCCCACTCACACCCTGGGCATGTAATCATGTGGGCCTCGCGACCCGCACGCTTGAATTGTTTGCAGTTTTCAGCGGCGGCGACGTGGAGCTGGGAACAACCCCTCATCCGCATAGTAGGTCCAATGAGGCGGCGCGGAAAGTACGTCAGGAAACGGCTATCTTGCGGACCAAACGGACATTGAAGAACCCTTTCAAAAGGAAGTGGTGATGTCAAGCAGGGATAAAGAACAGGAACTGGTAGAGCAAGCCCAGCTCGTAATGTTGGAAGCGGCGGCCGGTTGTGCAGAAGGCGCAGAGTACATCATCATGTCGAAAGATAATATTTCGCGATTCCGTCCCTATCTGAAATACAAAAATGCATTACTAACTGCGCTTTCAATACTCGACGCCGTCAAAGATGATGATCTTCAGGCTGCCTCAGCCCGGCATATTGCTGCCCAGGCTCATCTAAGAGACGCGAAGGATTGCCTTGATCAGATAGATCGGCAGGAGACCGAATACCTGAAGGCGAAAGCAGCAGCGCACTTCGGCCGCGCTTTCGAAACCAGGAATTAATTCCTTTCACGCCCTAACATGTAATCATTGTTATCTTCAGCGGCGGCGCCGCGGAACAGTTGGAGTATTCGGTTTCCCGGAGCCGTCCGCCGGCGGCGCAGTTTTCTTAGGCGCATTTCCGGCCGCCGCAACTTTCTTGTGGTGGGTTCTTTTCGTCGCACCCTCCGCGGCCTTCCCCTTGTAACCGAGCTTCGCCAGCTTCGCATCGAACTCTTGCATTGCGGCTTCGCGTTGACGCAGAAGATCGGCGATAAGAGCCTGTTTCCGGTCCTCGACCGACTTTATGTCCGACAGGACTTTTTCAACATCCTCAGTTGTTTTTTCGTCTGGCATTGACGCTCCAAATCTATCGGTTATCGCGGAACAACTCTCTCGAAACCCCCGACCAGGTACGCGACCAGTTTAAGCGAAAGTTGCACCACGAGCCCGACCAAGACCGCGATTACCTTCACGATCGCCAGCAGCACCAGCGCATCGGTAAAATCGGCCGGCTTACCCGGCGACACCAGCGGCAAGTCACCGTAGTTAATTATGCCGGCCAGGCCGCCGCCCCAAAAGATCACGCGCTCGACCAGCCGCGCGGCGCGGCCAAGTTCCCAAATCTTCGGCAACAAGACGACATCAGCGAAGCCCGGCCAGCCCTTCCGCAAGAGCCCACTCAACGTGAAATTTCTTTTCGGCGGCTCGCACAGCCAACCGAGAGCTTGCGAAAGCGCCATAAACAGCCTTCCCCTGCAGCCGGATCGAGAAACCTCATTTTAAGTCAGTGGGCAGGCACTACATCCACACCACATTCAGCCAGCATGATTACAGCCGCGCGCTCTATTGGGCATCGCGCCCGCACACGCATACCGGGGCTGGACGCCATCAAACGTATCGTCAGAAGTCCGACCAGGCGCGTCACTTCGGCTTCGATCGCGCTGCCGGCGTCGTTCATCCCGCGCCACACTTCCGCTTCCGTCAGGCGAACGAATTCCGGCCGCGCCTGGGGCATGTTTTCCTCATCCGTCAGCGGGTGCCTCCCTTGCAAAAAAAGAACGACCTCCAGGAGCGAGCCCTGGAGATCGTGTGGGATAGCCGGGATTGCCGATAGACAGGGCAACTAGGAAGAGAAGCGGTCTTCTCCTACGGTGAAAGCTCGACCAAGAGCGCTCACCAATTTTTAAGTAAAAGGAGAAGACCATGAAAACGGTTACGGCAAAGCAGGCGGAAAAGCAAGTTATCCCGGCGGTAAATAGCAATGCGCCGCCAGAGACGCATCTGCCTCGGTATTATGTCGGCCTCGATGTCGCGCAGAAGAAGACGCAGGTCTGCATTATCGACGAGAAGGGCAAGGTTCTTGTAGAGCGCCAGGTCAGCAGCCGGCCGCAGGCTCTGGAAAGCCTGTTGCGGCATCACTGCGCATCAAGCATAGAGCGCATCGGCATGGAGAGCGGCAACTGGTCGGGTTGGCTTTTCAAGGAGCTTAAGAAACGAGGCCTGCCGGTTATTTGCCTGGACGCCTTGCAGACAAGCAAGTTCCTGTCCGTGCGCCGCAACAAGACCGACGCAAATGACGCCCGCGGCATCGCGGAGTTGGTACGGCAGGGCCTCGACTGGGTGAACGCAGCCTGGGTCAAGGGCGCGGCAACTTACGAAATCCGCGGCCTGCTCATCATGCGCTCACGCATGGTCAAGCAGCGGGTAGAGAACGAGATGGTGGTCCGGGGAATTCTCAAGGCTTATGGCGGGTTGATCGAAACGAAAGGCGATTCCGACACCTGGAGGGAGAAGGCCTACGAGGCCATGGTTCAAATCCTTCTGCGTGACGAGATCGATTTACGCCCCCGGCTGGCACCTGTGCTGGACATCATCGACCAGCTACGGTCCTCCGCCGATAAGATGGAGGAAGAGCTGAGAACCATCGCGGAATCGCATTCCGTTTGCAAGCGTTTCCTTGAAATCCCCGGCGTCGGCCCCATCGTTGCGCTTTCTTTCCTGACCGCCATCGAAGATCCGAAACGGTTCAGGCGGTCTGAGGATGTCGGCGCCTATCTGGGCCTTACGCCCAAAACCTTTCAATCGGGCGAGACAGATACCTCCGGCGCCGTCAGTCGCATGGGCGACCACATGACCCGTACCCATCTTGTGCAGGCGGCGAACGTCATCCTGTCCCATTCCAAAGATTGGAGCACGATGAAATCCTGGGGTATCAGGCTCGCCAAGAAGGTCGGCTACAACAAGGCGAAAGTTGCTCTCGCCAGGAAGCTGGCAACCGTCATGTTCGCCATGTGGCGCGACGACAAACCGTTTTACTACAACCAGGAGGCTCTGAAGATGAGCATGGCCTGACAACGAATACGCGAAGGCAGCCGCCTTCAGCGTTCTACTGTTTCCCGGGAGACGGAGGGACAGACGACTGCGGTAACTCCCTGAAGCCTGCAGGGCAACCTGTAGGACTTCGTGATCGTGTTGCAGCGTCACCCTTTGGTAGCGGAAAGCCCGACAATGCGGCGCAGTGAAAAACAACAATACCTGTGACCGCGAAGAGAGTGATGTACCCCGAGGAAGCAGAAAAATGAC
>Ga0335074_10004105_pt1 | contig 20039 bp, 16 predicted proteins | sample Lox_Sample_23_FD_206715 | JGI IMG/M metagenome (GOLD analysis project Ga0335074, IMG submission 206715) | Soil microbial communities from Loxahatchee National Wildlife Refuge, Florida, United States - Lox_Sample_2.3 | ecosystem: Environmental > Terrestrial > Soil > Wetlands | place: USA... | reverse complement strand
GTATTGATTCGGCAACTGGCAAGAAAATCCCCTAACGCCTGGGCCGCATCCTGGGTACGACGACGGAGACGAAGCAGCTCTCCGATGAGTTTCGGATGCGTTATAGCGTGTAAACCAATTTTCCCACGTGCGAAGCGGCCTTCGGTGGTCCGCATGCGGTTAAAGTCGATTCGGAAGGCTTCGTCGGCACGATCTGAAACGACTTTAATGCAGCAAAATGGCAGACCGGCGGCTTTTGTCCGCTCCGCGACACCCGCTGCCTCCATCTCCACGGCGATTGCGTTGTGGCCGAGCAGCCGCTCTTTTTCCGCAAGATCCATAGCGACGCGATCCTGAGAAACCATGAGGCCTGAGGCGAATTTGGATTCCGATGTGACGGCAGCGCAATCCGACATCTGGTTGCGAGCAAGATCGAGAATCCGGGTGGCCACGACAATTTCCGACTCGCGCAGGCTTGCGTCGAGCGCGCCGCAGTAGCCGGTGCTGACGACCGCCTCGAGCTTAGAAGAGGAAAGCTCGGCGCCCGTGACTGCGCGGATGGCCACTTCGACGGCACGGGTCGCCAGCTTGGGTCCGGCGCCGTTGGCAGCGAGCAGAACGCGGCGGCCTTCCAGGATGCCTTCGGAGGCATAATCGATGGGCCAGCTCACCTTGCGGAGGCCGGTGAGCATGCTGGCGAACGGCTTCAGCTCGGAGGCTTCGGAGGCGACGTAGAGGATGGCCATGGGTTTCAGTGGTCGGCTAGCAGTACCCGTTGGCGCGGAACCAGTCGACTGCGCGGCGCAAAGCGCAATCGACAGGACCGGGCGAGAAGCCGAGTTCGCGCGCGGCTTTTGCGTGGGTAACGAACATCTTCTTGCGAGCCATTTTCACGCCTTCGAGAGGCGCGATGGGCTCGTGACCGGTGAGATTCGCCCACGCGGTAGTTACAACGCCGGCCGCGTACGCCAGCGCATAGGGGACCTTGGTTTTGGGCGCAGGCTTATCGGCGATGACGGCGAGCCGGGCCAGGATCTCTTCCAAGGTGAGGTTCTCGCAACCGAGAATATAACGTTCGCCCGGGCGGCCGCGCTCGGCTGCAAGCAGATGACCGAGGGCGGTATCACGAGCGTCCACCAGGTTCAGGCCTGTATCGACAAAAGCGGGGAGCTTATCGCGCAGGAAATCGACAATGATTTTACCTGTGGGTGTAGGCTTCCAATCATGGTCGCCAACGGGGGCGGTCGGGTTGACGATGACAACCGGAAGACCTGTGCGGGCTTTCTCCAAAGCAACCTGCTCCGCGAGCCACTTGGAGCGCTTATAGTGGCCGGCCATATCGTCGATGGACACAGGCGTAGTCTCGTCGCCTAAAGAGCCCTGCGGCATGCCGATGCAGCCGACAGTGCTGGTGTAGACGATGCGTTCGACGCGAGCGTGGGCGCAAGCTTCGAGGAGGTTGCGCGTGCCTTCCACGTTCGAAGCATAGAGGTCTAGGGGATGCTTCGACCACAGGCGGTAATCGGCAGCGACATGAAAGACGAGCTCGCAGCCTTCGACCGCGCGGGCGAGCGATTCCGGATCACGCAGGTCACCGGTGACGCGCTCGATATCGAGTTCGCGAATCTGGCTCGTAGGGCGGCATAGCGCGCGAACGCGATGGCCGCGCTCCACAAGGAGACGGGCAACGTGCCAGCCGAGAAAGCCGCTGGCGCCGGTCACGAGAGTGATTGCCAAATGTTTAGCGGAACGCCCAACTCATCAACTTGATGGTGTCGGTAATTTTGGAGTTGATGCCGAGCGCGGCGGACGGCTCATAGCCGCAATGGACCATGCAATGATCGCAGCGCGGGTCATTGCCTTCGCCGTAGTGATTCCACTGCGTTTTGGTCATGAGCTCTTCGAAGGTGTCGTAGTGTGCATCGGTGATGAGATAGCACGGACCCTTCCAGCCTTTGACGTTGTAGGTGGGATTGCCCCAGGCGGTGCAAGGAAGTTTCCGGTCGCCCTTTAGAAAGTCGAGGTAAGTGGGCGTGTTGTTGATGCGGAAACGTTTCGCCATCCGGTCAATGTCTTTGAACTTTTCCATCACATCGTCGCGGGTCATGAAAATATCGCGCTGGTTCACCGCGGAATAACCGTAGGCGGGCGAGATCAGGAAGCCATCTACGTGGAGGGTTTCGAGGTAGCCGTAGAGCTCCTCGATTTCCTTCATGTCGGTCTCTTTGTAGACCGTGGTGTTGGTGCAGACCTTGAAACCGTGTTGCTTCGCGACCTTGATGCCTTCTATGGCTTCCTTGAAGACGCCCTCGCGCTCGACCGAGATGTCGTGATTCTTTTCCATGCCATCGAGGTGGACGTTGAAAAAGAACTTGGAATCGGGCTTGAATTGCGCGATTTTCTTGCGGATGAACATCCCGTTGGTGCAGAGGATGATGTTCTTGCCGCGCGCCAGGATTTCGGTGACCAAGCGGCCGATTTCGGGATACAGCATGGGCTCGCCGCCACAGATGGAAACGGTGGGCGCGCCGCACTCATCGACAGCTTTCATGCATTGCTCGACCGAGAGGCGCTGGGAAATGGTGCTCTCATATTCGCGAATGCGGCCGCAGCCGGTGCACGTGAGATTGCAGGCGTGCAAGGGCTCGAGCATCAGGACCAGCGGAAAACGCTTGTTGATCATGGGATGCACAAACTCGGGCTCTTCGCCAGTGCGCGTGTGCATGATGATCTTGAACGGATTCGCGGAGTCATCGGTTTCGGTGACGGTCTTCTGCCATTCGGGCCGAGGGCTGAACTTGTTCTTTGCGATGTAGGCGCCCATGCCTACGGTCATGGAAAGAGGGAATCTCATTTAAAGTTTCTCATTCGTTTACGACGCATGCGCCGCCTTGGCTCCGTTGTAGAGACGAGCCGGAGCTTCGTCGCTCGCGGCAGTAGCCTTCATAAAGGTAGACAACGCGAGCAACGGGAACGTGTTGCGGTAATCCGTATAGGACAAATAGAAAACGCGCGGGAAACCAGTACCAGTGCAGTAGTCTTCGTTCCAGTTTCCGTCGGGCCGCTGAGTGCGCAACAGGTATTCGATGCCGTTGTACAGGCTTTCGCTGCGCAGGTCGCCCCCGGCCAGCAGCGCCAGTAGCGCCCAAGCAGTTTGCGAGGGAGTGCTGGCCTGCGGGAGGAAACGGCCCTCGTCATAGCTGGCGCAGCTTTCGCCCCAGCCGCCATCGCGATTCTGGTAGGCGCGAATGAATTCGAGCGCGCGCTGAATGCAAGGTTCGTTCTCATCAATGCCGACGGCGCGAAGGCCGCGCAGAGCAAGAAACGTACCGTAAAGGTAATTGACGCCCCAGCGGCCATACCAACTGCCATCCGCCTCCTGGTGGCGCAATAGGTAATTGACGCCACGGCGCACTGCGGGATGGCTCGACCGGAGGCCGCAACGGATGAGCGCTTCGAGAACCCGGCCCGTGATGTCAGGACAGGATGGATCGAGCATCGCGTTATGGTCGGCGAACGGAACGTGACTGAGGATGTTCCAATCGTTGTCAACGTCAAACGCCGCCCAGCCGCCGTCCTTGCCTTGCATGGCGAGGATCCAATCGATGGCGCGCCGCTGGCAGTCTTGCTGAGCCTTGCGGTCGGAGGCGCGGGCCTTCTCGAAAGCAAGCAGGACCATGGCGGTATCGTCCACGTCGGGATAGAACTCGTTGTTGAATTCGAAGGCCCAGCCGCCGGGTTCGGTGCGAGGCCGCTTTGTAGACCAGTCGCCTCTGCGGCGGACTTCCTTGGAAAGCAGCCATTCGGCGGTGCGGCGAAGAGCGGGAAGCGGAGGATCTTCGGTCTCGGCCAGAGCAAAAGCTGCGATAGCGGTATCCCAGACGGGCGAGAAGCAGGGCTGGCAGTAGAAGCCGCTGTCGTTGTCCTCGCGATCGAACACTAATGTGTGGAAGTGCTTTTGCGCTTCGATGCGAAGCGGGTGATCCGGCGGGTAACCGAGGACGTCGAGCGCCATGATGGCGTACTGCATGGAGGGATAGATGGCGCCGAGGCCATCAGAACCTTGCAGATGCTCAATCATCCAAGCGGCGCATTTACGGGTGGCGTAGTTGCGAATGAAGCGCGGCCCGCGGCGTTCCCAAATTTTGAGAAAGCGATCGAGCTTGAGGAAGAAGTTGCGCCAACTGAAGCTTGCGAGAGAACGCTCCGGGCGGGTCGGCGCGCCAGAGAGAAAGAGCTCGTCTACGTTGAAGCCCGCGGGAACCGGGCGCTTGGGATTGGCGGCGTGCACGATGGCGAGCGAGATGACGATGGCGCGCGTCCAGGAGGACATCTGATAGATGAACTTGAACGGCAGCAGAATCAATTCGGGCGGGATGGAGGGGCAAGCGTCGCGCGGATAGAGATTGAACAGGTTCAGGTTGGTGCGGACGTAGCTGTTGGCGGCCTGCAGCCCGCCCATATCGCAGATACGGGCGCGGAGGCGCTGCATGCGGTCATCAGAAGCGGGCACGCCGGCGACTTTCAGCGCGAAATAGGCTTTGATGCAGGCGTTAATTTCGGACGGCCCGTGGAGATAAATGTTGAAGCCGCCGTCAGGAAGCTGGCGCGCCAGGATACTGGAGACGGCGCGGTCGATTTGCGGGCGCGTGGGCGGATTCCAACCTTGAGCCTTGGGCTCGCCGAGGCCCGCGGCCTCATCCGAAACGCCCTCGATGGGCGGGTGCAGCCAAAGCTGCAGCATGATGTAATCCGATTCGAGGGTGGTGTCGGCGCGAAGGACGGCATTCCAATAGCCTTCCGGCGATTGACGCTCAAGAAGAGCAGCGGCGGCCTTGCGGATGGCGCCAGCGGCTGCGACATTGAGCGAATCGGAGATTTGAAGGCTTGGCTTCATCGTTTCGACGGTTGTGCCTCAACTGCTCACGCGATGGAGACGCGGGGTGAAGCTCTCCAGATCGGAGGGCAGCGTGAAGCGAACGTCCTCTTCCTTGATTTCGGCTTCCTCAAGCTCGTCGTAGCCTTGCGTACGAAGGTGATTGATCAACTCCTGGACGAGATGCTCCGGGGCTGAAGCTCCGGCCGTGAGTGCGACCGTATCGACATTTTCGAGCATTTCAGCGCGGACTTCGCTGCAATCATCGAGCAGGTAAGCGGGGATGCCGGCTTTTTGGCAGACCTCCACGAGGCGGCGCGAATTGGAGCTGTTCTGCGAACCCACCACAAGCAATGCCTGGCAAAGCGGAGCTACGGCTTTGACGGCGAGCTGGCGGTTCTCGGTTGCATAGCAGATGTCCTGGGTTTTGGGGCCGATGATCTTCGGGAAGCGCTCGAGCAGGCGCGTCACGATGTCTTTCGTTTCGTCGAGGGAAAGCGTGGTCTGGGTGAGATAGACGATGCGCTCGGGGTCCTTGATGTTCAGGCGGTTGACGTCTTCGACGTCGGAGACAAGGATAGTGTTTTCGGGCGCTTCGCCGAGCGTGCCAATGACCTCGTCGTGATCGCGATGACCGATGAGGATGATGGTGTACCCCTGCTTGGCGAAACGGACGGCTTCGAGATGAACCTTGGTAACCAGCGGGCAGGTGGCATCGATGACCTGGAGGCGGCGCTCTTTGGCTTCGGCGCGGACGGCAGGGGAAACACCATGCGCGCTGAAGATAACTCGCGCGCCTTCCGGGACTTCGTGGAGCTCTTCAACGAAAATGGCGCCTGCGCAGCGCAACTCGTCGACCACGTGGCGGTTATGAACGATTTCTTTGCGGACGTAGATGGGCGCGCCGTATAGATCGAGGGCGATTTTGACGACGTCGATGGCGCGAACCACACCGGCGCAAAAGCCGCGGGGCTTGAGCAGGATAATCTTCTTGCGGTCGGCCACCGGGACCGGGCGGGTTAAGGTTTCGGGTTCGTAAATAAGACCGGTGGATGACATAGTTCGGGAAGCTTAAGTATAACAAGTAGCTGTGTTTTCAGCGAGGAGGAAATACTGATCGGTCGCATTCGGCGGGGTAAGGGTGCCGACTTAGGGGTGAAATGCGATCCGGGGATGTCCGTGGGCGTCCGGACAGGGTGGGGAGAGGGGCCGATGTGACGGTCTGGTAGTTATGGCAGCGCTTTTGGTCTCGTTCCGTCAGTCCCTTGGGTCCACCATAGACCGCCCACAACGGCCAAACGGCCTTACAGAACGTACTGGCTCCGGCCCTAGGTCGTAAGCGAGGGCTCTGAACGGTCTTCAGTTTGGGCGCGCGGTACACTCAGGCTGCGTGTTTTATGAGTGGGATTCAGCGAAAGCCGCGGCTAATCTCAAGAAGCACGGTGTCTCATTCGAAGAAGCTGCCTCGGTCTTCTTGGACCCGCTTGCCGTTACATTCGCAGATCCGGACCATTCAGAGGCAGAACGGCGGGAAATCACAATCGGCCATACTATGGATCAGCGCGTTGTGCTCGTGTGTCACTGCGAACGCCAGCATCGAATTCGGATTATCAACGCTCGCGTGGCAACACCATCGGAACGAAGAAGATTTTATGAAGAAGGATTCGAAAGCAGCTAGCGACAGGATGCGGGACGAGTATGGTCCGTCCGACCTAAAAGGCGGAGTGCGCGGTAAGTACTATCGCCGTGCGACTGCGGACACTAACCTCGTACTGATCGACGCCGACCTCGTTGACTTATTCCCGAATAGTAACTCAGTGAACCGCGCCCTGCGCCTGCTCGCAGACACAGCTAAAGTGGCTGTTAAATCGAAGCGCAGCAAGCGCTAAGTTGCCTGGCCGAGTAAACCATCCAAGAAAGAGACAACCCTCCCGATACACTGAAAACAGGCACGATGAAGCGTATCTTGCGCCCCATAGCCGGCCGTTATCGCGATTGGATGCTTCGTTGGGAGAACGAGCTGTGCTTCCGGTCGACGGACCGGGTGGCGCGGCCGTTTGAGTATGGGCTGGAGTGGAGCAGAGATTGGCCGGTTACGCGGGATTTTGCGCCGAATGGCTGCGGCCCGGTTTCGTACTTGAACGAAGTCAACAGGCGCGCGATAGCCGCCAGCCACGAATTCTTTGGATACCAGAAGCCGCAGGATTTCCGGTTGAATGGCGAGTGGGTCGAGTTTACATCGCCCGTGCGCACGCCGTATGTAGAAAACAACACCGTGCGGGCAAGGTGGTTTCCAGCGCGAGGCGGACGCAAGGCCGTGGTCGTGCTGCCGCATTGGAACTCAAAGTTGCCGCAGCATAACGCACTGTGCGAGGGTCTGCGCAAGCTGGGTATTTCGGCGCTGCGATTAAGTCTGCCTTATCACGACTTGCGCACGCCGGAGGGTTTGAGCCGCGCGGATTTCGCGGTTTCTTCGAACATTTGCCGGACGATCGACGCGACACGGCAGGCCGCCATCGACACGCGCTGTTGCATCGACTGGCTGGAGCAGCGGGGGTTTGAAAGCCTCGGTATTGTGGGGACGAGCCTGGGTTCGTGCTACGCATTCCTGGCGAGCGCGCACGACCCGCGCATTCGTGTGAACGTGTTCAATCACTGCTCGATGTATTTCGCGGATGTGGTCTGGGAAGGTCTGTCGTCACGGCACATTCGCGAAAGCCTGGAGGGCGAGGTAGACCTGGAGACACTCCGGAACTTATGGCTGTGCATCAGCCCGCCGAGCTACTGGGAGCTCTTTGCCGGGAAGCGTTCGAAGTTCATCTACACACGATACGACACGACATTTCCGCTGCGTTTATCCGAACAAGTGATCGCGGGGGCGCGGCAACATGACTGGGACCATGAAGTAACGGTGCTGCCGTGCGGGCATTACACGATGGGAGAGTTTCCATTCAAGTACATGACCGGCTATCAAATCTGTGCATTTCTAAAACGCGAGTTGTAGGTCGACTGATAGTTCGCCCGCAGGCCGGGAGCCCGCCTCCCGGGAAAAGTTAAGGGCTTAATATTTTCGGCGCAGAGTGGTGCGAAACTCTGGTTTGATGCATCGAACGCATGTGAACAGAGGAGTTTGGGCACGAGCTTTCGTGGGTTTGGCTTTGGCGGCGGTAAGCGGCAGCGCGGCGGGGCAAGCTGTCAACCAAGGTTTCCAGGGCAGCGTGCCGCAAGGGACTGCGTCGGCGACTCCGATTCCGCTGACGCTCAACGACGCGATCAACCGCGGATTAAAAGCGAATCTTGGGCTGCTGACGAACGAACAATCGAGCCTGGAAGTGCGCGCGGAACGTTTGCGCGCCTTGAGCGGGTTGCTGCCGAAAGTGACCGGGCAACTGAGCATGACGGAACAGCAGATCAATCTGCAGGCGCTGGGTTTTTTGGTTCGCATTCCTCCCAGTTTGGGCTTTAGCATCCCGAGCATTGTCGGGCCGTATTCGTATCAGGCGGCGCTGGCGAATGCGACGGTCCCGCTGTTCAATTTCAACGCCATCAGCAACTTCAGGGCGTCGCGAGAGAACGTGAAGGCGTCCGTTCTGACGGTGAAGAATGCGCGCGATTTGGTGGTCCAGGCGGTGAGCGACGCGTACCTGCAAATTATTGCGGATGGCGCGCGTGTGACGGCGACTCAGGCCGAGATAGACGCCGACAACGCGGTGTATACGAACGCGGTGCGACGGCACAACGCCGGGGTGGCGATCGGGTTGGATGTGCTGCGGTCGCAGGTGGAATTGAAGCAGCGGCAGCAAGCGCTGGTGGCGACCACAAACCAGTTCGAGAAAGACAAATTGACGCTGGGGCGGATTATCGGATTGGCAGTTGGACAGGAGTTTACGGTGGCGGACCCATCACCCGCGGTTCGGTTGGAAGCCATGCCGCTGCCAGAGGCGCTCTCGCAGGCGTATGAGCACAGACCCGATTACCAGGCAGCGAGAGCACGCGTGCTGGCCGCCCAGTTTTCGGTGCGTGCGGCCAAAGCGGAACGCTATCCGACGCTGACGGCATCGGGCTTCTATGGCGACGAAGGCCTCCGATTGCTGACAAATTCGCACGGAGTGTTTCAAGCGACGGGATCAATTTCGTTCAACATTTTCGATGGCGGGCGGATCAGGGCGGATGTTGAAGAAGAGAACGCGGAGCTGAAAAACCGGCGCAACGAGTTGGAAAATTTGCGCGGGCAGATCGATTATGAGGTGCGCAATGCGCTGCTGGACCTGAAGTCGTCGGGAGACCAGGTGGATGTGGCGCGGAGCAATATGGACTTGGCGAATCAGTCGCTGCAGCAATCGCGGGACCGATTTGCGGCGGGGGTGACAAACACGGTAGAGGTGGTGCAGGCGCAGCAGGCAGTGGCGGACGCGAATGAGAACTTGATTTCGGCGGAGTATCAGTACAACGTGGCGAAAGTGTCGCTGGCGCGGGCGCTGGGGCTGGCCGAGCAAGGGGTGCGAAATTATTTCAATCAGCGGCCGTGAGGGGGTCCTTTATTTCTCCAGAAAGAAGCTGCCGACGAACAGGGCGTCGATGCCGGATGAATAGAAACTGCGCACCGCATCGCGAGGTGTGCAGACCAGTGGATCGCCAAACAGGTTGAAGCTGGTGTTATACAGCACGGGCAAGCCGGTTGCCGCGCCGGCGGCCATCAGGAGAGAGTGATAAAGCGGATTCTCCTGCCGGCGAACGGTGTGAACGCGGATGAGATCGTGGCCGAGAATGGCGGATGCGAAGGTCTCGCGATGTTGCGGATGGACTTTTGCGACAGTGGCGAGAAAACGGGCATTGGGACCGACTTCGAAGTACTCGCCGGCAAGCTCTTCGGGCACGGAGGCGGCGAATTTGCGGAAGCTCTCGCGGTGCTTGATGTAAACGTTCAGGTTTTCGCTTGAGTACGGATTTAGCGGCGAGGCAAGGATGCTGCGATTGCCCAGAGCACGCGGTCCGAATTCCATGCGGCCTTGCATCCAGGCGATGATCTTCTGCTCATTCAAGGCGGCGACCGCGCGCTGGATCAGGTCGCCTTCGGTGAGCAGATAGCGGAAGCGCAGCTTGCAGTTTTCGAGGACCTGTTTGATCTGTTGCGCGGAGTAAGCGGGGCCGAAGCAGAGAGTATCGAAGGGAACGCGCGCGGCTTGATAGAAGTTATGCCAGGCGTAGAGAGCGGCGCCGAGGGCAGTGCCGGCATTCCCGGCGACCGGCTGCACAAAGGCGTGGGCGTAGTGTTGTTCCAGCGCGTGAACCAGGCGCGCATTGAGCGCGAGGCCGCCGCCCAGGCAGACGTTTTCGGCGGCCCCGAGCATGCGGATCACCGATTCGCAGATGGCGGTCTGGAGACTGGCGGCGATTTCGGCTTTCTCGGACGGGGAGAGCGCGCGGCCGGGGTCGAGTTTAACGCTTTCAAAAAAGCGGGCGCTGAACCCGCCGTGGCTGAGGCGATCCGCTTCGAAATAGCTGCGATCGAGCTGCGGCCATGCGGAGCCACCGCGGTGCAGGATGGCGCGAAAGAGCTCCAGATGGGTGGGTTCGCCTTGCGCGGAGAGCCACTGAACCTTATGTTCATCGGCGCGGGGCTCAAAGCCGAGCAGGGCAGTGACGCGATTGAACAGATCGCCCAGCGAGTCCGGGAAATACAGCTCGCGTACCGGCGTGAGTTGATTGCGCTCGGCGCGGAACAGGACGGCAGATCGGAAATCGCCGGCGCGGTCCACGCTGAGAACGGAAGCGGTTTCGAAGCCGGAGACGTAATAGGCGGAAGCGGCGTGGGCGTGGTGGTGCTCGACTACAATGATGTCGCTCGAGGGGAAGCGAGCGCGGAGCTCGAGCTGCGCGGGGCTCTCAGGCCCGGGAGCGAAGGGACGCGCGATAGCGACGCAATCAATCTGTTCGGGTTTCAAGCCGGCGATTTCGAGGCAAATCCGGAATGCCTCCTCTGGAAACGTGCCCGGACGGTCCTGGCGCGACACCTTGGCTTGCTCGACCGCAGAGGCGATGTGTGCGTCTTTGATGATGCAACAGGCGGGATCGCTCAGTAATCCGCCCAGGCCGAGGATAGTGCGAGATTCGTCAGGCATTGCGGAGGCGGTGGATAGCACGTTGACGTCCGACGCAAACGAAGACGGCGAAAGCGCTGGGGCCCACGGGCTGGCCGGTGAGAGCGGCGCGGGCGGCATTGATCAGCAAGCCGGCCTTGACGCCGCGCTCCTCTGCCAGTTTGCGCAGATTGGCCTCCACGCTGGCTTCTGTGAATTCGGGATCGGCTTCGAGGCGATCAGCCAATTCGCGCAGCAGCTCGCGCGCGCGCGGGGCGTTGAGTTTGTCGAGAGCTTGTTTTTCGATGTGGAAATCGTCGGCGAAATAGGCGCGGCCCTTGGTGGTGAAGTCGAGCAGAGTAGAAAAGCGGGAACGGATGGTATCGACGACGTGCTCGAAAAAAGGCTCGTCCCCATACGGGGCGAGGCCGTGGTCTTCAAGTACACGGCGGACCAGCGGCGCGAGCATTTGCACCGGCATGGAGCGAAGATGCTGGGAGTTCAGCCAGAGCGCTTTCGGGTCGATGGGATCGGCGTCGCTGAAATTGATGACGGCGTTGCTGCGGTGTACGCCTTCGAAGCTGAAGGAGGCCTGGAGCTCTTCGAGTGTCATCTGCTCGCGATTGTCTTTGGGCGACCAGCCGAGCAGGCAGAGGAAATTGATGTATGCGAGCGCGAGGAATCCGTTATCGCGGTAGGTCATCACGCTGACCACGGGGCCGTGCTTGCGCTTGGAGAGCTTTGAGCCATCGGGCGCGATGAGCAGCGGCAGATGGGCGAAGGTTGGAAGCGGCGCGCCTGCCGCTTGGAAGATGAGAACGTGCTTGAAGGTGTTGGTGAGGTGGTCCTGGCCGCGGATGACATGCGTGATTCCGAGGTCAATGTCATCGGCGCAGGAACCGAGGTGATAGGTGGGCATGCCGTTGCTGCGCAAGAGAGCGAAGTCTTCGATGTCGGCCGTCATCTTGGATTGCGGGCCGTAGACTTCATCGCAGAAAGAGACTTCGCGAGGCGGATCGCGGTCGACACGAAAACGAATGGCGAACGGCTCGCCAGCGGCGGCGCGAGCATCGCTTTCGGCCGGGGAGAGCGCCCGCATGTCGGGGTTGCAAAGCCAGGGGCCTTCGCCATGCGGTTTGTCTTCGAGGCCCGTTGCGGCGGGAGTGAAATCGCGATAGGCGAGACCTTTCGCGAGTAAGTCGAAGGCCAATCTGCGATGCAGCTCGAGGCGCTCAGATTGGCGGTAAAACTCATCCCAACCGAGCGCGAGCCAGTTTAAACCTTCATAGATGGAATTAAGCGAGGCCTCGGTATTGCGTTCGACGTCGGTATCGTCGATGCGCAGGACCATTGTGCCGCCGTGCTTTCGAACATAAAGCCAGTTGAAGATGAACGTGCGCGCGCTGCCGATGTGCAAATAGCCGGTCGGGGAGGGCGCAAAACGAGCCCGAATCATGAAGTTTCAGTGTACAGAAGCGGACGATTTGATTAGTCGCGCACAACGGCCACTAAACGGCCTGTGCGCTCACAATTCGCGAGGCGCGGAGAGCCGGGCGTGGAGCGAGATGAATTGCGGGATGGTGAGTTGTTCGGCGCGCAATGGGGCCTCCGGAAGCGCATCCACAACGGGGCCGTAGAACGGGCGCAGATTGTTGCGCAGCGTCTTGCGTTTCTGCGCGAAGCAATGGCCTACGAAGGCGAGGAGATCCGGGAGCATGGGCGGATGTTCCGATTTTCGGATGAAACGCACGGCTGCGGAATCGACTTTGGGAGGCGGCACGAACGCCGAAGCCGGCACTAAAGAGACAAGTTCGACGTCGCAGATGAGACGTGTGGCGACCGTGAGATAGCCGTAAGCGCGCGTGCAAGGCCGCGCGAGGAGCCGGTCTGCGACTTCGCGCTGGATGAGAAAGACAGCGACCGGGAAGCGGGCATCGAGCGAAACGAATTTCTCAATGATAGGCGAGGTGATGTAGTAAGGCAGGTTGCCCGCTATGACTGCCGGCCCCCATTGGGCGAGATCGGCCGTGAGCACGTCGGCGTGATGGACGTGCAGCTTTGATTCAGCGGCGAATTTCGATCTGAGGTATTGGGCGAGTGAAGGATCGAGTTCGATGGCGTGAAGCTCATCGGTGCGCGGCAGAAGATGGCGGGTGAGCGCGCCGCGGCCGGGGCCGATCTCGATGGCGCGCGCCGTGTGATTGCCGCAGGCCGCAGCCGCGAGACGCTCGAGGATGGAATCGCGAACGAGGAAATGCTGGCCTAGCTTGCGCGACAAGGATCAGTGTAGAACGGCGTTCACGGTTCGGTCCTGAATTCACTACCTCGGTAAGATGCGCACGTGATAGAGTTGTGAAATTTCGGGATTGGGAGTTGTATGAAGGAAAGCCTGAAGTTTATCAGTGTTCTTCATCAGGTCGTTATTGCGGTATGCGGAGCCGTTATCGCGTTTTCAGTGTCTCCCGACAAGAGTCGCGAGTATAGGGCGGCACTCAAGGAGCTGACAGATCTGGCTACAGTGCAACACTACCAGATCTCGAATTATCAAAGATTTGTCCAGGAAAACGTTCCTACTGAGGAGCAGCCGAGCAATGGGTTTCCGCAAGCGCTCGCGCAACTTGGATTCGGGCAGCTAGCGAAGGACTTCTTCGTACCGCGGTCCGTGTATGTTGAATCGCCCGGTACAGAGATAAGCGTCCAAGAATTCCTGCAGTGGCTCGAAAGTGACAAGGCGAAAAACCTGATAGTCCGATATGATCCGTCAACGTTAACGCTTCGGAACAAGGACGCGGCGCTTGAGCAGGCTAAGGCCATACCTGCCGCCTGTCTTCCGACACATCTGGCCGTTGAACCTCACGGGTTTCCTTTCTCGCCGGAACCGCAATTCGTGCTAGGGGCACCGACAGGGGGCATGTTCCCGATATACCTCAGTTACCGGACATCGGACCAGGACTCGAATTGCAATTTCCAAATCGAGTTTTCAGTAAAGGCGTCAGTCGAGTCCTTACGAGGCACAGGCGGCGCGGCCTGGTCTCGCACGCTGAAGAGCGCGGATAGTTTCTCGCATATCAAGGCGATTTTTGATGAGATTGGGAGCAAGAAAGTTGACGAGGCCGTGAAATACTTGCAGGAGAAGTTGAATACTCCGGAGCAACAGTTGTCATTCTTGGGGATCAAAGTGCAGCCGGGAACAGCCGCCTGGATTGGTCCCATCATTACTCTCATGCTCGTGCTTTTCGCGTTGGCGCACCTTCAGCATCTGCTTCCCCTTATTCGCCAGTCAAAAGAGGTTGGAGACTATCCCTGGGTTGGAGTTTTTCGAGAGCCGCTAGGTGTTGCTCTCACTTACGGATCGATAGTCCTGTTGCCTACACTGGCAAATCTGTCTTTGATACTTCGCGCGTGGCGGGCAGCAGATGCGACGTGGCACTTCGGGGTCGCCTGCGTAATCCTGATCTTCATTACCGGCGTCCTCAGCGGCATAGAAATTCACAGAATTCACAAGGCACGAAGCAGTACGGACAGAAACGTCGAGGTTAAGGAACACGACGAAAGAGCGAGGTGATTCTCACCCGCCGCCGGGCCTAATAATGCGGGGTTCCGATGTGGGGGGTGTTTCGGTCGCGGGCTGCACCATGCCGGCGGGATGAAGGTTAGGGTGCGAACCGTAGCGGGTGGCGAAGGCTTTGGTGAACTCGGCCCCGAGGAAAAAGATTTGCGCCGAGTAATAGACCCAGGCAATCAGGACCACGATAGAGGCGGCGGCTCCGTAAGTGGACGCATAACTGGCGCGGCCGAGATAGATGCCGAGAATCAGTTTGCCGAGGGTGAATAAGAGGGAAGTTACAGCTCCGCCGAGGATAACATCGCGCCATTCAATGCGCACGTCGGGCATGATCTTGTAAATGGCCGCGAACAGGCCGGTGATGACAAAAAACGAGATAAGCGAGTTCACGACATGCATGATGGCCGCTCGCCAGGGCATAACCGAGGCGGAGAGCGCCCCGAGAGCCGAGATCCAGGTGCTGACTACAAGGGAGATGATCAACAGAAAGCCGATGGAGAGCACGATGGCGAAAGAAAAGAGGCGCTGCTTGATGAAGCTGGTGATCATTGCGAAGCCGCTGGCGCTGGGCGTTTGGACCTCCCAGATAGTGTTCAGCGCGTCGCGCAACTCGACCAGAACGCCGGACGCGCTCAACAGCAGCGTGATTAAACCGATGACGGTGGCGATGATGCCGTGAGTGGTGTTCTTCGAACCTTGCAGAAAGGCGGCCACAGCTTTGCCCGCGGCGGGGCCGACCAACGACTGAACCTGATGGATGGTATCGCGCTCAGCGGTCGAGTGGCCAAACACCAGGCCGACGATGGAAACCACGACCAGGAGCAGCGGCGCGAGCGAGAGCAGGGAATAGAAGGCGAGAGAGGCTCCCAGGCGAGGAGCGTTGTGTTTGGTCCATTGATCGAAGCTGTCGCTGAGCAAGGTCTTGATATCGGCCCAGCGGATCTGCCTAAAAGGCTTGCGATAGCGCCGTGCACCTCCGGCGGCGGTGGTCACCTCGGTGCCGTTCGGCTCGAGAACCATTTTGGTCTTTGCACCGGTGGCCATGTTGTTCTCGTTTTGTGAGACGCCGAACGTCGTGCGGTTCTTTCACAAGATTAGATGGCAGAAAATCCGGCGCGCTGCAGCGCACGCTGAGCTTCGGGGTTCTGCATGAAAGTGTCCCAGACGAAGCCAGTGCGAAGATTTTCGGCCATGAGCATAGTGATACCGGTGTCGATGCCGACCACATCGTCATCGAACCAGTTTTTCAGCGGGTTCAGGGCGTTGATGAAACCGTAGCGGCACCATGCGCGCGAGCCGTAGCGATCTTTGATATGTCGCAGAACACGAAGCGTGGCGTTTGGCATGAAGGGCAAGGAGCCGGCGGGGGCGCTGGGCACGACGGTGCCATCGACTGGTCCGATCTCAGGCGGCCCGCCCCACGAGACGTAGCCGTACAGCGAGTCCGACGAGGTAATGCCCCAAAAGTCATCGCTGTAATCGGGAAATCGCTTGCCCAATTCGATGCAGAAGCGGCGGTGGACTTCGGTCGCGATAATGGAGTTTTTGAAGTAGTCGACGTAGCGGTCTTGCTTGGCGCGGAAATCGAACCAAGCCTGAGAGTACTGGTGGATGAAGAGCGGCGCGAAGGAGCCGATGTAACGAAGGCCTTCATACTCGAACGTGGTTCGCTTCCAGGCATTCCAGGCGTCGGCCGGCAGTGGGTGGCTCGCCGAGCCGAGTCCCAAGAGATACATCATCATGAGCTCGCTATAGAGATCCCAGCGATAAGGCAAGAACCCCGTTTCGGGAGACCAACCATGAGGCAGCAGAGTAGTGTCTTCCGAGAGCCAGGTCCACTCGACGCGATTGAAAATGTCGGAAGCGAGAACGCTGACTTCGCTGTGACGGAAATGGGCGCGGCAAGTGAGAACGCCGCAGAGCAGGATGGCGGTATCGATCGAAGAGACTTCGGAATCCCACACTCTCTCTCCGGTTTGCATGTTTGCGAAGTGATAAAAAAAGCCGCGGTGGTTCGGCATGCGGTTGTAAAGGCAGCGCATGGTGATGAGCGCGCGGTCGCGGGCGTCTTTGAGGGAGACGTAGCCGCGCTGATGCCCAATGCAGAGGGCGGTCAATCCGAAGCCGGTGGCAGCGACGCTGGCGGCGTTGCTCTTGTCGGGCTCGCGTATATTGCAACGATCCTTCACCAGCCCAGTCTGCGGGTCGGCCTGCTCCCAGAAGAACTGGAAATTCGCTTTCTGTAGGTCTTCGAGGAACTGATCGTCCTGGGGCGAGAGGCTGGGGACAGAGAACTCGGGCGAAACGGAGGCCACTTGAGGATCTGCCCGCGACACGGAGCATGCGGCAGTCAGCCAGGGTACGCAGGAAGCTGCTTGCAGGGCGCGCGCCAGGAGGCTGCGGCGCGAAAAGCGATCTTGGTTGCTCTGTTTCGCCTCCACGAGATTTAATTTAGAACAGTGACCCGGCGACAGCAAATCACAACTTGGGTGGGAGTGGCATTGGCCATAGCGGCAGTAGCGGGATGCGTCGCCTTGATTCACGCACTGCGTCCCAAGAAACCGCTGCTGTTGAGCGGCGTAGTGCTCGTCGAAGATAGCGACCCGAGAAAACAGGCGCCGATCGCGGGTGCGGATATCACAGCGAGCAGCCGTTCGGGCCGTGCTTCGGGCAAGTCCGATGTTTCCGGTCTGTTTCGTTTGACGCTGCCGGCAAGGACGAGAGGCGAACTGTTGACGCTCAATGTGCGCCATGGGGGATACGTGCCGCTTGAATTGACCACAATCGGGGACAGCGAGCTATTGGTAGCGCGAATGCGATCGAGCGCGCCCTTGCGAACGGCGATAGAGAAAAAGGAGGAGACGGTGATTGGGAACGTACGCATCCGGTACGCGGCGAAGACGACCACGACTACAAACATTGGCTTCGTTGCCCAACCATTCGAGGTGAATAACACGGGGAACGTAACGTGCGGCGGAGTGCCGCCGTGCTCGCCAGACAACCGATGGAAGGCGTCCATTGGTTCATATTCAGTGGATGTAGGCGAAGGGAATGAGCTGCGGAACATTCGATTGTCCTGCATTGCGGGGCCGTGTCCGTTTACGCAGATTCAAGGGGAAAATCTGACTCAGAATGGGCGCACGCTGAGGGTTTCGGTGCTGAATTGGTCAGACACGACGACGTTTCTGTTAGAGGCGGAGGTGAGCCAGACGCGAGTGGGCGATGTGATCCGGCAATCCTATCCGGTAATTTTCGGTTCGACGATGAGCTTCACGCTGCCCTCGGGCGCCGAAGGGCCGAGTATCGAGGCAGAGCTGAACGGAAACGACATCGTGTTTCCGATGGGACCGGACCTGATTGTTTCGTGGGCTAATTGCAGCATGGCGGCTTCGCCGGAGCAGGGGAATCTTTATCGCTGCGAGTTAAAAGCGGGCTACCGATTTAAGTAAAAAGAATGTCTCTAGTCTTGGCAGCACGAGCCGTGCGGTGAACGGCCAAGAATTATTTCACCCGGTTGGGGCCGAAGTGAATGGCGGGGCCGATGCTGAGCCGGACGGTGTTGCGGGGGTTCTTCAACACATCGCTGAACAGGTGGTTGTGCACGAAGTCCGCTTGAGCGCGGATGCTGAAGTGCGGGCCGAAGTTGAATTCAGCGCCACCGCCGAAGCCGTAGAAGCCGGTCCAGTCGGTTTTCGAACCGCCGGGCGCCAGTTGGGCGACGACCCCCGCCGAAAAAGGATCGGTGGCGTGCAGCGTGGCGACCTCATGGATGGCGCCAATGGAAGGCCGGACAAAGAGCGTGACGGCCGACCAGTGACGAATCATCAGTTGCGGTCCGGCGGCGAAGGTTTCTGTGGTTGCGTCGAACGGAACAATGAGGGTGTAATTGGGCGGAATGATGCCGGCTGCTTCCAGCCCCGCAATCTGAGTGCCCAACTGAGTCTGCAGCGTGGTGGTCAGCAGGTTCGGCGTGATGTCGGTATGGCCGCTTAGGCGGCTGTAATCGAAGCCGAGCGCGAGCCAGGAGTTATAGTTGATGCCGGCCTGCAGGTGCCCGCCGCGCTGCTGAAGCTTGACGCTCGGACTATCGAGATACGCGAAGCCGCCATAGAGATCGAAGAGGCCAACGTAACTCTGTTGGGCGGCAGCATGGGGTGCAAGCAGCAATGGAAATAGCGCGACCAGTGCGGCGACGGTACGCAGCGTGCAGATGCGAAGAGGCGAAACGGCGAATGAAGACAATCCTAGTCCTCCTCTGAAGCGACTCTTCGAAGATTACATCAACCAATTGGTATTAACAAGAACAGAACGGATGAAAGTCGCGCCTCGCCTTACAATCAAAGCATGTGCGCGAGCGCCGTGGCTGAGAGGATTTTGACGAAATACGAGCCGGTGATTGGGCTGGAAGTGCATGTGCAACTCGCCACAAAAACGAAGATCTTCTGTAGTTGTCCGGTAGAATTCGGCGCGCCGCCGAATACGAATGTTTGTCCGGTGTGCCTGGGACTACCGGGCGCGTTACCGGTGCTGAGCCGGCAGGCGGTGGAACTGGCAATGGAAGCGGCGCTGGCGCTGAAGTGCAAAATCAATCCGTTTTCGCGGTTCGCCCGCAAGAACTATTTCTATCCGGACCTGCCGAAGGGCTACCAAATCTCGCAATACGATCAGCCGCTGGCTGAGCACGGACGGCTGGACATCGTGGCGGATGGCGGCAAGAAGCGCGTCGGCGTAACGCGGGTCCATATGGAAGACGACGCGGGGAAAAGCATTCATGACGGATTTGCGGATTCAGACCGGTTCACGTATGTGGACTTGAACCGCTCGGGGACGCCACTGATCGAAATTGTGAGCGATCCGGATATGCGCTCGCCTGATGAAGCCTACGCGTACCTGACCGAATTGAAGCAGATGATGCAATATATCGGCATCTCGGATTGCGACATGGAGAAGGGGCAACTGCGGTGCGATGCGAACGTTTCGGTGCGCGTGCGGGGTGCGGAGAAGTTCGGCACCAAGGCAGAGGTGAAGAACCTCAATTCATTCCGCTTCCTGAAGATGGCGTTGGAGCACGAGATTGAGCGGCAGGTGGAGTTGATCGAATCCGGTGGGAAGGTGGTGCAGGAGACGCGACTCTACAATTCGGACACGGGGCAGACGGTGGGCATGCGGAGCAAGGAACATGCGCACGATTACCGCTATTTTCCAGAGCCGGATTTGGTGCCCTTGCGAGTAAGCGACCATTGGCTGCACGAGGTGCGGCGAAAGCTGCCGGAGCTGCCGGCCGACCGGCGCGAACGGTTCGTGAACGAATACGGCTTGCGCGAGTATGACGCGCAGGTGCTGGCGCTAACCCGCGAAATGGGCGACTATTTCGAGGCAGCCGCGAAGGTGAGTGGAGACGGCCGGGCGACCGCGAACTGGGTGAGCGGCGATCTGATGGGATTGCTGAACGCGAGCGGCCGTGGGATTGAGGATTCGCCAGTGCGCGCCGAGCATCTGGGCGAACTGGTGGCGCTCATCGGCAAAGGCGAGCTTTCAG